>Ga0105049_10000919_pt1 | contig 33909 bp, 32 predicted proteins | sample MAT06_FD_78087 | JGI IMG/M metagenome (GOLD analysis project Ga0105049, IMG submission 78087) | Freshwater microbial communities from Lake Fryxell liftoff mats and glacier meltwater in Antarctica - MAT-06 | ecosystem: Environmental > Aquatic > Freshwater > Ice > Liftoff microbial mat | place...
CGACGGGCGCAATCTAAGAGCCTACGATAATTTGCGCTGGCTCTGTCCTGGCGATATTGACACAGATAATAATGGTTTTATTTTATCTGGAACTGGTCAGCAAAAAGTTGCCGACCGATTACTTACTTTTTTTATAACCGAAACAACTACTGCACCATGGATATTTGGATTGACGTACGAGTGCTTTACCGAAATTGACGATGGCGGTGAAGTTGAAGAAGATACATTATTTATTCCGGAAGATGAAGTTGTTTGGATTACACAAAATCCTGTGCGTGGCGTGGTTAAATTTATTATTAATTTAGAAACAGATGAGAAAGCTGATGTGTTTGTATTTAATGCATTAGGCCAAGCTATTGTTGACGGCGCATTTTATAAAATAGAGCCCGGAAAAGTTTTTTCTATAAATATAACTGAAAGTGCTAGAGGCATTTATATACTTTCAGTTTTTGTAGAAGGTCGTGTTTATAATAAATTATTCTACCTCGATAATTAAATTTATTTATAAAATTTCACCTAATTATTGCTTAAAACTTTCCCAGCCTTGCGCTTTTAGCTTAAATAAATTGTCGTTTTTAGTTTTAAGAAAAGTGCCACTCGCCTGAGGTGTAATTTTCCCAATAATTGAAATGCCTCCCATCGCTAAAATAGCTGCTGTATGTTTTGGGTTAATTGTAAATAACAACTCGTAGTCTTCGCCTCCGTTTAATGCACAAACGGTTGGGTCAAGATTAAATGTTATAGCCTGGTCGTATGACTCTTGATTAATTGGGATTTCATTTTCATATATAATTGCACCACACTCGCTGTGCTTGCATATATGCATTATTTCTGAAGATAATCCATCAGAAATATCAATCATAGCTGTTGGAATAATATTATTTATTTTAAGTGCTTCAATAATATCTTTTCTAGCTTCAGGCTTCAGAAAGCGACCAATAATATGCTTTTTATTTTCGAGGTCGGGTTGCAGCTGCGGATGCTCAAGATATATTTTTTTCTCGCGCTCCAATAACTGAAGTCCTAAAAATGCGCCACCTAAATCGCCACTTACGCAAATTAAATCTTCTTCCTTAGCACCAGAACGATAAACTAAATTCGATTCTACGCCTTCACCTATTGCTGTAACAGAAATTATTAATCCTTTAAGGCTCGATGTTGTATCTCCGCCAACTAAATCGACACCATAATATTCACAAGCGTGGTAAATACCTTCGTATAATTCTTCCATTGCCTCAACCGAAAACCTATTTGAAATGGCAAGTGAAACCGTTACTTGCTTTGGCGTTGCGTTCATTGCATATATGTCGCTCACATTTACAGCAATGCATTTATAACCTAAATGTTGCAAAGGCGTATACATCATGTCAAAATGAATTCCCTCAACAAGCATATCGGTAGTTACTACCGTGAGCATATTGGCATTGTCTATTACTGCTGCGTCGTCCCCAATTCCTCTTAAAGACGATGCATTCTTTAATTCAAAATTTTTAGTCAAATGGTCAATCAATTTAAATTCCCCAAATGATGCTATTTCCGTTCTATCTATGTGCTCGCTCATAATATTTCAACTTTTAGCCGATTTTTATGCAAAATTGCACAAAGATTTATCAATATTTGTTACTGGTGACTATCTTAGTGTCAATAATATGATCTAAAACTAAAAACAAACATTATGGCGATTGAGAGAACGATAAACAGCCCATTGTCTACCTTTTACAAATGGGAAAAATTGCAAAGTGACAGACTATACCTTCGCCAACCCATTAACGGTGAATGGCAAACATACACTTGGGGGGAATGCGGCGACCAGGTGCGCAGAATGGCTGCATATCTTAAATCGCTAAATTATGAGCCAGGTAGCAGAATTGCAATTTTATCGAAAAACTGTGTGCATTGGATGCTTAGCGATTTAGCTATTTGGATGGCTGGTTATGTTTCAGTGCCAATGTATCCAAATATGTCGCCAAATACGGTTCGCCAAATTTTAGAGCATAGCGAAAGTAAAATGGTGTTTGTTGGTAAGCTTGACGATTGGGCATATTTGAAACCAGGCATTCCCGAAAATTTACCTTGTGTTGCTTATCCGTTTTATGGCATAACTGAATTCAAAAATTGGGATGATATTATTAAAAACACACAACCAATTATGGATAATCTAGATTATCCAATGGAGAATTTATGCACTATTATGTATACCAGCGGAACCACGGGTGTGCCAAAAGGAGTAATGCATACTTTTTACAATTTTGCATTTGCGGCAGAATATGCGTTTCCGGAATTAAAAGTTGATAATACCGCAGTATTCTTCTCTTATTTACCAATGTGCCATATTGCCGAACGATTGTTAATTGAAATGGGAAGTTTATATACTGGAGGTCAAGTTTCGTTTGCGGAAAGTTTAGATACATTCCCGAAAAATTTGCAAGAAACATCGCCTACATTATTTTTGGCCGTTCCACGGATATGGACAAAGTTCCAAGAGAAAATTTTGGAGAAAATGCCGCAAGAAAAATTGGACAGGCTATTGAAAATTCCGATAATTAAAAATATTGTTCGCAAGAAAATTAAAAAAGCCCTTGGTCTTTCAAAAGCAAGTCAATGCTTTTCTGGTGCAGCACCAATTTCACCTGATACAATTAATTGGTTTTGGAAGTTAGATATTAAAATTCAACAAGCCTATGCTATGACAGAAGATTGCTGCTACAGTCATACCAATTATACCGATCGCAATAAAATTGGAACCGTTGGACTAAGCTTTCCGCATGTAGATATTAAGATTAGTGAACAAGGTGAAATTCTAATTAAACACCCTGCAATGATGAAAGGATATTACAAAGAAGAAGGCCTTACCAAAGAAGTATTTAATGAAGAAGGATATCTTAAAACTGGCGACAAAGGCACTGTTGACAGTGAAGGATATTTAAAGATTACAGGCCGTGTTAAAGAATTATTCAAAACCAGCAAAGGCAAATATGTTGCTCCAATGCCAATTGAAATGAAAATGGCGGGTAATACAGATATTGGCCAATCGTTAGTTATTGGATATGGATTACCGCAGCCAATGGTATTAGTTACGTTATCAGAAAATGGTAAGAAAAAATCTGCCTCAGATATTAATACAAGCTTATTAAATACATTGACATCATTAAATGCAACACTTGACTCGTTTGAGAAAATTGAAAAAATAATTGTGATGAAAGATGAATGGACTATCTTAAATGATTTGCTCACGCCATCTATGAAAATAAAGCGAAATGAGGTGGAGAAATTATTTCAAGACGATTATGAAAAATGGTTCGAAGTAAAGGATGTAATTATTTGGCAGTAGTAAAAATGCTTATTCGGGTTTATCCATGGTCAATTCCACTAATACTCCGTTAGTGGTTTTTGGATGCAGGAAACAAATTAATTTATTATCTGCCCCAGGTAAAGGCTCACTATTTAATAATTGAAATCCTGCCGACGCTAATCGATGCATTTCTGCGTGAATATCATCAACAGCATACGCAATGTGATGCACGCCCTCGCCGCGCTTTTCAATAAATTTTGCAATTGCCGAATCCTCACGACTCGCCGCTAATAATTCAATTTTTGTATCGCCCATCATGAAAAAGGATGTTTTAACACCTTCTCTTTCTACGGCCTCAATTTTGTAATGTTCTTTTCCAAATAATTTCGAAAACAATTCATTGCTTGCATCCAAATTTTTAACGGCAATGCCGATATGTTCAATTTTTTTCATAGCTCATCAGTTTTCACAAACTTAATTAATTTATTGGCAGATTTTCAAATTTTAACATGGAGATATTAATCACCAATCTAGCCTATTCTTATTGTAATTTATGTTTTATGTCATAGTGTCAATTTGAAACAGTTTATTAGCAAGCTGATGTAAGTTGAACATCCACCCAGAAAAATGTTGCCCCCGATTTATAACCCGTTATTGGTATTGTTGGTGTCTATATGGACTTGTCTGCAAAAGCCGCCAGAGGGCTTGTTCCAACTCATTTTTATCGCAAAGCCCAAATTACCCTATTTCCTTCTGAAATCCGAACTTTTCTTATACCTTTGTGTTTTAGAATTAGTCTAAATAGTAAACTATGCTCAAACTTCCAATATATCTCGATAACAGTTCTACAACACCAGCCGACCCTCGTGTGGTGGATACCATGATACCATATTTTTACGAACATTTTGGTAATGCGGCCAGTCGCAGTCACCCTTTTGGGTGGGAAGCTGAAGACGCTGTTGATCAAGGTCGCGAACGTATTGGTAAGCTAATTGGCGCTTCCGACAAAGAAATTATTATAACTTCAGGTGCTACAGAAGCAAATAACTTAGCAATAAAGGGTGTTTACGACATGTATAGCCGCAAAGGCAACCACATAATTACCGTTACCACTGAACATAAGGCAGTTTTAGATACTTGTAAGCATCTAGAAAAGCTTGGTGCTCAGATTACCTACCTTAAAACCGACAACGAAGGCAATATCGACCTTAACGAACTAGAAAGCGTTGTAACTGATAAAACTATTTTGGTTTCGGTGATGTATGCGAATAATGAAATTGGTACTATTGCGCCTATTCGTAAAATTGCTGATATTGCACATAAAAAAGGTGCCTTATTATTTACTGACGGCACACAAGCTGCAGGGAAAATTAATATAGATGTTGATCGTGATGGAATTGATTTAATGGCATTTACTGCACATAAAATGTATGGACCAAAAGGCGTTGGAGCATTGTATGTTCGCCGTAAAAATCCAAGAGTAAAAGTTACTGCGCAAATGGATGGCGGTGGCCACGAACGCGGAATGAGAAGCGGTACTTTAAACGTTCCAGGAATTGTTGGTTTTGGTAAAGCAGCTGAATTAGCAATGCTAGAAATGGACGCCGACGCCGCACGCTTAAGTGTTATGCGCGATCGTCTTGAAAAGGAATTATGCAAGATTGAAGAATCATATGTAAATGGTAACCGCAATAGTCGCTTACCGCATATTACTAATATTTCATTTAAATATGTTGAAGGTGAAGGTCTAATGATGGCCTTTAATCAAAATATTGCAGTTAGCTCTGGAAGTGCCTGCACAAGTGCATCTTTGGAACCAAGCTACGTATTAAAAGCACTGGGTTTAGGCGATGATTTGGCACATTCAAGTATTCGTTTTTCACTAGGAAGATTTACAACTGACGATCAAATTGAATACACAATTGACCATGTAACTAGAGCAGTTAACAAACTCCGTGATATGAGTCCGCTTTGGGAAATGTTTAAACAAGGTGTTGATTTGAGCAAAATTGAATGGGCAGCACACTAAATTTTAATTTGCGTAAAACAGTGCTGTTTATAATTAAAAATGAATTGAATTAATTAAAAAAAATTATTGTTATTGTTAAAAGTCAGACAACATTTTAACTCAAAAGAAAAGTAATTATGGCATATTCTAAAAAAGTATTGGAGCATTACGAGAATCCACAAAATGTAGGAACACTCGATAGCAAAAAGAATGAAGTTGGAACTGGTTTGGTTGGGGCTCCTGAATGCGGCGATGTTATGCGTTTGCAAATTGAAGTTGATCCTGCAACACAAAGAATTGTTGATGCTAAATTTAAAACCTTTGGTTGCGGAAGTGCAATTGCATCTTCTTCAATTGCAACTGAATGGCTTAAAGGAAAAACAATTGATGAGGCATTAACTATCGATAATATGGATATTGTTGAAGAGTTGGCTTTGCCTCCCGTTAAGATTCACTGCTCGGTGTTGGCCGAAGATGCCATTAAAGCAGCCATTCAAGACTACCGTAAGAAAAATGGTATGACTGAATTGCACTTAGAAGAAAAAATTGTTCACTAAAAAATTGCTCAAGTAACAGGTTGTTAACATACCTGTGGGCTCAAAATTTTAGGTTTATGATTTTCATATCAGAAATAGCAAAAACAAAGGTAGACCAGCTTAAAAATGAAGCAGGTTTAGGGAACGATTATTTTATCAGAATCAGCGTAGTAGGCGGTGGTTGCTCAGGTTTGAGCTATAAAATGGATTTCGATAATGAGCCAAAACCTGGTGATCAGGAGTTTGAAGATCGTGGTGAAAAGTTAGTTACCGACCTTAAAAGTTTCCTCTATTTATGCGATACAACCCTTGATTATTCCGATGGATTAAACGGCGTTGGCTTTCAATTTGTAAATCCTAACGCTAGCAGAACTTGCGGATGTGGAGAAAGTTTCGCAGTTTAGTAAAATCTTTTCTTTTCATACTTGAACTTTAAGCCTTCTCGGTCCAAACCGCGGAAGGCTTTTTTTATGAAATTGCACTTAATTTGTCTCTGTAATTGGTTGAATATCGTGAAATAAATGTGCTAAATCCAAATACGGGCAATATTGCCAGAGATTTCAATAACTACAATGTTATTGGATTATCGCTAAACTTTAATTTAAGGAAATATTAATATGGGACTTATTGATCATATTGCGTGAATATTGTACAATTAAATTTTAACTGTCATTAAAGTCAGAATGCGCATGCTAATGTTTGTTGTGATATTTTTTAATTAAAGTAAATGTACATTCAACGTTATTCATTATATTCATATCTAAATGAAATTCCCTTCATTGAAAATAATTCCTTAATAATTCTATTATTTGTGTCGTAAACATATGTGACGGTGTCAGTGAGTGGTGCCGCCTTTTTATTTTTAGCACCACTGAAATAGGTAATTACGTTATTTGGCAAGTGCCTTTCGTTATAATTGTATTTAATACTATCAATATTTTCGTTCGCCGACTTGCGGATATTTAATTGCGCCTCAATATCTTTATTTTCATTGTATCTGTATTGTGTCACAGATATTGTATCAGTTATTTCATAATACCCGAAAAGCATTGTTGCTGTAGTTTGTGTTAATAATCCAACGCTGTCGTAAATGTGATTATTGGCTTGCATTTCGTAACGCGACCAAACTAATTTGGTGCTGTCTTCATAAATTTGATTATACGTTTTTTCAAGGTTACCATTTGCATCAAAATATTTTACTTCTGTTATGGGATTAATTTTCTCAAGTGGGTAAGTAGTTACTTCACGCTTTAACTTACCATTCTCGAAATAACTAAACTGTTTTATTGTTATGGTGTCGCTCCCTTTATAAAAGATTTCACCTGTAAGTTTTCCCAATGTATATTCGTTGATTCTTGCATTAATAAGTTCGCCAGTTGGTTTCATTGTTGTTCTTGCCGTCAATAAATCACCGCTATAATAATATTTATTAATATTAATGGTATCATTATTTCTATTTCCGAAATTAATGGTTTGGATTATTCTATTTTGTTTATCAAACCAATCTTCTTGTCTGCATACTTCACGCTTGCCATCAAAAATATAGGTTAGCTTACGCGATGCAAATTCAGGAGTAACATTTTCTTTAATTGTACATCCTGCCAATACTAATAAAATAAATACAACGTATAATTTATTCATTGTATATTTTAGTTTCTATATTTCCTTTCGCATCAACTTTTGCTCTAAACATGCCATCAGTATTATATTGGAATGAAATATTTCCGTATTGGTCAACGGCAATCATTCCGCCATCGCCAGTTATTTCTTTAAAGCGAACATGAATCATGTCGTGTGTTGCTTCTTCAAGTGTGAATCCTTTAAATTCGATTAAGTCGGCGACGGTTTTAGCTGCTACTGTTTTAATAAAGTCTTCTCCAGTGCCAGTGCAACTGATTGCACAGGTTTTATTATTAGCATAAGTGCCGGCACCAATAACTGGTGAATCGCCAATACGATTGTATTTTTTATTCATTAAACCGCCAGTTGATGTTCCTGCTGCCAAGTTGCCGTGTTTATCCAATACGGCACAGCCAACTGTTCCATATTTTTCAATTATATTACCAAGTGCTATTGGCTCGTGTTGTATAGCCATAACCGAGTCGACATATTTTATATAATTTGCTTCAGTGCTATCTTTCATTCCTTTCCATCTATTATATTGATGTTGGGTATAGAAATATGAAACATCTACTTTCTCAATATTGTATTTTTCGGCAAAACTTTCGGCACCCGCACTACTAAACATAATATATTTTGATGAGTCCATTATCATGCGTGCTACTTTTATGGGATTTTTAATCCGCTGCACATTGCTAACCGAGCCAGCATCTAAATTACGTCCATTCATTATGGCAGCATCCATTTTAATTTTTCCATTATTGGTAAAAACTGAACCTCTGCCTGCATTAAATAAAGGAGAATCTTCTAACACACAAATAACTGCTTGCACCACATCAACAGCACTATCGCCTCGCGAAAGCATTTCATATCCAAGCTGCGCTGCTTCTTTTAATTTTGCGTGAAAAGCTGCTTCTTGTTCCGCTGTGTAAGAGCCTTTGGGCATTGCACCTGCACCACCGTGAATGGCTAAAGCAAATTCAGCTCGTTTTGGTTTTGCCGTTTCGGCTGATTTTTGTTCCTTACAAGACACAAATAATACCAAAATCAACCCCACAAGAGTTGAAAACATAATTGATTTCATAATGCAAATTTATAACTTATAATAATATGTCAGGCCGGTAATATATTTTGTATCTGGCGCCTTTTTATTCATTTTCTGTAATACAGTGTAAGCAAGTTGAATGCGATTGTTATTGTCGAACTGATAATTTATAACCCGGTGAAGCGCATCTGTTCCGATTCGTCCCTTAAATCTAATCGATATACTTGTTCGCTGGAAATAAAAATGGAGTAAGTGTAATAACATTGTTCTCATAGTCTAAACTAATACGCTTAGCTTCATCATTTCCTTCAGCACCACTATCGTATTGGTCTGATCATAATAAACTTCCTGCCGAAGAATACACTAACACAGTTGCAACTAAATTGCCAGTTGCTGTGGTTGTATTGCCACTTGCGTAAATATTTTCATCAGCATTAATAGCTTGAGCTATAATTTCGTCATGACCATAAGTGCTAATAAATGTTTTTACCCATTGCTGAAAACCTACAGGATTCTATTTTATAATAACCATGTCCATGTCGGTGCCATTAAATGATTTTCCCGCTACATAAATATTACCTGTAGGGGATATTTGAATTGATTTTGCATTGTCAATTCTATTACCCGTTCCGGTATATCTTTTTTCCCATAACAAAATACCAGCTACAGAGTATTTTAAAGTAACAATGTCATCATTAGAAATTATAATTGCATCTTGATCAATGCTTCCGGTTACATTGACATTATTTTCAATATCTATTGCAATTCCAATTGCTTTATCTGTTTCATTGGCTATGTCGTAATTATATTGTTGTGCCCACAATGAATCGCCATTGGTACTATATTTTGCAATCATCATGTCGTAGCCATTACCACTTTTTTTTACAAAGCCAACAGCATAAACGTTTCCAAGATTGGCGGTAGTTATAGCTATTGCATCATCAGTGCTTTGAGTGTTGCATGTGCCATTAATTGTTTTTGACCAATGCATTGTTCCAGCAGCGCCAACCTCCATAGCCATGAAATTTCTGTCTTGCTCGTAGGCAAATGTGTAACCTGTTAGATACAGATTATTTGAAGTATCGTAAATAATTACATGCACGTTATCAGCATTGTCGCCAACACCGTCGTAATTATAATGCCAAATATTATCGCTTGAATTATTTAACCCAAATTAATCAACAGACAATAACAAATCAACCAAACTATTTATTTAGTTGGGTTTAACCTGATTAGCAAACAATTTGAAAAGAGTATCTAACTGGCTTGAAACATTTGATTTTAGTAAAAATAATAGTAAGGTAGTATTTCTATTGCTTAGTCCGGGTTTAATTAGGATTCTTATTTCCTGCTCCAAGTTTAAATCCAATGCTTTCGCGCTGTGAAGTTTTGCCTTCAGCATCGATATTGAAATTCTTTACATCGTCGAGTATAATCGTTTTTATCATTTCGGGTGTGCGTTGTGCAGCTGGAATACCTGCCATACGCAGGTTTTGATGATGCACAGTGTCCGCTACTAATTTACGCATTGTACGTGCATTGCCAAAATATTGGTTGCGAATAGTTACTAATTGCGCGATATAATTTTTTAAATGTGCCGCAGCTTCTTCACTAAAGAATAGGTATTCTTTTTTCAGCATATTCTCACCAATTACAAATAACTCATCAGCTTGATAATCTTCAAAATGAATAAATTTGTCAAATCTTGATTTTAACCCTGGATTTGATTCGAGGAACCTCGCCATATTTTCGGTATAGCCTGCAACAATTACAATAAATTCGCCGCGATGATCTTCCATCCTTTTTAGCAATGTTTCAATCGCTTCGCGACCAAAATCATTTTCGCCACCTTGACTTAATGCATATGCCTCATCAATAAATAAACCACCGCCCATTGCTGATTCAATAATGCTATCTGATTTTATTGCAGTTTGTCCAACATATCCCGCAACCATTCCTTCGCGATCGGTTTCAATTAAATGTCCGCGCTCTAAAATGCCTAACGCTTTAAATATTTTTACTAATATACGTGCAACAGTTGTTTTACCTGTTCCTGGATTTCCAGTAAATACGGTATGCAATGAAAATGATTTGCGCACATCTCGACCAATTTCTTTATAGTAGCGAACTAGTTTTACCGTTTCTTCAATTTCATTTTTAACATTCGCCATTCCTGTCAGTTCTTTTAATTCGCTCATGGCATCTTGCAATAAAACTTCATCAACAGGCATCTCCACTTTTTTAGCACTGCCAACACCAAATATGGCTTCCACATCATGTAAAACAATTGTGCTTAAATCTTCCTTAGTGAGGTCTTCTGGCTTTTCCATTTTCATTATACGAAGCGCCATATTCTGTTTTGCTTCTTCAATAATGGAATTTACATATCGAGCATTACCGAATTTACTATCACGGTTGCGATATGCTTCCACTACTTTCATATAAATTAAATTCCTTGCCTCTTCGCTTATTGTTACGCCGCGTTTATTCGAGTCATAAGTCGAAATTGACATCAACTCATCTGGATTGTAATCAGGGAAATTAATAACTTGCGCAACCCTGGAACTTAATCCTGGATTTGAATTTAAAAAATCGCGCATTTCCTTTGGATATCCAGCAAAAATAAAAGCGGTATCTCCTGGGCCATCACTCATTTCTTTAATAACTACTTCAATAACTTCTTTCCCAAAATCTTTCCCATCATCACCTCTATCGCTTAGTGCATATGCTTCATCAATAAATAAAATACCACCGCGCGCTCGGTCGATAGCAGCTTTTGTTTTTGGTGCGGTTTGACCAATGTATTCTGCAACTAAATCAACACGGCCAACTTCAGTAACGTCGGGTTTTGTGAGTAATCCCATCGATTTATAAATTTTACCTAACAGCCTTGCAACTGTTGTTTTTCCCGTTCCGGGATTGCCAGTAAATACCATATTTAAATTAATGCGATTCTTTTCTTCAAATCCTTTTTCTTGTCGAATTTTTAAGAATTTTAAATAGGTGGTTAACTCGTTAATTTCTTTTTTAACAGTTTCCAATCCTATTAAATCGTCCAGCTCTTTTTTTACATTTTCATAAGTTGCTTCTTCAATTAAAGCAGCTGTAATTTGATTCGCATTTGTTGTTGTTTCTACACTTGTTAACCAAACTGGCGGACCACTTAATTCAGTGTCGGTTATGCCAACTTCAAAAGGAACAATGGCAATAATGTTATCCATAAATACAATTTCACAAGTGTATTTATCGGGATACCAAAAACCGGTTCCTTCAGCGCCATATCCAATATCCATTAATACGATTTTTCTGCTATCGTTTATATGTTCAAACCAATAGCTAGCTCCTTTTAATTGGTGACTATCATTATAAAAATAAAAATTAAGTTCTAGGGGAAAATATTTTTCATGGGTAATTTTATTACTCATGTCAACTTCAATAGAAATGTATTGCGCAGTATCTTTATTAAAAGTGGTTAAATATTTGCGTTGCTCTTTCGGCAAAGTACCCTTTGGTGTATTAAATAATTTTATCGAATTAATATCGAAATACGGATTGTTATTTGCAGTAACCAGGCCGTTGTCGGTAATGTAAAAATAGTTTGTTCCTACTAATACATCATCTAAAAAAACCTCCCATTTATAAGTGCCTTTTTTCCACCAACCGGGATTCGGTGTTCCCCAACCTTCACGCACAAATAATATATTTTGATCGGTTGTTACAACTAGTTCTTTATCGATATTACACATCTCTTTATTGGTGTAATATTCTGTTGCTTTTATTTTTACTTTTGCTTTCCATTCTTCTTCATCGAATAAAATATTAAACAATTGTAATTCAACGTTCACATAACATACTTCAGTTTCGTCAAATACGATGCGATAGTCTTTTTGGTTGCCGAAAAAATTTTCCAGCGAACCATACACTTTCATTTCTTTAAATTTAAAGCGCTTTTTTTCTTCGTTTTTCTTGGCCATAGTTTGAAATCCCTGCTACTTTGGGTGATGTAAATTTATAAATTTCTTTGAATTGCTTCAATTTATGAATACCAGTTTAACTTAAATTAATCGATAGATAGTAGCAAATCAAGCAAACTTTTGATTTAGTTGGGTTTAACCTCATTACCAAACAATTTGAAAAGAGCATGCTATTGGTAGGCAACAACTGATTTTATTACAAAGTAAAGGATGATTGTAATTCCATTGCTTAATCTAGATTTAACCGTTCCTAATACAATGGTTACATTTGTAACTTAATATTTTAACAGATGTCTACAATCAATCTTTCGCAAATTTCAACCAAACCGCTCAAAAGTGTTGATAAGGATGAATGTGAAGCCGCCATTAAAAATTACCTCGACCAGCTCAAAGAATTACAAAATATCCTTTTTGCACAGCAGCGCTATAGTTTGCTGGTTATTTTGCAAGGAATGGATGCCAGTGGCAAAGATGGTGTTATTAATGAAGTGTTTTCAGGTGTAAACCCAATGGGCTGCCGTGTTGCGGGGTTTAAAAAGCCGACTGAGGAAGAAATAGGTCACGAGTTTTTATGGCGAATACATAAGCATATGCCTCAAAAAGGCATGATTCAAATTTTTAATCGCTCACATTATGAGGATGTAATTATCCAAAAAGTGCATAAATGGGTCGATTTGCCTTCTATTGAACGCCGGTATAACCATATTAATGCCTTTGAACAACTTGTAAGCGAAAACGAAACCATCATACTCAAATTTTACCTGCATGTTAGTCAAGAAGAGCAACTCGAACGTCTCGAAGAACGCCTTTCTGACCCCCGAAAAATGTGGAAATACAACGCCAACGACATTCTAGAAAGCAAACGCTGGCCCGAATACATGGAAGCATACGAAACCGCTTTTAACAAGTGTAGCCCCGAAATACCATGGACAATAGTTCCTTCCGATAAAAACTGGTATAAGGAATACTTAATTGCCAAAACCATAGTGGAAGCTTTGCTGAGGCTGGATTTGAGTTATCCAGCGCTGAAAAAGGCATAAGCGGCTTTTTATTCGAATTACAAGTAGTTAATGTAACTCGATTTCCGTTGATGTACTTGAATTTTAGAAGGTTGCATTTGTGAAAATTTTGTCGAATTTTTTTGGAATTTTCTTTATCGTTGTGTAATCTTGTAGGCTATTAAGCTATATAAGTCCATTTTTAATTTACATTATTACTAGTTTGTGCTAAAAAGAAGAGCTTTTAAATCAGTTGTCATTATAGCATTATTATGCTTAGGGCAACCTATTTTAAAAGCTCAATTATTAAGTGATTTTGCTGCAACGGCCGATGGCTGGAATACCGTTGGAATGTGTCCTGCAGAATCCTCTCCAGGGGCAACGTGGTCTGCTACGGGAGGATTTCCATCAGGTGGATGTTTAAGAGCGCAAGACAATTCTATTGGTGTTTTTTATTGGTTTGCAGGCGGCGCCTCATGGAAAGGTAATTTATCCGCTTATTATGGCTGCTACCTATATTTTGATTCAAAAACTAATAATATTGGAGCTCCTGTCGGAAGTAAATATGATATTCTAATTATCAGAAACGACGATGAGACTATATCCTATAATGCTACACCTAATCCTGGATTGTCTTGGACTAGTTATGTTATACCTTTGTTTGAAGGTGCATGGATAGTGGACGGACCTTTAAATGCCGTTTCATGTCCCGACCTAGTTGGCCCGCTTGCTACTGCTGCTGATATGCTAAGTTATTTGGGCGACATAAAAAAAATAAGAATACGTGCAGAGTTTGGCGGATTATCGTCTGAATGGAATTATTTAGACAATGTTGAAATAAATTGCGACCCTATTTTATTGCCAGTAGAACTTGGTGAGTTTAATGCTTTTGAATTAGATAAAGGTCGTTCACGTCTAGAATGGACAACTTATTCGGAACAAAACGCATTGGGTTTCCAAATAGAAAAAAGTTTGACTGGAGAGGTGTTCGATTCTATTGGGTTTGTACCTGCAGCCGGATATTCTGATGTAACCTTGAACTATGCATTTATTGATAACCAATTTTCAGCTGATGCTTATTACAGATTAAAGCAAGTAAAATTTGATTACCGATCATTTTATTCTGATGTGCTATTGCTTAAGCAGGCAGCAACTGTTTTATCGCCAGTTGAAATCTACCCTAACCCTGCCACCACTGAGGCAAATATAGTAGTAAGTTTAAATCAAGATGTGCTTTATTGGGAAGTTGTTGATTTTTCAGGCAAACAAATAATACATGTTGATGTAAATGATTATTCTGAATCTTATACCTATAATCTAAACGTATCTAGCTGGAATTCAGGATTTTATATCTTTAAATTGCACACCAAATCTGGCGTTGTAGTGCGTAAATTCCAAGTTTTGAAATAATTTTCTTCTATATCAAAACCAAACGAACAATTTCCTCGTAAATTTGTGCAGTTATCAAAACCAATACTTGAACAACGCTTCGAACATACAGGCAACCGAAGAAGCACTCATAACGGGTTTACAGTCACAGGATTCGTCCGTACTCAAAATCGTTTATGATAAATACGCTTCAGCGCTCTACGGCGTTATTTCGCGTATGGTTAATGATGACCATCTTGCAGAAGATGTTTTGCAAGAGGCGTTCTTGAAAATTTGGAATAATGCCGCATCATATGAAGCAACAAAAGGAAGATTGTTCACATGGATGTTAAATATTTGCCGCAATGCCGCTATCGATAAAATGCGGAGCAAAGGTTTCAAAAACAGTAAACAAACAGCTAGCGACGAAACGGTATTAATCGAAAATCCAACTAAAATTTATGATGATATCAAACCAGACACCATCGGAATTAAAGAGTTGGTAGATAAACTTAAACCAGAATGGAAACAACTCATCGACCTCGTTTACTTTAAAGGTTTTACCCAGCAAGAAGTGTCAGATGAGTTGCAAATACCGCTTGGGACGGTAAAAACAAGATTGCGCAGTGCAATAATTGAATTAAGAAATATAATATAATAAGGATAATAGATTTTGAACACCAAAGATTACATATCATCAGGAATACTTGAACTTTACGTTGCGGGAGCGCTTTCCGAAGCGGAACAAAGGGCTGTAGAAGCATTGGCTGCTGAGCATCCCGACATACGTGAAGAGCTAGAAAGTATCGAAATAGCAATGGAAAGCTACGCAATGAAACATGCGGTTGCGCCAAATGCTGTAGCGTTTGATGCTATCTTATCTAAAATTCAACAATCAGAATCACAACAAGATGATAAACAGCATGAAGCTGCTAAAATCATCCCACTAAAACCTGCATCTACAAGTAGCAATGTGTTGCGTTATTTAGCTTATGCAGCTTCGTTGTTATTGTTTATTTCTATCGCAGTTAATATTTATTATTTTAATAAGTATAAAACAGTAGAAAACGAACTTGCAGATCTTCGTCAGGACAATACCTACTTAACCAACGAATTTGATGTGTTTAAGGCAGGCTATCAAGAATTACAATCAGAAATTAATATTGTTAAAAATCCAGCCTATATTGCCATCACAATGAAAGGCTCAGCAGTTAGTCCTGCATCTGCCTCAGTAGTTTATTGGGATAAAGCAACTGGCGATTTATATGTAAACGCTATCAATTTGCCAACTCCAGCAGCAGGACAGCAATATCAGCTTTGGGCGCTGAAAGATGGTAAACCTATTGATGCCGGCGTGTTCGACATGAATGGTAATATTCAACAAATGAAGAAAATAACAGAAGCCGATGCATTTGCAGTAACATTAGAGCCTGCTGGTGGAAGTGTAAGCCCTACTTTAGAAAAACTCTACGTTGTTGGAGGCGTTTAAGTACTTTTTTACTTCACATTTTTATTTAGTAAACAACGGCACAAATTTTCGATAATTGTGCGACCCAAATCATGCTAATTCCCATTTCATTTTCCTACCTTTGCTGTGCATTTAAATAAATAGTTTCGGGAAAATGGACCAAGAAGTAGTAAATAATCAACTTATAGATTACGCCGCAATTTTTGTGCAGTTTATTGTTGTAGCCGGATTTGTAATCACTACCATTATTGCAGCTCAAAAATTTGGACCAAAACGTCATTCAAAAAAGAAAATGGAAAGTTTTGAGTGCGGATTGGACTCTATTGGTAATGCACGTCTTCCATTTTCAGTTAAATACTTCCTCGTTGCCATCCTTTTTGTGTTGTTCGACGTAGAACTTATTTTCTTTTATCCTTGGGCGGTTAATTTCCGTGAACTTGGTGAAGCAGGATTTGTTAAAATGTTAGCGTTTATTACGCCACTGCTCCTCGGCTACTTTTATGTAATTAAAAAAGGTGCCTTGAAGTGGGAATAAATAATTTGTCTGGACTCAAAGCTATGACAATTAAAAACGTAAAACTGTGGTAAAAGTAACTGAATCACCTGAAATGTATACCGGCGAAGGCTATGGCCTCACTCGCCTCGAAAAAATTGTTGGACTTGCGCGTGCTAATTCTATTTGGCCGCTTCCATTTGCAACTTCTTGCTGTGGAATCGAATTTATGGCAACTATGGGATCAACCTACGATTTGGGTCGTTTTGGCGCCGAACGATTGAGCTTTTCCCCACGTCAAGCCGATTTACTCATGGTAATGGGAACAATTGCTAAAAAAATGGGCCCGGTTTTAAAACAAGTATATATTCAAATGGCAGAACCAAAGTGGGTAATTGCAGTTGGTGCCTGTGCATCTAGCGGTGGTATTTTTGATACATACTCAGTGTTGCAAGGTATCGATAAGGTAATACCTGTAGATGTTTATGTGCCTGGCTGCCCGCCTCCGCCTGAAGCAATTTTGGATGGAATTATCAAAATTCAGGAATTAATTAAAACTGAAAGCTTTAGAAGAAGAGAATCTGACGAATATCAAAAATTATTGACCAGCTACGGAATAGAATGAGCAATCAAATAGAAAATAGCCTTGTAGAAAGTTTGCTTAAAGAGCAATTTGGCGAAGCAATTCGCAGTGTGAACGAATCGTACGGCATGCTCGACATCGTAGTAAAAAGAGAAAATATTTTTGAAATTATGCAATGGCTGCGCGATAGCAGTTTGCTGAGTTTTAATTTTCTTACCAGCCTTTGTGGTGTGCATTTCCCTAATAATAAAGGCGAAGAATTAAGTGTGGTTTACCACATGCACAGTTTCGCAAATAATAAGCGCATTCGATTGCATATATTTTTTCCGCAAACCGATGCCGTTGCACCAACAGTTACAACATTATACCAAGCCGCAAATTGGATGGAACGAGAAACATTCGATTTTTATGGAATTAAATTTACTGGACATCCCGATTTGCGCAGAATTTTAAATATGGAAGATATGCAGTATCATCCATTATTGAAACAATATCCACTTGAAGACGGTACAAGAACCGATAAAGATGATAAATATTTTGGCAGATAATTATTTGCCAAATTGAAATAAAAAATGGTAAGCCGTTAGCGACTTTCCGCAAATAAAAAATGAGCAACAACAAAGTAACAACAACAACCAAAAATGCCGCTCAGTTTATAAACGGTGTTGAACAAACCGATGAGGAATTAAAGCAATATAATTACCTCAACCTTGGTCCAACGCATCCTGCAACGCATGGTATTTTCCAGAACGTTTTAAAAATGGATGGAGAAATTATTGTTGATGCTCAACCCACAATCGGTTATATTCATCGCGCTTTCGAAAAATTAGCAGAACATCGCCCATATTATCAAGTAACCCCAATTACCGACCGATTAAATTACTGTTCATCTCCAATTAATAATATTGGTTGGCACATGACAGTCGAAAAATTACTGGGTGTAAAAACACCTAAAAAAGTGGATTACATGCGTGTTATTGTTATGGAACTTGCGCGCATTGCCGATCATATTGTTTGTAATTCAGTAATTGCAGTTGACACCGGTGCGCTAACTGGATTTTTATACGTATTTCAATGGCGTGAAAAAATTTATGATATATACGAACAAATTTGCGGCGCACGTTTAACAACAAACATTGGTCGCATTGGCGGATTTGAACGTGATTTTACTCCAGATGTTTATAAGCGTTTAGATGAATTTTTACGCGATTTTCCAGCTGCACTAAAAGAATTTGAAAGTCTGGTGATGCGCAACCGTATTTTTATGGATCGCACCATTAAAACAGGACCCATTTCTGCAGAACGTGCATTAGAATATGGTTTTACGGGGCCAAATTTAAGAGCAGCTGGCGTTGATTATGATGTTAGGGTAATGACACCCTATAGCAGTTACGAAGATTTTGATTTTATTATTCCGATTGGAATTGCAGGAGATACGTACGATAGATTTTGTGTGCGTGAAGAAGAAATGTGGCAAAGCTTGAGCATTATTCGTCAGGCTTTGGATAAAATGCCAAAAACAAATGAATTTTTTGCTGATGTTCCTGAATTTTATCTGCCTCCGAAAGATGCAGTGTATAATACAATGGAAGGTTTAATATGGCATTTTAAAATTGTGATGGGCGAGGTTGATGTACCTAAAGGTCAGGTGTATCATTGTGTAGAAGGTGGTAATGGTGAGTTAGGATTTTATTTGGTGAGCGACGGTGGTCGGCAGCCATTCCGTTTGCATTTTAGAAGACCATGCTTTATTTATTATCAGGCTTATCCAGAAATGATTAAAGGCGCATTGCTAAGTGATGCCATTATTACAATGAGCAGCATGAATGTAATAGCAGGGGAATTAGACGCGTAATTTTAATATCTCCCTTAGCAAGGAGTAATTTTTTTATAAAGAATGACATCAACACAACAAATAGAATTTTCACCGGAAGCGATGCTGGAAATAAGTAGAATCGTTAGCCAATATCCGCAAGATAAAATAAAGTCTGCGCTATTGCCGGTGTTACATATTGCACAAGTTGAATTCGGAGGTTGGTTAAGTTCCGATACAATGGATTATGTTGCAAGGCTTTTACATATTCAACCTATTGAAGTGTACGAAGTAGCAACATTTTATTCGATGTTTAATACTAAACCTGTTGGTAAAGTTTTAATAGAAGTTTGTCGAACAGGACCTTGTTGTGTTAACGGTGCAGAAAAAATTGTGGGCTACATCGAAAACAAATTAAATATCAAAGTTGGTGAAACAACAAAAGATAATATGTTTACATTAAAAACGGTTGAATGTTTAGGTGCCTGTGGATATGCGCCAATGTTTCAAATTGGAGAAACATTTTACGAGCATTTAACAACAAAAAAAGTGGATGCTATACTTGAGCACCAAAAACAAGAAAAATTAAAAGCAATTAATAATTGATGCTATTGCATTGTAATAAATAATATGGGTCGCAAATTATTATTAGAACATCTTAATAAAGCTAACATCGAAACAATGGAAGGCTATCTTCAAAATGGAGGATATCGGTCAGTTGAAAAAGCTTTAAAAAAAATGACGCCTGATGAAGTTACAGAAGAAGTAAAAATATCGGGTTTACGCGGTCGCGGCGGCGCAGGTTTTGCTACGGGAATGAAATGGAGTTTTCTAGATAGGAATTCTGGCAAACCGCGTTATTTATTATGCAATGCAGATGAAAGTGAACCTGGAACATTTAAGGATAGATTATTAATGGAAAAAATTCCTCATTTATTAATTGAAGGGATGATAGTTTCGAGTTATGCTTTAGGATGTCGTACTGCTTATATTTATATTAGAGGAGAGTACATGTTTATTTTACGCATACTTGAAAAAGCAATTGCAGAAGCATATGCAAAAGGTTATTTGGGTGAAAATATTTTAGGTAGCGGTTACTCGCTCGATTTATATGTTCATCCAGGAGCAGGCGCTTATATATGTGGCGAAGAAACTGCGTTGATTGAATCGTTGGAAGGTAAACGTGGTAACCCCCGCATTAAACCACCATTTCCAGCAATTTCGGGATTGTGGAATTGCCCTACCATTGTAAATAATGTTGAATCAATTGCAGCAGTTGTGCCAATAGTAAATGACGGTGGCAATGAATATGCAAAAATTGGAATTGGTAAATCAACAGGCACTAAATTAATTTCAGCATCGGGAAGTATTAATAAGCCTGGTGTTTACGAAATTGAAATGGGCATTACAGTCGAAGAATTTATTTACTCCGATGAATATTGCGGAGGTATTAAAAATAATCTTGAATTAAAAGCATGTGTACCTGGTGGTAGCTCAGTGCCAATTTTACCTAAACATCTTTTATTAAAAATGAGCGATGGCAATCCTCGTCTCATGACTTATGAAAGCTTAAGTGAAGGTGGATTTGCAACAGGAAGCATGTTAGGTTCAGGTGGTTTTATTGTGTATGATGAAAAACAATGTATTGTTCGAAATACATGGAATTTTGCACGTTTTTATCACCATGAAAGTTGCGGACAATGTTCGCCATGTCGCGAAGGAACTGGTTGGATGGAACGTGTTTTACACAATATTGAAAATGGTCATGGTAAAATGGAAGACATCGAGTTGTTATGGGATATCCAACGCAAAATTGAAGGTAATACCATTTGCCCATTAGGCGATGCTGCAGCTTGGCCTGTAGCAGCGGCAATTAGACATTTCCGTAATGAGTTTGAATACCATGTAAAATATCCGAATCGTGTGTTTGATGAGGACCATGTTTATCAGCCTGAAATGAAAATGCAAACAGTTTAAAGAAATTATGTTTTTACACATTGAATAAATAAAATGCCAAAAGTAACCATAGACGATATCAGCATTGAAGTTCCTGCAGGAACCAATATTTTGGAAGCTGCAAGAATGATTGGCGAAAATGTTCCGCCTGCAATGTGTTATTATTCCAAGCTCGAAGGCAGCGGCGGAAAATGTCGCGTTTGTCTTGTTAAAGTATCCAAAGGCAGTGAGAAAGATCCACGTCCAATGCCAAAATTGGTTGCCAGTTGCAGAACCACTGTTATGGATGGTATGGAAGTTAAAAATGTTACATCGCCAGAAGTTATAGAAGCTAGAAAAGGCGTTGTTGAATTTTTGCTGGTTAATCATCCATTAGATTGCCCCGTTTGTGATCAAGCGGGTGAATGTTATTTGCAGGATTTAAGTTATGAGCACGGTGCATCAGCAAGCAGATACGAGTTTAAGCGTAGAACATTTGAAACAAGAGATATCGGTGATAAAATAAAATTGCACATGAATCGCTGCATTTTGTGTTATCGTTGTACACAAGTAGCCGATCAATTAACTGAAGAACGTGTGCATGGTATAATTGGTCGAGGCGAAGTTTCTGAAATATCAACTTATATTGAAAAAGCAATCGACAACGATTTTTCAGGAAACATGATTGATGTTTGTCCAGTAGGCGCATTAACAGATAAAACATTCCGATTTAAATCACGCGTATGGTTTACAAAACCAATCAATGCGCATAGAAATTGCACAAAATGCACTGGAAATGTAACCCTATGGTATCAAGGTGAAGAAGTATTACGTGTAACGTCACGCAAAGATAAATGGGGCGAAAGTGAAGCATTTATTTGCAACGAATGTCGCTTCGATAAAAAGCAAACAACAGATTGGGTTATTGAAGGCCCAGCACATATTGATCATCATTCAGTTATTTCACAAAATCATTATGAGCTGCCTTTTGAGTTACCAGTAATACAGAAGAAATTGACGTAATAGATTATAACTGCCGATTGAACAAGAGTGAACAAAATTTAAACAGCCAATTGAGCAGAAGTGAACAAAACTTAAATAGCCGATTGAACAAGAGTGTAACAGCCAATTGAGCAGGAGTGAACAAAATTTATCAGTCTTGAAAGCTGTAATAATTTTATTCAGTATTAAAATAAATAAACACCGCATCAGCAATAATGATTGATCCTATATTAATATTTAAAATTGTGCTTGTGCTTTTGCTCTTCGTAATATCGTTGACAATTGCTGCTTACAGTACTTATGCTGAGCGAAAAGTTGCGGCTTTTATGCAGGATCGCCTTGGGCCAAATAGAGCAGGTCCATACGGGTTGCTTCAACCTTTAGCCGATGGTGTTAAGATGTTTATGAAGGAAGATTTTATTCCTGATGCTTCAAATAGATTTCTATTTATTGCTGGTCCTGCAATTACAATGATAACGGCATTAATGACAAGTGCGGTTATTCCTTGGGGTCCTGCCGTTACTATAGCTGGGCAAACAGTGCCATTGCAAGTTGCAGATATTAATATTGGTGTATTATATGTTTTAGGCGTGGTTAGTTTAGGCGTATATGGAATTATGATTGGTGGTTGGGCTTCTAATAATAAATTTGCATTGCTCGGTGCTGTGCGCGCTTCAAGTCAAATGATTAGCTATGAGTTGGCAATGGGTATGAGCATAGTTGCTGTAGTTATGTCGACTGGATCTTTAAGCATTGGTGATATTGTAATTGCACAAAACGATTGGAGCGGAATGAACTGGAATATTTTTGTTCAGCCATTGGGATGTTTAATATTTATTATTTGTGCCTTTGCCGAATGTAATAGAACCCCATTCGATTTGCCAGAATCTGAAACAGAATTAGTTGGTGGTTTCCACACAGAATATAGTTCGATGAAACTTGGCTTTTATTTATTTGCAGAATATGTAAATATGTTTATTTCAAGTGCCATGATAACTTGTTTGTATTTCGGCGGATATAATTTTCCTGGAATGGAATCAGTGCAAGGTGCGGTTGGCGAAATTTGGTTTGCATTAATTTGTGTTGCCGTAATGTTTGCCAAAGTATTATTCTTTGTATTCTTTTTTATGTGGATACGCTGGACGATTCCGAGATTCAGGTTTGACCAATTACTTAATTTAGGATGGAAGGTGCTGCTTCCGTTGTCGATACTTAATGTATTAATAACTGGTGCAGTGATTATATTTTTTAACTAATATGACATTTTATTCAAAATAAAATATGCAAAGTTTAACAAACAGAAGTAAGGTAGTTACTAACAAAAAAATGACCTTGTCGGAACGCTTATATTTGCCGGCAATATTTGGAGGATTGCGCATAACCATGTCACATTTCTTTACTAAGAAGGTAACTATTAACTACCCTGAAGAAACACGTGAGCATAGTAAAGTATTTAGAGGTGTGCATGTTTTAAAGCGTGATGATGAAGGTCGCGAAAATTGCACCGCTTGCGGACTTTGTGCAGTGGCTTGTCCAGCAGAAGCAATTACTATGGTTGCCGATGAGCGTCAAAAAGGTGAAGAACATTTATATCGGGAAGAAAAATATGCAGCTGAATATAATATCGATATGCTGCGTTGCATTTTTTGCGGATTATGTGAAGAAGCTTGTCCGAAAGATGCCATTTATTTAACAGATAGAATTGCACCGAGTAATTACCACCGCGGACAATTTATTTTTACGAAAGATATGTTGGTTGAACCAGTAGAAAAAGATAAAAGAATTGATATTAGTGCGCGTCGCCAAGGAATACGCGACGGAGCGATGTGATATTTAGTAAAAGAATCCAATAAATACGAACCCTAAACAATGAGTCAAATATTTTTTTACGCGCTTTCGGCAATAGCAATCGCTTGTAGTTTGCTAATGTTGTTTCAGCGCAATGCGATGTATAGCGTATTGTATCTGCTTGTATGCTTTTTTTCAGTTGCGGGATTATACATCATGCTAAATGCACAGTTTTTAGCAATCGTACATATTATAGTTTATGCCGGCGCAATAATGGTTTTGTTTTTATATGTGCTTATGTTTTTAAACTTGAACACGCCTGCTATTTTTAGTAAAAGTAATATGCTAAGGCTGGCAGCCATAATAACAGGGGGCTCTTTATTCCTTTTATTGTTTGCATCGTTTTATCAATCCGAATTAATTGAGTTGCCAGTTCCAATAAACGATACAACGGGAAGTGTGCAAACATTAGGTCTAGTATTGTTTAACGAATTTTTAATTCCGTTCGAGCTTAGCAGTATTTTATTTTTATCTGCTATGATTGGCGTAATTATTATGAATAAAAAAGATAAATCAAATGGATAACGCAATTGCCTTAAGCGAACAAATGAGAGTAATTCCACTTGAGAATTATATTATGCTTTCACTAATATTATTCAGTATTGGCGTAATGGGTATTTTAATGCGAAGAAATCTGATTGTAGTTTTTTTAAGTATTGAGTTAATGTTGAATGCCATCAATTTAATGGCAGCCTCATTTTCTGCTTACCATAACGACCCTCAGGGACAAGCATTCGTATTTTTTATTATGGTTGTGGCTGCGGCAGAGGTTACAATTGGACTAGCTATGTTGGTTATGATTTATCGAAACACAAAATCAATTGACATTAATTCATTAGATAAACTAAAATGGTAATATCCATCAATTAATTAACTAATTAAATCTCACACCTTAGCCCCTCAAAAGGCAACAGTGTGATTACACTAAAAACAATCACCCAAACCAAAGGCCCTAGGGTCAACAGTTTGATAGAAAAAAATAAATAAAAAAATTATTCAAACCACAGCCTCACAGGGGCAACAGTTTGGTGATTTTGTAAAAACAGAAACAGTGAATCAGACCACATTAAACATCATCACCACCCTGATACCAGCGTTACCGCTTCTCGGATTTTTCGTGCATATATGCTTGAAAGGTAGAATCTCAGAAAAAGCCGCAGGCTTCCACGCAAGTGCATGGATTGTGTTATCATTCGCATTGTCACTCGTATTGTTTTTCCAACTCAATTCCACCGATGCTATTCAAGTTCAATTGTTCGACTGGTTTTCAGCTGGCGGCTTAACTGTACCATTCGCGTTTCAAATTGACCAACTAAGTATTATTATGATGTTGGTTATTACAGGAGTTGGTAGCCTAATTCATATTTACTCAATTGGGTATATGCATGGCGATGAAGGATTTAATCGTTTTTTCAGCTACTTAAATCTGTTTGTTTTTTTCATGCTCACATTAGTAATGGCTAACAACTATGTATTAATGTTTGTAGGTTGGGAAGGCGTAGGTTTATGCTCTTATTTATTAATCGGGTTTTGGTTTAAGAATCAAGAATTTAATAAAGCTGCTAACAAAGCATTTATAATGAACCGAATTGGCGACTTAGCCCTTTTATTCGGATTGTTTTTATTGTTTCAATATACTGGAACATTAACATTTATAGGTGTAAATGAAAGTTTAGTAAAAGTTGTTCCCGATCCACAAATGCTTACTATAATTACCATTCTTTTATTTATTGGTGCTTGCGGTAAAAGCGCGCAATTACCATTACACACTTGGTTGCCCGATGCAATGGCTGGTCCAACGCCCGTGTCGGCGCTTATACATGCTGCAACAATGGTTACTGCAGGTATTTATATGATTGTGCGCAGTAATATGCTATTTACTTTGGCACCATTTACTTTAGAAATAATAATGGTAGTTGGAATTGTAACCGCAATATTCGCAGGTTCAATAGCATTAAAACAAAATGACATTAAAAAAATATTAGCTTACTCAACAGTTAGTCAGTTAGGATTAATGTTTTTTGCAATTGGTGTTGGTGCATATGAAGCAGCTTTTTTCCATTTAGTTACACATGCGTTTTTTAAAGCATTATTATTCCTTGGAGCGGGAAGCGTTATTCACGGCATGAGCGGCGAACAAGATATTCGTAAAATGGGCGGGTTAGAAAAAAACATGAAAATTACCCACTGGGTTTTCGGATTTGGTGTATTGGCAATAATGGCAGTTCCACCTTTTTCTGGATTTTTCTCGAAAGACAATATATTAGTTGCAGCATATCACATTTCGCCAATACTTTGGGGAGTTGGATTAATAGCTGGATTATTCACAGTAGCTTATATGATGCGTTTATATTATGTTGTATTTAGAGGAGAAGGAAGAATGAGCGCTGAGGTGAAAAGTCATATTCACGAGTCGCCAAAAGTTATTACAACACCGTTAATTATATTAACCGTATTGGCCATTTTTGGTGGATTATTAAACGTGCCTCATTTATTTGGTGGCGATAAAATGATGATGCATTATTTAAGTCCCGTTGTTCCAATTGATGAGCATCACATGCCAGCGGCAACCGAATGGATGTTAATGGCGTTTGCAAGTTTAGCAATCGTATTAACTGTTGTTGCCATGCGTATTAAATACATGGAGAAAAAACAAGTGCCAGAAGCAGATGCCAATATTAAAGGCTTCGCAAAAGTGCTAAATCATAAATATTATGTGGATGAATTGTATAATGCAGTAATTGTAAAACCATTGCACCTATTTAGCAACTTTTTATTTAAGGTAATCGATGTGCAGGTAATTGATGGCATTGTAAATGGAACAGGAAAGTTTTCCACTTTCTGTTCAACGCAATTAAAAAATTTGCAAACAGGCACAGTTAGCTTTTATTTATTTGCCATGGCTTTAGGCATGGTTGGAATTTTATTATTAATTATTTTGATGTAATTCATGTTCACATTACTACTCATATTACTACCAATTGTTGCAGGCATAGCCTTGCTGGTATTGCCGCAAAATCAGGCTAAGCAAATTGCCTTAATTGCTGCTTTGGCTACCCTCGGTTTAACAATTGCCACCTATTTGCAATTTGATGCTAATGGCGGAATGCAATTCGTTATGAATTATCCGTGGATAGATATGTTAGGCATTCGCTTCCATATAGGCATGGATGGCATAAGCATGCTCATGATTATATTATCAAACATTTTAGCCCCACTTATAATTGTTTCTTCATTTAAAGATAATTATACCAATCCAAGATTGTTTTATGGTTTATTGCTTATAATGCAAGGTGCCATGAATGGTGTTTTTGTTTCAATGGATATGTTCCTCTATTATATATTTTGGGAATTAGCATTAATACCTGCTTATTTCTTGGTATTATCGTGGGGACGAGGCGAAGCGGCAAAAGTTACCTTCAAATTTTTTATCTATACATTATTTGGAAGCTTGTTTATGCTAATTGCTATTATCTGGTTAGGCGTGCAAGGGCCAAATAATTCAACCGATATAGCTAATATTTATGCATTACAAATTCCAGTTGAAACGCAGTTATATATATTTCTAGCATTTATGTTGGCTTATGCCATTAAAATTCCTGTGTTTCCTTTTCACACTTGGCAACCTGATACTTACACTTATTCGCCTTCGCCCGCAACAATGCTATTAGGTGGTGTAATGTTAAAAATGGGATTGTATTCTATTATCAGATGGATTATCCCAGTTGTTCCTGATGCAGTTAATGAATATGGAAAGTACGTAATGGTATTTGCAGCAGTTGGTGTGTTTTATGCATCTGCAATAGCTTGGGTGCAAAAAGATTTGAAACGATTATTCGCGTATTCATCAATAGCACACGTTGGTTTAATTACTGCGGGAATTTTTACGGTTACAGAAATGGGTATGCAAGGTGCTATGGTGCAAATGTTGGCGCATGGTATTAACGTAGTTGGATTGTTTTATGTATGTCAGATATTATATCGCCATTATCAATCGCATGATATCGCATTAATGGGTGGCTTGCGATTAAAAGCGCCTTTGTTTGCCGGATTGTTTTTAGTTGTAATGCTAGCATCTGTTGCATTGCCATTAACTAATGCATTTCCAGGTGAATTTATGCTGCTTAATGCAGTGTATTCCATTAATCCTTTGATTTGCTTATTTGCAGGCAGCGGCGTAATTCTTGGAGCAGTTTATATGTTTACTAGTTACCAAAAAGTAATGTTGGGTGAACTCAATACAAAAGCAAATACTTTTACCGAAATAGATAGTTTAGATAAATGGGTGTTGTTTCCAATTGTGATTTTAATTTTTATATTTGGTTTGTATCCATCGTTTATTACCGATATTTCGGAAAATGCTGTAAAAGATATTATCAATATTTATCAGGCCAAAATTGGTGTTTCAATTTAATTATAAATGACTTCAATAATTGTTTTAGCAGCTGCGGGTATAGCTTCCATGTTTGTGGGGGTGTTTAATATTAAACGCGTGGCTTTACCATTGGTATTATTAGCCTGTTTGGCTGCATTGGGTATTGTATTGTTCCATTACAACGGTGGATACGAAACACTCCTGCATAATATGTTGGTGTTCGATGGCTTTTCATACGGCTTCAACGTAATTATGATACTTATTACAATGGGAATATTAGTGATAAGTAATTTTTATTTCAGAAATAATATTGAGCACTTAAGTGATATTTATGCACTTTTTCTTTTCTCGCTGATAGGCGGTATTTTATTATGCTCGTATAATAGTTTGATTATGCTTTTTATGGGCATCGAAATCCTCAGTATCCCCTTATATATTCTTGCAGCAAGTAATCGCAAAAATTTATTCAGCAACGAAGCTGGCCTGAAATATTTCTTAATGGGTTCGTTTGCATCGTGTTTCTTGTTACTCGGAATTACATTTATTTATGGCACAGCACAATCGTTCGAAATGCCTGTTATTGCAGAATATGTTAATGCAAATCAAGGCAATTTACCACCTATGTTTGTTGCCGGATGTGTAATGATTTTAGGTGCGTTTTTATTTAAAGTATCTGCTGTACCATTTCATTTTTGGGCGCCAGATGTATATCAAGGTTCACCTACCGTAATTACTGCATTTATGGCAACGGTGGTTAAAACTGCGGCTTTTGGTGGACTAATGCGTTTTATAAATGGAACCATTTTTCCCGAAACGGCAATTTGGCAAGATTTAATGGGGTTGATTGCAATTATAACTTTAATTGGTGGAAATATAATGGCATTGTATCAAACCAATTTAAAACGTTTATTGGCCTATTCAGGAATAGCTAATGCAGGTTATGTTCTTGTTGCTGTTGCTACAATGAACGATGCCACTTATGCTTATGTGTTATATTATTTAGCAGCCTACGGCGTTGGTAGTATGATTGCATTTACAATTTATTTCATTATTAAAGATCAAACCGGAATAGATACCATTGCAGGTTTGCGTGGATTATTTGTAAAAAATAAATTTCTTGCAGGCGTATTGGCTTTTGCTATGTTGTCGCTTGCCGGTATTCCGCCGCTCGCCGGATTTTTTGGTAAATATGCCATTTTTGTTAATGCTATAAATGTCAACGAAATATGGCTTGTAGTAGTAGCCATTTTAACTTCTTTGCTTGGTGTTTATTATTATTTACGGGTAATGAGCACCGCTATGTTGTCAGGTGCCGAAATTCCAAAGCTCGATATTCATTTTAGCTATAAAATTGTATTGGTAGCTGGTGTTATACTATTACTGCTACTCGGTGTAATGCCTGATTTGTTCGTTGATTTAATTACGAAGTAATATTGCGTAATTATTACTGATGGTTGCGCCTATTTGCAGCGTAACACCTGAGTGTGCCAATCCGTTTTTCTAAGAAAAAGTAATAGCAGCACTGTTGTAAAATAATTGCAACATGTTAAGCCGAGCTAAATATAGCGTAGTGCATCTACTACCACCTTTTGATTAATGGCATCTAACTAAATTTAATTCGGCAATAGTCAGTGAGTTAAATCCCCGTTGTAGTAGAAAGTTAGCTGCTTAATTCTAAAACCCCATTGGCGAATACTGCATTTACGGTATACGATTTTTAATTTTATTAGTTTATATACATTTGCTCTAGCTCGGATTCCGAGAGCTATTGGAAGGGAAGTTTATTGCGAGGAACGAGAAAGCCGTTGTAACGAATAGCCAGCACAATTGCTTTGGTGTAATGAAATTACATGCTCCAAAAATAAAAGCAGAACTAAATAATTAACGCAAAATACTTCTACCAATTACAATACGTTGTACTTCACTGGTGCCCTCATAAATTTGAGTAATTTTTGCATCGCGCATTAAACGTTCAACGTGATATTCTTTTACATAACCATAACCGCCGTGAATTTGCACTGCTTCAACAGTAGTTTTCATGGCAACTTCACTCGCAAATACTTTTGCCATACTCGACGCTAAATCATAATTTTCGTGGGCGTCTTTTAATTGTGCTGCTTTATAAATTAATAATCTGGCTGCCTCAATTTCGGTTGCCATATCTGCTAATTTAAATTGAATAGCTTGGTGTTGTGCAATTTCTTTACCAAATGCTTTGCGCACTTTTGCATATTCTAACGATAATTCATAAGCACCTGCGGCTATGCCTAACGCTTGAGATGCAATACCAATTCTTCCGCCGCTTAAAGTTTTCATAGCAAATGTAAATCCGAAGCCGTCTTCGCCAATGCGATTTTCTTTTGGTACTTTAATATCATTAAATAATAACGTATGCGTATCGCTTGCTCTAATACCTAATTTATCTTCTTTTGCGCTGACAATAAATCCAGGCATATCTTTTTCAACAATAAGGCAATTAATTCCTTTATGACCTTTAGCCAAATCGGTTTGCGCCATTACTAAATAAACGCTTGCAGTGCTGCCGTTGGTAATCCAGTTTTTTGTTCCATTTAATAAATAATAATCGCCCATATCTTCAGCAGTGGTTCGTTGCGAAGTTGCATCGCTTCCCGCTTCTGGTTCACTTAAGCAAAAAGCACCAATTTTTTTTCCTGAAGCTAAATCGGGTAAATATTTTTGTTTTTGTTCTTCATTGGCAAACTGTTCAATTCCCCAGCAAATTAATGAGTTATTTACGCTCATAATTACGGAGCAAGAACTATCTACTTTCGAAATTTCTTCCATTGCTAAAACATAACTCATAGTATCCATTCCGCCGCCGCCGTATGCTGGCGACACCATCATACCTAAAAAGCCAAGTTCACCCATTTGCTTCACTTCTTCATACGGGTAACGCATTTCGCGGTCGCGATTAATTACACCTAGTTTCAAAACATTCTGCGCAAAATCTCTTGCCGCTTGCTTAATCATGAGTTGTTCTTCTGTTAAATCGAAATACATAAAATCTTAATTGTAGTTTAAAAAATAATTGTCAGCTATTTATTTTCTTTCGAGTATGGATGTTGTGGAATAATTATTTAAAAATGGAATAATTACAACTTGACCGTTATTTGCTTTCACTAAATCGGCGCCAACAATTGTGTCCGCATTGTAATCGCCACCCTTTACCAAATAATCTGGTTGAATGGCCTTAATTAATTCAAACGGAGTGTCTTCTTCAAATATACAAACAGCATCAACAACATGCATGCTGGCTAGTAAATTTGCGCGATCTACTTCGTTATTTATCGGTCTGTTTGCTCCTTTTAATCTTTTAACTGATGCATCGGCATTTAATCCAACAATTATAGCAACATTATAATGTAAATCGCTAGCCGAATTTAAAACATGCGTATGGCCTTTATGCAAAATATCGAAGCAGCCGTTAGTAAAAACAATCTTTCTGTTCATCAATCGCCACACGGCAATTTTTTTTAGCAGTGTTGGTATGGTGAGCACTTTATGTTCAATTATTTCTGATCGTTTCATCGCCGAAGGCTTTGCGTTTAACACGTGATAAAAGTAATAATGAAATTGCACCCAAAAAAATAATCATTACAGTTTGTGCGCTCCATGCCAACCAGCTGTAACTTATAGCGTAGGCGCGGTCTAAACCATAAAGTGCAACCAATGTTTCAGTTACAATTAAATGGTAAGCGCCAATTCCGCCAGGTGTGCTAATAATGCCAACGGTTCCAAACACTAAAATAGCTAAAGCTTCATTAAGGCCAAGGTGCGATGTTTGCGCTAAGGCATAAAAGCAAACCCAAACCATTGCAAAGTAGCAAACCCAAATTAAAACCGAATAAAAAATAAATAGTTTAAAGTTTTTCAGGTGACGAATAGAATAAATGCCATCGCGCACATTCATAACCATAATGCGGAAACGGAGATAACCCTCAGTGTGTTTAAAACGCTTTATAAAAAAGTATGCAATTAAGGTAAGCAGCAGCAAGCCACCACCAAAAACAAGTACCATTGTTAAGCTCGACGAAAATTTTTCGGCAATAGGAATAATTACTTTATCTTGAAAAAAACCGTAAATCAACTCAAATTGCATTAAAAACAGCAGTAATGTTGCTAAAAACAGAAATAATAAATCGATAGAACGCTCCACCACTAAGGTTCCCAGTGCTTTGTCGAAAGGCACTTTTTCGTAACGTTGCACAATACCGCAGCGAGTAATTTCGCCTAAACGCGGCACCGCCATATTGGCAAGGTAGGCCACCATTACCGAATAAAATGTAGTTGAAATGCGCGGATTATATCCTAACGGTTGCAACATCATTTTCCAGCGGACTGCGCGTATCCAGTGACTAAAAATGCCAATAGCAATCGAAAGCCCAATCCACCAATAATCGGCAACCCGAAACGAATTGCGCAATTCTTCTTTTTGTTCGGTAGTTAAATCTTTAGTTATATACCAAATAAGTAGTAACCCAATGCCAAGGAAAACGACGAATTTTAAAATATTAAAAATCAGCTTTCTGTTTAGCATCAGCGCAGCGAATTTGTTTTACTGTCGGGGAAAATTACTACAGGTGCATGTTTTTTAGCTTCCTCAAACTCCATCGAAGCGTAGGAGCACACAATAACAATATCGTCCATGTGCACCTTGCGCGCGGCTGGACCGTTCATACAAATGGTTCCAGAACCGCGTTCACCCTTAATTATATAGGTTTCTAGGCGTTCACCGTTCGATATGTTTAGCACTTGAACCTTCTCATGTTCAATCATATTGGCAGCATCCATCAGATCTTCGTCGATAGTTATACTGCCTATATAATTCAGATTCGCCTCAGTAACCCGAACCCTATGAATCTTGCTTTTTAGTATTTCTATACGCATAGCGGGTGCAAAGGTAGCAGTTTTTGGGGAGATGCCATTTGCGAAATAGCCAATTTGGTAAATAGCGAATAGGGCTGCGGTTCAATGGATATTAAGCCCACCAATTCATTCAAAAATTCCTTTTAAAACACCAACATTTTCACGCCAATGTTAATCTGCACCTGCTTTTCGCTCCTACTCCTCAACCTCCCGCAAGGCGGATAAGTTTTGCGGGGTATCCGCTTTCCGATAGCAATCGGGATAAGGGCTAGCTGAGCAATTGTTGTTTCAATTCTATTTCGGCAATAGATATAATCAAATAAATCAACCTACTTATTTAGTTGAGTTTAACCTAAATAGCAAACAATTGGAAAAACGCATGTTATTTACTTGAAATAGTTGATTTTAATACAAAATGTAAGATGTTAGGAATTCCATTGCTTAATCTGGATTTAAAAAAGTATGAATTGCAGCAACCTTCGCCTCTGGCTTGCGTAAATCTCGCAATTTTATGTTACAGGGTAACAGGGCAGTTAGCGATAATAATAGGCTAATTACTTGACTTTCAGGCTAAAAAATGTGACATAAGTAGCGTTAACGGTTTTCGGTGAATCTGCAGTAAAAGTTTTGAGATGAGGACTGAGGTTTTTATATTTGGGAGGAA
>Ga0105049_10000920_pt1 | contig 33869 bp, 26 predicted proteins | sample MAT06_FD_78087 | JGI IMG/M metagenome (GOLD analysis project Ga0105049, IMG submission 78087) | Freshwater microbial communities from Lake Fryxell liftoff mats and glacier meltwater in Antarctica - MAT-06 | ecosystem: Environmental > Aquatic > Freshwater > Ice > Liftoff microbial mat | place...
GGCTGCCTTGGCCAAGGCCCCAGTATCGCCTTTGGCTGCCTTGGCCAAGGCCCCAGTATCGCCTTCGGCTGCCTTGGCCAAGGCCCCAGTATCGCCTTCGGCTGCCTTGGCCAAGGCCCCCGCGCCGGCACCGCTCGAGACCCAGCCGATGATCGCGTTGGGCCCGGTGCGACACGCTTGCCACTCTTGTGGCACGTGCTGCACAGGCTGGCGGGTGCAGCTCCCGACCTTGACGGAGCGGCGACGGGTCCACACGCAGGCCGAGGAGCTCGGCATCGCCGACCCGATCGTCGATGGCGTCATCCGGCGCGTCGACGGCAGCTGCGTCTTTCTCCGCGAGGACAAGCTCTGCGCGATCCATGCACACTTCGGAGAGGCAGAAAAACCCGAAATATGTCGGCACTTTCCGCGCCGGTCGCGGCATGCCGAAGACGGCGTCCGGATCGGCGCCGATCCCGGCTGCACGAGCACCTGGAAGTCCTTCGCCGACGGCCCGCTGCTCGAGATGTGGCCGGTGCGCACGAGCAAGGCGTCGCCGATCGCCTCGGAGCTCGCCGCCTCCGAGCACGCGCTCCTCCAGCTCCGCTTCATGCCGGGCATGACGGTCGCGCTCTACATCGCGGTGTTGACCGGCGACCACAGCCACCTGCCGAACCCTGGCCCCGAGTTCGCGACCCGCATCTTCATGCGCCTGTCGACCATCACGCCCTACCTCGGCGATGGCGACAACGGCCCGCTGATGAATGCGCTCCTGGCGCCGCTCGCGCACTTCCTCGCAACCTTCGAAAACGCGCCCGTGCCCGCCTGGAACCTGCCGCCCAAGGCCGATGCATTCGCGCTCGAGGTGCTCGGGCGACACCTGTTTCTGCGCCTCGGCGACGACACGATTCCGCCGATGGCGCAGACGCTGCTGGTGCTCGGCGGCATTCTAGCGTGTGGCTACATCGACCCGACGCCGTCGCTGTTTGGGCCGGCGCTATCCGCCTGGTCACGCATGTGCCGCCTCGAGAAGTTCTGGCTGCCCGCCCTTCCCGACCGCGCCACCGCGGAGTGGGTGCTGCACGGGGCAGCGAAGGTCACTCCGCCAGCTCCGTGAGGCGCGCGCGCACTTCAGTGGCCGTCACGCCACGCACGTCGATCGTCTTGCGCTTGCCGGTCGCGCCGCTCGCGATGTGCACCGCGTCGCGCGTCGTGCCAAAGCGCTTCGCCGCCCACTTGACGATCGCCGCGTTGGCCTCGCCGTCGACCGGCGGGGCGGCCACCTGGAGCTTCACCCGCCCAGCGTGAAGGCCCATCACCTGGGTGCGGCTCGCGCGCGCCACGATGTGCAGGTGGATGCGGCAGCCGCCAACGATGTCCTCGATGCCGTCCTCTATCCCGTTCGACATCGCGTGCTCCTCACGGGCGTGGCGGCATGCCCATCGCCAGTCTCACCGCGAGGAACGCCGGCGTCCACTGATCGAGCCTATCCCGCACCACGAGTTGTTCCAAAAAGGGTGGCGTAGCGACCGGATCCCTGGAGCGGGCGAGCACGAACACATCGATCAGCGCCTCGCGCGCGACTTTCGGGATCACCTCGAGCTGGCGGACGAGTGCCAGCCCCGAGTCGGCGATCGCTGCGAGCACTCGGGCACGATGGCGCGAGGCATGGCAGATGACCGCGTGTCCATTGGCGGTGAGGGCCAGCCCCAGCGCCCGCAGATAGTCCGCGACCCCGCCGCGCTCTTCAAAGCGGCAGGGCCCCTTCTGGATGGCGAGCGAGCGGGTCTGGTCGGGATCGTCGAAGTAGGGCGGCGTGCCGCTGACGAGGTCGTAGCGCCCGGGGGTCAGACGATGTTCGAACGCAGCGCGCAAGTCCATGTGGATGATAGTGAAACGGTCTTCGGCCGCGTTCGCGACGACGCTGCGCACGGCCATCCGACACGAGACATCTTGCGCTTCGACGCCGGTCACGCGCGCGTCGGGAAAACACCAGCCGAGCATCAACGCCACCGAGCCGATGCCGCAGCCGAGGTCGAGGATCTCACGCGGGCCTTCGCAAGGATGGCGAAGCCTGGACTGAAGGCCCGTGGGCGCGGCGGCGAGACCTATGTCACGCGCGACCCAGGCGGTGACGAAGTCGTCGAGCGACCAGCGATGACCATTGCGGCGCTGGATGATGCGCCAATCGCCGAGCAGCCACGACAGCTCCTCGTCGGGCTCGAGTGCCACGTCGCGTGTGCTGCCAGGTGGGCCGGGCGCCTTCCAACCGGGCGGCACCCGGCGCGCTTTGGGCGTTCGAGCCGGGCTCGAAGGCCCCGCCGGTTCCGTGTTATCCATGTTCCCCTGTGTCGTGGGCGCGGCCGCCCTCGCATCGACTTTGCGCAATCGGAGGCGCTCCCGCAATGGATGAATCGAACCCGCGCGACGAGGCCTTCAGTCCAGGCTTCGCCCTCCTTGCGAAGGCCTCTGGCGAGAGTCCCACCGAGTCGGTCGGCGTGCTCGGCCTGGGCTACGTCGGGCTGCCGGTGGCGGTGGCTCTCGGGCGCCGGTTCGCGAACACGGTCGCGTTCGACATCGACAGCGAGCGCATCGAGGAGCTGCGACGCGGCTTCGACCGCAATGGTGAGACCGATCCGGAGAGCCTGGCAGCGGCGCACCTGAGGCTCACGTCGGACCCCGACGAGCTCGGCGCGGTGTCGTTCTTCGTCATCGCGGTGCCGACGCCGCTCGGGCCGGGACGCGCGCCGGACATCTCGGCGGTCGAGGCGGCGGCGCACACGGTCGGGAGGGTTCTGTCGGAGGGTGCCATCGTGGTGCTCGAGTCGACGGTGTGGCCGGGTGTCACCGAGGAGATCGTCGCGCCGATCCTCGCGCGCACATCGGGGCTCGAGGCGGGTATCGACTTTCACGTGGCGTACTCGCCCGAGCGCATCAATCCAGGCGACCACGAGCACGCTTTCGAGCGCGTGCCGAAGGTGATCGCAGCTGCGGATGAGGCGGCGCTTGCGCGCATGGAGGCGGTCTATGGGGCGGTCATTGCATCGGGCATCGTGCGTGCACCGACGATTCGCGCGGCCGAGCTGTCGAAGCTGCTCGAGAATACGCAGCGCGATCTGAACGTGGCGCTGATGAACGAGCTGGCGGTGGTCGCCGATCGGCTCGACATCCCGACCCGCGACGTACTCGCGGTGGCGCGTACGAAGTGGAACTTCCTCGACTTCGAGCCGGGCTTGGTCGGGGGGCACTGCATCAGTGTCGACCCGTACTTCCTGACGGCGCGGGCGCAGGCGGCGGGGCTGCACCCCGAGGTGATTCTGGCCGGGCGGCGCATCAACGATGGCATGGCGCGCTTCATCGCAGGCAAGACCGTGAAGCTCCTGGCGGAGGCGGGCAAGTCGGCACTCGGGGCGCGCATCGCGGTGCTCGGGGTGGCGTTCAAGGAGAACTTCCCGGACGTGCGCAACAGCCTCGTCGGGCCGCTGATGGACGAGCTCGAGGCGTTCGGGTGCGAGGTGTTGGCGACCGATCCGGTGGTCGATGCCGAGCGCGCGGCGCTGGTGATGGGGCGCGCGTTGGTCGCGTGGGAGAACCTGCCGAGCGGGCTCGATGCGATCGTGTTCGCGGTGCGGCACGCGCAGTTCGTCGAGCGTGGCGCGCGGTTGCGCGAGCTACTGGCGCCCGGTGGGGTGTTCGTCGACGTCAAGCGCGTGCTCGACCCGGGCGACTTCGACGATGGTATCCTCTACTGGAGCTTGTGACATGCGGCCGGGGCTGTGGCTGCTCATCGCGCTGAGCGGGGCCGGTTGCGATGCGGGACCGGTGCGTGAGTCGACGACGGTGCGGCGTGACCATGCGCCGGTGCGCCCTGGCATAGACACGATCGATGCGGGCGAGACCATCGATGTAGATGATGGTTCGGGCGCTACATCCATCGATGTAAACGATGGCGGGGGCGAGCCGGACGAGCTCACGGAGCCCGAGACGGTCGCTGATACGGTCGCTGAGACCGTTACCGACACCGTGGCCGAGACGGTCGCTGAGACCACCGCCGAGACGGTCGCTGAGACCGTGACCGACACCGTGACCGACACCGTGGCCGAGACGGTCGCTGAGACGGTCACCGAGACGGTCGCTGAGACGGTCACCGAGGTGGACGGAGGGCCGGTGGAAGGTGAGCCATGCCAGGTCGGGAGCCTGGTCGGGAGCTGCCAGTACATCGCGGATTGCGGGCCCGACGAGATCGCGGCCGAAGGCTTCTGCGAAGGCGGCCCGCAGATACGCTGCTGCCTCGCCGCCGAGGTCGCGGTCGAGCGCTGTAGCGCGAATCGCGCGCCGGGCGCCTGCATGGCGACCGCGGGCTGCACAGCACCCGACTGGAAGAGCACCAGCGGCTTGTGCCCCGGGGCTGCCGACATCCGTTGCTGCACGTCGACCACGGCGCCGCCACTGTGCGACCCCGCGCTGCGCCCGACACCCAACGACGGCTTCGTCGAGGAGCCCGGCGACCCCGGCTGTGCCCCGGGTATGGGGTACGTGGCCGCCAGCGAGCCCTTCTGCATGGACCGCTTCGAGGCCTCGCTGGTGCTCGCGAGCGACCCGAGCGTGTCGCTCTCGCCCTACCACAACCCGGGCACGACCGGCGTGCGCGCGGTGTCGCTGCGCTACGGCGTGCCGCAGGGCTACATCGACGAGGTGCGCGCCAAGGCCGCTTGCCAGAGCGCCGGCAAGCGCCTGTGCAGCACGACCGAATGGCTCTTCGCGTGCCAGGGCGACGCCGGTTGGACCTACCCCTACGGGACCGTGCGCGAGCCCGGGCGATGCAACGACGACCGCCGCCAGCACGTCGCCGTTGAGTACTTTGGCACAAGCGAGAGCTGGATCTACTCCGAGATCGACAACGCCTGCCTCGCCCAGCTCCCGGCCAGCCTCGACCTCGCGGGCGAGAACGAGGGCTGCCAGACCCCGGCCGGGATCTACGACCTCATGGGCAACCTGCACGAGTGGGTCGACGACGACGCGGGCACCTTTCGAGGCGGCTTCTTCGATGACACGGTGATCAACGGGCAGGGCTGCCTCTATCGGACTACCGCACATGGGGTAGGCCATTGGGACTACTCGACCGGGTTTCGTTGCTGCGCAGAACCTGCTCCGTAAAAAAACCTGCCATGGACGTACGGCCGAGACGGCGCTAATCCTAGCCTGCCGTGGAAGCGTCTCGCATCACTCTCCTGAAACGCGCCTTTCGAAGCGGCAGCTCCGAGTTCTGGCGTGCCCGCCTGAGCGGTGCCGGCGGATTCTCGCGTCCGGTGTTGGTCAAGCGGCTGACCTCGGATGTGGCCGCCGAGCCGCGGCTCGTCGAGCGGGAGCGCGCCGAAGCGCTGCTCACCGGTCGGCTCGTACATCCGAACATCCTGGCAGTGCTGGACTATTGCCTGGTCGATGGGCAGGCGGTCACGGTGCTGGAGGATGTGCGAGCGGTCGACCTCCTGCACCTGCTGGAGCGCGCGACGGTCGAGCGACGACGGCTCGCGCCGCGGCTCGCGCTGGGGATCGCGTGGTCGGTCCTGAACGCGCTCGTGCATGCGCACAATCGTGCGGACCCGACGCTCGGGATCGCGGGCATCGCGCACGGCGACCTGTCGCCCTCCAACATCCTCATAGACATGTCCGGGCGCGTGCTGCTGCGCGACTTCGGGATCCCCCTGCAGAGCCCGCCCAAGCAGGCGCCAGGCGGACCAATTGGGCCAGGCGGGGTCGATGCGGCGATGTCGGCCGCGGCCGGCAATGATCCCGGCGTGCCGGCCGGGGAGCCGCTCGCGCGCCTGGGCCGACTTCACGGCAAGCCCGGCTACATGTCGCCCGAGCTCGTCACGCGGGGCATCATCAGCCCACGTTCGGACGTGTTCGCGGTGGGGATCCTGCTCTACGAGCTCATCACCTTCCGACGCCTGTTCGGGGCCAAGGACGGGGCAGAGACTCTGAAGGCAGTGGCGCTGGCACAGGTCGATGAACGCATCACACGCTACGCGGGCGATCTGCCGATGCCGCTGCGGGAGCTGATGCGGCGCGCGCTGCGGCGCCAGCCCGATGAGCGATTTGCGAGTGCCGCCGATATGTTGCGGGCGCTCGAGGCGTTCTTCCCGGGCAACCCGCACGAGGTCGCGCCAGAGCTTGCGCACTTCGTGAACGACCTGGCGCCACCCGAAGAGGACGACACAGCGTCCGACGATGCGGCGCAGCCGGTGCGCCGACGGAGCGGACGTCGCACCCCGTCGCGCATGATCCTGCCGCCCACCGGGGCCACGGCCAATGCAGCCGAGGCCTTGCCGACCGCCGAGGTGGTGCCCGACGACGACTTCGAGGCCGAGTTCGAGGCCACGCAGCTCTGGGCCAACAACACGCCGCCGCCACTGGTGGACGTGGTGACGCTGCTCGCCGACATCGAGCCCGTCGGTCCGCCGCCGCTTCCGCCCGAGGCGATGGAACCGGGCGCGGTACTCATCGCAACGGCGCCCGTGGAGGCCAGCGAGCACCACGAGCGCACGGCGTTGAGCGCGCCGATGACGCGTGACGAAGAACGGATGGCGGCCGAGCCGGCGGGGGTCATTTCCGCGATGCCCGACGACATCTTCGAGCCGCTTCCGGCGCGTCGGGAGCCGACCTTCGAGCCGGTTGCCGAGCCGTCGGCGGCGCTCCTCCTGTTTCAGGAGTTCGCGCGCGAGGTGGCGATCGACCCACTGTCGGTCGAGCCGCCGGCGATCGAGCTGCCGCTCAGGAAGGTGCCGACGCTCGATGGGCTCGACATGCCGTCGATACCACCGCCGCTACCGCCGCCGTTGCCGCCGGAGGTACCGACGGGCCTGCGGATCCGGAAGTAGTCCGAGCGCGTCAGCTCGGCGGCGGCGTCTTCGGGTCGAGCTTCTCGAGCTCCTCGGCGCCCGGGAGCTGCGACAGATCGGGCACGACGATGATCTCGATGCGGCGGTTCTTGGCCTTGCCCTCGTCGCTGTCGTTGCTCGCGGTCGGGCGGAACTCGCCGTAGCTCGAGGCGGAGATGCGGGTCGTCGGCATGCCGGCCGCGGTCATCGCTTCGAGCACGGAATGGGCGCGGTCGAAGCCGAGGTCCCAGTTCGAGCGGTAGCGCGCGGTGCGAATGGGCACGTTATCGGTGTGGCCGGCGATCTGGAAGCGACGGTCGGGGATCGAGGCGAGCACCGTGGCGACCTCGACGACGGCCGCCTTGCCCTCGGGCGAGAGCACGGCGGAGCCGGCCGGGAAGAGCACGTCGGTCGCGAGCTCGACGACCATCTGGCCGTCGATGATGCGCACGCGCAGCTTGCCCGAGTCGATGAGCGCCTTGAAGCGTGAGATGAGGTCGCGGTACTCGGACACGCGTTTCTCGGCGAGGGCCTTGCGCTCCTGCAGCTCGCGCAGGGCCTTGAAGAGTTCCTGCTCGGTCGCCTGGAGGCGGGTCTTGTCGAGGCTCAGCATGATCTTCTCGCCGTTCAACGCCTCGATCTGCTTTTCGAGCGTGGCGACGCGCTCGGTCTCGAAGCGCAGCGCGTCCTCGAGCTTCTGGAGGGTGGCCTGGTCCTTTGCCTCGCGCGCCTCGGAGACGTTCTTGAAGTCGCCGAACTCCTTTTTGAGCTTGTCGTAGTCGGACTCCCAGACGACGCAGCTCGAGCTGGCGGCGACGGTGGAACAGACGAGGAGGGCTTTCGAGACGATGCCGATACGCTTCATTGCAGTGCTCATCCTGGGTCAGTCGGGGCCGCGGGCGTCGAGCGCGCGCTTGACGCGCTCCCATCGTTCGCACGCTTCGCGGTCCTGGGTAGCCCCACAGGCGCGACGATAAAGGCGCGCGGCCTGGTCGAGATCGACCGCGCCGCCGCCGCCGGTTTCGAACAAGCGACCGAGCCCGAGGCAGGCGTCGACGATGCCGGCGTCGCAGGTCTTGCCGTAGAGGCGCCGGGCCTCTTCGAGGTGCTTCGGGCTGCGCTCGATGCCGGTGCCCGACTCGAGCAGCACCGCCAGATTGCCGCAGCCCTCGATGACGCCTGCGTCGCAGGTCTTGCGATAGATCTCGACCGCGCGCGCCTCGTCTTTGTCACCGCCGCGACCCGCGAGAAGCATGGCCGCTAGGTTGCCGCAGGCCCGGTGATGCTTCTGGCGGCAGGCATCCTCGTAGAGCTCGCGGGCGCGCTTGTCGTTCTTCGAGACGCCGATGCCATAGTGGAGGAGGAACGCCAGGTTCGCGCAGCCGGCTGGGTCGCCGCCGGCGCAGCCGCGCTGGTAGAGCTGGGAGGCGCGCAGCTCGTCCTTGGGGACCACCTCGCCGAGCTGGTAGGCGAGCCCGAGGTTGGAGCAGCCCGTCGGGTGGTTCTTGTCGCAGGCGATGCGATAAAAGCGCATCGCGCGGGTCGCGTCGGGTGGTCCATCGCTGCCGCCTTCGACCAGCACGCCGGCCTCGACGCAGCCGGCCGCATCGCCCAGCTGACAAGCGGTGTCGAACTCGTGCACCGCGGCGCGCAGGTCTGGCACTTCGCCCGTCATGAACATGCGCCCGAGCGCCCAGCAGCCGGCCGCGATGCCGCGAGAACAGGTCTCGCGGCACAGCTCGGGGGCCTTGTTGGCGCCGAGCTCGAGGCAACGGTCGGCCAGCTCGTAGTCGGCGCGCGAGCGTTCGACCTCTTCGGTAGAGGCGCAACCCAGGAGGCCGAAGCCAGAGCAGAGCAGGACGAGGGCCATCAGGAAGCGCGACACGCGGCGGACTATACAGTCGCCCCGCTCCCCCGCCAACCACCCATTTCCGCTGCGCCGCCGCGGCCGACTCTGCAACTCGACCCAGCCTGGTCGGTCGCCTGCGGCTGCCGTTGCTGGGGCCCCGTCGTATCGCCTGCGGCTGCCGTTGTTGGGGCCCCGTCGTATCGCCTGCGGCTGCCGTTGCTGGGGCCCCGTCGTATCGCCTGCGGCTGCCGTTGCTGGGGCCCCGCTTGCGCTTGCAGGCCGCCGCGAGTAGCCTCGCACGCATGCGCGAGACCGCCCCGATAGCCCTCTTCGTCGCCCTCGCCCTCTGCCGCACCGTGCATGCGGCAGACCCGATCGACGACACCTGTGCCCGCGCGAAAGCCCAGCTCGGTTCGAAGGTCATCGAGCGCGGCATGTCGACCGAACAGTGTCAGGGCGCGCTCGACAATGCTGAAGAAGAACGTTGGCAACTGTGGCTCGACATCGCCGCCGCTGACGAACTCGCGGGCGACCTCGAGCGGTCGGCGCTGTCGCTCAACAAGTTCCTGACGGCCGCGGATCTGCGACCCCGGCCGCTGCCCGCGGAGTGGGTCGTGATGCGCGACGAGGCGCGCGTGAAGATCGCACGTGCCGATGTCGAGGTCCTCAAGACCAAGGGTCGGGTCACCATCTCGAGCACGCCCGATGGGGCCGAGGCGACCGTCGTAGGCGGTGGTGCGGTGCTCGCGGACAAGTCGCCAAAGACCCCCGTGACCGCCTATTTCGAGCCTGGGTCGCACAGTGTGCGACTGCGCGTGCCAGCGACGGAGGCGTCGCGCGAGGTGTCGTTCACGGTGTCGGCGGGCAGCGCCATCGAGTTGCGCGTCGACCTGCGGCCGGGTGCCAGGCCCGACACGGCCGTGGTCGAGAACGCGGGTCCGCCGGTGCTCGGGCAGCGTTCGCGGACCGACCTCGGGGCGCCACCGCAGGAGGTGCCGAGCGACGAGCCGACCGTCATCGACGAGCCGATCGCCGACACCGATCCCGAAGGCCCGCCGGTGCGCCACTCGGGCGCGACCCTCATGGGCTCGCTCGGGACCGTGTCGATCGCCGCCGGCGGCGCGTCACTCGCCATGGGCATCACGTTTGCGCTGGTCGCGTCCGGGCTCGACGACGAGGCCGCCTGCAGTGGCGTCGCCTGCGATTTCGACACGGGCCTGCGTGAGCATGTGCGGCGCGACGCCGACGTCGCCTGGAACCGGGCCGCTGGCACGTTGATCATCGGCACGCTGCTGGTCGCAGGTGGCATCGTCGCGATCGTCCTGGACGAGGACGACGACGCGCCGACGACCACGGTCACCCCGTGGATCGGCCCGAGTGGGGCGGGTCTCAGCGGTCAGCTCCGTTTCTAGCAGTGCCACCTGGCTTCGGATCCAAACCGTGATGCTGCGTCGCTCCATCGGTCGCTTGTGCGCCCTACGACAAGTATGGCTCCGCGCTCCCATCGATCGCTCCTTGCACCACGATTCGTCTCCTTCGCCATGCGACACTGCTTAGCTGTGCGCATCGCGGTCGCCGAGACGCTCGATCCCGATGGCGCGATGGTGCGATGGGCCAGTCCCGATCTCATGGCGCTGGGCCACCAGGTGCTGCCGTTGCCGACCCAGGAGCTCGCGCCGGTGCTCGGGGCGCATGGCCTCGCGGCGTGGATCCAGGCGGTCGTCGAGGCCTTCGCGCCCGACCTGGTGATCGTCTGCCCGCCTTATGACCACGCCCCCGCATCGACCTGGGCGATGTGTCGCGCGCGCGGTGCGAAGGTGGTCGCCTTCGCGATGGACGAGCCGCTTTTCGCCGCGACCCGCGCCCGACCAGCGGTGGCCGCCGCGTATGCCAGGGCCCTGGGCGCGTTCGACCGCATCTATGTCACGGCCCCGGACGCCGCCGTTGACCTCGCGGCTCATGGGGTGCCGTCCCGGTGGCTGCGCTGGGCCTTGAGCCCGACATCACTGGCGCCACCGGTCGCGCTCGAACCGGGTTTCGCTCGGCGCCTGGCGAGCTCGGCGGTGTTGGTCGGTCGGCCCTACGCGCGTCGCGTGGCGCTCCTGCGCGCGCTCGCGCAAGACGTTCCGGTCATGGTCTTCGGCCACGGTTGGGACGCGCTCGACCACGCGACACTCGGCGCTGTCAGCGTGCATCGACCCCTCACCGGAGCCGCCATGCATGCGGTCCTCGCGGCGGCCGGCGGCGTCATCACGACCGGTGATTGGGAGGCGCAGCCGATCGCGATGGTCAAGGTGCGGCTCCTCGAAGCAGCGTTTGCCGGCGCGGTGCAGGTCGCGCAGCGGTCGCCCGATCTCGACGCCTATTTCCCGGCCGATGAGGTGCCGCGCTACGACACCGTCACCGATCTCGCGCCGCTCTGCCAGGGCCTGCTCGCCGATCCGGAGGCAGCCCGCGCGGCCGCCGCCAAGGCGCATGCGCGGGCCCTGTGCGAGCACACCTGGAGCGAGCGTTTTGCCGAGCTCGCGGCCGATCTCGGTCTACCTCTCAGCGGGACGGGTGCCCCGTTCACACCTCCTGCGGCCTGGCGGGTCGGTCTCGCCGCGGCCGCTAGCGATGCCGAACGGCGCGGCTCAACTCGACTCGCCGCGGCCTTGTATGAAGCCTCTGGTGACCTCATGGGTGAAGCGCGCACGCGCCTCGCGTTCGATCTCATCGGGGCTGCCCGTGCGGCCAAGGCCGCGCTCGCCGCCCGCGACAGCGACCCGTCCGCGTCGGTCGGCCTCCACGCTCGCCTCCCAACACCCGCGCCAGCACTTGGTCACCTCGGCTTTCTCGACCCCACACCCGAGCTCGAAGCGCTCCACCTGAGCGCGCTCATCGCGTCCGGCGACCTCGCCGCTGCCGCTGCCGCGATCGCGTTGCTGGTGGCGCGCGGCGACCCCGAACGACTGGTCGCGACCGCGTCCGTGCTCACGCCCGACGCTGTGCCCGCGCATGCGGCACTCTGGCGTACCCTCTTCGCGGCCGCGCTGGCGGCTGGCCCGGACCTCATGGACCGCGCGCTCTACGGCGCGCATCTGGAACGCTTCGGCGCACAGATGTCAGTCGTGGACACCCAACGTGGCGTCGGCTAATCAACGGCGTGGGCCCTACGGCCAAGGCAGCCCAAGGCGTTACTGAGCCCTTCAGTCCCCCAATAGGAAACTGTGATGCGCCACGCCCCGATGTCCTCCGAAGAGATGATCCGCCTCTGCAAGGAGCACACGCTCTACACCTGGTCCAAGCAGAGCGCGGTCCACCCGGTGCCGGTCGCGCGCGCCGAGGGCATCTACTTCTGGACCCCGGACGGCAAACGTTACGTGGACTTCAACTCGCAGCTGATGTCCGTCAACATCGGCCACCATCACCCAAAGGTGCGCGACGCCATCAAGCGCCAGGCCGACGAGCTCTTGTTCGCGCACCCGCAATGCGCGACCGCCGTGCGCGCGCGCGTCGGCAAGCTGTTCGCCGAGATTACGCCCGACCCCATCAACACCTTCTTCTTCACCCTCGGCGGCGCCGAGGCAAACGAGAACGCGGTGCGCGCGGCGCGCCTGATGACGGGTCGCCAGAAGATCCTGGTGCGCCACCGCAGCTACCACGGCTCGACCAACCTCACCCTCAACATGACCGGCGACCCGCGCCGCTGGCCGAACGAGCCGACCGGGCCGGGCATCATCCGGGTGCTTGATCCGGTGCCGTACAAGTACAGCTTCGGCGACGACGACGCGACGCGCGTCGAGCAGAACCTCCTCTATCTCGAGGAGATCCTGATGTACGAGAACCCGAAGGCGTTCGCGGCGATCGTGGTCGAGACCGTCACCGGCACCAACGGCGTGATGCCGCCGCCGCCCGGCTACATGGAAGGCCTGCGCCGCATCTGCGACGAGCACGGCATCCTGCTCATCTGTGACGAGGTGATGTGCGGCTTTGGACGCACCGGAAAGCTCTATGCTTTTGAACACTTCAACATTGTCCCCGATATCGTCACGCTCGCCAAGGGCCTCACCTCGAGCTACCTGCCGCTCGGCGCGGTCGGCCTCTCGGACAAGGTCGCAGCGTTCTTCAAGGACAACGTCTTCGCGGGCGGCCTCACCTACAACTCGCACCCGATGTTGCTCGCGTGCGCCGAGGCGAACGTCGAGGTCATGTTCGAAGAGGGCATGATCGAGAACGCGGCCCGGCTCGAGCATGTGATGAAAGCGCAGTACGCGGTCCTGAAGGAGCGCCACCCGTCGTTCAAGGAAGGGCGTGCCATCGGCCTCTTCGGCATGATCGATCTGCGCAAGAACAGTAAGGGCGAGCCGCTGTGCCCGTACAACGGCACCAGCGTCGCGATGACGGAGCTCGCCAAGGCCTTCGACGAGTCCGGCCTCTTCACGTTCGTGCGCTGGAGCAGCTTCACCTGCATCCCGCCGCTGTGCATCACCGAGGAGCAGCTGCTCGACGCGTTCGCGACGATCGACCGCTGCCTCGCGGTGACGGACCGCTACTTCGAGGGTTGAGCCCAGGCGGGCACACAGGCCTCCGCGAGCGTCGCGAGCTCCACGTCCGGATGCTCGCGCACGCTCCGCTCGAATGCGATGAGCGCCGCCATGAAAGCGGCCGCGCTCGCGTCGTGAGACCTTTCAGTCGAGGCTTCGCCATCCTTGCGAGGGGCCTCAGCAAGCGCCTTGGAAGCGGGATTCCAGACCGTGAGGAAGGTCCGGAAGCGTTCGCGTTCGCGCCGCGCGACGAGGTGCAGCGTGTGCAACGTCGGCAGATCGGCCCGCTCCTGCGACCACGCCTGGGGCGGACAGACCGCCTCGGGGGTGCCAACCATCACCCCAAAGCTCGTGAGATCGCTCGGGAACAGGCGACACACCAGCGGGCGATGCGCGTAGACGCCGCAGCGACTCGCAGGCGCCAGGTCCGGGTGCGTCAGATCCATCAAGAAGCCGCAGCGCCTCGCTCCGCCTGGGCCACGATGACCCGCGAGCGCGGCTGTGCGGCGTAGCCGAAGGTCCCAAGCGCAGTCGCTGCCGAGGTGGATCGCGTCGGGTCCGGCCTGGTCCTTGCGCGTCGCCTTGAGCTGCGCAATGTCGCGCGCCTCGAGCCCGACGCCATCGATGAGGCGCACGAGGTCGGCGCCGGTCAGCTCCGGATCGAACATCACGCAACAACGCGAGGTCGTACACGTCGCACAGCCCGACTGCGAGGCCGGCTCCGGCAGCACGTCGGTCGCGGGCTGCGTGGCATGAACCTGAGTGCGCGTAACAGGGTCGCTACCCACCTCCGGGTCGGCCAACAGCGCGTGCAGGAATGCGGCCTCCGGCAAGGGGAAGCGGCGCTCGGCGACGCGCTCGTTCCAGCGGACGACTGCAGGATCAGTCGGCACGTCCGCCTCTGGCGCTGTTGCGCTGACCTCGTGCGGTTCCCAGGTGCGCCAACAGCCTGCGACGCGGCTGGCCCCGGCGGCGACCGCCGGACCCGGGAACGCCTTGCAGGCGTCGGGGGCCAGCGCCCCTGCCCCACACACCGGCCGACCGGCGCCGCTCGTCACGAGGAACACGCAACGCGTACGCCCCGCCCCGTCGGGCCGGCGTCGCAGGATCATGCGCCGCTGCTCGGCAACGCCCCCACCAAGGCTTATCTCGGCTCTCCCGCGGCCTTCGGAAGGATCGCGAAGGCTCGACTGCAGGCCATCCGCTGGCACCAACGTCGCGAACCGCTCGGGCGCAACGGCCAGTGTGCGGGCCAGCGTGACCACCTCGTCCGGGCTGATGACGACATCGCGGTCGTAGCAGCAATCGCGCGTGCGACAGCTCCGACACGCGCCCGGCGAGCCAGCTACTGCGAGGCCCACAACGCCACGGGCGCCCCGGTCGGATCGAGCATCAGCACTCGCCGCCCGCCATCGACCTGGGCGCTCTCCTCGTACATGAAGCCGCCGAGCACACGTGCGCGCGCGATCACCTCGTCGAGGTTCTCGACGCGCAGGAAGAAGGCCCAGTTCGGGGGCACCGGGCTGCCGCGCGGCAGATCGCGCAAGAGGCCAAAGATGTGCCCGTCGCTGAAGAGGCCATGCGCCATTCCCTCGTCGCCACGCGCGTGCTCGGGCCCGACCTGCCAACCCGTGAGGTTCTGATAGAACTCGGCGGCGGCCTCGCGATCGGTCGTCATGAGCTCGGTCCAGGCGTGCCTTCCGACGCCTGGGTCCGCATTCGCGGCCGCGCCATCGGCACGCGCTACGAGGTTGATGACGGCGCCTTGCGGGTCGGTCACGATCGCGAAGCGCGGCTCCTCCTCGCTACGCGTCTCCTGCTCGCCGGACTCCGCATGCAGAGTGCCACCCGCTTGTTCGGTCATGGCGACCGCCTGGTCGACATCGTCGACCATCAGGTAGCCGATCCAATGGCTGCGGATCCCTTCCGCCGCTACCACCGGCACAAGCCCGAACAGCGGCGCCTCGCTGCCCTTGGGCGCGAGCAGGATCGCGGGCGGCGTGTCGTCGGTCGTCAGGATGTCGCACTCGAGCAGACCGGCGAAGAAGGATGCGCTGCGCTCGACGTCGGTCGACATGAGCTCGTACCAGATGAACTGACCTGACATGGCTACCTCCGCTACCCGCTTGTTTTGCCCCAACAGCGGCGCCCCGACAAGTCGCCCGCCATCCCTGGCCGCATAAACGCGAAAGGCGCCACCCATGACAGGTGACGCCTTTTGCGTGAAGCTATCAGACAAGGCTCACAGCGGCCGGTAGACCTGGCCCGCGTGCAGCATCCAGCAGCCGCTGTCCTTGCCGCACTCGAAGCGGGCATAACGCGTCTGCACACCGTCCAGGATGACCCAGTCGTCCTTGTCGGGCCCGACCAGATAGATCGTGTCGCGCGTCCGGTAGCCATCGTTCGCGACGAGGCGCAGCCCCGAGTCGAACGTGTCGACCGCGTCGCTCCAGTAGCGCGTGTCCGGGTTGCGCGTCCAGGTCGCCCCGAAATCGCTCGACGTGCGATCGCGATACGTCAGCACGCCGCCCGCGAGGGTCAGGAGGTCGGCGCTTCCCTGCGCGCTGATCTCGCGCGCGATGTAGAAGTGCTGGCCGCTGTCGTCCGACTTGAGCAGCAGGTTGCCACCGTCGCGATTGCTGTAGGTCACCGCGACGACCGTCGTGCCTTCGCCCGACATGCGCTGGATCGTCTGCGCCGTGCCGGTCGCGACAGGCGTCCACTGGTCGCCACGGTTGTCGGTGCGATAGAGCTCGCCACGACCGCCGACCGCGAACAAGATCCCGCCCGCCTCGGGCGTCGCGCCGACCTCGTGCAGGCCGATGAAGCCCGCCGTCACCTTCTTGCCACCGCCCGCGACGTTGCCGACGTCCAGCATCTGCCAGTTCGACGGGTCAACCCCGACCGCGCGCAAGAGGGTGCCGCCGTCACCCACCGCGTAGAGGAACTGACCGCCGGCCGTGATGTGCACGGCGCGCACTCGGCCTGCTTCCTTGGGCAGCAGGTAGCGCTGGAACGACTTGCCGGCATCGGTCGAGATGACGACGTCCTTGCCGCCGATCGCCAGGACGACCGAGTCCTTCGCGTCGAACACGTCGAAGCCCTTCACCGCGAAGCCCGACTGCGGCGTCCAGTTGGCGCCGCCATCCTTCGTCGTCATCACGAGCCCGAAGTCGCCATAAGCGATGCCATGCTCACCCGAGAACGAGAGGCCCTTGGCGTTGGGCAGCATCAGCGGTGACTTCACCTGCTTTACGAGCGCGCACGCCTCATTGGCGGCCGGCACGCGGCCTTCGCACTTGCCCGCCTTGGCCGGCGGTAAGAGCGTCGCAAGCGGCGCCGGATCGGCCATGTCGATCCAGGTCGCGCCACCGTCCGTGCTCTCGACACCCTTCGCGCCAAGCGACGCGACGAGGCGCCCATCGTCGAGCTTTGCGAGCTGCTTGAAGGCGCCCGTCTGCGGCGTGATGACGGCGGCAAACGTGGTGCCGCCATCGCTCGAACGCACGAGCGCGCCACCATCGCCGGCGAGGATCACCGTGCCACCGTCGACATAGGCCGTCTTGTAGGACTTCGTGAGCTCGGTCGTGACGAGCGACCAGGAGCCGCCGCCATCGGTCGAGGTCGCGATGGCGCCGCCGTTGCCGTAGGCCACGAGGTTCGAGCCCGAGCCGACGACGCCGTTCATGCTGGTAATCGGTGGGATGGCGGCCTTCCACGAGGCGCCGCCGTTGCTCGTCGTGAAGACGAGGCCCTTCTGCACGACGACCGAGCTGGCGTCGGTGAGACCGAAGGCCTGGCCCTTCACCTCGCACACGACGCCGGTCATCTTGTCGACCTTGCCGAGCGAGCAGAGGCCCTGGCTGGTCGGGAACGCCTTGGTCGTCGCGACCGCGGCGGGGTTGGCCGCCGGCGCCCACGCCATGCCGTCGAGCGACGTGTAGGGAACCTTGCCGGCCGCCGCGATGAAGCCGCCGCCATTGGCGACGACGTTCTTCGCCTTGACCTTGTCCGGGAACGCGCCGAGCGTGCCGGTCTTGCCGTTGAGCCCGTACTGCACGAAGAAGCTGCCGTTCTTCGTGACAGCGACGACGCCCGGGGCGTCGACCGCGACCGCGATGAGGTCGTCGTTCGTATAGCGCGGCAGATCGGTCCACACCTTGCCGTCGCTGGACAGGGACGCGTAGCCGGCCTTGCCGACCGCGAGGAACGGCCCGCCGGCCTTGCCCGCGATCGCCAGCACGGTGCCGTTGCCGTGGCGCGTGAAGCCCCAACTGGCGCCGCCATCCTTGGTCACACCAACGAGGTTGTCGGCCGTGAGCGCGATGCCCTCCGTGTCGCTGACCATCTTGCCGAGCTTGACGGTCGACCCGACGAGCGCGTGCACGGCGCCCCAGGTGCCGAACTTGGACGCGCCACCGGCGGCGGCACCCGCACCCTGGGCGGCTTCAGCAACGGGAAGCGGGGCGACCGTGTCGTCAGCGTCGGGCGCCGGGGCAATGAGCGGGGCGATCACCGGGGCGACGGTCGGCAGCTTGGCGAGGTCCGCCGGCGGGGTGCCACACGCAGCGATAAGTGACGTCAGCGCAGCCGCTCTCGCGGCCTTCCATACGAGCTTCATACTTCCTCCTCGATGAGAGACGAAGGCATGGACTACGCCACGGCGCTGGACCTGTCGAGGCCACCCGCGCCGTGCGCGCTGCACGACATCCGGCTCGGCGACCGGGACTCACTTCATCGGTCAATCCTGTGTGCGACCCGCCCCAGTTTCAGCGCGCACGCATCGCGCGATTCGCGACAGGGCCTGCCCAAAGAGCGTCGAGAGCCTCGCCACGGCGGGGACTTTCATGGCGGTCTTCGCAAGGATGGCGAAGCCCGGAGTGGCCATCAGGGCTTCGTGTCGCTCCCAGGCGCTGCACCCGCGTCGGCGCCCGGTGCCTCCGGCGGCTTCGAACCGTGGGGCTTGAAGGTCGACCTGGGGATCGGGTTGTCGATCGGCGGCAGCGAGCGCAGGTACGCGACGATGGCCCTCATGTCGCTCTTGGAGATCCGCGACCACCCCATCATGTAGAGCTGCATCGGCCCCCTGATGATCGTGCCGTCCTTGTGTTTGAGCTCCTTGATGGCTGCGATGATCTCAGCGTCGGTCCAGCCGCCGATGCCGGTCGTCGCATGCGGCGTGATGTTGGGCGCGTAGAGCTTGCCCTCGCCGAACTGCTGGATCTCCATGCCCTCGGCCGACCCGGCCAGCCACTTCGCCCTGTCCGGCCCCTGCGGACCCATCGCCGTATGGCACGCCGCGCAGTGCATCAGCGTCGTCAGGTACTCGCCGCGCGTGACCGGCTCGGTCGGGGACTCGGCGCCCAGCGCGGCCGGCACTGGCATCTTCGGAAGCTTGAGGTCATTGCCGGCGACCACGTTCTCCACCGCCGGCACCTTGCGCAGGTACGCGACCAGCGCCTTCACGTCGCGGTCCGACATGCGATTGTAGAAGGTGTAGGGCATGATCGGATAGAGCAGCGAGCCGTCCGGGCGCTTGCCCTCGCGCACGGCGTTGATGATCTCCTGGTCGGTCCAGCCGCCGATGCCGGACTTCTTGTCCTGCGAGATATTGGGCGAGTGCCACGTGCCGAACACCTCCGGCATCTCGAGCCCGCCGCCCCACATCTTGTCCAGCATCGGCCCGTTTGGCCCGATAGCCGTGTGACACAGCGCGCACCCCGAGATCGCGGCGATGTACTCGCCATGCAGCTCGAGGTTGGCCGCGGCGACGGAGGCCGCAGCGACGGAGGCCGCTGCCGCGGATGCATCCGCTGCCGCCACAGCCGCCACCGCGTCGTCCTTCGCCTTGGCGACGTCCTCGAGCGCTTCCGCCGCGTCTTCGGCCTTGGCCACCACCTCGCCGGGTGGCGGCGTTGCATCGACGGGGTCTGGCTTCTTGCCGCCACATGCCGCGAGCGTGAGCAGCGAAAGACACAACGCCGGAACGATCCGCATGCGCGTCTCCTGAAATAGGCTACGATCTGCACAGCGCATAGCGGCGAGCGACCCGCTCCTGTCGCTACTCACCCAGAGCCGAATTACAGAACAATGTCAAGGAGTTGGGCCTGAGTGAGGTAATCCTCGAGGCTCGCCGAGTACTCTTCGATCAAGAGATCCAGGTTCACGCGCGCCGACTCGGGTCCCGCCAGCTCGAGCGCGCCGGCGATGGGAATCTCGGTCGCGGGCAGCACCAGCACCCCGCGCCAATCGCCGTCGGACTGCACTGCCGAGTGCGGAATCTCCAGGAATTGCCGGGACATCTGCAGCACCCCGTGGGACGTGCCATCGGGCAGGCGCACATGCACGGGCAGCGCCGACGGCGGTGCGACGACGTAATTCGCGCGCCGATTCTGCGCGATGAGGTACTCGAGCATGTCGTGGATCGGCTCCGACAGCTCGGTCGACGGACTCTCCAGCACGAGCTCACGCATCGCCTTCAAGGCCTTCTGCGTCTTGATGAGGTTCCTCCGCATGTCATCGATGCGCAGCTCGTCGCGGCGGATCTTGTCGGCCGACATGCCGAGCAGGTTCTGATAGAAAGTGACCGCCACGGCCGCGTTGCGCTCGAAGAAGCGGCGCAGCGACCCGCCGGTCGCACGCAGGAACACCGACGGCGCCATCGCGATCGCCGTCACGCGGCGATTCAGACCGACCATCGCGCCGAGCTCACCGATGAGCGACACGGGCTGCAGCTCGATCGTGTTCTCGCCTTCCTCCTGCAGGGCGACCCGCCCTTCGATCAGCAGATAGAGCCAGTCCGCGACATCACCGGTCGCGAACAGCACATGCCCCTGCTGCGCCTCGAACCGTTCGAACACCTCTCCCAGGCCCTGCAGGCCATCCTCGGAGATGCCATGGAACAACGGCACGCTGACGAAGGCGGTGGACATGGTTCGACTCCAGCTCTTGGGGGGTTCGCGCGGACTCGCGGCAGGTCGGCGAAAGGACGGCACGACCTGCGTGTAGGGTTCCTACCGCGCCTCCCGATCCCCGGCAAGCGGGCCCCGCGCTTCGTCCGAGTTCCGCTTGTCGCCTCCGCGAACGCAAAAAGGGGACGACCTCCGGCGAATCACTTCGCTGGAGAGCGCCCCCTTCAACAAGGTCGGGAGACCTGGAGAGGGCCCGCCGTATCGGCTTTGGCTGCCGTCGGCAGGCCTGCGCCCTCCCATCACAAGCAACGGCTAGACGAGCATATGTGACCGACGAGCAACGAAGCGATGCGACGTGGATCCCTGCATTTCCGCCCGAGTCCAACCTGTTCGGCGCTCTAGAGCTTCTTCAAGCGCTCGATGATCGCCTGCTTCACGGCCGTCTCGCGCGGGCTCTCGGCCGGGGCGGCGCCGCGCGTCTGCAGCTCTTCGAGGCACGCCAGCTCCATCATCGCAAGCTTCGCCGCGATCTCGGGATGGCCCTGCCCGCGGAACTCCAGCTGCGTCGTCTTCGCCTCGTTCACCCCGTGCCGCATGCGCAACACGAGCTCTTCTTCCCGCGTGAGGTGGGCTTCGCGGAACGCCGTTCCCAGCTCCCGCCGCTCCGTCACGCGGACCTTCGCGGTCGTTGCGCTACCTGATTTGTTCACGTTCGTTCCTCCTGGCTCGCGCATTACTTGGACTTCCTGGACAGCTCCCCCGAACACCCAGCGCCGCCACCCTAGGAGCGTTTTCCGGCACCGTCCAATTTTTGCCCCACCTGTGCCGATGGTGCCGCCGGAAGGTCCCGTCAATCGCCCCGCAGGTCGAGCTTCTTGACGATATACTCCAGTGATTTCCTATGGATCCCGCCGCGCCGGGCCGCCTCCGAGATGTTGCCTGAGGTCATCTCCAAAAGGCGCGACCAGTAGCGCGTCTCGAATACGTCGAGCAGCTGCCCCTTCGCATCTTTAAACGGAAGGTCGATGTCGACCGCGAGCTGGAGCCGCGGTCCGTCTCCACTGACGTCGACCGGCGCCTGCTTCACCCCGCGCGATGACAGGTGCCGCGTCTCGAGGCGCCCGTGCTCGGCCAGCACCACCGCGCGGTCGACGTAGTTCTTGAGCTCGCGCACGTTGCCCGGCCACGGATGGGCCTGCAGGCGGCGCATCGTCTCCCAGCCGACCTGCACGTCGCTCGCCCCTGCCACCGCGAGGAAGTGCTCCACCAGGAGCGGTACGTCCTCGGGCCGCTGGCGCAGCGCCGGCAGCCGCATCTTGATGACCGCCAGCCGGTAGTAGAGGTCCTCGCGAAAGCCGCCGGTCTCGACCTCTTTGTCGAGCTGCCGGTTGGTCGCCGCGATGACCCGCACGTCCACGACTTTGCGGACCTGGTCGCCGACCGGCTTGAACTCGCCCTTCTCGAGCGCGCGCAGGAGCTTTGGCTGTAGGTCCAGCGGCAGCTCGCCGATTTCGTCCAGGAACAGGGTCCCGCCGTGCGCCTGCTCGAACACGCCGGACCGGGTCGCAACCGCGCCGGTAAAGGCTCCGCGTACATGTCCGAAGAGCTCGCTCTCGGCGAGATCGGGCGGCACCGCCGAGCAATCGAACACGACCAGCGGCTTGTTGCTGCGCCCCGAGTGCTGATGGATCGCCTCGGCGACGAGCTCCTTGCCGGTGCCCGACTCCCCTTCGATCAGCACCGAGACGTTGGCCTTGGCGACCTTCGGGATGAGCGCGAAGATCTCACGCATCTGCGGCGACCGGCCGAGCAGCCGTCCGAGTCGCTCGGCGCGCGTCAGCTCGACATGCACGCGGTCTTCGTCCAGCGCAAACAGCCACTCTGCCTGCCCGAACCGGAGCCGCGCGGTCGTCGCCAGGAACGCCTCGCGCACCCGCACGCCGTCGACCCAGGTCCCGTTCTTCGAGCCGAGGTCGCGCAAGAGATAACCAGCCCCATCGAACTCGAGCCGCGCATGCACGCGCGACACGGTCGGGTGCTCGATTACGCAATCATTGTCCGGCGCCGACCCGATGAACACGAGCCGTCGCTCGAATGCCAGCGACGCGGTCCCGTTGGCCGGACGCAATCGATAGCGCTGGAACTCGAGCGCTTCGAGGGCGTCCGGGCTCACCTGGGTCTGGGGCTGTGTATCCGCCATGTGCGTGACTATAGGCCGCCGACCCCGCCCACGCCACACCCCTCACCGGGGCCGCTGCGGTCTTGTCACCGACCGAGGCTCACAGCGACAACTCGAACCCCAACAACAGATCGATCGCCAGCACCCCGAGATCGCCGGTCGCGACCCCGCCCACGCCCACGAGGCGTCGGCTGCCGACCGAGAAGCCGGCGAGCAGGTCACCGCGCAGCCGCAGCCCATCAATGATCTGCAAACTCGCGCCAACGCCGGACGCGAGTGACAGGTTGGACGCGGCGCTGGCTGGGTGAACGTCTGCGATGAGATCGGCATCGAACTGTACGAGCGCATAACGAAGTCCGAACGTCACTCCGAGCGACGCGGACGCCGAGAGCGGGGCCTCGTAGCGAGCCATCAACCCAAGCGAGCGATCATAGGAGTCGACTTCGAACGGCGCGTTCTTCACTGCGACCTCCGTCCCGAGCCGACCTTCGACACCGAGCTGGAGCTGCGTTGTCACCGGGACGAACGCGCAAATCCGCACGCTGGCGCCGACATTGGCCAAGGTCGGATAGTAGGTCACGCCGAACTCGACGCTGAAGTGCACGACCGGCGTCGGCAGAGGCCTCGCGATGCGTGCTTTCGGCGGTTCGGTGGGCCCGGGCAAGCGGGTCTCGCTCTGCTTTACGCGCAACTCGAGCCACCAGGCGACCCGCACGACCGCGGCCCGGATTTCGGACTCGGTCGACATCGGGTCGAGCGGGATCGAAGCCGCACCGTCGACCGTGTCGAGCCCGAGCGCGCAGCCACCGGCACTATCATTGTCCCAGACGAGGGCTTCCGCCGGCAGCAGCGCCGCCACGTCGACACGCTGCAAAGCGAGCTCAGGCAACCGCACGCGCAACCCTGCGAGGAGCTGCTCGCGTTGTTCCGCGGTCGAGCATTCGGGGTTCGCGGCGAAGACCAGCGTCATGGCAGGCGCTGGTGCGGGCTCCGCGGCCAGGGCGGCTGAGGCGACAACACACAGAATGAGACCGCACCATGCCATCGACCCATTGTCGCGTAGCGCCGACCCGTTTGTGCACGATTTCTTTGGTCGCCTGCACAATCTGCGGGCGTCGGCGCGACAGACTGTGGCCGGGCACCTCATGGTGTTAGCGCGTTCTTCCCAAGCCCACGCGACCGGCATGTTGCAATCACGAGCGAAGCGCTCGCACCCTGGTTTCCCAATCGCATGACCAGCCCCGTCGACCCAGCTACGCTCGACACATGGATCGCCTCAGCGATGAAAGGCGACCGGCAGGCGTTCCGCAAGCTCTACGAGGCTCATGTCGGGGCGGTGTTGGTTCAGGTGGCGCGCCTCGTAGGGCCTGGCAGCCCGGCCGAGGATGTCACTCAGGAGGTCTTCATGGAGGTCTACAAGGCGCTGCCGACCTTCAAGGGCGACGCGCGCTTCTCGACCTGGCTCTATCGGGTGACGCGCAATGTCGCCATCTCCTACCTGCGAAAGCGCGGCAGCGAGGCGGTCGACCTCGCGTCCTATCGGGCGTTGGCCGAAGCCGTGCACCAACCCGACCTCGATGCGCGACGCCAGGTCGGGGCGCTCTGGGCAGCCCTGAAGGAGCTGCCGTTCGAGGCACGCGAGGCCTTCGTGCTCTTCGAGATCGAGGGTATGCCATTGAACGAAATCGCCGCGCTCACGAGCGAGCCGTTGCACACCGTAGCGAGTCGCATCCGACGTACGCGGGAGCGTCTGCGCAGCCTGCTCGAGCGCATGGCGACGCCGCTCAGGAAGGCGTTATGAACGAGACCATGAGCTGCGATGACGTGCGCACGGTCGCGTTCGAGCACCGCCGGCGCGAGCTGGGTGAACCCAGCGCTGCGATGGTTGCCGAACATCTCGCGAACTGCGCCGGCTGTACGGCCCATCTCGCGAGCCTCGATCGCCTGCTGCGGGTTCATCCTGGTGACGACGCGGCGCGCGTGGCACGGGAGACGATCGACGCGTTGTGGGAGCGCATCGAGGCTTCGTTGCCGGCGAGGGTACAGTCGCTTACGGCCGCGACCCCGGCCGGGCGCGCGGGACCGCTGCGGGCCCTGGCGATGAGGATCTGCGCGGTCGCAGCGTTGATCATGCTGACGCTCGCGTGGCTCCTGCCGCACGAGCCGGACGCGGCGCCATCCGAGGCGGACATGCGCACACCGCACACGAGCCCCATCGCGACGGCGGCGCAGGCCGACCGACCGATGGCGACGGACGCAATTGCGCACCACAATCGCTACAACGCAGCAGAGTCGCCGCCGACCTCGCTTGCGGCAAGCGAACGCGTGCCGTCCGTCGTGGATCGTCCGCTGCCGACCCCGCTGCCGACCGCGATGCATCAGGCTCCGCGCGTGACCCGGCATAGCAACGCTCGTTCAGCGCGGGCAGAGCGCGAAAGACTTCCAGTGGTAGCTGTCGAAGTGGCGACCGCGCCAACGATGGGCCTCGTCGCGCGCTCCGTGAAACAACGATTGGCCACAGCCGACAGGCTGCAGCAGGCGGGTCATTTCTTGGAGGCCGTCGCCCAGATGGAGGCGCTCATCGAAGAACAGGCCATCGCGGGCGCCGACGCGGCCTCGCTGCGGCTCGAGCTGGCACGCATCTACGAGCGCCGGCTTGGACAAGTGCGGCGCGCAGCCCATCATTTGCGGCAGTTCCTCCAAGCCGAACCCGACGATGTCGCGGCCGCGTCGGCATTTCGCGAGCTATGCCGGCTATCGGCGCACGGCGGCATGGCGGAGCCGATGTGCCCACTGCATGTCGCAGCTATGCGCGAGAAATCCGCGAACCCGTGACATCACGTCAGGGGCGAGTTCGGGCGCACAATTTGACGGCCGCGGCGCGACTCATGAGGCGAATGTTCGAGTGCATCAATCGCCTGTTTGGAGGAACGCCATGAACGTTGTCCGTTGCCTGTCGTGGTCGCTGGTCCTGCTGTTCCCTGGCTGCGCCGATGGACACGTGTGAGTTCGAGGCTGGAGTGTGCGTGCGCCACGCGGGAGCCTGGCAATGGGGCGTCGCTGGCGCGTTGCCGGGGATCATCATGCCTGCCTCACCGACCGTCGACGGGCAGCCGTACTACCAGGAGTACTACCCCGGCGAGGCCGAGGACGTAGGCGAAGTGATAGGGATCGGTCTCGCGCAGGTCGTTCCCGCCGGCACATTCAGCGACTGCATCAAGACGCGCGACACCTCGACGCTCGACGCGTCGCTCCAGGAGACCAAAGGTCTACTGTCGTGGCGTCGGCCTCGTGCACGTCGACGAGCCGGACCATACGGTCGAGCTGCAGCGCACGACCGGCCTCTGACGGCCGCTACCGCTACGCGCGGTGGGCTCAGGCGAGCCCGCGTGGCCCACCCGGCTCCCGCACCTCCACCTGCGGTGGCCCTATCAGATCGGCCAGCAACACGCCGAGCGCGCCCGCCTCCTCGAAGAGCATGCCAACGCTCGGTGCGAGCCGCGCAATGGCCGGCAAGGCCCCATCGACGCGCACGCCGGTCGGCGTCTCGCGCAACATCACCTTGTCGGCCATGGCGAAGCGCGCCACCAGCGCCGCGACGACGCGCAGAAGCAACCCCGCGTCGGCCACCACACCCCAGACCGCGAAGCGCTCCGGCACGAGGCTTATCGACAGGGGCGACATCGCGGTGACCGGCGACGGCGGTGGGTCGCGCAAGATCTCGCTGTCGCCCGTCGATACGATGGCGTCCTCGCCGAGCGCGACCTTCATCAACACGAGCCGCGATCGACCCTGCACATCGATGAGGCCGGCACCCGTAGCACTGCCCGCTTCGAGGTAGAGCTCGGCGTCACTGGCGCTGAGGCTCGTGCCCTCGAGCCCGCGGGCCGCGAGCTGGCCGCCCTTTACCCGCAACGCGCCACCGCCCAACGTGAGGCGCCCCGCGAGCGCCAGGCGGCCGCCTTCGACCTGAGCCGCGACCGTTGTATGGGCGCACACGAGGTTCTGGACGAGCACCTTGGCGTCGACTCCGACAACGATCCCGAAGCCGACCTTGCGCACCCCGAGCCCGGCGATGGCCGCGCTGCCGCAGGCGAGCCAGAGGCCTGTGCCACGGATCTCAGCAAGATCGATGCGATAGCCTTCGAGGTGCGATCCATCGCGCACGAGCATGCCTTCGACCGAGCCGCGCACCCGCAGGTCATTGGCGACAAGCGTGCTTCCGCGCAGCTCGACCCCGGCCAGCGCCGCGCCCGACACGAAGACGCCATCGGCCTTCACCTCAGCCCCGGCCGCAACGAACAAGCCGCCGCCTTCGTGCGAAGGGCCGATGCCGACGCCCGCGAGCGACACGTCGCGCCCGCCTTCGATCATCATGCAGGCCTGACGCGAACCGCCGACCTGGCCACCGCGGAAGCTTGCGCCGCTGCCCGGGTGCAACCAGACGCCGGCCCAGTCGCCCCCCGTGACGTGGCAGTCGATGAAGCGCGCGCCGCCGATGTCGAGCAGCTCGATGTTGGCGGTCGCAGCGTCGGCCAGGCGGCAACGCTCGGCGTGGATGATCGCGCCCTCGGCCGCGCGCAGGCCGACGATCGAACGCATCACTTCGACGTCGATGAGCTCGGCACGAGCACCGCCCAAGAGTGCCACACCCCAGCGCTCGGCATCATGGATGCGGACTTTGCGCAGCAACAGCTCGCCACCTTCGGCGATCACACCGGCGCGATCGGCGGCCTCGATGAACGCGTCTTCGAGGCAGAAGCGGGTGTGTTGCAGGGCAAAGCCGGCGCCCCCGACGCTGGTGATCGCGACATCACGACCGACAGTGATGCACCTCGCGAGCGTTACGGCGGAGTCGGACAAGCCCTCGAACACGAGCGACTCGAGCTGCACGATGGCCGCCTCGCCGCTACCCACCGCTTCGAGCCCGACGCTGCCGCCTTCGAAACGACAGTCCTCGATCCGCAGGAAACCGCCGTCGCAGGCGACCGCGGGTGCATCGGCCGCGCCGCGCAGGATGAGCCCGCGCAGGCAGGCGCCACCGGACGTCGTGATGAGTGGGCCTTCGTCGACCTCGAAGACGACACTGCCGTTGGCGGTGTGCGCGGCGCGCTCGAGGACCTCGCCGTTCAGCGCGAACGGTCCGACGTAGACACCCGGCGCGAGGCGGATGCGGGCGCCGGGCGTTTCGATCAACGCCGCGTCGAGCGCCTCGTTGCTGTCGACATCGACGACCGCGACGTCTTCGCGGCCGAGCGGTGGCGGGATCCACTCGGGCAGTTCGGTGTTCCAGGCCAGCGTATTCCATGGCGAATCAGGTCGCGCATGGAGGCCTATCAGGAAGTCGCGCGCCGCTGGATCGGGTGACTCGGGGCGATGGATCGCCAGCCCCCGCAGGTAGCCCTCAGCCATCGAGAACCAGCCGCGATGATGGCGCTGGAGCGCACGCGCGGCGTCGACCGCGGCCTGCCACGCGCGCCGCTCGTCGAGCAGGAAGGCGGCATGCGCGAGCTCGGCGACGAGCACCGCATTGCTCAGGTGCCAGGCCGCATCGCGCGCATTGGCCGACGCGCTCAGAGATGCCAACGTGCGCTCGACATCCTGGGTCGTGACGATGCGCCACTGCCGGTCGAGCGCCTGCACCGCTTCGGCCGAACGCCCTGGTCGCGGCACCAGCCCGAAGCGGTCCCATGGTGCGTTCCAGCGCAGGACGGCATGCCACGGCACGGCCATCACCCAGCGTTGCGCAAGGGCGATCGGCGACTTCTCGCTGGGAATGGGGGCTGACATTGGCGGCGGCCTCACTAGCATGGTCCGATCCGCCGGTCACGGGGCGGTCAGGCTGACAGCAACCGGATCGTGCTCGGCGTGGGTAGCTCGGAGGCCGGGTTCACAGGCGTCCCCGCCTCGGGGGCGGTTGCGGCGAGGGGGTTCGGCGGTACGACGCCTCTGGCACAGAGGCCAAGCTCGGCGGGCGTGTAGACCACGAGGGCGTGGGCGCGGGCGCGGGCTTGGGCGCGGGCCCTTGCCACAGCTGACGATCACGCCCAGCCATGCTACCCAAGGCCATGAGCGCTGCTACGGAGCTCCGCACCATCGCGACCGCGGTCGCCATCGACGGCGACAAGATCAAGGGAGCACGCTTCTTCGCCCGCGCCACCGCGTTCGACCCCACGCACGCCGCCGACCACGCCAAGGCCGAGCTTGCGACCACGCGCGCCGCCCACCCCGATGCGGCACACCACGGCTTCGCCTGGCGCTCAGGGCCGGTGCCGGCCGACTTCGGCTGGTCCGATGGCGGCGAGCCGATCGGCACCGCCGGCAAGTCGATCCTGCAGCGCATCGATCAGGTCAGCCTCCTCAACACCCTCGTCATCGTCTCGCGCTATCCGGGCACCCAGAAGCTCTCGACCAGCGACCTCGCCAAAGGCTATGGCGACACCGCCCGGGTCCTACTCGCGGCCTGCACTCCGGTCGCGTTCATCGCGACGACGCGCCTCGCGCTCACCTTCGACTACGTCTACACCGGCGCGGTCCAGGGCGTTCTCGCCGCCTTCCAGGCAGTGCACGAAGGCGCCGACTACGCGACCGAAGTCCAGCTCGTCGTGCGCGTCGCGAGCGAGCGACTGCCCGCCATCACCGCCGCCCTGCACGATGCGACCGCGGGCCGGATTCGCGTCGCGCCGACGAAGCCGAGTCCGGCCTAAGTGATCGTCCTTGCCGCCAACCACGCCTGCACTTCCACACGTTGGATGTGCGCCAACACCAGCACGATGTCGCCCGGCTCGGCCCACGCAATGCCCTTGTCGAGCGCGTCGATCTCATCGTCGACGATCGCGAACCGCTCCGCGCCGAGCCCCATGTCGATCAACGCCGCCTGCATGATCGCCTCGACCTCGCCCAGCGCCCGGCCGCGCTCGTAGCCGCGGATCGGGCGCACCGCAACGCGATCCGGGTCCATGTCGAGGATCGCTCGCGCCAGCTCGACCATGTCGTGATCGATGCGGTCGCCGGCTTGGCCGGTCACCACCATCAGCCTTGATTCTTGCGCTTTGCGCAAGCTGGCGATCACCGGCGCCAGCGCGTGAACCCCATGCGGGTTGTGCGCGAAGTCGAGGATCACCCGCCGACCCGCGACCTCGTACACCTCGAGGCGACCCGGATTGTCGCGCGGCGACCGCCCGAACGCGGCCAACCCGCGTGCGACCGCCGCGTGGTCGACCCCCAGCGCGAACGCCAGCGCAGCCGCGGCCAAGGCATTCTCGACGTTGTGCACCGCGGTCCCGCCAAAGGTCGCAGGGATCGCGTCGACCCCGATGACGCGGGTCGTCCTTCCGGCGAGCCGATGCACGACGGCATCACCATCGATCGTCCACGTCTCACCGCCGGCCGCCGCGTGGCGCGCGAGCTCGGGCCCGGGCTGACGCCCGAACAAGACCCAGTCGTGGCCGCCGATCGCGTCGCGCCTGACCGCCGCGAGGTGCTGCAGCGATACAGGGCAGCCGGCGTTCGCGATGCGCTTGCCGCCCGGCCGGACCCCGTCCCAGACCACCGCCTTGACGCGTGCCATCTCCTCGAGCGAGTTGATGCCGTATTCGCCGAAGTGGTCCGCGCCGATGTTCGTGACGATCGCCGCGTCGGCCAGCTCGTACGCGAGCCCACGCCGCAGGATGCCGCCGCGCGCCGTCTCCAGGACCGCCGCGGTGACGCGTGGATCGCGCAGCACCCGCCGCGTGGCACCGGGTCCCGTCCAGTCGCCCGCCTCGACCACAACGCCCCCGATGGCGATCGCATCGGTCGAGCTGAGCCCTGCCGTGTGCCCGGCCGCGCCTAGGATCTGCGCGGTCATGCGCGTCGTGGTGGTCTTGCCGTTGGTCCCGGTGACGAGCCCGACCGGCACCGCGCGATAACGCGCCCAAGCGACGTCGTTCACAGCCGGCAACCCGCGCAGCGGGAACACCTCCGCATGCACCCCGAGGCCCAGCGACACCGCGACCTCATCCCACAGAAAAGGCACCCCACGCGCCTTCGCCGCGGCCTCCAGCGCGAGCAACGGTGGGTTGGCCTGCTCGACCAACGCGCTCTTGAAGGCCGCAAACGCCTCGCTGAACGTCGTCTCGCTCGCCCCCGCAAGCCACAATGCGCCCCACTCGAGCGCGTCCGCGACTGCCAGCAGCCGATCTATCGGCGCCAACAACCCGCACGTGAGGCCGGTCTCGCGCAGATGCACGTAACGTATCGCAGTCGCTGCGCCCATCGCCGCGAGCAGCGGCGTCAACACATCGGTCTGCCACGCGAGCTCGAGCCGCGCACGATCGTCGCTGGGCTCCCACCACAGCTCGACGGCCGCGCCCGGGCCGGGCAGGTAGAACCCGCGCCCCGTCAGACGGCGAGCATTCTCGACCTTCACCGGCTGGCCCTCAGTCCTCGGACTCGCGCGACAAGATGACGCCGCGCGCGTCTTCGACGAATGCGTCGCCACCGAGCGCGCCAGCCGGCTCGCCCGAGAAGATGCCCGGATCGATCGGCGGCGCAACAGGCTTGTCAGCCTTGCGCTTCAGCGTATCCGCACCCACTTCGAATTTCGTGACCTGCTTCCAACAGCGCGAGATCGCGTCGCCGAAGATCAAGAGCAGGTCGTCGCGCTGCGCATAGCGGAGCGCCGCGTCGACCGCCTCGCGCTCGTCAGGGATCGTGGTGATGCGCTCCTCGTGATAGCCGGCAGCGATCAGCGAGGCGCGCATGAGGTCGGGTACCTCGGTCCCAGAGCGCCCACGCAAGTCATCGTCACGCTTCAAGAAAATGTGCGCGAATGACTTCGACTCACCGATGATGCGCGCCATCTCGATGATGTCCTCGTTGCGGCGATCACCCGGCGCGGCCAGGACGCAAAGGCGGCGCCCCCCGACGTCGAGTCGCTTTACGAGGTCGACCATCGCGCGCACGGCGGCCGAGTTGTGGCCGTAGTCGAGGATCACCTTGAAGGGGAGCTCGTCATAGACGTTGAGGCGACCCGGCACCTGGAAGTAGCTCGAGTCGAAGGTGCGCAGCGCCTGCCGGATGTTGTCGACCTTGACCCCCATCGCGTACGCCATCAGTGCGGCTGCGAGCGCGTTCTGCACGTTGTGCAGCGCCTTGCCTTCGAGGGTGCCGGGGATGAGGTGCGTCCACAGGAGTGGCACGTGGCTGCCCTGATCATAGATCGTGATCATGTGGCCGTTGATGCCCTCTTCGAGCACGGCCGCCATGCCGCCCGCGCGGATGTGGCGCCGAACGAGGTCGTTCTTCGCGTTCATCGTAAAGTAGCCGATCCGCTTGGCGGACGTGTGCTCGGCCATGTACAGGCAGAGCAGGTCATCGGCGTTCAGGATGGCGGCATCGCGCGCGACCTCGACCACGATGCGCTTCACCTCGGCGAGCTGTTCGAGCGTGTCGACGCCCTTCATGCCGAGGTGGTCACTCGAGATGTTCAAGACGCAGCCGACGTTGCAGTCGCGAAAGCCGAGGCCCGCGCGCAGGATGCCGCCACGCGCCGTCTCGAGCACGGCGAGGTCGACAGTCGGGTCGCGCAGGACCATCGACGCCGCCGTGGGTCCCGTCATGTCCCCCGACACGGTGCGCTCGCCGTCGATGTAGACGCCGTCGGTCGTCGTGAGGCCAACCGTGCGGCCGGCCATCTTGTGGATATGCGCGAGCATGCGCGCGGTGGTCGTCTTGCCGTTGGTGCCGGTGACGGCGGCGATAGGGATGCGCGCCGGGGTGCCCGGCGGGAACAGCATGTCCATCACCGGCTTGGCGACGTCGCGCGGCTTGCCCTCGGTCGGTGCGACGTGCATGCGGAAGCCGGGCGCCGCGTTGACCTCGCAGATGGCGCCGCCCGATTCGCGATAGGACTTCGAGATGTCGGGGCACAGGAAATCGATACCCGCGACGTCGAGGCCGATCGCCAGGGCTGCGCGCTTGGCCATCTCGCGGTTGTCGTGATGGCAGACGTCGGTCATGTCGATGGCGGTGCCGCCGGTCGACAGGTTGCCGGTCGAGCGCAGGTAGAAGACGCGGCCCGCCTCGAGCACCGTCTCGAGGGTGACGCCCGCTTCGGCCATGAGCCTGTCGGCCTGGTGGTCGATTTCGATCCGGGTCAGGACCTTTTCGTGGCCGATGCCGCGGCGCGGGTCGCTGTTGACGATGTCGACCAGCGCCGCGATCGTGTGCTGACCATCGCCGATGACGTGGCCGGGCACACGCTTACTGACTGCGATGAGCTCACCAGCGACGACCAGCATGCGGTGGTCGAAGCCTGTGATCATCTTCTCGACGACGCAGGTGCGGCCGGTGATCTCGGACGCGGTCGCATAGCCCTGGGCGACCTCTTCGGCGGTGGTCAGGTTCAGGCACACGCCACGTCCGTGGTTGGCGTTGTACGGTTTGACGACGACCGGGTAGCCGATACGCTCGGCCGCGCGCACGGCCTCACGGGTGCTGCGCACGAGGTCCTGACGCGGCACGGGCAGGCCGAGGTCAGCCAACATCTTGTTGGTCTGCTCCTTGTCGGACGCGATCTCGACCGCGATGTGGCGCGTCTCCGAGGTGACCGTCGCCTGGATGCGCTTTTGGTAGCGGCCATGCCCGAACTGTACGAGCGACTGGTCGTTCAGGCGGATCCACGGGATGTCGCGTTCTTCCGCGGCGCGCACGAGCGAGCCCGTCGACGGGCCGAACTGGCGGCGTTGGGCGAGGCCGATGAGGTCGCGCAGCTCGACCGCGAAGTCGAAGTCCTCGGGCAGGACCAGGTCGCCCTGGCGCAGCTCGGGCGGCAGACAGGCGGCGAGCACCTTCATGCCGAGGTCGGCCGCGGTGAGTCCGACACGCTCTTCCTCATACGCGTAGACGACGTGGTACTCGCCCGGCGTGCCGGTCCCGCGCGTCTTGCCGAACGTCACGCGCGCACCGGCCTTCTGCTGGAGCTCGATCGCGACGTGCTCCATCACGTGCCCGAGCCACGTGCCCTCGCCTTCGTGCAGGCGCCGGATGAAGCCGCCCGCGGTGCCATACGAACAGGTGTGCTCGGCGAGCGTCGGCAGGTGCGCGACGAGCTTGCCGTTGAAGCCGTCGATCCTGGCGGACGAATGCTGTTCGAGCGCGCCGAGATCGATGGTGAGGCGGATACACGGGAAGTGGGCGTACAGGTTCGGCCCACGATAGACACGGCGCTCGGTGATCTTCATCTGGCGTCCCAACTCGTTCGCGAAGGCGAAGCGCAGGCGAGGATGCACCTTTGTCGGGTCGTGGGCAATTCGACCCAGGAGGCAGGAGGTCGGCCCAGCCGTCGTCGGGGCGAAACGGGACACGGATCGTAAGCTCTGTCCCGCGCTGCCCCTGGACCTGGCACTACTTTGCGGTTGCTCGCGAGCGTCTCGCCACAAGGGCCAACAACGACGCTGTCGACAGCACCCGGCACGGGCTTTGCTCAACTCCGTGGCGCACGTCGAGCGACCCGGCGCCACGCGGCGGCGAACGCGCTCGACCACCAAGCCAAAGGAACCC
>Ga0105049_10000922_pt1 | contig 33843 bp, 38 predicted proteins | sample MAT06_FD_78087 | JGI IMG/M metagenome (GOLD analysis project Ga0105049, IMG submission 78087) | Freshwater microbial communities from Lake Fryxell liftoff mats and glacier meltwater in Antarctica - MAT-06 | ecosystem: Environmental > Aquatic > Freshwater > Ice > Liftoff microbial mat | place...
CGCGGCAGGTGTTCGGCGACCGACTTTCCGAAACGGCGGAAATTGCGATAGGCACCGCCCGAGACCTGTTTGGCCAGGTAGGCGCTCATGCCCCCGACCGGGGGCGCGATCGACATGTCATTGTCGTTCAGGATCACGACCAGCTGTTTGGTGGTCTCGGCGGCGTTGTTCATCGCCTCATAGGCCATGCCGGCGGACATGGAGCCGTCGCCTATGACGGCCACGACCTTGTTGGTCTCGCCCTTCTGGTCGCGGGCGGCGCAGAAGCCGAGGGCGGCGCTGATGGAGGTCGAGGCATGGGCCGCGCCGAAAGGATCGTATTCGCTCTCGCTGCGCTTGGTGAAGCCCGAAAGACCTCCGGGCATGCGCAGGGTGCGGATGCGGTCGCGGCGGCCGGTCAGAATCTTGTGTGGATAGCACTGGTGGCCGACGTCCCAGATCAGGATGTCCTTCGGTGTCTCGAACACGTGGTGCAGCGCAACCGTCAGTTCGACCACGCCAAGACCGGCGCCGAGATGGCCGCCGGTCACCGAGACGGCGTCGATGGTCTCGGTCCGCAGTTCGTCGGCGAGTTGTTTCAGGCGGGGCAGGTCAAAGCCCCGCATGTCGGCGGGAAGGTGGACCTGATCGAGCAGTGGCGTATCGGACATCAAGGACTCTGGCGTGGACGGTCTATGCAGGTCCGACGCGCGCCGGACGTTGCTCTTATCAAGACTTGCGTTTCAGCACGAAGTCCACACTGGCCTTCAGGATTTCCGCATCGGATCCGAACACATCCAGGTGGGCGCGGGCCTGATCGGCAAGGTGCGCGACGCGATGTCTCGCCGCGTCGACCCCCAGCAGGGTGACGAAATTGGTCTTGCCTTGGGCCGCGTCCTTGTTGGCCGCCTTGCCCAGAATGTCCTCGTCACCCTCGACGTCCAGCAGATCGTCGACGATCTGATAGGCGAGGCCGATGTCGTGGGCGAAGCTGGTCAGGGCCTGACGATGCAGCTCGCGGGCGCGGGCGATGATCAGCGGAATCTCGAAGGCGTAGGTGAACAGGGCCCCGGTTTTGAGCCGCTGCATCCGGGCCACGCCGCCGAGGTCGTCGCGGACGCCGAGCAGGTCGATCATCTGGCCGCCGGCCATACCGCGCGCGCCCGAGGCCAGCGACAGGCGGGCCGCGAGCTCGCAGCGGACTTCGGCGTCGTCGTGCGTGTCAGGGTGCAGGATGATGTCAAAGGCGGCGGTCTGCAGGGCATCGCCCGCGAGGACGGCGGTCGCTTCGTCATAGGCCTTGTGCACCGTCGGTCGACCCCGGCGCATGTCGTCGTCGTCCATACAGGGCAGGTCGTCATGGACCAGGCTGTAGGCGTGGACGCATTCCAGGGCGCAGGCGGCGCGCAGCACCGGCCGCTCCTCGATGTCGAACAGATTGGCGGCTTCGAGCGCGAAGAAGGGGCGCAATCTTTTGCCGGGCCCAAGGGCGGCATAGCGCATGGCCTCGGTCAGGCGCGATTCCGGGCCACTGGCGCGCGGCAGAAGCTCGTCAAGGGCGACCGTGACCAGATCGGCGATCTCGGCGACGCGGTCGATGACGCCTTGTTCAGGCGAGTTGGCGGCCAGCATCGTCAAAACAACCTCCCACCGATCTCGACCTCGCGGTCGACGCCGACCAGAACGACCTGGCCGTCGGCGTCGGGGAAGCCCAGCGTCAGGACCTCGGACATGAAGGGGCCGATCTGGCGCGGCGGGAAGTTGACGACGGCGGCGACCTTGCGGCCAACCAGCTCGTCTCTGGTGTAATGGGTCGTGATCTGGGCCGAGGACGTCTTCACGCCGACATCGGGGCCGAAATCGATGGTTAGCCTGTAGGCCGGCTTGCGAGCCTCGGGGAACGGATCGGCGGCCACAACCTGGCCGATGCGCACATCGACCTTCATGAAGTCGTCGAACGTGATCTGGTCTGGAAGGGCCGGCATCAGTTGAACTCGGCGGGTTCAACGCCTTTTGCCTGGCCATCGGGGCCGACGACAATTTTCTCAACGCGCAGCTGGGCTGCCTTCAACCGGTTCTCGCAATGGGTCTTCAGGCGAGCGCCCTCTTCATACAGCGCGATCGACTCCTCCAGAGGGGCCTGACCCGACTCGAGTTTGGACACGATCGCCTCGAGGCGCTGCAGCGCGTCCTCGAAGCTGAGATCGCCGGGAATGGAGGCGGTATCGGTCATCGTGGCCAACCCTAGAGGGGGTGGGGGCGGGTCTCAAGCGGAGACCGGTCTTTCCTAGTCGGAAACGCGCCGGACCGAGATGATCCGGATACGCGGGTCCAGCATCTGGCCGCGCATGAAGCCTTCGCCCTCGGTAGGGGATTTGGGAGCCGCCAGGATCTGGCGGACCACGTCCATGCCCTGGACCACATGGCCGAACACGGCGAAGCCCGGGTCGCCCGGCGCGGACTTGCCGGCGTCGAGCGAGCTGACGTTGCCGACGACGATGAAGAAGTCGCCGGTCGCGGTGCCCGGATCGAAGCGCGCCATCGACAGGGCCCCGTCGGTGTGGCTGAGCCCCGTTTCGCTGGTCGGCTCGTGGGCGATGGGGGGCAGAACCTTGCCCGGTTCACCGCTGGTCCCGCCTTGAATCAGACCGGTGGCGGGGCCCAGGACCATGCCGCGATAGAAGGTCACGCCGTCGAAGCGGCCTTCGTCGACATAACGCAGGAAATTGGCCGAGGTGACCGGAGCGCGGGGGTGTGTTTCGGCGAGGATGGTTCCGGCGGTGGTTTCGATCGCCACCCGGACGACGAGGGGCGGGGCCCCTGCCTGAACGGGGTCATGGGCGGAAGCAGGGACCGGGGCCAGCATCGCAGCGACGAGGCAGAAGGCGCAAATTAACAGGGATCGTCGGATCATCGCCTTCTCCTTGAGGTCAGCGCTTCTCGTAGCGGCGCTGGGACCAGTATTTGAAGCCCTGGTTGTGGACCAGGTCCCAGCCGTCGGCGCGCAGCCGGCGGCCGACCATGTGGTTGAAATAGCCATGGGCGAGGACCAGCACGTCATGCCCGGTCTCGGCGCAAGCGATCAGGGCTTGAGCAGCAGTTTCGGACCGGGTCTTGGCCTGCTCCCGGGTTTCCTGCCCTTCATGGTGGTTGAAGGCGTGCCACCAGAAACGGGCCACGGCGCCCCAGTATTTCGGCGGCAGTTTGAACCACGAAGGAAAATGCGGTGGCGGCAGGGGAGCCTCGATGAACAGGGCATCCGACATGATCTCGCGCCCCGCGCAAATGGCGGCGGCGGTTTCCTGGGCGCGGCGGCGGGTCGAGGCGTAGATGGCCCCGGCTCCCTGGGCCGTGGCCAGCAGTTCGGGGGGCGGGGTCTGGCCGGCGCGCAGGCCGCCGACCTCATATTTCGCCCACCAGGCGCGGTACTGATCGGATGTCAGCAGGCATTTGCGCGACAGAGCCGGCTCGCCGTGGCGGGCCAGGATGATTGCGCCGGGCCGCACCGACACCAAGGCCGCTCGGGGCGGCTGAGGGGTCACGGGAAGCGGCGGTTCTGCCATCAATGAGTCTCGGGCGGGGGCGGGCATGATTGGCGGAGGCAGGCGTTTGGCCAACCGTCCTTATTCCTCCCCCAAGGCTTGAACGTGAGCGACCGCAGAACGGCCCAGCCCTTCTAGGTCGTAACCGCCCTCGAGCGAGGCTGCAACCTTGCCGCCGCAACACGAACGCGCGACCTCGAGCACAGCACGGGTGGCCCAGGCAAAATCCTCGGCCTCCAGACTTTGATGCGCCAGCGGATCGCGTCGGTGGGCGTCGAAACCGGCCGAGATCAGGATCAGGTCGGGATCGAAGGCCTGCAAAGCGGGCATCAGGCCGCCCGAGAAGGTGGCACGCCAGGCCTCTCGGGCCGCATGGGGCGGCACCGGGAGGTTGACGATATTGCCGACCCCGGTCTCGGACGCCGCGCCCGTGCCGGGATAGAGGGGCATCTGGTGGATTGAGCCGAGAAACAGGCCGGGGTCGTTCTCGAACGCCGCCTGGGTGCCGTTGCCGTGATGGACGTCGAAGTCGATGACGGCGACGCGAGCCATTCCTTCGGCTTGGGCGACGCGGGCGGCAACCGCGACATTGGAGAACAGGCAGAAGCCCATGGCCTGATCTGGCTCGGCGTGGTGGCCGGGCGGGCGGACAGCGGCGAAGGCGCGGGTGGTCTCGCCCCGCGCGATGGCACGGACGGCGTCGATGACTGCGCCGGCGGCCAGTCGGGCGGCGCGGATGCTGCCCGGCGACAGGACGGTGTCGGCATCCAGTTGGTTCAGGCCGGCGGCAGGCGAGGCGTCGAGCAGGCGGGAAACGTAGGCGGCGGGATGCAGCCGTTCCAGATCGGCGATAGCGGCTTCCGTCGCGGCGCGGCGGTCGAGCGTCAGGCCCGAATTGTCGAGCGCATCGAGCACGGCCTTCAGTCGCGCTGGGCTTTCGGGATGCCCCATGCCGGGCCGGTGCTCGATCATGTCGGGATGGGTGAACAGGGCGACGCTCATCGGGTAGAGGATAGAGACGTCCGCCCGGAACCCCAACATCCGATCATCCCGCAAAAACCAGGATGCACGAGGTGGGTTGAGTCCGGAACCCCGATGGCTGAAAGCGGAGCGATGAGCGAAGCCATCATCCGACCCGCAAGCCAGGCCGACGCCGAAGCCCTTGGGGTTGTGGGACGCCAGACCTTCATCGACACCTTTGTGGAGGGGTTCGCCGTTCCCTACCCTGCAGACGATCTGACGACCTTTCTGGACGCCAGCTTCAGTGGCGACACGATCCGGGCGAAGCTGAAGGAGCCGGGCGCGGCCTGGTGGGTGGCCGAGCGCGACGGCGACCTGCTGGCCTTCGCCAATACGGGGCCGAACACCCTGCCCCATCCGGAGGCTCGGGCCAGTCATGCGGAGCTGCGGCGGCTTTATGTGTCGAAGGCGGCGCAGGGGCTGGGGCTGGGGACCAGACTGCTGACGGTGGCGCTGGAGTGGATGGGGGCGAACACAGACGGCCCGCTGTGGATTGGGGTCTGGAGCGGCAATCTGAAAGCGCAGAAGCTGTATGCGGCCTGGGGGTTCGAGAAGGCGGGCGAGTACCAGTATCCGGTTGGCCGCTGGCTGGATGACGAGTTCATCCTGCGCCGGGGATAGGTTATGCTTGCTGCATGACTCGCGAGGAACTGCTGATCAAGCTGCGTGAACTGAAGCCCTGGCTGGAGGAGCAGGGCATCGTCAATGTACGCCTGTTCGGCAGCTATGCGCGCGACGAGGCTGGGCCGGACAGCGATGTGGATCTGCTGGTTGAGATGACGAGGCCGCTTCCCGGAAGTTGGGGCCGGCTGGACGTCGAGGAGTCTCTGAGGGAGAGGCTGGGCGTAGACGTTGAAATCGTCTCGGATCGGACCCTAACCAACCCCTATATCCGCTACACGGCTGAGCGTGACGCCGTTGCTGTCTGACCTGAACGATGCGGCATTCGTCTTCGAGATGCATCGCTCGCTTGAGGATATCGCGGCGCTCGTCGCGGATCAGGTGCCCCAGGAGTTTCTGTCAGACCCCATGAAGCCCCACGCGCTGGCGATGCATTTCCTGACGCTGGGCGAAGCCGCGAACCGCATCGCTCGAGAGACCTGGGCGCTGTACCCTGAAATCGAATGGCAGAAGATCTCGAACCTGCGCCATCTGATTGCGCATGGGTATCGGAAGATCGACCACGCAGAGCTATGGAAGATTGCCACCACCGATGCACCAGTGTTGGCGCGTGCATTGCCGAAACCACCGCCCCCGGCCGATATCCTCTGATGCTCCTCCCCTTCTTCACCGCTCTCCGCGACGCGCGCGTGCCCGTGTCGATGAAGGAATGGCTCCATCTGATGGAGGCGATGGACCGCGACATTCTTGATTCTGGGCACGGCCGAAAGGTCGACGACTTCTACCACCTGTCCCGCGCCGTGCTGGTCAAGGACGAGAAACATTACGACCGGTTCGACCAGGTGTTCGGCAAGGTGTTCGCGGGGATCGAGACCGTCGGCGCGGGTGACGAACCGGCGCTGGACGTGCCCGGGGACTGGCTCAAACTGCTCAACGAGAAATACCTGACCGACGAGGAGAAGGCCCAGATCGAAGCGCTGGGCGGGTTCGACAAGCTGATGGAAACGCTGAAAAAGCGGCTTGAGGAACAGCAGGGCCGGCACGAGGGCGGATCGAAATGGATCGGCACCGGCGGGACCAGCCCGTTCGGGCACGGCGGCTTCAATCCCGAAGGCGTCCGCGTCGGCGGGCCGGGCAAACAGGGCCGCGCGGTCAAGGTTTGGGAGAAGCGCGAATATCGCAATCTGGACGACCGGGTCGAGCTGGGCACCCGCAACATCAAGGTGGCCCTGCGCCGTCTGCGCCGGTTCGCGCGTCAGGGCGCGCAGGACGAACTGGACATGGACGCCACCATCGACGGCACGGCGCGTCAGGGCTGGCTGGACATCCACATGCGGGCCGAGCGGCGCAATACGGTCAAGGTGCTGCTGTTCCTCGACATCGGCGGATCGATGGATGCCCATGTGAAGATGTGCGAGGAGCTTTTCTCTGCCGCGAAGACCGAGTTCAAACACCTGGAATTCTTCTACTTCCACAACTGCCTCTACGAAGGCGTGTGGAAGGACAACCGGCGCCGGCACGAGGCCAAAATCCCGACTTGGGAGGTACTGAACAAATACCCCGCCGACTGGCGCGCCATCTTCGTCGGCGACGCGACCATGAGCCCCTATGAGGTCAGCATGCCGGGCGGCTCGGTCGAGCACTGGAACGAGGAAGCGGGGGCCGTCTGGATGAAGCGGGCGAAGCAGCAGTGGGACAAGGTCGCGTGGCTAAACCCTTCACCCGAGCGTTACTGGAGCTATTCCGCCTCGGTCGGGATGGTCCGCGAACTGGTCGACGAGCGGATGTATCCGCTCACTCTCGAAGGGCTGGAGAAGGCGATGCGGGCGCTGGCCAAATAGTTTATGCTCCGGGAGCTGTTATGGAGGGTCCGCCATGCTCGCCGTCGTCTTTGCCGTCATGATGCAACAGGCCGTCGCAGGTCAGGTCGTCTGGGAGGCACCGCCGACGCCGACGCCCGTCGCGTCGGTCGAGATTCCGGCCATACCGGACAGCGCCCGCGCGGATCCCTACGGCTTTGAGCGCGCCGAATGCAGCCCGCTGATCCGCAAGTCGACCGAGACGATGGAAGCCTGTCAGACGCGGGTCCGGATCGCGCTGACCGCGAACCTGGGCGACGCCCTGCCGGCGGGACTGGCTCTGGCGGGCGCGCCCGACGAATGCCGTCAGGAAGCGGCGGGCGACCGTTACGCCCTGCAATGCGGCGCGCCGGACCGGCCCGTCCGGGCCTCGGTCACGCCACAGGAACAGACCTGCGAGACCCGCCCCCGCGCCCGACCGGAGGGCGGCGTGGCTTGGACGGAAGAATGCCGGCCCGCAGACGGTCGCGCGCCGACGCAGGATGGTCTGAAAATCCAGCTGGGCCGCAACGACTGAGCCACCGCGACGCAGTGACATTTCTCTAGTTGATAGTGCGACTGCTTCTCATTATAGCGAAGCGCCTTCGTTGTAGTGAGACTCTTCCGCCATGCGTTCCCGCCTGCTGTCTTCCGTTCTGATCCTGGCTTTTCCGAGCGTCGCCATCGCCCAGGAGCCCCACGCGACCCTCAGCGAAATCCTCGTCACGGGCCAGAGTCGCGGCTATGTCGCCGTCAATTCGGTCACGGCGACCAGGACGGACACGCCCCTGCTCGACGTTCCGCAAAGCGTCACCGTCGTCACTCGCCAACAGCTGGATGACCAGGCCATCCACAGTCTGGGCGAGGTGCTGCGTTACGTCTCCGGCGTCACCGTCGGCCAGGGCGAGGGCAACCGCGACCAGATCACCCTGCGCGGCCAGAACACCACGGCGGACTTCTTCCTCGACGGCGTGCGCGACGACATCCAATACTATCGCGGGCTTTACAATCTGGAACGGGTGGAGGTTCTTAAAGGGCCGTATGCCCTGATCTTCGGCCGGGGCGGCGGCGGCGGCATCATCAACCGCGTCCAGAAGACCCCAAACGCCGGCGGTGCCTTCGCAAGCGGACGGGCCAGCACGAACAGCTTCGGAGCCTGGGATCTGTCGGCGGACGTAAACGCTCCATCAGGCGATCGGGCAGCGCTCCGCGTCAACGCCGCCTATGAGACTCTGGAGTCCCATCGCGACTTCTACGAGGGCGAGCGTTACGCGGTGAACCCCTACGTCGCTGTCGACTTCGGTGCTGGCTGGAAGGCGGGGCTGTCGTACGAATACGTCAATGACGACCGCGTCACCGACCGCGGCGTGCCGTCTCTCGGGGGCGCGCCGATCACCGGCTATCGCGACCAGTTCTTCGGCGTCCCGGGCGTCAATCGTACGACGCTGGAAGCCCACATCCTGAAGGCCCGGATTGACGGTGCCGTGACCCCCAATCTGGAATTCTCGACCACCGTCCTCTACGGCGACTACGACAAGGCTTATACCAACGTCTACGCCGACGGCCCCGCGACGGCCCAGGCCGGCACCGTCCCGTTGGCCGCCTACACCGACCCCAGCACGCGCCAGAACCTGCTGCTGCAGAGCAGTCTGGTTTGGGATCTGACCACCGGCGACGTCGGCCACAGGATTCTGTTTGGTCTCGAATACGGCGATCAGGACTCGACCAACCAGCGCCGCAACGGCGTGCTGTCGAACGCGACTTTCAACCTGGCCAATCCGGTGTTTCCGACGCTCGCCTTCCCGACCCTGAACACCAACACGGCGTCGAACGTGACGTCAGTGTCGGCCTATGTGCAGGACCAGATCAGCCTGGGGGACCGGTTCGTTATTGTCGCGGGACTAAGATTCGACCGCTTCGACATCGAAGGCGTCGATCTGCAGCCCAATCCGGACCGGCCGTTCGCGCGGGTCGATGAAAAGGTCTCTCCGCGGATTGGGCTGATCTACAAGCCGCAGGAAAGCGTCTCGATCTTCGGCAGCTACAGCGAATCCTTCCTGCCGCGCTCGGGGGACCAGTTCCGGACGTTGTCGACAACCCAGCAAAACCTTGAGCCGGAGAAATTCACCAATCATGAGGTGGGGGTGAAGTGGGACGTCCGTCCGAACCTGAACCTGACCGCCGCGCTGTTCCAGTTGGACCGAACCAATGCCACGACGCCCGACCCGGCCAATCCCGCGGCGACGATCAATGTCGGGGAGACTCGTACCCAAGGGATCGAACTGGCCGCGACCGGGCGGATACGCCCGAACTGGCAGCTCGCCGCCGGCTATGCTTACCAGGACGCTGCGTTGAAAGGGAACGACACCGTCCGTCTCGCCCAGGTCCCCGAACATCAGTTCAGCCTGTGGAATCGTTACGACGCCACCGATCGACTGGGCTTTGGTCTGGGCATGGTTCATCAGTCCAGCCAGTATGCGGCCATCCGGACCTCGACGACGACCACCCGACTGCCGGCGTTCACCCGCGTCGATGCGGCGGTGTTCTATGACCTCAGCGACACGATCCGACTTCAGGTGAACGTGGAGAACCTGTTCGACCAGACCTATTTTTCGGACGCCCACAACAACAACAACATCTCTACGGGCGCGCCGCGGAATGGCCGCATCACGCTCAGGGCCCGCTTCTGAGGCCGCAGAACACCCAGACGCCGCCCGCGATGCGGACGGCGTCTTCGCTCCGACTCGTTGAGCGGGTCCTAGACCGTTTTTGTTTCAGGTCGAATCGACCTGAAGCCAAAAAATGGTCCAGACTCAATCTGGAGCGAAATCTGAGCCTTGATGGACTGCGTCCATCGAGACCGATTTCGCTCTAGTTGCGCCTGTCTTCGCGCAGGGTGTCCTTCAGGCCGCCCACCGCGTTCTGGACCTTGCCTTCGACCTGTTCGGCACGGCCCTCCGCCTTGAGCTTTTCGTCGCCGGTCAACTTGCCGGCGGCTTCCTTGATATTGCCGCCCATATTCTTTGTGGCACCTTCGATACGATCATGATCAGCCATGGAAAGTCTCTCCTGACAGGGCACCGTCGGGGGCGGCGGCACCTTCGACAGAAACAGCGGTCGGAAGCGTGAGCCGTTCCGTATGGTCAAGCTGGACGATTTTTGTTTCAGGTCGAATCGACCTGAATCCAAAAAATGGTCCAGAACCAATCTGGAGCGAAATCTGAGCCTTGATGGACTGCGTCCATCAAGGCCGATTTCGCTCTAGCCGTGGTGCCGCAGCCAGACCGTGACGGCCCAGGCGTGGGCGTCATGGCGAAGCCGAGCCAGGGCCGTGGGCGGATGCAGCCAGACCAGCTCGTGATCCGCCTCGACCTTGGCGGCTGGATCCAGCGACACCTGTTCGGCAATCCAGAAGCCGCCGTGGTTGTTGAGCGGCACCCCGTCCGATTTGCGGAAATACTGGGCGGCGCCGGCGATCCGGGTGCAGGGCCGGACCGACATGCCGGTTTCCTCGACGAATTCGCGGACGAGGGCCTGTCCCTCGGTTTCCGCGCCGTCGACGGCCCCGCCGGGCAGGTCGAAATAGCTGCCTTCGCCCCGGTCGACCCGGACGCAGGCCAGTTTCGCGTCAGTGAACACGAGGCCGAACGCGCTCGGCCGGGCGGCGTAGTCGAGGTAGGGATCGCGCGAACCAAATTGAAGCATGGCAGGATAATTCGCATCAGGCGTTAAAGATCGAAGGCGAGACGGGCGCGGACGCCGCAATGTTCGCCGTCGTATTCCACCGTTGAACGCAGGCCCGTGGCCATGGCCATGATGATCTTGCCGCCCAGACCCGTGCCTTTGGGCAGGCCGTTGCCAAGGCCCGGGCCATCATCCTCGACCGTCAGCAGGGCGCGACCGTTGGCGTCGGGAATCAGGATAACCCGTATTTCGCCGCCCCGGCCGGGGGCATAGGCGTATTTGACGGCGTTGGTGACCAGTTCGGTGACGACCACACCCAACGAGACGGCCTGGTCGGTCGAGACGCGCATCGGCAAGGCCTGAAGGGTGATCGTCGGCGAGCTGTCGCCCGGGCCGACGGACTTGCCCAGTTCCTCGACGAGGCCTGCCAGATATTCGTCCATGGCCACAGTGGACAGGTCGCCCGACGTGTAGAGTCGGCGGTGGACATGGGCCACGGCCTCGATCCGGGCCTGGGCTTCCTTCAGCGCCGCCCGCGCGCCCTCGTCGGCGAGGTGGCGCAACTGCAGCGACATGAAGCTGGAGACCAGCTGCAGGGAGTTGCCGACGCGGTGATTGACCTCGCGCAGCATGGCCTCGGCGCGGTCTCGAGCGAGGCGGACCTGTTCGTGGGCCTCGTCGTTCTCGCGCTGCAACCGGCGGCGCGACACCGCTTCCTCCAGAGCGTTGCGAAGCAGGGCGGTGAAGTCCTCGGACACGTCCTTGATGACATAGTCGGCGGCACCGGCGCGCAGGGCGACCACGGCGATACGGCCCTCCTGGGCCCCGGTCACATAAACGACAGGCGGCGGGTTTTCGAGCGCGATGATCTCGGGCAGGACATCCAGACCCTCACGGCCCGGCATGTAGTGGTCCAGGGCGACGACGTCGAAATCGGCGGCGCGGGCGAGAAGGATTTCCAGCCCGGCGTCTCCGTCCGAGGCGCAGGTGACGGCGTATCCGTGGCGGCCCAGCTCCTTCTCGACCAGCCGCGACAGGCCGCGGTCGTCGTCGATGTAAAGCAGACGGATGACCTCACCCTGGGCCGTCACGATGCGCTCACTCTATTTCCGGGGCCTGCATGACCGACAGGAACAGGCCCAGCTGCCGGATGGCACTGGCGAAACTTTCGTAGTCGACCGGCTTGGTGATGTAGACGTTGCAGCCCAGATCGTAGCAACGATCAATCTCGGCCTTGTCGTCCGTGGTGGTCAGCACCACGACCGGGGCGCGTTTCAGGCGGTCGTCGTTCTTGACCCGTTCGAGGATGTCGGTGCCGGACATGTCGGGCAGATTGAGGTCCAGCAGGATCAGGACCGGCCCGTTCAGCCGCATCTCCTCGCTGAACAGATAGTCAATGGCCGATCCACCGTCCGCGAAATGTGCGATCTCGTTGGCGATATTGGCGCGTCGGATGTTCTTTTCAATCAGTTTGGCGTGGCCGAGATCATCCTCGATCATCACGATCTTTACCGCTGTGTTCATCAGTCGTCTCCAGCGTCCACAAGGACGAGGCGTGTGGGGAATTTCAGTATGAATGTCGAGCCCTTTCCAAGCTCTGACTCGACCGTGATATCGGCACCCAGGCGGCGTACGCTGTTGCGCACGAAGGCCAGACCCAGGCCCTCACCGGCCCTGTCCTGTTTTCCGGACCGGCGGAACAGTTCGAAGATGCGCTCGTGGTCGCGGTCGGAGATGCCGCGCCCGTTGTCGGCGATGCGATAGACGATCCAGCCATCGCCGGCCTCCCGGCCCGAGACGACGATGCGGCCCGGGCGGTCGAGCGCGAGGTATTTGACGGCGTTGTCGATCAGGTTGCCGAGAATCTGCTCCATCGAGAGCCGGTCGCTTTCGACACAGGGAAGGGGTTCGATGACGATCTTTGCATCCGAGGCCTCGGTCTGGTGGCGGACGCTGTCGGCGACGCCCTGCGCCATGGCGGTCATGTCGAGCCGTTCCGGGACGAGGTTGCGGCGGCCCTCACGGGACAGTTTGAGGATGGCATTGATCAGCCGGTCCATCTTTTCAGTGGAGGCACGGATGAAGCCGATGGCTTCGGGGACGTCGTCGCGGACTGCGGTCAGGGCGTCCTGTTCAACCAATTTGGGTGCCTTGGTCTCCACCGCAGTCATCTGGCGGTCGATGACCTTGCCGGCCTGTTCCAGTTCGGATGTATAGCCCATCACATTGACCAGCGGCGCACGCAGGTCGTGGCTGACGATATAGGCGAAACGCTGAATTTCCTCGTTCGCCCGGGTCAGTTCGAAGGTGCGGTCGCGCACCTTGTGCTCCAGCCCGGCATTCATCCGGTCAAGGGCGTCCCGCGCCTCCTGGATTTCAAGCACATAGCGCCGGACCAGCCAGCCACTGACTCCGGCCAGCGCCAGGATCAGCAAGGCGGCAACGGCGTTCACCAGCACCGTCGCGCTGGAGGCCCATTCGGTCTGGCGGGTGATGAACTGGATCCGGGTTGACTTGACCTCGTCGATGGCGACGCTTTCCGCCCGCATCCGGTCCATGATCCGCTTGCCGGATCCCTCGCGAATGCTGCCGACCGCGTCCTCGATGCGCCCCATACGGCCCAGGGCGATGGTGCGGTCGATCACATCCATGCGTTGCTGGGCCAGGGCTGTCAGCCGTTCGACACGGGGGGACATATCCGGATCCCCGGCCGTCAGACTGGCCAGTTCCGCGAGCCTCTCAGGCAGCCGCGCCACGGCGTTCGTGTAGGGTTCGAGATATTCGGGCCGGCCCGTCAGAAGGAAGCCGCGCTGGCCCGTCTCGGCGTCAATAGAGAGGGCCAGAACCTCCTTCGTAGCGACCTGTATCCGTTGTCCGCGCTCGACACTGTCGTTGAAATCCCGTGTCCGCTGCAGCATCACGAAGACGGCCATGTTGACGATCAGCAGCAGGGCGATCGCGCCGGTCAGCAGGGCGGCCACCGACCGTCCGAGCGAAGGCGTGCGCAGGAATTGGCCAAAGGCCTGAAGCGTGGGACGCAGCGCCGGGATCATCGGGCGCGGACATTAGCGGCGCGGTCAGCCCTGTCCAGTCGTGCCCGGGGAGAAACCCGCACGCCTCTGGCGATTTAAGGTAAAGGTAGGTTGCCAGGAGCTGGGAGAGCGACATGGTTTGGTGGTGGTGGATCGTTCCGGCGGTCGTGGGACTGATCGGCGTCGTGCTGCTGTTCAAGGGGCTGGGCGCGCTTATCAAGGGCCGGGTCTTCAGCGGCTTTCTGGTCGGCGCGGGCGGCGCGGGCTTCATGGCGGCGGCACTCATCGCCTCATTGCTGGCCCTCGATGTCCAGACCTATGGCCGGATGACCTATGAGCGCCCGGTCGCCACGATCCAGACCCGCCAGCTCGGCCCCCAGTATTTCGAAGCCACGCTGATCCAGCCGGACCGGGGCGAACGCGCGCCCACGGTCACCAACCTGTATCCGCTGCACGGCGACGAATGGCGCCTCGAGGCCCAGGTGCTGAAGTGGAAGCCGTGGGCCAATGTGCTGGGGCTGGATACCCAATACCGGCTGGACCGGCTGTCGGGTCGTTATCAGTCGACCGAGCAGGAGATCAACGCCCCGCGCAGCGTTCATCCGCTTTCGGGCGGCGACGCCTCGGTGACCTGGGTGCCGTGGAAGGTCAGCGCCTGGGATTCGGCGCGTCGGTACCGCAAATACGTCGATGCGGTCGACACCCTGTACGGCGGCGGTGCCTATATGCCGATGGCCGACGGCGCGAAATACGAGGTCTGGATCACCCAGTCCGGACTGGTTGCGCGACCGGTGAATGACGCTGCCCGCACCGCATCTTCGGGCGGCTGGACGGAGGTTCGGTAGCGTACTTCCCTTCTCCCCTTGCGGGAGAAGGTGGCCGAGCGAAGCGAGGTCGGATGAGGGGTCGCGCTGAAGCTCGATAGGGGTCCGTGACGACCGATGATTTCCACCGTTTGAGAAACCCCTCATCCGTCAGCCTTCGGCTGCCACCTTCTCCCGCAGGGGGAGAAGGCAGAAAGTCAGACCGTGCCTATGGTCCTCAACCGCGCCCGCGGGTGGACTTCGTTCTGGCTCATGACCACGGTCTGGCCGCGGAAGCGTTCGATGATCGAGCGGACATAGGGGCGGATCTGCGGGCCGGTCAGCAGGACCGCGGTCTCCCCCGACATGGCCGCGCGCTCGAACACGTCGCGGACGGCGCGGATGAAATCCTGCAGGCGTGACGGGGCCATGGCCAACTGGCGTTCCTCACCCTGACCAACGAGGGCGTCGGCGAAGGCGGCTTCCCATTCAGGCGACAGGGTCACGATCGGCAGGGCGCCGTCGTCGCCCTTGTGCTGCCAGCACAGCTGGCGGGCCAAGCGGCCGCGGACGTGTTCGACCAGGGTAGTGACGCTGGAGGTGTGCGGTGCCGCCTCGGCAAGGCCTTCCAGAATGGCACCCAGATCGCGGATCGAGACTTTTTCCCGCAGCAGCGTCTGCAGCACCCTTTGCAGGGTGGTGACGGTGACGACCGAGGGGATCAGTTCTTCGACCAGCTTCTTCTCTTCGGTCCCCAGTTCCTTCAGCAGCTTCTGCACCTCGGCGTAGGAGAGAAGCTCGGCCATGTTCTCCTTGAGGATTTCGGTCAGATGGGTGGTCAGCACCGTCGAGGGGTCGACGATGGTATAGCCCCGGAAGGTGGCTTCCTCACGCAGGCTTTCGTCGATCCAGGTCGCGGGCAGACCGAAGGCGGGCTCCTTGGTGTGCTCACCGGGAAGCTCGACCTGACGGCCGGCGGGGTCCATGGCCATCAGCGAGCCGAGACGGACCTCGCCCTGCCCGGCCTCCATCTCCTTGATCCGGATGGCGTAGCCCTGGGTGCCGAGGCGCATGTTGTCGAGGATGCGGACCGACGGCATCACGAAGCCATACTCCTGGGCCAGCGAGCGGCGCAGGGCGCGGACCTGATCGGTCAGGCGGCGGCCCTCCAGATCGTTGATCAGGGACAGCAGGGAATAGCCCAGCTCGATCTTTACCTCGTCGATGGTCAGGGCGGTGCCGATCGGTTCCTCGACCTCCTCGCGGGGGCCGGAGGCGGTCGCCGCCATCTCGGCCTCGGTCGGTCTGGGCTTGAGCCTTTCGCGGCCCAGCTTCCAGGCCATGAAGCCGGCTCCGAGCGCAAGGGCCGCGAACGGGAGCAAAGGCATGCCCGGGATCAGGCCGATCAGGCCGGCGGCACCTGAGACGACGCCCAAGCTGACGGGGTTGCTGGCAAGCTGGGCGACCAGGGCCTTGTCGGCCGAGCCCTCGACACCGGCCTTTGACACCAGAAAGCCGGCGGCGATCGAGATAATAATAGCCGGGACCTGGGTCACCAGACCGTCGCCCACGGTCAGGGCGACGTAGGAATTAGCCGCCTCGCCGATCGACATTCCGTGCTGGAGCGTGCCGATCAGGATGCCGCCGATGACGTTGATGAAGACGATGATCAGGCCGGCCACGGCGTCGCCGCGGACGAATTTGGACGCGCCGTCCATGGCCCCGAAGAAGGTTGATTCCTGCTCCAGTTCCTTGCGCCGCTTCTTGGCGGTCTCCTCGTCGACGAGCCCTGACGACAGGTCGGCGTCGATGGCCATCTGCTTGCCCGGCATGGAGTCCAGGGTGAAGCGGGCCGAGACCTCGGCGATGCGGGTCGAGCCCTTGGTGATGACGACGAAATTCACCACCAGGATGATGGCGAAGATGATGATGCCGATGATGAAGCTGCCGCCCATCATCAGGCTGCCGAAAGCCTGGATCACCTGACCCGCGCCGGCGGGCCCTTCGTGACCGTGGCTGAGGATCAGTCGGGTTGAGGCAAGGTTCAGTCCGAGCCGGAACAGGGTTGAGACCAGCAGCACAGTCGGGAAAATGGCAAAGTCCAGCGGCCGTTTCATCATCACGGCGGTCATCAGGATCAGTACGGACGAGACCAGCGAGATCGCCAGCAGCAGGTCCAGCAGCATCTTCGGCACAGGCAGGATCAGCAGCAGGATCACGCCGATCACGCCGATGGCCATATAGACCTCACCGCGCGCGACCCAGCCCCACATGTCGCGACCGGTCGGAGCTGCGTAGCCGTCCTTCATCATCACCGAGGCGGGGACGTCAGTCATGCGTCACCATCCTTCCCCCGCAAGCGGGAGAAGGAAAACCACAGCGTTCAGTCATGACCCGGTGCCTTTCGGGCAAGACGGGCGATGGCCAGCCCCTTGAGAACGCTTCTGCGGTCCGCCCCCATGGTCATGCTCAGGCGGCCGCGTAGCCGACGGCGGCGACGCCCGACTGGGGCGCGATGATCCGGGTGCCTTCGTCGGCGTATTCGTTCAGCTTGTTGCGCAGGGTGCGGATCGAGATGCCCAGGATGGTCGCCGCATGGGTGCGGTTGCCGAGGCAGTGCGACAGGGTGTCGAGAATCAGGGTCTTCTCCATCTGCGCCACCGTCTGGCCGACGTGGGCGCGGGTGACGGCGTCGGCGGTCTGGGCGGCGCGGGCGGCGGGGCTGTCATAGGCGGCCGCGCCGTGCGAACCGGCACTGAGCGGCTGGCCATCGGGCAGGCGGATGGCGTCGACGTCGATCTCGGGTCCGACCGCCAGCAGCACGGCGCGGTGCATGGCGTTTTCCAGCTCACGGACATTGCCGTTCCAGCGGTGCGAGACCAGGGCGCGATGGGCGTCGGCCGAGATGGGACGCGCAGGCACGCCGTTGGCGGCGGCGTATTTCTTGACGAAATGACTGGCCAGCACGGCGATGTCACCCGGCCTTTCGCGCAGGGCCGGAAGGCGCAGGTTTACGACGTTCAGGCGGTAGAGCAGGTCTTCGCGGAATGTGCCTTCCGACACGGCACGACCGAGATCGCGGTTGGAGGTGGCGATGATGCGGATGTTGACCGGCACGGGTCGGGTCCCGCCGACCCGGTCGATGACCCGCTCCTGGATCGCGCGCAGCAGTTTGGCCTGCAGGCGCACGTCCATTTCGGAGATTTCGTCCAGCAGAAGCGTGCCGCCGTCGGCCTCTTCGAACTTGCCGATCCGTCTGGCCATGGCCCCGGTGAAGGCCCCCTTCTCGTGCCCGAACAGTTCGGATTCCAGCAGGTTGTCGGGGATGGCGGCGCAGTTGACGCTGATGAAGGGACGGTCGGCGCGCTTGGAGCCGGCGTGGAGGTAACGGGCCATCACCTCCTTGCCCACGCCGCTTTCGCCGGTGATCAGGATCGAGGCTTCCGAGCGGGCGACCTGGTCGGCCAGCATGACCACCGCCTTCATCGACGGATCGGCCGAGATCAGCGGGCGGTCGTCGTCGGCGACGGCGGACAGGACGGCGGCGATCAGGTCGGCTTCGGGCGGAAGCGGGATGAATTCCTTGGCCCCGGCGCGGATGGCGTTGGCCGCATCGTTGGCGTCGGCGTCGACCCCGCAGGCCACGACCGGCACATGGATGCGTTCGGCCTCGTTGGCCGCGATCAGCGCGGCGATGTCGATGCGGTAGTCGACCATCAACAGGTCGGCACCCTGCCCGCGACGCAGCTGTTCCGTCGCCTGATCGCCGCGCTCGACGTGGCTGACCTTGGCACCGTGGGCCATGGCCATCTTCACCGCCGTCGCCAGCTGTCCGCTGAGCCTGCCAACCACCAGAAGCCGCATGGGTCTTCTCCTCCAATCTGTACGCAAGACGGCCCGGAGGCCGCTCGATCAACGCTGTCAGGCGTTGCTGTCCTCGGTCTTGATGATTTCCGTCATGGTCACGCCCAGCCGGTCCTCGACGACGACGACCTCGCCGCGAGCGACCAGACGGTTGTTGACGAAGATGTCGATCGCCTCGCCGACCTTGCGGTCCAGCTGCAGCACCGAGCCGCGGTTCAGCTTCAGCAGCTGCGCCACCGACATGTGGGCCTTGCCCAACACGGCCGAGATGTTGACCGGCACGTCAAACACGGGGGCCAGATCGCTGGCGGTCTTGTCGACCCCCACGTCGCTGACGGTGATTTCGGTGGAGTCCGGGAACTCCTCCAAAGACATGGTGTCGGATGCCATTATGGCCTGCCTTCCAGCGAGGTTTCGGGGGTCAGGGCTTCGGCATGGCCGGCTTCAGCGGCCAGAGCCGAGTTCAGGGCCTCGCCGATGCGGGCGAACGCCTCGGCGGGATCGAAGGCCGCCCGGCCGTCGGCCCATTCCAGCTGGAAGACGGCGGCGGGCATGGCGGGTTCATTGCGGAAGGCCACCACGCCCGAGAAGCCGGCGTCGGTGCACAGCTGTTCGATCCGGGCGCGGGTCGCGTCGTCCAGGTCACCAGTGCGGATCACAAGGCGCGGAGAGGCGTCGATCTCCTGGCCCAGGGCCTCCAGGGCGGCCTGCAGCGGAGCGGCGGGGAAACGGTCAAGGGCGGAGGCCGCCACCACGCGCGCCGCGGACAGGGCGAGGTCCGCCGCCTGTTCGCGGTGCGCCTGCGCCACCTGGGCCAGGGCGGGAATGGCGGCGTCCAGCGCCTGGCCTATGGCCGACAGAGCCATGGCCTGCAGGTTCGCGCTCTCGGCCAGGGCCTCGGTGCGCGCCTCCAGCCGGGCGTGGGCGATCAGCGCGTCGACCTCCAGCGGGGCATAGGACCGCTTGGTCGGACGGAAGGACGACGCGTGGACGACCACGCCCGAGGCGTCGAACTCGGTGTCGAAGGCGAAGGGGGTGCTCAGGGGCTGAAGGGTCATGTCAGTAGATCAGCTCGTCATCGCCGCCCTGGCCCACCAGCATGATCTCGCCCTTGGCGGCGAGGTCCTTGGCGACCTGGACCATGGCCATCTGGGCCTGATCGACGTCCTTGAGGCGGACGGGGCCCATCGACTCCATGTCCTCGCGCATGATCTTGGAGGCGCGTTCGGACATGTTCGAGAAGAACATCTCGCGCAGGGATTCCGACGATCCCTTCAGGGCCAGACCCAGCGAATCCTTTTCGACGGAGCGCAGCAGGGTCTGGATGCCACCAGGGTCCAGCTTGGACAGGTCCTCGAACACGAACATCAGGGCGCGAATGCGTTCGGCCGCCTCGCGGTTACGTTCCTCCAGCGCGCCGATGAAGCGGGCCTCGGTCTGGCGGTCGAAGCTGTTGAAGATGTCGGCCATCATCTCGTGGCTGTCGCGCTTGGAGGTGCGGGCCAGGTTCGACATGAATTCGGTGCGCAGGGTCTGTTCGATCTTGTCGAGAATTTCGCGCTGCACCGGCTCCATGCGCAGCATCCGCTGGACGCATTCGAGGGCGAAATCCTCGGGCAGGCTGGTCAGCACCCGGGCGGCGTGGTCCGGCTTGATCTTGGACAGCACCACCGCGACCGTCTGCGGATATTCGTTCTTCAGATAGTTGGCGAGCACGGCCTCGTTCACATTGCCGAGCTTGTCCCACATGGTCCGACCGGCGGGACCGCGGATTTCCTCCATCAGGCCTTCGACGCGCTCGCCGGGCATGAAGGAGGCCAGCAGGCGCTGGGTCTGTTCGAAGCTGCCCATGACCGCGCCGGAGCCGCTCATGCCCGAGACGAACTCGACCATCAGCTCTTCGACGACCGAGGAACTGACCGTGCCCAAGCCGGCCATGGCCTGGGAAATTTCCTTGATTTCCTCGTCGTCCAGGCTCTGCCACAGGCGGTTGTGGTCCTCGCCCAGCGACAGCAGGATCACGGCCGCCTTCTCGGGCCCCGTCAGCTTTCTGACGTCCTCGACAGCCGGCTTCTTGTTGACGAGGCGCGCCGCCATCAGCCTTCGTGCACCCAGCTGCGCAGGATCGAGGTCGATTCGTCAGGGTGCTTGTCGACGAAGTCCGCGACCTTCTTGACCGACGAGGCCTTTACCTGACCCTCGATGCGCGCGATGTCGAGCCGCTGTTCCATCTCGGACGGCGGGCCCGACAGTTGCTGCATCGAACCGCCGCCGCCCGCGACAGTGGTGGTCTGCAGGGAGGTGACGGAGCCGCCGCCGGTTGCGCCGGCCAGCTGCATCGGGCCGCCGCCGCCCGTCGCTGTCTTCAGCAAAGGCCGCAGGACGAAGAAGATCAGCAGCACGCCGGTGATGAGCAGCACCAGCAGTTCGACGCCGCGCATCAGGTCGTTCTTGGTGAAGTCGAACAGCGACGATTTCGCCTCCTCCCCGCCGACCACGGCCAGGTCGCGATTGAAGCGGGCGTTCAGGACCTCGATCTTGTCGCCTCGGGTCGCGTCGATGCCGACGGCGGCGGCGACCAGCGCCTTGATCTGCTCGATCTCGGCGGGCGTGCGCGCGGCATAGGTCGGGGCCGCACCGTTGGCACCGGGGGTCCATTTGCCGTCGACGGCGACTGACACGGCCAGGCGCTTGATCTCGCCGGCTTCCTTCACCGTGGTCGTGGTGGTGTTGGATATCTCGTAGTTGGTGGTCTCGGTGTTGGCCGTATCGCGCGAGCCGGCCGTCGACGCCGCCGGGGCGGCACCGCCCGGAATGTTGTTGGTCGCCGTGGCACCGCCGTCCGACTGGGGGGTGGTGTCGCTGGACTCCGTTCCGTTGGTCGAGGTCGAGCGGACCACCTGGCCATCCGGATCATAGCGCAGCTCCTGGGTGGTCGAGCGGCTGTGGTCGATGTCGGCCGTCACCTGGACGCGCGCTCCGCCGACGCCGACGACGCCCTCGACGATGTCCTTGATGCGGGCCTGCAGGCGGGACTCCGTCGTCTCCTGCGCGTCCTGGGCCGAGGCGGCGCTGAAGCTCTCGGAGTCAGAGCCCGCCGCCAGGGTGCGGTTCGAGGTGTCGGTCAACGTGACCTTTTCCGGCTTGAGGTTCGGCACCGAAGAGGCGACGACATTGCGGATGGCCTGGACCTGGGCACCCGACAACTGGCCGCCGGTGACGCCAACGACGATCGAGGCGGTCGGGTCGGCGGCGTCGGACTGGAATAGTTCGCGCCGGGGAAGCGCGATCATGACCCGGGCCGAATTGATGCCCCGCATGCTCATGATGGTTCGCGACAGCTCGCCTTCCAGGGCCCGCTTTTCGTTGATGCTCTGCTGGAACTCGGTCTGGCCGAGGACCGACTGGTTGTCGAAGATTTCGTAGCCGACGCTGCCCGAGGTCACCAGCCCCTTGCCGGCGACCAGCATGCGGGCCTCGCCCACCTGGTCGCGGCTGACGAAGATGGTCGAGCCGTCGCCTTTGGAGGAATATTTGATGTTCGCTCCGTCCAGGGCCGTGGTGACCTCGGAGGCCTCGCGCAGGTCGAGGTTGGAGTACAGCAGGGCGTCTGGTGCCTGGCCGATGCGCAGCATGACGGCGACCAGCACGGCCGCGACGCCGGCGGCGACGCCCAGCACCACGGTCAGCCGACCGATCCCGAATCTCTGCAATGCCGCCGTGAAGCCGCCCACGCGTCCCGCCCCGAATACTCACGGTACCGACTGGAGGCCCGCCAGGCAGAAAATGCCGGGCGCATGGTAAATGGCGGGTTAAGACCCTTGAACGATCAACGCTTCTTCCGCTTTTGCATGACGAATCCGATGACCTTGGCGGCGGCTTCGAAATGTTCGCGGGGTATCGTCTCGTCGACATCGACGGCGGCGTAGAGGGCGCGGGCCAGCGGCACGTTCTCGACGATCGGCACATCATGTTCGCGGCCGACCTCGCGGATACGCATGGCCACAGCGTCGACACCCTTGGCGACGCAGATGGGCGCGGGATCGCCCTCGCCCGGCTCGTAGCGCAGGGCGATCGAATAGTGGGTCGGGTTGGTGATTATGACGGTGGCCTTGGGCACATTCTGCATCATCCGCTGACGACTGCGCTGAGCCCGGATCTGCTTCAACTTGGCCTTGACGTGCGGGTCACCCTCGGACTGTTTATAGTCTTCCTTGAGCTCTTCCTTGGTCATCTTCATCCGCTCGGCGAAGCGGTATTTCTGCCACAGGAAATCGGCTCCGGCGGTGAAGCCGAGCAGGATCAGGTTCGCCACGATCAGCGCCAGGACGAGGTCGCGCGCGACCGGCAGGATCATGGCCGGCGGCATGGCGGCCATGTTCTCGAGGTCGCGCAGGTGCGGCTTCAGCACCATCCAGCAGATTAGGCTGACGGCCAGCAGCTTGATGAAGGTCTTGATGAACTGGACCAGACCGTCGGGTCCGAAGATGCGCTTGAAACCGGCCATTGGATTCACCTTGGACCAGTCGGGCTTCAGCTTCTCAGCGGTGAAGATCAGACCGGACTGGGCGACGTTGCCGCCGACGCCGCCGAGGATGGTCGCCAGCATGACCACCCCGAGAAACGGCGCGATGGCCCACAGGGCGATGGCGCCGATCTCGACGCCGGCCCCGGTCTCCAGCCCGCCCAGCATCTTGTGCGGCGTGGCGATGAAGGGCAGCAGTTGTTCGGCGATCGAGGTGGCGAAATAGCCGCCGGTCATCAGGACGGCGGCCGAGGCCCCCGCCAGCGACAGGGCCGAGGCGACGTCGGGCGACTTGGCGACGTCGCCCTTTTTTCGCGCGTCGTCGAGTTTTCGGGGTGTCGCCTCTTCTGTCTTGGACTCGGGATCGGCGCCTTCAGCCACCGGCGCCTCCCGCTCCGGCCGCGAACATCTGCGCCAGGGCGCGATAGCGGTCTATGAAGACAGTCCCCAGCACGCCGAGGCTGAGGGCAAAGACCGACAGGCCCAGGATGATGCTGAGCGGGGCGGCGGCGAAGAAGACCTGGAACGACGGCATGACGCGTCCGACCAGACCCGAGGCAATGTTGAGGATCAGGGCGAAGACCAGCAGAGGCGCTGACAGCTGAACTCCCAGCATGAAGCTGTCGCTCAGGGTGCGGATGGCCAGTTCCGCGAAATCGCCCGTGGCCAGCGGCCCCACCGGCGCGATCAGCGTGTAAGATCCGACCAGTCCGGCGATGAAAAGGTGATGGGTGTTGGTGGCGAAGATCAGGGTCGTGCCCAGAAGCATCAGGAAGGCGGCGAGGGTCGCACCGGGCTGGGCCTGCAGCGGGTTGGCGGTCTGGGCGAAGGCCAGAGTCGTCTGCAAGGCGACGATCTCGCCCGCCGTGGCAAGGGCGGTGGTGAAGGACCGCAGCAGCGCACCCATCATCAGACCGACAATGACCTCGCGGATGATCCAGCCCGCCATGCCGCCCACGGTCGCGGGCAGGGCCGGCAAGACGTTTGAGATGACGGGCCATAACGCCAGCGACACCACCAACGCCAGCGACAGGCGGATGCGCGGCGGCACATAGCTTTCGCCGACACCCGGCAGTAACATCAGGACCGCGCCGATCCGTGCGAAGATCAACGCGCCCTGCCAGACCTGCTCCGATGTGGCGTAGGGCTCCACCGATCAGACGATCACATGGCCGAAATGCGGGCGGCGATCTCGCGCATGAATCCGCCCAGCAGGGACCCCATCAGCGGCAGGAACAGCAGAACGGCCACAAAGATGGCGATGATCTTGGGCGCATAGATCAGGGTCTGTTCCTGGATCTGGGTCAGGGCCTGAAACAGGCCGACGACCACGCCGACGACCAGGCCGACCGCCAGAACGGGCAGGCAAAGCTGGATCGTCAGCCACAGGGCGTCGCGCCCCACATCCAGAACTTCCGCGCCGTTCATTCTACGCTCCCGCACTTTACGTTGGTCTGTCGGCCTTGGGCCTGCGTGAGGCCGAACCGGGCAGAAAATGCCGGGAGCGTGGTTAACGGCGCGTTAGGAAGCGGACGACTGGATCAAACGGCGTTGTCAGGCGTAAACCGAGGGATGACCGTCTCCCAGTCCGAAGCCGAAGCCGCCGTGCGCACCCTGATCGAATGGGCGGGCGACAATCCCGACCGCGAAGGGTTGCTGGACACGCCGGCACGGGTGGCGCGAAGCTACAAGGAACTGTTCTCGGGCTATGAGGTCGAGCCGCGTCAGTATCTGGAACGGACCTTCGAGGAGGTCGGCGGCTACAACCAGCTGGTCGTGCTGAAGGACATCCGCTTCGTCAGCTTCTGCGAACACCACATGCTGCCGGTCGTCGGCGTGGCCCATGTCGGCTACCTGCCGACGGACAGGGTGGTGGGCATCTCCAAGCTGGCGCGGGTCGTGCGCGGATATGCGCGACGGCTGCAGATTCAGGAAAAGATGACCTCCGAGATCGCGCTGGCGATCGAGGAGGTGCTGCAGCCACAGGGGGTGGGCGTGGTCATCGAGGCCGAGCACAGCTGCATGACCCTGCGCGGCGTCAACGCGCCCGGTGCCACCCTGACCACCAGCCATCTGAGCGGCGTCGTACGCGACGATCCGAGGACGCGCGAGGAGTTCCTGAGGCTGGTGCGGGGCTGAGACAGGCCAGGAGCCCGGCGGAAACGCCAACGGCCCGGTCCTTGCAGAATTCGCCTCAGAAGAGGTGCTTCTCATGGGCTGGACCGTGATTTCGACCCGAAATGAAACAACGCCCATCGTCCGGGGCGGATGGCTTGACGCCCTGCGTTTCATCGTGGCCGCCCTGATCGTCCTGCATCATTTCCAGGGCGCGGGGCCGGTTGCGCTGGCCGAGGGCCTGCATCCGGTGTTCGAGCGGGGCGGGTTCCTGCTGACCAACTTCTTCCTGATCGACAGCGGCTATGTGCTGATGCGGGTCTATGGCGCGTCCGTGGCCGGGGGCCGGATGTCGGCGGGGGACTTCTTCGCCAAACGGTTCCTGCGAGTCTGGCCCGCGCATATCATCATGGGGCTGACACTCGTCGCCCTGGTCCTCGTCAGCGGCGCTCTGGGCGTTGGGCCCCGGGCGCCGGAATGGTTCGCCTGGTCGCAACTGCCCGCGCAACTGGGGCTGGTTCAGGCTTTTGGCGTGCCCGGCGGCTATGGCTGGAACGCGCCCAGCTGGTCGATCTCGGCGCTGATTGGCTGTTATCTCGCCTTTCCGTGGATGCTGAAGGGACTGGTGCGGCTGGGGCCTTGGAGCGTGCTGGCGCTGGGCGTCGGCCTGTATCTGCTGGCCAACCAGCTGACGTGGGGCCTGCTGGGGTATCCGGTCTACCAGATGCCGATGGGTTTCGGCTTCTTCCGCGCCCTGCCGCTGTTCTTCCTCGGCATGGCGCTTGCCTGGTTCGCTCAAAAGGTCTGGATCGCGCCGAAGCCGGCCGGTTGGGCCGGAATCGCGGCGGCGCTGCTGCTCGCCTTGGTCCAGTATTTCGACAAACACGCCCTGGTCTCGCTGGCCTGTATCGCAACCATCATTCTGGCCGCCGGCGCGACGCCCACGCCGCGCCCGTCGAAATGGGTCGAGAAGGCCGCGCAGGTCTCGTTCTCGATCTTCATCACCAATGAGGTGGTCCGGATCGCCTGGTTCGGCGTCGTCAATCTACTCATTGCCCGGTTCGCGCTGCCGGTACCGGTGCAATGGGCCTTGTGGCTCGGCGGCGTGGCCGCGGCGTTCGCCTTTGCCTGGGCCTTCCATGTCATGATCGACACGCCGATCCAGAACCGCATCCGAGCCTGGCTGAAGGGCCGGTCACGCGGCGCACCGCCGCAATTGCAGCCCGTGGTGTCCCTGGAAGGCTGACGGCGGGCCGTATCCATCCGAGTCGATCATGGCACCCCACGCTTGGCTCCAGGGGTCATGGAGCCTAGTCTCCAGGGGTGACCGCCATCCCGGAACCGTTCGATCCCTCAACCCTCGCCGTGGCCGCCGAAGCCGGCGACGGAGCGGCTGCCGCGCGGCTGGCGGTGCTGACCGGCATGGGATTGGGGGTCGCGCCGGACTGGCACCGGTCGCTGGGCTGGCTGGGCCAGGCGGCGGAACTCGGGTTCGAGCCCGCCATGGCTGAGATCACTCTGCTGGCCGGACGCTCCGCAACGGAAAGCTGGACGGAGGCTGTGTGCCGCATCGACATCGCCCCCTGGTTGAACGCGCCGCGCCCTCGTCCGCTGTCGGACGGCCCGGCGATCTTCGCCATCGACGGCTTCCTGTCGCCGGCGGTCTGCGACTGGATAGTCGCGCGGGCCGAAGCCCTGGTCGCACCAGCCCTCGTCTATGATCCTGACACGGGCTCGGGCCGGCGCGAAAGCGTGCGCACGAACACCGCCGCCCAGTTCGACCTCGGGAAGATGGACGTGGTCCTGGCGATCGTGCGCGAGCGGATCGCCCGCGCCGTTGGGATGCCGGTTCCCGGACTGGAATGGACCCAGGTGCTGCACTATGCCGTAGGCCAGACGTTCGACTGGCACGTCGACTGGCTGGACCCCGCCCTGCCCGGCTACGCCGCCGACCTGGCCATCAGGGGCCAGCGGATCGCGACGCTGCTGGTCTTCCTCAATGACGATTTCGAGGGCGGCGAGACGGCCTTCGAGGCGGGGAACATCCGCCACCGCGGCCGCAAGGGCGATGCGCTGCTGTGGGCCAACACCCTGCCCGACGGCTCGATCGACCGGCGCACGCGGCACGCCGGCCTGCCGCCGACGAAGGGCGAGAAATGGGTGCTGTCGCAGTGGCTCAGAGGGCGGGCACCGACGGTTTGAGGGTCCGTCAGATCGGCATCCGCATGATCTCCTGATAGGCTTGGATCACCTGGTCGCGCACGGCCATGACGGTTTCCAGCGAGGCCTCGGCCGAGGATACGGCGGTGACCACGTCGATCAGACTGCCCTGACCCTGGACGGTCGAGGCCATCTGCGTCTCGGCCGCCTTGGTCGACTGGGTCATGTTGTCCATGACGCCGGACAGCATGTCCGCGAAGCCGGACTGGCCGACGGGCGCGCCGGCTGCGGTCGGCATGGCGCCGTCCTGGATCGCCGAATAGGCCTTGGCCGCCATCATGGGATTCATCGGTCAGGCCTATTTCTTGAGAAGGTCGAGGGTGCGGCTGTCCATCGAGCGCGCGGTCTCGATGATGTTCAGATTGGCCTCGTAGGCACGCTGGGCCTCGCGCATGTCCATGGCCTCGATCAGGGTGTCGACATTGGGCCGCAGCACATAGCCCTCGGCGTTGGCCGCCGGATGGGATGGGTCGTATTCGCTGCGGAAGTCGCGCATATCCGGCCGGACCTCGGCCAGGGTCACACCGGTGGCCCCGTTGATCTCGCGCGACTGGAAGACGGGTATCTGGCGGCGGTAGGGCTGGCCGCCAGCAACGTTCGCCGTCGACTGGGCGTTGGCGATGTTCTCGGCGATGACGCGCATGCGGGACTGTTGCGCCTTCAGCGCGCTGGCGGCGACGGCCATGGCGCTGTTGCGCGGCGGGATCGGGTCGGGCATCGGTCAGCTCCTCATCGGCCGGGCGCGCGTGCGGCCATCCGCAGCATCTGCATGGATTTCTGATACAGGCCGATGGCGGCGTCGTAGGCCATGCGGCTCTCGGCCATCTTGAGCATCTGTTCTTCGACGACGACGGCGTTGCCGTCGAGCGTGGTCTCCGAATCAGGCGCGGCCTTCGTCTCGAACCGGGCCGTGCGGCCTGCCGGTGCGATGTGCATGGCACTGGTGCGGGTCATGGCCACGCCGCCCCCGCCCCGCATCGCCGCAGCGAAATCCGTAGGCTGGTTCAGGTCGCGGCCGACGTAGCCGGGCGTGTCGGCATTGGCGACATTCTGGGCGATGACACGCTGACGCTCGTCCAGCCAGGACAGGCGACCCTTGATCTGGCTGAGCAGCGGCAGGTCGGTGAAACCCACGGTCGACACTCCCCGGGCGCGGATCGCCCTCTGAGATGGGCAGAAACTGCCGCCTGCATGGTTAACGCGGAGTTATCTCAACGCGCCGTTAACCATGATCGCCGAAGGCTTGCGCATGAACTTCCTCGACCTGCTGCGGGCCATGTTCGCGCTTGCCATCACCCTGGGCATCATCGGCCTGGCCGCTTGGGGGGCGCGCCGGTATGCGCCGCAGTTGCTGGCCCGGCTCAGCGCCGAACGCGGCGACAAGCGGATGAAGGTGGTCGAGACCCTGATGCTAGATCCGGCCCGGCGGCTGGTTCTGGTGCGAATCGATGATGAGGAGCGGTTGCTGATCCTTGGCGAAGGCCGCGAGCTGATTGAGCCGCGCGGGGGCGAGAAGTGAAGCCGAGCGGCGTTCTCCCTCCCCCTTGTGGGGAGGGTGGTCGCGCAGCGACCGGGTGCGGAGGGCCCGGCGAGCCGGGCACCGGCGTTTGTGTTGCCAAAGCGCGCCCACTCCGTCGTCGCGGCGCGCCGACGACCCTCCCCACAAGGGGGAGGGAGAAGCTTTTTGCACTTCCCACCCGCGCGGAGTTGAAACGCGCGGCCGTCCTGTCGCTGATCACCACCCTTGCCTGCCTGCTCTGGCCGCTGGCGGCCCTGGCCCAGGACATAGCGGCGGCAGGCGCGCCAGGGGCGGCCATCAATGTCGATCTGGGCACAGGCTCGGGCCTGACCGCACGGGTCGTCCAGCTGGTCGGCCTGATGACCGTGCTGTCGCTGGCGCCGTCGATCGTCATCATGACCACCAGCTTCGTGCGAATCGTTGTGGTGCTGTCGCTCCTGCGCACCGCGCTGGGGATGCAGCAGTCGCCGCCAAACGCGGTTCTGGTGTCTTTGGCCCTGTTCCTGAGCGCCATCGTCATGGCTCCGACATGGCAGGACGCCTATGATTCGGGCATCCGTCCCCTGCTGGATCAGCAGATGGAGCTGCCCCAGGCCTTCGATGCGGCATCAGAACCTGTGAAGACTTTCATGCTGGCCCAAGTGGACCAGGACGACCTGGCTCTGTTCGTCCGGCTGTCCAAATTGGAGACCCCGACAACGGCCGCCGACCTGCCCCTCAGAGTGGTCACGCCGGCCTTCATGATCAGCGAATTGAAGACGGCCTTCGAAATCGGTTTTCTCCTTTTCGTTCCGTTCCTTGTGATCGATCTGGTGGTGGCCAGCGTGCTCATGTCCATGGGTATGATGATGCTGCCTCCGGTGGTGATTTCACTGCCGTTCAAGCTGATCTTTTTTGTGCTCGTGGACGGCTGGAGACTGGTCGCCGGAAGCCTGGTCGAGAGCTTCCAGAGAGCGTCAGGGAGCGGGTAAATCCCCAGCCCGTGGGGCTTACAGCGGCGAAGTCGCTTGCCAAGGGAAGAAAAAGCGGCGCCAATCCGTCCGTCATCGTCCCTGAATCGAGGGGCGAGCTTCATCGGGAAACGACCCACATGACCACACAAGCAGAACTCATCGCCTCCGTCGCCAAGGACGCAGGCGTCAGCCAGGCCGACGCAGGCCGCATGCTCGACGCCCTCGTCAAGAATATCCACAAGTCGCTGATCGGCGGCGGCGACGTGCGCATCTCCAACCTGGGCGTGTTCGACACCGCCGCCCGCGCCGCTCGTGAAGGTCGCAACCCGGCCACCGGCGCGACCATCAAGATCGCCGCCTCCAAGGCCGTGCGCTTCCGCGTGTCGAAGCCGCTCAAGGATGCCGTGAACGGCTAGGACTTGTCACTGCACCGCTCACCCCGGCATCCGCCGGGATAAGCGGATCAGTTGGTTGCTTGAGGACGGGCGGGTGCCGCAGGACGGTTCCCGCCCGCTTTCGTTCTGAGATCGCCCTTCATGGCCGTGACCCAGCCGGCGAAGGTGTCGGCCGAAGCCGTCAGCGCCGCGAAATCTCCTGGCGCGACGCCATCTTCATCCAGCGCGATCGACAGAGCCGTCTTGGCCCTCGCGCCCGCCACGAACGCCCGATAATTTCGCGACAGGCGGCTCAGGGCCGCCCCGTCGCGGCCCAGCGAGTATCCGATCCCCGCGCGGATCAGGCGCGCCTCCTCCTCGGCCGTCAGGGCCGCCGGATCCGCAAAACGCGGACCCAGACGAGCCTCGTAGAGAACCGCAGCCTGAAGCCATTTCTGCTCTTTCCAGAAGATCTCGGCGCGGACGTCGCGCGCCTCGGGCGATACGTCGGCGCCCAGCACCTCCAGCGCATGGTCGTATCGGCTCAGCTGGGTCAGCGCACGGGCTTCCAGCGCCCGCCGTTCGGTGTTCAACGCGCTCGGCAGAAGCGTGCTGCGCGAGCCCCAGATCGCCTGCAACGCCGGCTCCGGCTGTCGATCCATCAGATAGACCGTGGCCAGATCAGTGGCGACCTGGGCCTTGGCCACGCCCTCCAGCCGGTTGTCGACCTGGTATTTCAGCAGTTCGGCGGCCTGATCCAGCAGGTCGACGTCGACCAGACGCCGGGCCAGTCGTCGGACCATCTCGTCACCGTCGGCGCCGATGGGGGTCAGTTCGCGGAAATCGTAGAACAGTCCCAGCGCCTGGATCGGCTGCAGACCATCGGCACCGCCCTCGAGAAACAGCATGCGGAAGGCATTGCCCAGATCGCCCTGGATGTCGGCGGCTCCCTCAAGCCGGTTCAGGCCGGGACCCGCGCCCTTCAACGCCGTCAGCGCTTCGCGGTACAGACCCTGCGAAAGATAAAGCTGGCCCAATTGACGGATGACGGCCAGTTCAGTGGCATCGCCGCGCCAGCGCCAGCGCAGGCCTTCAAGCTCGGTGGCGGCGGCGTCGGGTTTCATCTGGCCCTTGGCCAACAACAGGCGGACCACGCCCAGCTTGGCCGGTACGGCGACGGCGTCCAGCGGGGCCTTGCTGATGGCGTTGTAGACGGCCATCGCCCGGTCGGACTGGCCGTCCAGCTCGAACAGCCTGGCCTGCACGAGGCGGGCCGTCAGCTGGTCGGCGGCGGGTGCCTCCTGGCTGAAACTGTAGGCCAGCAGGGCACGGGCGGCCGGCAGGTCGCCGGTCTCAAGTGCCGCAAGCGCATGGGCCGTGCCGAAACGGGCGCGCCAAGCGGCGGGGAAGGCGTCGGCGGCCACGGCTCCGGCCGCGAAAGCCTGCCGGGCGGCGGCCCAGTCGCTCTGGTTGGCGGCGATATAACCGCGCCATACTGCGGAGGCCGGGTCTCCAGCCACGGCGGAGGCGGCAAAGTCGCCCTGAGCCTCCTCCATCCGGCCGATGGAGGCTCGCGCCGCGCCGCGCAGGCCGCGAAGCTCGGGCTCTCCGACCATGTTGGGAGCCTTGGCGACGATCGCGTTCAGCACGCCGACGGCCTCGTAGCCGAGACCGGATCCGACCAGGAAGCGGGCGAAGGCGAGCCGGGCCTCGGCCGGGGCACGAGGATCGTCACCGGCCGCCATGGCCTCCCCGGCCGCGGCGTCCTGCAGCTGGCGGTACCGGGCGGAGAAACCGGCGGGACCGGCCTCGGCCCATTCGGACAGGATCAGGGCCGGATATTTTGCCCTGCGCGGCGCGCCGCTCTCTTGGGAGGCGGCGTCCAGCGCTGCGGACGGCGGCGACAGGATCAGCCCGTCCGGGCGGCTGAAGGTCACCAGATCGCCGTCGGCCTGGATGCCGAGGTCGGCGGAAGTCGTCTCGACGGCCAGCCCCTGGGCGGTCGGCAACAGGGCCAGATCCACCATCCGGCGGCGATCGCCAAAGCCCTTGCCGGGGGCGAGGGCGGTGACCGCGGCGAAACGGTCGCCGACGAGCGGATCGGTCAGCCAGACCGCCTTGGTGGCGCCGGCCATATGAGCGACGAGGACTGGCTCGCCGCTGTCGTCGCGGTCGATCACCACGCCATCGACCGCAACCGGCTGACCGCCGATCACCACGGTCCAGGTCGAACCTTGGGCGACGGCAGAGACCGCCAGCCCCACCGGCGCGGCGATCCGAATCGCAACATGATCAGGGCCGGCGGTCCAGCGCGCATCCGTGGCCGGACCCAGTTGCCGCGCGCCCGCCATGTCCAGCCGGGCGGCGGTGTCGAACACGACCCAGACCGCCTCGCCGCGGCGGAAGACGGCGGCACCGACCGGGTTGTCCCACTGGAAGGCCAGCGACACCTTGGCGGGTGTGGCCCGGGCGACCACGGCCACGGTCTGGGCGGTCGCGGCGGGAGGTGGCGGCGCATCCGGAGCGGAGGCGAACAGGTTCAGATAGACGGCGCCATCGGCCGTGCCACTGCGGGCGTCGGCCCCCTCGGCCAGGGTCAGGACCAATTCGGTGGCACCCGGGACGGCACGGGTCTCGACCTTGTTGACCCCCTTGGGCGGATCGACCTTCAGCCGCGAGACGTCCGGCGCGGCAGTCGAGCCGATGCGGACGATGACGTCGCGGCCCTCGCGCCGGACGCGCGAGCGCGCGCCGATGACGCCGGCGAATTCGATGCGGGTGAACTCGGCGTTGGCCCCGATGCGGATCGAGATCGGATCGACCGGCGCGCCGGCCTCCTGGGCCATCGACACCATCGGCGCAAACACGACCGCACCCGCCGCGGCGACGGCCACGGTGGTTCTGAAAACGCGCTTTCTGACGGGGACCCCGGACATACGCGCGCACCCTCGCGCGACCGGCCTTACAACGCGGTTAACGGTTGGTGACCGTTTGACGGCGTCCGGGCGTTTCGCCACAGCGTAGCTTTGGTGAAACCCGGGAGTTGCCGATGTCCTTGCTGCCCCTCTTCGCCGCGGCCCTCGTTCAGTTTGCCGAGCCTGCGCCTGACGCCATGAACGGCAGCTGGGCCGTCGATCTCTCCACTGATGCGGCGCAGCCCTATGTGAAGGCCATGCACCTTTCGCTGGCACCCGATGGAACGGTCAGCGGCGACTTCTACGACAGCACCATCGAGACCGGGCGCTGGAAGGCGCAGAACGGACGTGTTTGCGTCTCCTTCCGCACCACCGACGGCGTCGGCCCCTATCACACCGCCGCCTGCCTGACCGGCGACCGGGTCGAGGGCCAGACTTGGGCGGTACAGCGGGAATTCGTCTTCGTCTGGAACGCAACACGCAGCGCGCCGAGGCCCTGACCGGCCGGCCCGGTGACATCATGGCGGGTTGCGGTGCGCGGCCGTCATGCCGACATGAGGGCTAGCTCTTTTGTCAGGATTCCCCAGTGTCCAAGTCCCGGTACCCTCCGCTCAGCACGCTTTCGACCGGCCTTCGCACCCGTTGTCCGCGATGCGGCAAGGGGCCTTTGCTGAAGGGCTTCCTGACAATCCGCGACGCCTGCCCGACCTGCGGTCTGGACTACAGTTTCGCCGAGCCGGCCGACGGCCCGGCCTTCTTCGGCATGAGTCTGGTGGGCATCATCGGCATGGGCCTGTTCATGTGGTTCGAGTTCACCGTCCATCCGCCGGTCTGGGTGC
>Ga0105049_10000924_pt1 | contig 33821 bp, 17 predicted proteins | sample MAT06_FD_78087 | JGI IMG/M metagenome (GOLD analysis project Ga0105049, IMG submission 78087) | Freshwater microbial communities from Lake Fryxell liftoff mats and glacier meltwater in Antarctica - MAT-06 | ecosystem: Environmental > Aquatic > Freshwater > Ice > Liftoff microbial mat | place...
CCGTGGCCGGCGTGCACTCTAGGTCAGAAGCCAAAGGTAGCCTCGCTGTCGGGGGCGAACTCGGCGCAAACGGCGAGATCGGGGTCAGGGCTGGAAACATCGGGGCGACCGGGTCGGCCAAGGCGTTCGCGGGCGTACAGGCCGAGGGCTCGGTCGTCCTAGGCATCGGCTTCCTCGGGGTCGACGTGTTCACCTCGACCCTCACCGCTGGCGTCTCAGCAGGTGTGGGCGGGGGCATCGGTGGCGGCATCCAAGTCAAGGACGGCGTCATCATCATCAGCCTGGAGGCGCTCGCCTCGTTGGGTGTCGGCGGCAGCCTTGGGGGCAAGGTCAGCATCGACCTGATGGCACCGTTCAAGAGTCGCAGCAGGCGATCGGCACAGCCATGAGTGCCGCGATGAAGGGAGCCGCCAATCCGGCCCAGATGATCAAGGCGATCCTGGAGGGTGCGAGCCAGGCGATCGCCGGGCTCGTCAAGGCGGGAATCGGCGGAGCGGCCGAAGTCGCCAGGAGCGTGATGAGCGCGGCGAGCAACGCCATCATGTCGATCGTGCGCATCGTCGTCGATATCGTGAAGGCGGTGCTCGCCGGACGTAAGCCGGACATGTCGGGCGGCTACGACAGCCAGGCACAGATGTTCGACGCGATGTTCGGACAGAAAACGCGCGACCTCAAAGCGCAGATCGAAAAAGTCAAGACCACGCGCCTCGGCGAGGCGTCGGCCGCCATCCAGGGCGGGCTCATGACGCTCGGCAGCGAGTTCGTGGCGGCGGCGGGCGGCGGGCTCGCGGGCGCCCAGAAGAAGAGCCAGCAGGCCAAGGAGATCGTATCCAAGGTCGCGTCGAAACCGATCGAGCATGCCGACGGCAGCGTCACGAAAGCCAACCCGAAGGCCGTGGCCGACGTGACCGAGGTGAACGGGGTGGTCGGACAAATGGCGGGCAAGGCCCAGGACGGAAAGGGCGTGCTCGCGGCGGCGGGCTCCAAGGGCGCGAGCCTCGTCGGGAGCGCCGGCAGCGGCATGGACCAGCAGGGCAGCCAGGCGATCCAAGGCATGGAGCAGGCCTACCGGGGCCCCAAGGCCGAGCAGGACCAGCAGGTCAGCGCCAAGAAATCCGAGGGCGAGCAGAAGTGGAACGGCGCCAAGAATCGGCCCGACAAGGCCGAGCAGGCCGAGAAGGTCAGCGCCAAGAAAGCCGAGCGCGAGGAGCGCTGGAACAACGTCAAGAGCCGGCGGTAGCGTTGGGCGATCGTCGGGCCGTTGGGCGAGTCTGTTCGCTCATCGGGCCGGCGTGACGCGGCGACGTCGGCGAGTGGCGTGGGCTGACCGTGTAGGCGAGGGACGTGTCGAAGAAGCCGTTGAGCTTCACCTGGGGCTGGGCCCGGGCCGAGCCGAGCGCGATGGCGCTGAGCGAGCCGCGGCGGTCGTGAGTTGAAGGGTAGACTCAGCGGGCGTAGACGCCAGTCGCTGACCAGACGGCACCCGGCCCACCCGCGAGGCCGATGGGCGGCACCGTCACCGCGACTTCGGCGCCGTTCACCTTGAAGACGACCTTGCCGCCCTTCGCCTCGACCCCCTGCTGCTGGAACGGGGTCATCTGCGCGGGCGCGCGATTGATGAGGTAGGCGTCGCCGATGTCGGTCATCTCGACCTCGAAGAGGGTGTCGCCGACCTTGACGCGCGCGCTCGCCTTCTTCTCGGCGGCATCGAACTTGACCTCGATCTCGGCGACCGTGGCGGGCGCCTTTTCGAACGGGGTGGCGACGAAGATCTTGGGACCGAAGTAGGCGCCGACGTTCGCGTCGGTCGACACGAAGCCGGCGACCACCGGGTTCTTGTCCATCTCCGGCTGATAGAGAATCATGCCCGAGGCCGCCGAGCCGAGCGGGGTGTGAACCATGCGGCCGATATGGAAGACCACGTTCGGCGTCTGGAGCCCTTCCTTCGTCATAGCGACGAAGTCGATGCCGCCCTCCCAGCTCATCCAGTCGGCCACCGCCGGATGGGTTGGCGCGGGCGGCGCGGACGGGGGATCGGCCGGCTCTGCATCGGGCTCGTCGGCGCCCTGCTTCTGCGCGTCAGTGGCCTTCGGGGCCTCGCCATCGGCGGGCTTTGCGGCGACGTCGTCGGCAGGCACGGCGGGCGTCAGCGAGTCCGCCTCCAAGACCTTGGTCGGCTGGGTGGCGGGCGTGGGTTCGATGGACTTGTTGCCGCAGGCGGCGACGACGAGTGAGAACGACGCGGCGATCAGGACCAGACGCATGAGAGACCTCGCAAGAGAGGGCGTCGAGCGCCCGGGGGAGGCGCTGGAGACGCTTGCTGTGGGACACATTGAAGGAGAAGCGTCGCGACGCTAATCCGCGCACGACTGCTGTCAATGCGACGCCGTCGCGCTTACGGCCTGTCGCCGCGCCACGTCACCCGTGACAACGTCCATGTGAGCGTGCAAGGTGCGCACAGGAATGGGCGGACATCGGCGAGGCAGGCGGCTGTGACGACGTGGGATCTGAAGGGACGGGTCGCGCTGGTGACCGGCGCCAGCACGGGCATCGGCAAGGAATTGGCGTTGGTGCTGGCAGGGCGCGGCATGCACCTGGCGTTGGGCGCGCGGGGCAAGGACGAGCTCGCGGCGGCGGCGGCCGAGTGTCGCGCCAAAGGCGTGCGGGCCGTGCCGATTCCGGTCGACGTGGCGGTGCCCGCGCAGTGCAAGGCCTTCGTCGAGCGCGCGGTCGCGGAGCTCGGCGGCATTGATATGGTCGTCAACAACGCCGGTATCGGCATGTGGGCGCGCTTTCAGGACATGACCGATCTCGCCGTGTTCGAGCGGCTGATGCAGGTGAACTACCTTGGCGCGGTCCATGTGACGCACGCGGCGTTGCCGCATGTGCTGGCGCGCAAGGGGCTCCTGGTCGCGGTGTCGTCGCTGACTGGCAAGACCGGCGTGCCGACGCGCAGCGGTTATGCCGCGAGCAAGCACGCGTTGCAGGGCTTCTTCGATTCGATCCGCATCGAGCTCGCCGACCAGGGCGTCGACGTGCTGGTCGTGTCGCCGGGCTTCGTCGCGACCGACATCCGACAGCGCGGCTTCGGGGCCGACGGCACGCCGCATGGGCAGAGCCCACGCGATGAAGAGAAGCAGACCATGTCGATCGAGGAATGCGTGCGCATCATCACGCGTGCGATCGAGCGCCGTGAGCGTGAGGTCGTGATGACGACGCGCGCGAAGCTCGGCATGTGGTTGAAGCTCGTGGCGCCGGGGGCGGTTGACAAGATTGCCGCGCGCGCCGTGAAGACGCGCGAGACGCATGAGGGGTGAATGTTGGCTGACAAGCCCGAGAAGTACGACAAGCTCTTCAAGGCGATCCAGAAGAAGGCGACGCCGCAGGTGTGGTCGAACGGCGTGTCGCTCGCGCGCGACAAGAGGCTCGTCAAGGAGTCGGAGGACGCGGACTCGGTCTCGTTCGTGGTGCTCGCGGGCGGGCGCGGAAAGTCGTTGGAGGTGCAGCTCTTCTCCGAGGAGCTCGAGTGGCAGTGCGACTGCCCGAGCCCGGCTGACGTGTGCGAGCATGTCGCGGCGGCGATCATCACGTTGCATGCGGCCGACAAGAGTGGCGAAGAAGTGCCGACGCATCGCGCCGAGATAGCCCGGCTTGCCTACCGCTTCTACGATGAGGATGGCGTGTTGGCCTTCGAGCGCGTGCGCACCCAGGAAGGTGCGCGCGAGGTGCCGCACATGTCGCTCCTGCGGGAGCGGGCATCGTTTGGGGCGCCGACGATCATGGAGGCGACCGGCGACCTCGATGTCGACCTGGCGATGGGCACCTGGCGGCGGGGCAAGGTGCCGCGCACCGAGATGGCGAAGCTCCTGGCGGCGCTCGTGAAGTGCGGCGGGGACCGGATTAGCTACGAGCGGCAGCCAGTGCAGGTGTCCTTGCGGGCGGTGATGCCGCAGCTGCTGGTCGAGGACGCGGGGCGTGGGTTCTTCGCGCGTCTCGTCGGGGATCCGGACGTCGAGCGCATGTTCAAAAATGGTGCGGCGCTGGCGAAGGGGCAGATCCGGCCGGTCGATGCCGACGCGGGGATCCAGCAGAACGAGCGCAACATGTTGGAGCGCGGGCGCGGTTTTGACGGGGGCGATGCGCAGGACCTCCAGCACCTCATCCATCGGCTCGAGAGCAAGATCACCGTCCGGAGCACGACCACGCGGCTGGCTCAGGGCGAGGTCGAGCCGCCGCGGCTGGTGCTCGAAAACACGAATGATGACGAGCGCTTGAGCGTGCTCGCGACGCTGGTCTATGGCGATCCGGCGGTGGCGCGGGTCGACCGTGGGGCGTTGACGATGCTCGATGCGAAGTCGCCGGTGCCGTTCCGCGACGAGCGCGAGGAGAATCGGCTGGCGACGCGGTTGTTCGGGGGACTGGGGCTCGAGATCGGGCGACGTGCGCAGTTCGAGGGGCAGGACGCGGTCGGCTTCGCGCAGAAGCTCGACGCGTTCCAGCGCGGGGCGAACAAGGACCTCATGCGCATCACCGGCGAGGCATGGGAGAACTTCACCATGCAGAGCGGGCCGTTGGTCGGACGCGTGTCGATCGATGCAGGTGGTGCGATGAGCCTTGGGTTCAAGTCGCCCGATGGCGATGACGCCGATCCCCAGCGCGTGATGAAGGCATGGAGCCGCGGCTGGACGGTGGCGCCGCTGCCCGACGGCGGCTTCGCACCGCTGCCGACGAAGTGGCTCTCGCAGTATGGGCCGCTGATAGCGAACCTGCTGGCGGCCAAGGGCGATAACGGAGAGCTGCCGGCGGCGGCGGTCGGCGACGTGGCGCGGCTGACCGAGGCGTTGGGGGTCGCGATGCCGCCGCGCTTCGAGCGGCTGCGGGCGCTGATCGGCGACTTCTCGAAGCTGCCGCCGGCGGATCTGCCAAGTGATCTCCAAGCAGACCTGCGGCCCTACCAAAAGGAGGGCGTGGCCTGGCTGCAGTTCCATCGCAACGCGGGCATTGGCGCGCTGCTGGCCGACGACATGGGTCTTGGCAAGACGCTCCAGGCGCTCTGCGCGATGCGCGGGCGGACGCTGGTCGTCGCGCCGACGAGCGTGCTGCTCGGCTGGGCGAAGGAGGCGGCGCGCTTCCGGCCGGGCCTGAAAGTCGCGGTCTATCACGGCGCGAATCGGGCGTTGGACGCAAAGGCCGACCTGACGCTGACGACGTGGGCGCTGTTGCGTATGGACGCGGATCTGCTGGCGGGGCAGCCATGGGAGACGATCGTCCTCGACGAGGCGCAGACGATCAAGAACCCGGAGTCGCAGGTCGCGAAAGCGGCGCATCGATTGAAGGCCGGATTCCGGATGTGCCTGTCGGGCACACCGATCGAGAATCGGTTGAACGACCTGTGGTCGCAGATGGCGTTCCTCGAGCCAGGCTTTCTCGGCGCGAAGGCCGCCTTCGAAGAACGCTACGTCGCGCCGATTAGCGGTGGCGACGCGTTGCGCGCTCAGGAGCTGCGCACGCGCATTCGTCCGTTCCTGCTGCGGCGCATGAAGCGCGACGTCGCGCCTGATCTGCCGCCGCGCACCGAGATGGTCGAGCGCTGCGAGCTCGGGCCGGACGAGCGGCTTCTGTACGATGCGCTGCGTGCGGCCGCGCAAAAGGAAGTGCAGGACGAGCTGGCGAAGGGCGGCAGCGTGCTGCACGCGCTCGAGCTGTTGTTGCGGCTGCGCCAGGCGGCGTGTCATCGCGGCCTCGTGCCAGGTCAGGAGGATGTCGGCACGAGCGCCAAGGTCGAGCTGTTGATGGAGCTCCTCGACGAGCTCGTCGCCGAGGGTCACAAGGTGCTCGTGTTCTCGCAGTGGACGAGCCTGCTCGACCGGGTCGAGCCCCATCTCGACAAGGCGAAGATGGCGTTCCTGAGACTCGATGGCTCGACGACCGATCGCCAGGCGGTGGTCGACGGTTTCCAATCCGAGAGCGGGCCACCGGTGCTGTTGCTGTCCTTGAAAGCCGGCGGCACGGGCCTGACGCTGACGGCGGCCGACCACGTCGTGCTGCTCGACCCGTGGTGGAACCCGGCGGTCGAGGACCAGGCCGCTGACCGCGCGCATCGTATCGGTCAGGACAAGCCGGTGTTCGTGCATCGGCTGGTCGCGTCCGACACCGTCGAAGAGCGGATCCTGGCGCTCCAGGAGAGCAAGCGCAAGCTCGCGGAGGCGGCCTTGGGGCAGGGTGCTGGCGGGGGCGGGCTCACGCGCGAGGACCTGTTGGGTCTCTTAGCGTGAACCAAGCCGTGGAGGGTCGATAGGATCGATGCGTTCCTTGACGGACTTCAGGCGACTGCCTACAGTGTAGGCATGTCGCATGGAGGGCCGCATGGGCATACTCAACATCCGCAACTTCCCTGATGATGTTCAACAGCGGCTGCGCGAGCGTGCAGCGCGGAACGGACGCAGCATGGAGGCCGAGGCGCGCGCTATCCTGACGACGGTCATCGAGGGCGAGTCGGCCCGTCCGTTGCTTCTCGACGAGCTGTGGCGATGGGTCGACGAAACGGTCGAGCGCCCTCTGGAACCGCTCGTCGACACGCTCCTCAGGGAGCGGCGCGCGGAGGCCAGGCGCGAACGACAGGAGGAGGACGCATGGTACTCGACGCATCGGCCATCATCGCCCTCGTCCTCCGAGAAGCCGGTCACGAAGCGGTCGCCGAAGCGATCGGCCAAGGGCTGACCAGCTTGTCCGCCGTCAACGCGACCGAAGCGCTGACCCGGCTCGCGCGTATCGGCCTCGACCCACGTCGGATGTTGGCGTCGCTGCAGCGACTCGGCATCGACATCATCGCGTTCGGGGTCGACGACGCAGTGATCGCGGCTGAGCTCGCGCCACATACCCAGGCCTTGGGACTCTCGCTCGGAGACCGGGCGTGCCTGGCGCTGGGGCGTCGTCTCGGTGTTGCCGTCGTGACGGCCGATCGCGCCTGGGCGCGACTCGATGTCGGCATCGAGGTGCGCCTCATCCGCTGAGGCGTGCGCTCAGGGACGCGTCGGCACCCGCACGCGATAGGTCGCGTCGATGTGCTGGGTGAGCTCGAAGACGCTGGTCTTGTAGCCGAGATCGTCGCGCGGCTCGCCCCAGCGGTTGGTCGCCATGTCGGCGTATAGGCTGCCGCGGTGGCACTCGCGCTGGAGGCGATTGTCGGGGATCGGCCGCACCTCACAGCTCGCTTCGTCGCCCTGGCAGGTCGGGTCGACGCACTGGCGCACGCCCGCCTTGCTGTCGCCGCAGGCGCATTCGCGGCCGCCCGTCTCGCTGTCGACAAAGCAGCAGGCGCCGTCCGGGAACACGAGCAGGGCCTTTGGAAGGTTGCCCTGGGTCATCAAGATCCCGGTCGCAAGGGCGGCCGGCGCGAGGTCGCGCGCGTCCTGACCGAGGCCATGCAGGAAGTAGATCACCGGGTAGCGTTTGGCGGCGTTTTCGGCGGCCCAATAGCCGGGCGGGAAGGCGATGGTATAGCCGCGCCGGGTCTTGAGCGCGGGCGAGTAGAAGCTCGGGAAGAGCGCTATCGGATCGGCCAACGGATAGATCGCGTAGTCCGGATCGGGCATGCGCTTCATCGCCGTCACGAGGAATGTCGCGATGCGATTGATCGCGTCGTTGGGGGACCCGACGTGCTTGCCGTCGCCGCCCGCGATCGCTTCGGGCGAGGCGTTGGGGTCGCCGTACTCGATGTAGATGTCGCGGCCGAGCGCCTCGCGTGAGAGGTCGACATCGAAGAGGGTCTGGACGAGCGCGTTCGGGTCGCTGTCCGGCGCGAGCGTGCCCGGCTGGCCGGCGAAGTTGTGGTAGACGACCGGCTCGCGACCGCGTGAGCGCAGGGCCGCGACCAGGTTGCGCGCGACCACGCCGGCGTTCAGCACGTCGCGGATGCCGCCGTCGAACCAGAAGTCCATGCCGTCGAGGTCGGCCGCCGCAATGGTGCGCAGCTTGGTGTCGGCGTCGTGCGCGAGCACGTTGGCGAACGTCGGCACCGCGTCCCAGACGCCGTTGCCTTCGCCGAGGTCGGGCGCGCCGGTGACGTCCTGGGAGACGCCGTCGACGCCCAGATCGGAGAATGGCTCGCCGAGGTCGTAGCTGTCGTTCTTCTCGCGGCCGTTGGGGTTGGCGATCCAGTCGTAGTTGTCGCCGTTGGGGTCTCTCGGGAAGGGCGGCGCCGCGTCGGGCAACGCGTCGGGGGTTGCCACGCACCCGCCATTGCTGTCCTCCAGGCTATCGTCGCAGCCGTCGCTGCCGACGTCCAAGAAGCGTTCCCAGGGGTTCAGGAACAGCGGCTCGCCGAGGTCACGCCGGCCGTTGCCGTTGATGTCGACCGCGAGCAGCGCGGCGATGGGGCGGTCACGTGGGGCGGCGACGTCGAACATCGAGGGCAGGAGGCCCGGGGTCACCGGCTCGTCGATGTCGCACAGCGGGATCACCGGATGCGCCGCGGTCGGGTTGTATTCGGCGTTGTATGACAGCGCTTGCGGGATCGGCTTGGGATGGGCGCAACGCTCGGCGGGCGAGGTCGCGCGCCACCACTCGAGGTCGATGCCGGCCGGCAGAAGCGGCGCCTCGGGCAGGCTCGGGCCGGTGAGATTGCCGAACGCGCACGAGAAGTTATCGATGATCTCGCCGTAGAAGCCGCGCGTCATCGTGATGCCGTTGTCATCGTAGCGCAGGTCGTCGAAGTCCATCGCGACCTCGAGCTCGTGCTGGGGTGCGGCTGGGCCACACATGACACTCGGCTCGGCGTTCGGATCGTCGAGCGCGTCGGGGCGCGCTTCGAGGTCCGCCAGCGGACAGAAGCCCTGGAAGTGCAGGCGCAGCATCTGCGCCATCATGTAGGTCGAGTCGGGGTAGCCACCGAGCGCGCCGACGAGGTCGAAGGTGCCCGGGTGCTCGAGCGCGACGTTGATCGCGGACGCTCCCATCGACATGCCGCCGATCGCGCGGAAGGTCGACGGGCGCGGTGGCGCGACCTCGATGTCCGCGCTCGCGTCGCTCGTGTCGCCTACATCAGGCGTGTCGCTCACATCAGGCGCGAGCTCTGCGTCCTCTACCTCAACTGTGATCTCGACCTCCTCGGGCAGCACGACATCCGCTTCGGGCGTGCCCTCCGCGACGTCGCCCGGGGCGCCATCGTCCCCGCACGCGGCGGTGGCGAACGAGAAGGACAGGAGCAGACAGGCGATGCAGCGATACGGTCTCACGACTCGATCGCATACCAGCCCAACCGCCTCCGGTCATCACTTCTCGCAGCCCGCGCGCACGCGCGCTTCAGGGGACGACGACCTCGACCGAGCCCGAGTTGTTGTCGTACGTCAGCTCCTGGAATGTGCGACCAGGGTTGAGGTCGACACGCAGCTCGTAGGTGCCGGGCGGCACGTCGGTTACGTCGATCCACTGGCAATCGAGACCGTTGCCGTAGAGGTCGGACCAACCGGGGCTGATCCCCTGCGCCGAGCAGTCGTACTGCTTCTGGCAGGGCACATCCGGGCCGCGCAGATATTGCGCGGTGTCCTCCATGCAGTACGCGAACTTCTGACCGCCGGTGACCAGCTTGCCGGTCACACGGTCGAGCAGGCTGTACGAGGCGAAGCCGTGGAAGTGATAGTGCCCATGGCAGGCAGAGTAGACGAACAAATCGGGGCGCGTGTCGGGGGCGGGCGGTTCGAAGACCCCCTGGCCCTGGTTGATCGCCTCGACCGAGAAGCGCAGCAGCTTGCGGTCGCCAAGGCCGCCGACGCACTGCTCAGCCCACGAGCACGATGTCTCGGTAATGTTGATCTCGTCGAACAGCACCTCATCCTTCAGGCGCGCGACGTTCATCGTCAGGTCGGGCAGCTTCTGTGCCTGGTCGTAGCAGCTGCAGTCGGTGCCGCAGTATTTGCCGGCGCCACATGGCGGGTCGCACACCGGCAGGTCGCCGTTGCACCGCGTGAACGGCTCGCAGGTGCCGAGCGCGTCGACGCACAGCTTGCCGTCGGCGCAGGTGCCGCAGGTGCCACCGCAGCCGTCGTCACCGCAATTCCTGCGCTCGCAGCTCGGCGTGCAGGGGTCCGGGTAGCAGCGGGTCGCACGGCAGACCTCACCATCGTCGCATGTCCCACAGGAGTTGCCGCAGCCGTCGTCGCCGCCGCACGACTGCCCATCGCAGTTGGGCACGCAGCCGCCCGGCACGAAGCGGACGCGCAGCTGGAAGGCGCCGAACTGGCTCGAGTCGAAGCCATCGATGACGAGGAAATAGGTGCCAGGCACGAGCTTGCCACTGACGCGCGAGCCGTAGTCGCCCGGCGGCGCGGAGTCGTCGCTACAGCGCAGGGTGGCGGCCGGCGCGTCGTCGAGACAGCTCGTACGCAGGTGCAGGACCGTGTCGAAGCCCGAGGACTGCGCTTCAAAGCCGACCGTTTCGGTGACCGTGAACGCGTAGACGAGCTCGACCGAGGCGCTCGTGCGATTGCAGGTTGGCACGACCTGGTTCACGCCGCCGCTGGTGTCGCCTTCGATCACGAAGTCGCCCGCCAGCGCGGTGCCGTTGGCGACCAGCGGCAACGGGCTCTGGCAACTACCAGGCGTCGAGGTCTCCGAACAGGTGTTGAGCGCCGAGCAGCCCGCGCCGGGGGCGCAGTCGCCGCAGCTGCCGCCGCAACCGTCCGCGCCGCACGCCTTGCCGGCGCAGTCCGGCTCACAGTCCGAGAAACACGCGGCGCAATCCGCCCCGAGCGTGTGCCCGCAGCTGTCCTTCGCCTCGTCGCAGATGTCCGTGGTGCACGCCTGGGCATCGTCGCAAGGCGCAAAACCAGCCTTGCAAGCGCTGTCGACGTAGCGCTCGATGCCGTCGCAGAAGACCCCGTTCGAGCACGATGTCTCCGCCTTGAACCGGACCGTCGCGCCGACCGCCTCGTCGCCGACCTTGGGTCGCAGCACGAACGTAAAGCGGCCCTCGCGCTCCGGCGCGCTGAGCGCACCCTCGAACGTCGCCTCTGCCCCGGGGGCAGCCGCGGCGACGAGCGCCAGGGCCGGCAGCGCGAAGCCGCTGGGCTCGAGCTCACTGAGGGTCACAGCCCCCGACTTCCAGGTCGTGGCGCTGGTGTTCTTCAAGATCACGCGCGCGACCACTGCCTCGCCTGGCTTGGGCTGCATCGGCACGAGCGCGGCCGACACCACTTCGAACGTCACGCTGATCGGTGGGTCCTGCTTGTCGTCGCCACAGCCCATGGTGAATAGAACGGCTAGCGCGGGCAGTAGCGCAGAGTGTGTGCGTGCGAGCATGCGTGTCCTCGGAGTCGGTTGTAAGACGTGTGCGGCGACGGAGCTTACCAAGCGTCCTACGTCTCGCCGCACAGGTCAACCCTCCATGGTCCCAACAAGTTGCAACGCGCCCTCGCGGTCACCGCCCGCTCAAGGGGTCGCCCGCTCCCAGCGGAATCTCGCCGCAACATCGATGTCGGCTATCGACACGACGCTCTCGTCGTCACCGACGACGAATGGGATCCGCCGCGTCGCCCCGTGCGCTGTGACTCGCAGCGTGCCCTCGACGCGCTCGTGGTGCGTGTCGTCATGGCGCACGACGAACACCTGCCAGCGGCCATTGTCGGACCCCTTGAAGGTCAGCTTCTCGCCGGTCTGCGACGCGACATCGTCAGCCGCGAGATCCGCGCCGCCCTGCCAGGTGATGACCCGGCCCTGCGGCGTCACGACCACCAGGTCGAGGTCGACGCTCGCGTCCCAACTCGCATCGAGGCGATAGGGCCCGCTGATGCGCGTCGGCTTCGGGTCGCGTTCCAGCGAGCGCTCGACCTTCGCGCGCAGCTTCTCCTCGAGGCCCGCCAGGACGCGTGCTTCACGCGCCCCACAGCGCACCGCCGCGGCCTGCGCCGGCGCATCGCTGCGAGCGACCAACGCCTGCGATAGGCGATGTTCACAGGCCAGTCCTTGCTCGCCCGCCGCCTCATAGAGGCGCGCCATGCGCAGGTGCGCCAACGGCCGCTGCGGGTCGGCCTCGACCGCGGACGACAAGAGCGCCTTCGACCGCTCGAGGTCACCACGCAACGCCGCGATGTCGGCCAGCGCGACGAGCGCATCGGGATCCATGCGGTCCTTCTCGAGCCAACGCTGCGCCAGCTTCTCCGCCTGGTCGGGCGCGTTCATGCGCAGGTGCCAACGCACCAGCGCCATCGTGCGCTCGCGGCTCTCCGGCGCGTCGTCGAGCTTTCGTTCGCGCGCCTCGAGCTCCCGTTCGTCGGCCGCGTCGCTGCCGCCACGGTCTGAATGTTCGGCGATGGTCGCCTCTTTGAACCACACCTTCTTCATCGGCACCCACTCGCCGCCGCGGCCCCGATCCCAGTTCGGCGCAATGCCAGCGACCACGCCCGGTCCACGCTTGTCCTCCCGCCGTTCGTCGGCGGCCCGTCGGCCAAGCCCGCCGTCGCCGTCCGTCGGTTTCGCGGTCGCTGCAGCCTCGAGCGCCTCCATGTTGTCCTTCGCCGACGACATCGGCGCCGACCCCGGGTCAGCCAGTACGTCCATTTCGGCCTCAGGCTCATGGGCCTGCTTCGTCTTGGCCTCCTCGTTCTCCTCGCGCGTGGCGCCCGTCTCGACCGTGAGGTCGCCGTTGCCACTCACCGACGCGACATCGCCCGTCCAGTCGGCGACCGCCTTCGTCGCGCGCACATCGAACGCCCTGGCCATCGCCGGGCTCTCCAACACGAGCAGGCTCGTGTGCCGCGACAGCACATGATGGGCCTGCGAGATCTTCACGATCTCCGCCTTGGTGCCGAGGTCATCGCGCGCCGACAGGTCGGCGATCCGCCGCTCCGCCCAGAGGCGCGGCACATACGCATTGCCCGCCGCATCCGCGATGCTGACGTCCACCTTCCAGCGTCGCTCGACCGCCTCGCCGCCGAGCGTGCCCCGCAGGACCACCTCGCCGTTGATCTCGCTCACGCCACTCCGCGCTGTCACGAGCCGCTCCTCGCCGGGCCACAGGTCGCCAAAGCGTGCGGGCGCCATCTCGCTCAGGCCTGCGGGCAACACCAGCTCGACATCGCGCAACGGCTCGCCATGCTGCCGCTGCAAGACCATCGCCACCGTGCCATCGACCGAGTCGATGTTCGCGAAGTCGATGAAGCTGCCGGCGTGGTCCCTGGCCAACCCTCCGAGCACCGCGCCGTCGGTCTCACCGCCGAGCCCGACCGACGTGATGCGTGCGTCGCCGATCACCCCGCGCACTGCTTCGACGATACGCGCCGGGTCGAGCTCACCGACGGTCTGCACGCCGTCGCCGAGGTAGACGATCCGGCGTCGCTCCGCCGGTGTGCCATTGAGGGCCTTCGCAGCCGCCTCAAAGGCGGCCGTGAGGCGTGTCGCCCCGAGCGGTTCGAGCGACGCGAGGCGTGCAGAGAGATCCTTGCCGAGCGATTCGCTCGCCTTCTCCAGGCCACCGAGGCTCCGGCACGTCGTCGCACACGCGAGCACCTGCACGCGGTCATCGTCATCGAGGCCCGCCACGATCCCGCTCAGCACTTTGGCGGCCCGCTCGAGGCGAATCTTCTGCATGCCGTAAGACGTGTCCGCGATAACGATCACATCGAGCGGCTGCTGCTCGGCGTCCATCGCCGTCAGCTCGGGCCGGAGGCTGAACGCGACGTACCCATCGACCCCTTCGTCCCCAGTCGCCTTGCCCCATGCGGTCGTCAGCAAGTCCTCGGCGGCCGCGAGATCCGGCACTTCCACCACCAGGTCGCCCTTCGGTCGGAACCCACGCGCTTCGTTCGCGAGCACGATCTGCCCCGCGTCACTCGTCTTCGTCAGCGTGTAGTTGCGCACCCGCAGGTCGGCCGGCGCGACCGTCGTGCCGATCTTCATCGCGAACGAGAACCGCTCGGCGCGCGCATTCGAGCCTTCGCTCGGCAGCGGCAGCACGAACTTACGGCCACCCGTCACGAGCGGCAGTGACTCGGTGTAGGCGATGCGTACGCGCCGCTCGCCGCGCGCCGGGATCGGGAAGATGCGCAGCTCGAAGGTATTGCCCTGCTTCATCGAGAGCAGCGCCGGGTCGCGCCACGGGCCGGGCACCCAGATGTACTCGATGATCTCGCGGCGCTTGATGACCGGCATCGCGTTGCGGATGACGCCAGCCCAGATCTTCTCGGCGCGGTCGCGCTCGACGAAGCCGCCCTCCTCCCAGCGCCCCTCGACCATCAGCGCCATCGCGGCCACCTGCGCGCCCGGCGGCAACGTGAATCGGTAGATTCCCTCGAGCTCGTTCGCCTCGTCCGACGCGAACGACTCCTCGATCGTCGTCTTCGCGAAGGCACCCTGAACCCGCACATCGACCAGATGATCGACCAGCCGCAGCGGCTTGTCGGCGTCACCCGTCGCCCCCGGCCGGCGCGCGCGAATCGACCCGAAGCCGAGGTTGGCATAGGCCTCGTCGCCCTTGTCGTCCTGCTTGTTGCGACCCCAGTCACGCCCCGGGCTGGCAGCCCCGGTCGACGTCTTGACGACCGGCTTCCTGCCCGCGCGCAGCCACGCCGTCTGGCCGGCCTTCACGCGCGCCTCGCCGTCGCCACCTTCGACCGCGACCACGCCGCGCACGACATCGACGACCGACAACGCCTGCCCGGCGCGCACCTCGAGCTCGGTGCCGAGCACCTGCACTTCGCCCGTCGGCAATACGACGATCAGCTTGTCGAGGTCCTCGCGATGCGCCACGTCCAGGAACGCATCCCCGCGCACGACCGTCAGCGCCCGGCGCGACGCGTCGAAGGTGAGCTTACTGTCCTGGTCGACCTGCAGCGTCGTGCCGTCGCTCAACCGGAATGCACGCGTCTCGCCGATCGCCGTCTCGACCTCGCGCCCGATGTCGCACGACGTCTCGCCACCTTCACCGAGGCAGGCCGTGACCGCCAGTCCCTTTGCGTCGCCGTCGACCTTCTGCGCGTTGACCTTGGCGGGCCCGAGCACCGGCTGCAGCTCAGCCGTGCGTGCACCGTTGTCGCCGTTCGGCTCTTCTGGGCCCTTCGTGCCCGGCTGCAGCAACAGCACCGCCGCCGTCGCGGCCGCCGCCCCGAACAGACCGGCGATCGCATACCCACGCACCGGCCGGGCCGCGCTCGCTGCTTTGGCCTTCGGCAGGATGGCGGAGCCTGGACGTTGCGCCTTCGGCTCCGCCGCGCGCCGCATCGCGACCGCCGCGAGGTTCGACGGCGCCTCGTAATCAGCGTGCAGATTCGCGAGGCCATCGACCATACGCTGCGCCGCCGCGAGCTCGCCCTGACAGGTGGCACAGTCGGCCGCATGACTTGCGAGCCCGGCCTCGAGGGTGGCCAGCGCCTTGCCGGCCTCGGGGGTTTGCGACAAGAGCGTCGCGACACGGGTACACGGCGTCGTCATGGCTGTTCTCCTTGGAGCCCGTCGTCGACCGTTGCGGTCGCCCGGGCAGGGCGCTCGGCGAGCGCCGCGGTGGTGTCTACTTGCAGGGTCAGACGTAGTCCTGCGAGCCCGAGCGAGATCCGCTTTCGGGCCGCTGCGTGGGAGATGTGGAGCACATCGGCGACCTCGGTCGCGTCCATGCCCTGCTGATAGCGAAGCAGTAGGGCCTCACGCAGCCCAGGCGAGAGGCGCATGAGCGCCTTGTCGAGGCTCATGCGGGCGTCGGCGTCTTCGAGCGGTCGCACCAGCGCGGGCTCGCTTGCCCCGAACATGCGCGCCCACAGCGAGCGACGGCGCGTGCGCTTCTTGAGCTCACCCGCGCAGACATTGCGCGCAATCCCGAACGCCCACGCCCGCACGCCGTCGCCGCGGTAGCTCGGCATCGCATTCAGCGTATGGATGAGCGCCTCTTGCAGTGCTTCCTCCCCATCCGCGACCGACCCGAGCAGGCCCGAGCAGAAGCGACCGAGCGCCTTGCCGTGATCACTGGCGAGGGCTTCGAGCGCGCCCCGATAGTCGCGCTGGCCGATGAGCCGTTCGATGTGCGCATCCATACGTGTCCTTCGTGGTCGTGACGCTCAGAACTGTGACGCCGAAATCCGTGAACGGGAATTCTACGCGCGATCGCACAAAAGGATCCGGCCCGCGAGCGACCACGCTCCTATCAAGGATAGGCCCTCCGCCTTCCCATCTCGACCCGAGTCGGCTAAGCCACGGACCTCGCATTCGGAGGCAGTTATGGTCACGGCGCAGACGTTCGCACCCCAAGGCATCGAAGTCCGGAACCCCAACGACGGCTCGCTCGTCGGTCACGCGCCCGACTACGGCCCGGCCGAGATCGACGAAGCCATCGCGCGCGCCCGCACTGCCTCACGCCGCTGGGGCGCCTTCAGCCATACCCAGCGCAGGAAGGACCTCGCCGCGTTCCGGCGCGGGCTCGCGACCGCAGCCGAGACGCTCGCGCTGCTCATCCATCGCGAGACCGGCAAGCCCAAGGTCGACGCGATGTCCGAGGTGCTGCTCGCGATCCAACACGTCGCACACGCCGCCGCCCGCGCCGAGGACGCGCTCGCCACCCGCAGCGTCTCGTCCGGCATGATGGCGAACCTGCGCTCGACGGTGAGCTACCACCCGCTCGGTGTGGTCGGCGTCATCGGCCCCTGGAACTACCCGATCTTCACGCCGATGGGCTCTATCGCCTACGCGCTCGCGGCCGGCAATGCGGTCGTCTTCAAGCCGTCCGAGCTGACGCCGCTCGTGGCGATCGAGGTCGGCAAGATCGCCGCCCAGACGATCTCGGTACCCGACGTGCTCCAGGTCGTTCCGGGCCGCGGTCCCGCGGGTGCTGCCCTGGCGCGCGGCGCGGTCGACAAGATCGCCTTCACCGGCTCGCCCGCGACCGGCCGGCGCGTGATGCAGGCCGCGTCGGAGCGGCTCACGCCAGTGCTGCTCGAGCTCGGTGGCAAGGACCCGATGATCGTGCTGGCCGACGCCGACCTCGACAAGGCGGCGGAGGCGGCGGTGTTCGGCGCGTTCACGAACGCCGGCCAGGCGTGCGTCTCGATCGAGCGCTGCTACGTGCACGAGTCGGTCTACGACCGCTTCGTCGACAAGGTCGTGGCAGAGGCGAAAGACGTGCGTTTCGGCTCCGACCCGAGCCGGCAGATCGGCGCCATCACGCTGCCCGCGCAGGTCGACATCATCCGTCGCCACCTGCTCGACGCCGAGGCCAAGGGCGCCAAGTTCCTGCTCGGCGGACCTACTGCCATCAATGGCAATGTCGTGTCACCGCAGGTGTTGGTCGATGTCACGGACGACATGTTGATCATGCAGGACGAGACGTTCGGGCCCGTGCTGCCGATCGCCAAGGTGAAGGATGCCGAGGAGGCGTTGCGTCTCGCCAACCAGTCGCGTTACGGCCTCGGCGCGGCGGTCTTCGGCAAGTCGGGCGTGCGCGAGCTGGCCGAGCGCATCGTGTCCGGCATGGCGACCATCAACACGGTGCTCGCCTTCGGCTCGATCCAGACGATCCCCTTTGGCGGCGTCGGCGAGTCGGGCTTTGGTCGCATCCACGGCGACGAAGGCTTGAAAGAGTTCTCGCGCCCCCACGGCGTCGTCGAGCAGCGCTTCGCGATCCCCGGCATGAACCTCTTCTCGTTCCGCCAGCCCGCGAACCTCTACGACCAGCTCAAGGGCCTAGTCGACACGCTCTACGGCCAGGCCATCCTCGACAAGGCCTCGGAAGTCCTAAAGAAACTGCACATCCTGTAAGGCATGCCGGCCGGCAGGAGGAGGCGCCGACACCGACGCGACCGGCGGCCGCGGCCGAGTCTTGCCTTCAGTCCCTTCAACCCCGTCACTCAACGAACGCCAACACGATCACCGCATACGCGTCGAGCCGCAGCTCGACCGACGCCGCGAGCCCCTGCCACGGCTGGTCGTCGCTCATCAGCTCTTTGCCCGCGTTCGCCTCCCCGGTGTCGAGCCGCACGCGCCAACGACCCGCCCGCGGCAGACCGACCCGATAGGCCATGTCCGCGCCCCCAAAGCTCGCCAATACGACCACATCGTCGCCCGGCCCACCCTCGTCGAAGCGGTGATAGGCGATCACCTTCTCCTCATCGTCGACCTCGAACACATTCACGTAGGGACCGCTCAACCCACGCGCGCCTTCGGTGTCCTGACGCAACCGCACGAGCCCACGATAGAACTGGTGCACGTCCGGGAACGCCGCGAGCTTGTCCCAATCGATCGCCACATCGTCCCGGAACCAGCCGTCCTCCAGGACCTCCTGGCCCGCGAACAGCATCGGGATCCCCGGCGTCGTAAACGCGATCGTCGCGGCCAGCGTCGATCGCCGACGCGCCAACCCGCTCCCTGGATCGTCGGGGGCAATCTCGCTCGGTACCCGCGCGCGCCCGTTCGCGACCTCGTCATGTGACTCGCTGTAGACGATCCGCTGCGTCGCCCGCTCGCCGCTCACCCCAGAAATCGCCGCCGCCACCGAGGCCATATCGCGCCCCTCGTCGAACGGCGCCTCTACCGCCGCGCGCACCCGATGCACAAAGCCGACATCCCACTGTGCATCGAAGCCCGCGCCGCCTTCGCCGGTCGACTTCGTGAGCCACGCGTTGTCCGCCATGTCCTCGGCGATCGTCAGCGCGTACGGGAAGTGCGCGTGCACCTCGTCGTTGATCCATTGCATCAGCGACCATCCCTCCGGCAGCTCGCTCTCCGGACTCTGGTCCTGCCCGCGCGCATCACGAATGTACTTCGTGCCGTCCAAGCGCAGGCCATCGACCTTGAAGTCGTCGAACCACATGAGCGCGTTGTCGCGTAGATATTGCCGCACCTCGGCGCGCCCGTAGTCGGGGCGGTTGTCGCCCCAGGGCGTCACCGCGCGAGGGTCGTTGTAGAAGTAGATGCCGCCCATGTCGTTCTTGCTCCAGCCGTCGAACTGCCAGAGGTCGAGGTCGGCCGGGCCGAGGTGGTTGTAGGCGACATCGACGATGACCCCGATGCCGAGCCCGTGCGCCGCGTCGACCAGGTTGCGCAGGGCCTCGGGCCCGCCATACGAGCTCTCGATAGCGAACGGGTTGGTCGTGTTGTAGCCCCACGACAGCTCGGTCGGGAACTCGCTCACCGGCATCAGCTCGATCGCGTCGACCCCCAACGCCGCGAGATACGGCAGACACTGCCGCAACCCATCGAGCGTGCCCGGTTGTTCGGGTTCACCGCGCACGAACGTACCGACGTGGATTTCATAGATGACTATCGACTCGCGCGGCCCGAGCACTGGCTCCGGATGTTGCCACTCGTGCCGATCCAGGTGCAGTTGCCCGAGCTTCGTCTCGTCGTCGATCGCACGCACATACGGATCGTTTTTGCGCGCCACCCGCTCGCCATTGCGGATCTCGTACTGATAGCGCTGCTCGTCGCGCGCACCCTCGACCATGCCGGACCAACAGCCGCTCTCGTCCTTCACGAGCGGGTGCCGCGTCGCATCCCAGTCGTTGAACTCGCCGACGACCGCCACGCTGTCGGCGAACGGCGCCCACACCCGGAAGGCCACTGCACCGTCTATGAACACTGAGCCCAGGTTACGCGGATTGTAGATCGACATCGCGCGAGCCTTGGCCCGCGGAGCTCCGCGGTCAAGCGTGGCTCTTGGCACACTGGCTGTAAATCAACCCCGAGGCGGCTTCGGCGCTTTCGCTACCCTCGACGTTCTCATGGGCTTGGCCGCTGGCGATGACCTGGCGCGCTTGGCAAGTGACTTCGCTGGTACCAAAAAACTCCAGCCCATCCGATGTCACGAGCTTGCGCACCGCCCGCTCCATCGCGCGCGAAAACATCAGCGCCACCGCCTCGGTCCCGAGCGGGCCGCAAGGTCGAGAACAACGCCTCCGGATCGTCCAGCGCGACCGCGCCGTCGCGCGCGCTCTTCGTGAAGATCGCGACCAGCTCCTTCACCGCCGGTGTCAAGGTGGTGCGGCAGTGTTTGCGGTCATGGTCGCATCGAAACGCGCTGTCGCAGTAAGGCGGGCTGTCAGCGGCGCAGCGTGAGGCCGTCCGCGGTCGCGATCGCGCGCGGCACGAGCAGCGCCGACGGCGAACGCGCCCACACGAGCGGCAACGAGTGGAAGTACGGCACCGCCATCGACGCGCCACCGAGATCGAAGCGCATGAGCCCGCCCGCCTCACCCGGGTCGAGCGCCACGCGTCGCGTGCCGGGGTTGCTGATGTCGATGACGCGGGTCGGTGTATCGGAGGTCAGCGGCAAGCCGTGATAGATCGTCAGCGTCTTCTCGAAGCTCGCGTCGGCCGAGAGCTGCTCGAAGTCGACGCTGGTGACGCCCTTGGGGAGGTAGACCCAGACCGCGCTGCCGGACGGTTGCGCGTCGCTGTAGAGGCGCTGCTCGAAGGAAGGTCCGCGGGCGTCGGCCAACGACGTGTAGGGTGATGCGATGTCCCAGTCGGGGGTCGCCAGGAGGCCGATGCCGCCATAGCCGAGGGTTGCGCGATAGGTGCCAGCCCTCGCGGCCAGGTGGTGCACCGCGACATGCCAGGCATCGGAGGCGAGGGTGTTGGCGTCGTCGGCGACGCGTATGGAGCGCACGACGCCCGCACCGACGGGCTCCCAGGTGTGGCTCGCCGCCGCCCAGCGATCGATCGCATAGGTCGTATCGTGGCGGCCCCAGTACTCCTGCGATTCCGGTGGATCGTAAGCAGGCCACAAGAGCTGGAAGCCGACGTCATCACCGGGGGCCAACGCGACCATGCGCACCTCGACGCCGGGCGTGTCCCAGATGCTGTAGTGCAGGACCTCGGAGGTCTGCTCGGGCTCCCAGCCGGAGGGGCCGATGAAGTCGGCGACGGCGACGAGGTCGTTCATGTCGATGTCGCCGGTCGCGGTGCCATCGCTGAGCGTGGCCGTTTCCCAAGAGCTCACGGGCTCATAGGGCCAATGCGCGGTGACGAGCGCCCACCACTGCGCGACCTCCTCCGGGGTGTAGTGCGCGGGCCCGGCGGTGTAGTCGATGGGCGCGCGCAGCTCCGGCATGTCGAACACCCACGGCGTAAAGAACACCCAGTAGGACATCTCGTACATGCACACCGTGTAGGAGCTCTGGCCCTTCCACATGAGCTCGCGCGCGCGGGGATTATCGCGGTCGAGTTGCTGGGTATCCATGAGATAGTAGAAGTACCAGAACAGGCGCACGTCATCGAGGCGCCGCTGGGCGTCGCTGCCATCGGGGATGACGGCGTCGGCCTGACTTAATAGGTCGATCGCGCGCCCCCAGAAGTAGCGCGTGTCGGTCAGGGCCGGGCCGGGCTCGGTCGCGTCGAAGTAGGCGCGCATCGCGTCGGCGCCGGGGCCGAACGCGCGCTCGAGCCAGCGGTCGCGAAGGGCATCGAGGCCGCTCTCGCCAAGCGACGGGTTCCACATGTACTGGCCCATCAGATAGAGCCCGAGCGTGTGCTGGGTGTAGCCCATCTCCATCTCGGCCGCCCACGAACGCACGCCGACCTCGGTGTAGGGCTCGAAGATCCCGAGGATGGAGCGCGACGCGTTGCCCCAGCGATGTGGCAACACGTACGACATGTTCTCCGGGTCCCAACCCCAGTCGTCGAGCGACGCGTAGTTTGCGATCGGCTCGGCGGGCAACATGATCTGCATCGCTTCGGCGATCGCGGTGCGGTCGATGAGCATCGGCCATTCGAGATTGCCGCGGTTCTTCGAGTAGCCAGCGACGATGACGCGGATGCGCGGGTCGAGGTTGAAGTGCGGCGGCACGTCGTTGAAATTGTAGCTCGAGATGCCGCTGCGGATGAGCGAACGTCGGTCCGCGCCGCTGCGGGTCTGCTGCGTGGGTTTGCTGGGGTCGACCTGCGGCCCGGCGGGCAGGGTTGCAACCCACTTGTCATACTCGCGCAGGAGCCAGTTACCAAAGCCGTAGACGGTGTCGGTCGGCGCGGTCGGGTCGTAACGTTCGAGTGGCTGGTCGATGCCGAGGAAGCCGTCGAGCACGTACGGGCCCCACGTCTGTGCCTCGGCGTCGCGATAGCGCTCGTACCACTCGGGGTCGTGGGCCCAGCGGTCGAACGCGTGATAGCTGCCACCATCCTCGGGCTGGGTGCCGAAGACGACCCACTCGTCGGGGTGATCCCACAGCTGTTGGGTGGCGTAAGCCTTCATCACCTCGAAGATGATGTCGCGCGTCCACGCCGTCGTGAGGTCGATGCTGAAGCCGACCGCTTGTGAGCGGCCGGCGTTCCAGCTCTCGCCGTCGCACCACCAGACGCCGTCGCCGCCGCTGTCGACCCAGAGCCAGCCGCGCGTGTCTTCACTTGCCGGGGGGCGTTCAGCGACAGGCGCGACGACGGTCTTCGCGGTCAGCATGCCATCGGTGAGGCCGGTCGCGCGCATGTGCGCGACGACCGCGTCGACGTAGGTGTCGAGCGAGTCGCCCGTAAAGAACGGCACCGAGCTGCCGGCGTTCATGCGCATGCCGATGCGCCAGCGCGCGTAGCTGGTGGTGACGTGCTCGTCGGGCGCGGTGAGTGGCAGCTCGACCACCAGGCTGCCTTCACCGCCCGCCCCGAATGCGGCGATGCGGCGCATGTAGTAGCCCTCGTTGCGGTGCCCTTCGTCGAGGTTGAAGGTCAGGTCCTGGCCTGCGTAGTCGGGGGCATGCACCCAGTTGGGTCCGAGTCCGAGGACCTCGTAGCCCTTCGATCCGAGCAACGTCGGCATCGCCGAGACGAGTCCGTCGATCGTATTGGCGATGACCCAGGTGCGACCCGCGGCATCCGACCGGAGGTAGAACGACTCGCGGTCGCGGATGTAGTCGGGCCTCGCACCGCCGCTGTGCCCGAGCGCGCTCTGGATCGCCGGGTCGTTGCGCAGCGCCGCCGGCGCATCGCCATAGAGCACGATGAGGATGCTGTTTGGCGGGGTGTTCAGGAGGTCAGCGCTGGCGAGGATCTCCGGCGTCTTGCCGGTCATCCGGGTGATGCCGTCCTGGAGGAAGCGCTGCACCGCATCGCGCAGCATTCCTTCGTCGGGCTCGTAGTCATAGGCATGGCGCGCGAGCAGCTCGGCGACATCCCAACCGGCGCCTGTTGCGGGGTCATAGAACAGCACGATCGGCGGCGCTGGGGTTGGGGCTACGACCTCACCCTCTGCCACGTCCGCGTCCACGTCCGCGTCCACGTCCACGTCCACGTCCATGTCCACGGCCACGTCCACGTCCACGTCCATGTCCACGTCCACGTCCACGTCCACGTCCACGTCCATGTCCGCGTCCATGTCCGCGTCCACGCCGCCGCATCCCAGCAACGCCGCGAGCGAAAAAAACGAAACCCGTGCGAGTTGTGTCATGTCGCCCCCAATACCACATTGCGGACCTCGTCGTGTCTCGCCAGCGACGGCCGGGGTCTTTCTCTAATCGGGAAGTCGGGCTTGCAATTCTTACGGCGATTGGATTAACCTCAAGGTTACCGGGTCGGTCTCGAGTTCGCGCCACGTCACCGCCGGACCAGGGCCCCGTCAGCCCCGTGCCAGTTGATCGCGCGATCCGTGCTTTTGGAGCCATATGGTCACGCAACGAGACAACAGGGGGCCGCAACTTCATAGCGACTCGGCGCGCGCACGCGAGCGCGCTGCAGCCGCCGTGTCGGAGCTCGAGAACCTGCTCGAGCGCGCGGAAGGGCCCGAAGCCTCGCCGGAGCTGCTGCTCCTGCACGCGTTCGAGCGGCTCGAGGATGTACTCGCTGGTGAGGCTGTCAGCGAGGAGCTGATCGGTCGCTTGTTCGAGCGTCTCGGGCCCGCGGCGCGACAACGCCTCGAGGGCATCAGGCGCGGCGCGGCCTACGACGCGGCCGCCTTGGTGCGAGCGATTCGCCGCGATTCCCAGGCCGACACTACGCCCCGCCAGGCCCTCGATGCGTTGTCCGAAGCGCTCGGCGCCCATCGTGGCAGGGCCTCGCAACTGCGCCCGAGCCCCGTCCAGGTGGCCGACCCGGACCAGCGACGCGGTACCGAAACCGCCCTTGTCGCATCCGAGATCGCCAAAGAGATAGGCCTCCAGGCGGCGAACGTCGACATCTCGCTCGAGGCGTCGGCCCGCGCGGAGACGACCGACCAGGACCGGCGCGGCCTGATGAAGGACGGCACCGTGCATCTCGCACCGGAGGGCTTCGACCCTGCGAGTCGCGAGGGGCGCGCGCTGCTCGCGCACGAGCTCGTGCACGTCGCCCAGCGGGTGGAAGGATCGAGAGGAGCTTCCGCGACCGACGGCGCGGCCAAGAAGCCGGCACCGGAGGCCGGCGCACGCATCGAAGCCGCGGAGGTCGAGGCCTATCGACAGATGTCCGTCGTCGCGTCCGGGGGTCGCGCGAGCGCGCCGACCGAGACGCTGGATGCCTTCGACGAGGCCGCCTGCGGACCCCGCGAGATGGCCGAGCAGAAGAAGAAGGAGGATCGGCCACCTGGCGGCGGCGGTGGCAAACACACCGACCCGACGAACCCGAACAATCCGAACAATCCGAACAACCCGAACGGCCCGCAGGTCGACCCCGGCGGCAACAACCCCGGCAACGATCCCGGCAATCATACCGATCCCGGCACGACGCCAGTCACCCCCGCGGTGCCGCAGGTGGTCACCCCGGCGCAGGAGGGCGACGGCGGCGATTGCATGGACGTGTGCCCCGACCCCGATGTCGAGCACACCAACGTCCAGCCCGTGCGTCCGATCCCCGAGGTCCACCCGCGCGGCGACCAGACGACGATCGAGATCTTGCTGGCCGGCCATCGCATCAAGATCGTCATCCCGAAGAGCCAGGGCGCGGGCGAGCTGCGCGTGAACTTCCGGCCTGACGACTCGCCATTCACGGCGCTCAAGTTGCGCTCAGCCGTGCTGCAGGTCGATGCCGATCTCAAGGTGCTCAGCGGCGAGGTCCAGGCGAGCCTCGAGCTCGGCAACTACGTCAAGGTCGACAATGTCCTGCTCCAGGTCGACGAGCACGCGCGCATGGCCGTGCACATCCAGAATTGCCAGATCGACCTGACCGAGGACGTGCACGCGCGCGTCGACCTCGTCATCTCGAACGAAGGGATCTCGGGCGCCACGACGCTCACCGCTGAGGAGATAAAGCTCGGCGACAAGTACAAGCTGACCGGCGGGCTCCTGCACCTGCGCATCTCGCCGAGTGGGCAAATCACCGCGCACGGGCGCATCACGTTCGAGGTCGAGGGCTTCTTCGGCGTCACGCTCGAGGCCTGCTTCGTCGACGGCCAGTGGCACGGGCGCCTCACCTTCGTCTGGAATCGCCCGGTCGAGATCATCCCGGGCGTGCTGGTCCTCGAGCGCGCGACGCTCACCGGTTGCTTTGGCAAGGACTCGTGGACCATCGAAGGCTCGGCGACCTTCTGCGCGCTCGAGAAGTTCGGCGTCGATGTACAGGCTCGCTACCACTACCAGAACGGCGAAGGAGACTGGTCGTTCGCGGGCCAGCTCACGCAACGCGAGCCGCTGGACATCGCGGCCGGCGTCACGCTCGAGGAGACCCACGCCGAGGTCATGTACAAGGACAAGGAGTGGAAGCCCGCGACCTTCGGCGCGAAGCTCAAGCACGAGTTCGTCGTCGGTGAGCTCGAAGGCACCTGGGACATCAACAAAAACGAGTTCTCCGGCGAAGGCAAAGCGAGCCTCGCCAAACAGATAGAGATCGGCACGACCGGTGCCACCCTCGACGCGGTGACCCTGCGCGCCAAGGTCGAGAAGAACGAGCTCACCGAGGTCCATGGCGACTGCGCGTTCACGTTGCCGTTCGAAGGCCTGCCGACCTTCAAGATCTCCGGCGACGCCCACTACTTCTTCAAGGACTCGAAGTACGACATCCACGGCGAGATCGAGCTCATCCGCGAGCTGTCCTTCGGCGACCCCGCGGGCATGAACGCCAAGGCCCTACAGGGCGCCAAGGCGACCGTCGACATCGTGCAGAGCGAGTTCATCGGGATGCAGGGCGGCCTCGGCTTCGAGGTCTACGATGCGGCGAAGAAGGTCGGCGTTGGCGACGTGAACTTCAAGTTCGGGCCCCAGGGCGACTCGAACGTGCTCAACGGCAAGGCCCAGTTCGACATCATCGAGCGCTGGGGCATCCCCAAAGCCGACCTCGGGCCGGTCTTCCTGCTGCCGGGCGGACACTTCGAGCTGACGGTCGCGAACTCCGCACTCAAAGAGGCGCGGGCCGACAACGTCAAGTTCGAGGTGCTACAGGCAAGCGAGCTCGGGCAGGGCAAGATCGAGGGTACGCTCAACGGCAACTTCGACTTCCCGACCAGCAAGGGCGACTTCGACGGCAAAGCAGCGATCACGGCCGACTGGCCACTCAAGGGTGGCGACTGGGGCTCGCTGACGCTCAAGAAGGGCGGCACTATCGACGTGAAGATCACCAAGAGCGAGCTGACCAAGGTCGAAGGCAAGATGCCCTTCGCCATGCACGTCAACGGCGGCGAGCGCGTCGGCGCGTTCGACCTCGAAGGCGAGGTCAGCGGCAAATACAACCACAAGGACAGCACATTCGACGGCGACCTCACTGCGACCCTGAAGACCGACCTCGACGTGAAAGTCGGCAATAAGGGCGACAAGGTCGTCATCAAGGCGGGCACGAAGGTCGACGCGCGCGTCGTCAAGAGCGAGCCCGAGTCGCTCAAGATGCAGCTCGAAGCCGAATACTGGCAGGCGACCGACGGCCTCCTGATGTCGGGCTCTATTCAAGACGCCCTCTTCGACTTCAAGGCCGGCGAGCTCTCGCTCGAGGGCAAGTTGGTCCTGCGGCGCCGCATCGAACGCAACATCACCAAGGACGGTTCCTGGAAGATCGCCGCGCTGCCCGATGTCACCAACTTCGACATCACGGTCGTCAAGAACAATGTCACCCGCATCGGCGGCAACGTCGTCGTCGAGATCGTCGACACGAAGGGGCCGCTGCTCCGGGGCTCGCTCACGGACGCGGAGTTCGACGTCGAGAAGACCGAGTTCTCGGGGCACCTCGACCTGACGCTCGCGCGCAACCTCTCGTGGCCCAAGGCCGCCGCCGACGCCGCGGCGCTACCGCCTCTGTTGCGCCTGACCCTGAAGCAGGACGTCACCCACGTCGGCGGGCAAATCACCAAGAACGAGTTCGTCGAAGCGAGCGTGCAGCTCGTCATCGGTGTCGACTGGGGCGGCGTGCCGACCGCCGAAGGCAAGCTGACCGGTACCTGGAACATCACCGACGACAAGATCGACGCCGAGGGGTCGTTCTTCCTCACCCGCGACTTCGCGCTCGGCGGCGCTACCGAGAAGAAGGCGGCGGCCACCGAAAAAGCGATCGACGCCTGGAACGTGCTCATCAAGAAGGACTCGGGCGTGACCGTGAAGGTCACCCAGAACAAGCTCGACAAGACGACCATCGGGGTCGACATGCTGCTGACGCGGGCCTCCGAGGTCGTCGCCATCGGCTCGCTCAACGGCGACTACAAGTTCGGCGACGAAGCCGGCTTCACCGGCGATTGCCACATCGACATCGTCAAGGACATCCAGCTCGACAAGTTCGGCCGCTTCGACATGCTGTTGAGCGAGAAGACCGACGCCAACGGCCACATCGAGAACAGCAAGGTCAAGAGCGCCAATGGCACGTTCGTCGTCTTGATGCGCGAGGGCGCCAAAGACAAGGCCCACCTCACGCTGAACATCGACTACACCGGCGGCTCCGGCTTCTCGGGCGACGCGACGGTCGGCGTGCTCGACCCGATAAAACTCGGCGAGCGCGCACTCGGCGGCGACGTCTACTCGGTCTGGCTCGGGACCGAGACTGCCGGCAGCATCAAGCTCGAGAACAACAAGCCCTCGGCGCTCTCGGGTGCGGTCACGGTCGACATCAAGAAGGGCGCCGACCCGTTCGCGCGCGGTCAGTTCACGATCGACTACGACTTCTCGAACCCGGCCGCCAAGGTCAACGCGACCGGCAGCCTCGAGCTCATCGGCACGCTCGTGCTCGGCAGCGCGGCGGGCTACAAGTTCAGCCTGCTCGGCGGCACGGGCATCTCGGGCTCGATCAAGGACAACGGCCTCGAGTGGATCGAAGGCGCGCTGAAGCTCGGCGTCACAACGGCCAAAGAAGGGCAATTTGCCACCCTCGAGCTCTCCGGCAAATACACCGGTGGCACCGCGCCGAAGTTCGACGGCGTCGCGGTTGCGACGGTCACGAAGGACCACGACCTCGGCTTCAAGAAGTTCGGCTACGACTTCTTTTTGTGCCAGAGTTCAGGCTTTTCGCTCACGCTGCAAGAGAGCGAATTCAAGAAGTTCGACGGCAAGATCGGCGTGCTCGCGCGCCAGAAGGCCAAGCAGAAAGGCGGCATGCAGGGCGACGTACGCATGGACCTGCAAGGCGACGGCGACAAGTCGAGCGGCGCGTGGATCTTCAACGGCACCGCCAGCGCCATGCTACAGGGAGACATCAAAGTCGGCACCGCTGGCGTCTACGACTTCTCGATCCAGGGTGGCACGGGCGTCACGATCACCGTCGCCAACAACAAGTTTACGTCGATCGAGGGCACGCTCAAGGGCAAGGTCACCGAGAAGAAGAAGGATTTCCTCGGCTTCGAATGCTACGTCAAATACGTCGCCGGCGACGAGGGCAAGGACGGCGAAATCGACGCCAAGGGCTCGTGCAAACTGCTCGGCGAGAAGAAGCTGTACGACAAAGGGGACGGCTACGTCTTCTCGTTGCTGCCGACCCCGGGTCCGACCGCGATCATCGACGTCCAGAAGAACATCGTAAAAAAGGTCGGCGGCGAGCTCGCGTTCCGGCTCGAGAACAACAACGTCACGAGCGACCGGCCCGACAAGCTGCGCATCAAGGGATTCGCCAAGGGCGAATATGACAACGACACCGGCATCTTCTCCGGTTCCGGCGGGATCTATCTCGAGAGTGATCTCAACTTCAATCTCAATGACGATGGCTCGTCGCGCATCACACTCGAAGCGGGATCAGGCGGTCGAACAGAGATCGTGAACAACGAGCTGACCCACCTCGGAGGCACCATCAAGGGCCTGCTCACGACCGAGAACAAGCCGCTCGTACGCGTCAACGCATCGGGCGACTATAACGCCGTCACCAACGTGCTCGAGAGCTTCGTAGGGAAGGCGACATTGCTGCGCACGTTGGAGCTCGGGCCAAAGGGCAACCCGTGGATCATCGTGCACAAAGGCCTCTCGGCCGAAATCGTGGTCAAAAACAACAAGCTCATCAGCGCCGAGGGGCGCAACGGGGCGTTCGACGTCCCGGCGCTGCGGATGAAGGGAGGCTTCGACTACGTCAAGTATTCGTGTGCCACCGGAACAGATGTCTACTCCGGCAAGGGCTTCATCGACTTCGAGCTGCTCAAGGAAGACAAGGAGAAGGGACGCAAGCTCAACGGCCGGATCGACCTCGAATACAGAGAGGACGAGACCTGGAACGTAAACGGCAAGGTCGGCTACAGCATCAACCACTACATCGGTGGTGATCTCGACGTCGAGATGGACCAGCGCATGGATCCCACCCTGAGCGGCACGCTCAAGGCCGGGCCGATGAACGTTGTCGAGGGGCGTGAGCTGTTCCAGAAGAAGTTCACGCTCTTCAAGCAGAAGATGATGTTCGCGATCGGCGTCATCCCCGGCTCGTTCAACTTCGGCGCCGAGGGTTATCTCGGCCTCGACATGCTGCCGATGAAGATGAACGGCAGCTTCTTCGTGGGCAATTTCAAGCCGCTCGCGATGAACGTGCCGGACTTCGCGGCGACCATCGGGCTCGACTGGGGCTTCAAGATGAAGGCGGGCCTCATGGCCTATGCCGACCTCCGGCTGGACGTGCTGGTCGCGAGCGCAGGGGGCGGCATCAAAGGTATCGCCGAGGTCGGGGGCGAGGCGAAGATCAACGCCACCGGGAGCCTGAACGGCAAGGCCGGCAAGTACTGGGGCGAGATCGGCATCGGCCTGAAGTTCGCGCCGACAGCGACCCTCAAGGTGAAGCCGTACGTCGTCGCCGAGCTCGGCGAGACGTTCGAGAAGGAGTGGGACGGCTACCAGTACAACATGGGCGAGGTCTTCAACTTCGACTGGGGCACCACCTACAAGTTCGGTGATGCGCCGCCGACCAAGGAAGCCAACGCCCAGCGCGCCCCGGCGCCTGGAGGATCCTCCAAGAGCGACACGAGCCGAAAGACTTCGGAAGCGGATGCGGCAGCGATGGGCGAGAACAAGACGCCCGCCGCGCCGACCCCCAAGCCTGGCACTCCCGCGATCGAAGGCGGGCAGGAGATGGCCGACAAGAAGGAGGATCCGAAGAAGCCAAGTGAGATGAGCGAGCTCGACAAGATCATCCAGATGGCCTCCGACATCGGCGAGGTCGCCGGTGCCGCCGCCGACATCATCTCGCAGCTCGCGGTAATCCTCGGCAGTCTTATGTTCGGGCCGATCGTCTTCATCCTGGTGCTGTGCTGGAAATGGGTCACCGGGGCGCTCTCGCGGCTCGTCGACAACATCAATCGTGTCGTCGAGTTCATCGACAAGAACTGGGACATGATCGCTTCGAAGATGCCCAAGTGGTGGAAGGGCATGATGGAGTTCTTCGACGCGCCGTCGAGCGCCATCGACAAGTGGTGGAACGGCGACATCTATACCCGCCAGGCGGTAGCGAAGGGCGAGCACATCGACGCCCCGGCGGAGGTGCGCGGCAAGATGGTCGACACGCTGTTCTCGGGCATCGCGATGGAAGGTGACCGCCGGGCGATGGAGACGATCTTCGAGTACTCCGCGGGCCAGGGCGACCTGCCCCTGGTGATCTCGGAGTCGGGCAACGACGGCGACTCGTACGCCGATTGCTGGTATCGCCATGCCGACTGGGGCGGCTCGCGCCTTCAGAAACTCTGGGACAAGCACCACATCGACTACAGCACGGGCGTCATCGCCTGCTTGTGGTGATGTCATGACGGCAACCCCCGAGGCCGCTGCCAGCGCACTCGCGAACGCTATCGCGCAGCAGGACACGCGCATCGCGTTTGCGCTCGTCGTGGCTGGCGCGGCGTGGACGCGTGGGATCCAGCCGCTCTTCGAGCTGGCCGTGAAGCGCGGCCAAGGCCTCGTCGTGACCGGTCCGGCGACGATCGTCGGGGTGCGTGCCTCGGTGCCTTGCGGCCTGACGCGACCGAATCGGCCGCTGGCGAAGGCGATCTTGCTGGCGGCGCGCGACGACGCGGGAGCATGGCAGTTGGCCGGGGTCGAGTCCGAGGCGGCGATGGTGCATGCCTGGCTGCACGGCTACATCAGCGGCGGCATGACTTACAAGGATCTACCGGTGTCCGCGCTCGGCGTCGCCATCGCCGCGCGGGTCGTCGCGGCGACCGAGCAGGGCGGCGACATCGCAGCGGCGCTCGGCGACGACTCGGCGAGCGGCGTGATGGCCTCGGCGATGCTTTCGAGCGCGCTCGTGGGGCGAACGAAGCGCGTATCGCCCTTGCCGTCGCGTGAGCATGCGCAGCTCGGTCGCATCGCGGTCGGATTCGAGCTGAGCCATCTCGCGAGCCACGGCAGCGAGGAGATATGGGTGGTGCTGGAGGATCGCGGCGACGGCGTGCGGGCGCTGGGCTCGCTGTCATACATGTCGCTGTCGCCGCTGCTGGCCGACCATGGCGGAGGGTGGCCGACGCCGGTGTCGCGGCGCACGCCGGTGCCAACCGTCGCGCCGTTGCTGTTCGGGGACGCGTTCGAGCGCGCTGTCCTGTCCGCGGCGGCGAGCGCCTCGGCGTTCACGTCGGATGCCGATGACCTGTTCGCGCGTGCGGTGCAGGGTAATGATCCCGCTCCGCCAGTTGCGGTGCCGGGGAATTCTCCAGCGTCGCCCTGGGCGGCGCTCACAGAAGAGCTCGCCGGAATGGTCGCCGCGCGACACGCTGACCAAGAGGATGGCGTGCGATCAATCGGCGATCGGCCGGACCCGGTCGTCACGACCGATGAGCTCGTCCAGCGGGTGCGGGCGGCGATCGGCGCCTACCTCCAGCCGTTCGCCGAAGGTCGCCCGGTCGCAGGCAGCCAGGACCTTGTGCGCGAGCACGCGCAAGGGGTGGTCGGCGCCGCGTTCCAGGCGATCGTTCCCCTCCTGCGCGCGGCCCTCACCGCCGCTCCCCCTGAGTAGAGGACGCTCGCCGATGTTCGTAAGATAGGGCGCCCGACACCCGTACTTCAAGAGCGCGTTCGAGGCGGCGCTGACCGGACTCGATGCAAGCCATCGTGTGGTGCTGCGCCTGCACTTCGTCGAGGGCATGACCACGGCGGCCATGGCGACCCTCTATCGGGTGAGCCGCGCGACCCTGGTACGCCGCATCACCGCCGCCAAGGAAGCCCTGCGCGCCGGGGTGGCGAGTGAACTCGGACGCTCGCTACGTCTCACCGAGGCGCAGTAGGCCGAGCTCATGGTGGTCGTCCAGAGCGTGCTCGAGGTGAGCGTCGCGCGCCTTCTGCGTGACACTTGAGCACCCTTCCCCTTGCCTGCGTCGGAATGGGCGCGCCCCTTTCAGCGGAGGTACAACATGTTCGACAGCGACACCTACTTCGAGCGCATCGGTTATCACGGCCCGCGCATGCCGTGCCTGGCCACGCTCGACGCGATCGTGCTCGCGCACATCAAGTCGATCCCGTTCGAGAACATCGACGTGGTGCTCGGTCGCGGTATCGATCTCGACATCGACGCCATCGCCGACAAGCTGGTGACGCGGCGCCGCGGCGGCTACTGCTTCGAGCACAATACGTTGCTCCTGCGTGTCCTGACCGGGCTCGGTTTCGCGGCGTCGCCCATCAGCGCGCGGGTGCGCATCCAGCGTGCGCGTGACTTCACCCCGCCGCGCACACATGTCTTCTTGCGGGTCGAGATCGACGGCGCCGACTGGCTGGCTGACGTCGGCGTCGGCGGTCTCTCGCCAACGGCCGCGCTGCGCCTGGCGCTCGATGTCGAGCAGACGACCCCGCACGAGGCGCGCCGCCTCATCGCCGAAGGCGCCTGGTCCGACCTCACGACGAGCGCCCCATGGCTACGCGCCCCGAACGCGCGCCTCTTCCATCAAGCGCGCCTCGGCGATACCTGGGTCGACGTCTGCGAGTTCACGCTCGAGCCGATGCCGGAGATCGATCGCGAGCTCGGCAACTGGTTCACCTCGACCCATCCCCGCTCCCACTTCCGCGACCGCCTCATGGCCGCGCGCGCGACCGACGACGGGCGCATCACGCTGCTCGACCGCACCCTTACGCGCCGCAAGACCGGCGCAGAAGCGACCTCCCAGACGATCGCCAGCCGCGACGAATTGCTGGCAATATTGGCGTCCGAATTCGACCTCGAATTGCCAGCCGACACACGCTTCCCTCACCTCGAACCGCTCTGGTGAGTGCCACGTCGGCGGCATGCGCTGGCGGCAAGAAGCTCTGCGGCGAGACCACGTAATCGAAGGGGTGCAGATCCTCCCAGTTCCGGTCGCGAGGGTCCGATGGCCCGCATGATTACTAAACGGATGACTCTCGACCGAGATCCACCCAACGCACCACCGACGTCGGGGCGCTCCCTCCCTGCGGGCTTCGCCCGCTTTGATGGTCGGTCGCATCCCCGACGCTCGGTGGCGCTTCCCCGTGAGCGTCACTCGAGAGTCATCCGTTTAGTAGCTCCGCACAGTGATCTTGATCGGTTGAGTTGCGGTCAGCGGAGGACAGGTAGCAGGCCGGGATCGACGAGCACTTCGATGCTCCGCGCGGCCCCTGCGACACGGCGAATCCAGCCCC
>Ga0105049_10000927_pt1 | contig 33792 bp, 27 predicted proteins | sample MAT06_FD_78087 | JGI IMG/M metagenome (GOLD analysis project Ga0105049, IMG submission 78087) | Freshwater microbial communities from Lake Fryxell liftoff mats and glacier meltwater in Antarctica - MAT-06 | ecosystem: Environmental > Aquatic > Freshwater > Ice > Liftoff microbial mat | place...
AGGCTAATAGCTAAAGTCCGTTAAAACGGACTATAACCTTTTTTCAGTCGTCTTTAGACGACTTTCGCTATTAGACTCAGAATTCATTCTGAGGCGGGCTAGATGAGAATGAAATAGCCCTGGGGATATAACGTTCTACCGCATCTGAATGGGAACCGCTATACAAGTCCTAGTAAACTACTAAGGGAACGGATTACAGAGAATAAGCTTAGAAAAAAGCCTAACGCACCCTCATTTATGACAATTTCAACTTTTCACCCCGAATCGAATAATCTAACAACTCCATCGGGTGAATAACTGAAATCTTCTTACCTTGTAATTGCAAATGTTTCGTAATTTGCAAAGTACACCCCGGATTAGCAGAAGCAATTAACTCAGCACCAGTATTTAACAAATTCTGTACTTTTTGCTGACCCAATTCATCAGCTACTTCCGGTTGCAGCATATTGTAAACCCCAGCGCTACCACAACACAAAGCCGCGTCTATTGGTTCTGTCAACTTTACCCCTGGAATTTGTCGCAATACCTGACGCGGTTGTACGCTAATCTTTTGGCCATGCAATAAATGACAAGCATCTTGATAAACCAAATTCAAGGGTTTATCAGTCAATGGTGAAAGTTTCGCTGTTAATCCAACGGTTGCCAAAAACTCTTGAGCATCTTTAACTTTAGCGGCAAAATCCTTCGCCTTTTCCCAATATTCTGGATCATCTTTTAAAATGTGACCGTATTCTTTCAAAGTATGACCACAACCAGCAGCGTTGATAATTACAAAATCTACATCAGTATTAGCAAAACTATCAATCATCTGCCTTGCTAAAGCTTTCGCCTGTTCTGTTTGTCCTTGGTGTTCGGGAAGCGCCGCACAACAACCTTGAGATTTCGGAATGACAACTTCACAACCATTCGCCGTTAAAACTCGCACCGTCGCTTCATTCACTGAAGAGAAAAACAACCGTTGTACGCAACCCAAAATTACCCCGACTCGGTAACGCTTTTCACCTTGAGCGGGGATGACAGTGGGCAAATTATCTTGAAAAGATTTGAGAGTAACTTCTGGTAGAATTGACTCCATTGCTGCCAAACGGGGCGATATTTTTTTGAGTAAACCCGTAGCGCGAAAAAATTTAGGAAACCCCAACTTTTGATAAACTAACAACGGAACTAATAAAAATCGTAAAAGATTGGGATAGGGAAACAAAGAAAATATTAGTTGACGAAACAATTTGTCTGGCAAACTGCGAGGATAATTCCGTTCAATTTGGTGACGAGTTGCAGAAATTAACTTGTCATACTGCACACCAGAAGGACAAGTACTCACACAAGCAAGACACCCTAAACAAGAATCAAAATGTTCTACCGTTGCTGTATTCAGAGCAATTTCACCCTGATTAATTGCATCCATTAAATAGATGCGTCCTCTAGGAGAATCCATCTCTTTGCCAAGCACCCGATAACTCGGACAAGTTGCGAGACAAAAGCCACAATGTACACAACTATCAATCAACTTCGGGTCAGGCGGCTGACTCTCATCAAACCCCTTCAGATTCTTTAAACTAGCTGTATTATTAACAGAATTTTCTGAAACTTGCATAATGATTTCTTTTCCCCTCTTCCTTGGCGTTCTAAGCGTCCTTGGCGGTTTGTTAAAACTAAATCCCACCCACAAACCGACCAGGACTTAAAATATTATTACTATCAAACTGTTCTTTAATACGGCGCATCATCGGCAAAGCATTACCCGTATAACCCCAAACATCTATTTGTTCTTTAACTGCCACTGGTGCTGACAAAATTGTTAAAAAACCATTGTAAGCTTGAGTGCGATCGCGCACTTTCAAAACCTGATTTTTATCCTCTAATTGTAACAAACCTAAACCACTACTTATATGAATCAAACCCAACTCTACCTCAGCTAAAATCTCCACAGCCGCAGTAGGTAACACTCCTATTTTACAGGTAATTACCGATTCTGTAGCAGCAGTATGTATTCGTTCTTGCAATCTCTGCCATAGATTAGCTTCATCACCATCTGCAAAAATTGCCCCATCCAAACCTAACTTTTGCCCTACTTCCAAAACTCGACTTGACTGTTCTTTAACACTCTCACTAATACTTTGAAAACGGGCGATTAATCCCAGCCCTTGACCCAAGCCTAAACTAGATACCAATCTAGTTGATAACAAATCCGCCTGGACTGGTGTTAACGCCGAACCTCGAAGGATATCAGCCGCTTGAGATACAGCCTCCGCCGTGCCAGTTAGTACCACTGTCCCCGATGCCTCTGGTAGCGGATACACCCGAAAGGTTAGTTGACTAATGAAGCCTAATGTGCCGTAAGACCCAGTAAACAACTTCATCAAATCATATCCGGCCACATTTTTGACTACTCTTCCCCCAGCTTTGGCGACTTGTCCATCAGCACGCACAAAGGTAATACCTAGTAACTGGTCGCGCACACTACCATAACGTTGCCGCAGAGAACCTGTATCACCTGTGGCAACAATACCGCCAATAGTTGCTGACTCTGGTGCTGTGGGGTCAAGGGCAAGAAATTGCCGCGATTTTGCCAAGAGTGCTTGGAGATGAGAAAACTTCATCCCAGCTTCTACTGTGATTGTCAAATCGCCAACAGCGTGTTCAATTAGTTGGTTAATACGTTGTGTACTAACTACGACATCAATGCCCTTAGCTAAACCGCCCCAGCTAAGTTTACTACCACTACCGCAGGGGAGTACGCGCCAGTTATTACTATGAGCCGTGGCGATGACTGCGGCTAGCTGTTGTTGGGTACGGGGATAAACGATACAACTGGGATAATTTCCAGAAGCTACAGCCTGTTGGATACGTTTTTGCTGACTTAATTCGATATTTTCCCAAAGGCAAACAGCATTTTCTTCACCGACGATAGATGCAAGATGAGAAGCGCAAACGGCTTGCGGCTTGTCGTTAGACATCGCTTTGATTTAGTTTATTTTATGACACCCTACCTCTAATTTACTGGTTAACCTGACCAAAAAAGCGCATTTTAACCGTTGAGATAAACTACTTTACTTTGCGATCGCATTACAGACAACCCCAAAACTAAGCTAAGTATAAGCGATCGCTTACAATACACTCAAATAAGTTTGCTCAGAATTCATCGGCAAAACCCGCAACTTCCGATTTTTAAGGTCTGGTTCTAACCCTAAAACTTCCATTGGCGTTGCACCCAAAAGGGCATAGGGTACTTCTGTAAGTTCCAAACAATCAAAAGTTCCTTGGCGTTCTCCAATACTAAGTTCCACATCTCGGAAAATCCGCCCCTGCTGCACTCCAGCCGCAGTCTCTACCTGGGCTTCTCCACCTTGGACTAAACCTAGTTGACTAATAATGCTAGCAGGTAAACACAGCAAAGTTGCGATCGTATCAACTAAAACATTATCCAGAATATAAGAGCGAACTTCATCTGGAGAAATAAAGCCTCGCTGTGCCAAAACTTGATCAATTCGATTCGTGACAGTGAGGGTAACTATTACTTGTCCCATTTGCTTACCCTGAAGATTTGGCAGTATCAGCTTACCCATTTCAGCAAACTCCTGAAAACAAAATATTTTTGAGAGGCACCTTAAAACACAAAGACGCAAAAGCACTCTCTGCGCCTCTGCGTCTCTGCGTGAAATATTTTTTCTAACTTCCTACACCATCTCAGACGAAGCCTGTACCATCTGCTGAGGCTGCGGCTGGAACATAAACAACGAATACACCACATCTCGGCGGATATTCACCATCATATCCAAGAACAATTCGTAACCCTCGCTCTTATACTCAATCAACGGGTCTTTTTGCCCATAACCACGTAATCCCACCGATTCGCGCAAGGCATCCATTTGTTGCAGGTGTTCCCGCCACAACGTATCAATGCGTTGCAAGATAAAAAAGCGTTCAGCTTGGCGCATCAATCCGGGTTGAACTTGGTCAATCTGCGCTTCTTTGAGGTCGTAAGCAATTCGCACCTGTTCGTGGAGGAAAGCTTTAATCTCACTAACAGACATATCCTCTAATTGACTAGGCTGCAAATCCGCTAACAGATAGACGAATTCTTTGACTTTCTCAACCAACTTTTCTAACTCCCACTCTTCCGAGGGCAAGTCTACGTTGATGTAGTAGTCAACGATGTCATCCATCGTTTTTTCGGCGTACTTGATTACCTGTTCTTTCAAGTCTTGCCCTTCTAACACCCGGCGGCGTTCAGCATAAATAGCACGACGTTGATTATTCATCACCTCATCATACTCAAACACCTGCTTCCGAGTGTCGTAGTAATAGGTTTCAACTTTTTTCTGTGCGCCTTCCAAACTGCGGGTGAGCATCCCAGATTCGATGGGCATATCTTCTTCTACTTGGAAAGCATTCATTAACCCAGCAACCCGATCGCCACCAAAAATCCGCAATAAGTTATCCTCTAAACTGAGGAAGAATCTCGTGGTTCCAGGGTCGCCTTGTCTTCCGGCGCGTCCCCGCAACTGGTTATCAATGCGCCGCGATTCATGGCGTTCTGTACCAGTTACGTGCAAACCGCCGATTTCCACGACTTCATTATGTTCGCGGGTAGTAAATTGTTCGTATTCCTGCTTAACGCGGTTGTAAGCTTCTCGCAGTTTCTGAATCACGGGGTCATCAATGGGAGCTTTTTCTGCGGCGATCGCTACCTTGTCTTCTGCTTCCAATTCCGGTAGACTGCGATCGCCATACTCACGCACCGCAATTTCTACTGCATCTTTAAGTAGTTTTTCTGTTTCTTTTGTCAACTGGGTGGGGAAAATTTCTGGTGAAGCCCGCCAAGTTTTGACTTTTTTCCCAGGGACAAAACCTTGACCACCACCATGTCCTGTTGGCAATCCGGCTGGTCTTTGAGAGCCAAAGCTATCTTCGTCTTCTGGCATGACGATGCGGGGCATGAAGTATTCCCGCAGTTTCAGACGTGCCATGTATTCGGAATTTCCACCGAGGATGATATCTGTACCTCTACCAGCCATGTTGGTAGCAATGGTAACAGCACCTTTTCGTCCGGCTTGGGCGACAATTTCCGCCTCACGCTCGACGTTTTCCGGTCGGGCGTTGAGTAATTCGTGGGGAATTTCCAGTTGTTTCAGCAGTCGGCTGAGAAGTTCGGATTTTTCTACGCTAGTGGTTCCTACTAATACAGGTCTGCCAAGTTCGTGCATTTCGGCACATTCTTTAGCGATCGCATCCCACTTGCCTTTTTCTGTCTTAAAGACCATATCCGACAAGTCTTCGCGTCTTCTGGTTTGATTGGTGGGAATTACCGCGACTTCCAGTTTGTAAATTTTTTCAAACTCTGGTTCTTCCGTTTTGGCTGTTCCGGTCATTCCACCTAATTTTGGATACAGCAAGAACATATTTTGATAAGTAATTGTCGCTAGAGTTTGAGTTTCTGGCTGAATTTCTTCGTGTTCTTTGGCTTCAATTGCCTGGTGTAGTCCATCACTCCAACGCCGTCCGGGTAGCACCCGACCGGTAAATTCATCCACAATTACCACTTCTCCATTGCGGACGATGTAATTTACGTCCTTAAGGAAAAGTTCTTTGGCTTTAATCGCATTGAAAACGAAGTGTGCCCAAGGATCTTCAGGGTCAAATAAATCTGTGACTCCCAAAAGATTTTCGGATTCAGCAAAGCCTTCATCTGTCAATAGCACGTTACGAGCTTTTTCATCTACATCGTAATGCTCGTCTTTTTTGAGTGTGAATGCGATTTCAGCAGCTTGTAGATACTTTTCTGTAGGTCTTTCTACCTGCCCGGAAATAATTAGTGGTGTCCGCGCTTCATCAATTAAAATCGAATCTACCTCGTCAATTACGCAATAATTGAACGGGCGTTGCACCACATCTGCCATTGATGTCGCCATGTTGTCCCGCAGGTAGTCAAACCCGATCTCACTGTTGGTAACATAAGTGATATCACAGTCGTAATTTTTCTGGCGATCGCTGGGAGTCATACTTGCCTGGATTAGCCCCACACTCAGCCCCAAGAATCGATGCACCTGTCCCATCCATTCCGCATCCCGACGAGCCAAGTAATCGTTGACGGTGATGACGTGTACACCTTTACCAGTGAGGGCATTTAAGTAACTCGGCAAGGTAGCGACTAATGTTTTACCCTCGCCAGTTTTCATTTCGGCAATTTGCCCTATATGCAAAATGATCCCGCCAAGGAGTTGGACATCAAAGTGCCGCAAGCCTAACACTCGCCGTCCTGCTTCCCGGACAACCGCGTAAGCTTCTGGCAATAGGTCATCCAGAATTTCGCCTTTGGCAAGCCGTTGTTTAAATTCGGCGGTTTTACCTTTTAACTCATCATCGGAAAGAACTTTAATTTCTTCCTCTAAAAGGTTAATTTCAGTAACAGAAGGTTGGTATTTTTTAAGCTTACGAGCGTTGGGGTCGCCCAACAAAAGTTTTAGCATGGCAGATTATAGAACTGAATCAAGGGATGGGGATTAAGGATCGGCATTGATTATAAACATTTAACCCAACCGTCTTAGTCGTGGATGGGTGTGAAATGAGAATTACCTCAAAAACCGGAGAAAAACTAGTCTATTAGTTTTCTAAACGATTGGTTTTAACTCTTATCTTATATTTAGTCTTTCTTCATACTATCATTATGCTCCCAGATGGAGGCAGAGAAGAGGGAGAGGGGGAATAGAGTTAGGAGTTAGGAGTTATAAGTTATGAACTTTTCAACTCCTCACTCCTGTACAGACGCGATTAATCGCGTCTGTACTTCTAACTCCTCACTTTGACTCTGCTGTCAGGCGGCGGAAATTGTAATCATTAACACTGGGATGACAGCTAACACAACTGCTAATCTGGACGGGACGTGGTAACTTGACTCCTGGATGCAAAGCTTTGAAATAACGTGAGTTGTTGACGCGATAGGGTGTTTCTTCGTCGTCTAGCTGGACACGCGAAAAAGTCGAAAGATATTTCCACACCAAAATACGTGGCGGATCGACTAAAGGCTTGAGTTGTGCGCCGTAGTGCTGCGAGTCTTGCAGGAGATTTTTCCAAGTTTGGGTGGGTAAAACGGCTGGTGGTAAACCGATGTGGCACGTCGAGCAGTTTTCTAAATATAGTTCTTGCCCTAGTTGGTACTGTCCAGGTACTACGTCAACAGTACCAATTTCGGCGGTGGGAGTAGCACTTTGGGCGTTAGTTGCCAAGGCTAAAAGCCAGCCCATAGCTAAACTCCACGTTACAATTACCAAAAGTAAACCAAAAAATTGGCGTTTGAATTGGCGTTCGGCGCTTTGGTGTAACGCTTGGCGATCGCCATCGCGGGTTTTGCGCTTAACAAAAATTGACATTCCTCACATTCCCAAATATTTAGAAGTGGCGCTTGTGCTAATCATAGGACTTACGCAGTATTGGCAGTGTTTCAGATTTGGCGTAAATATTTTCGGTGAGCAACGCATCTTTCACATCCACAACAGTAATATAAATGTCTATTCAGCGCACTAATGACCATACAAATAAAAATATCCTGGCAGTTTTAACCTAACTCACTAGAAAAATTAGCTAAAATATTTCGGATTTCATTTGCAGCAATATCTTCTCGGTCAGATTTGAAATAAATCGTTAGTAGCAAAATACTTGTAGTAACATTTGAAGGCTTTTAGATGCATTAGGACGAATCTCTATAAAGCAACGGCAGTTATGAGCCGGATCTTGAGTTGCTCATAACTGCCTCTCCTAAACAACTACGGAAAAAGCTGCCAACAGTTCTACCATTTTTGCTTTCAATACTGTAATTGCCTTTTCTAAAGTTTCACTTGGTTCCGTATCTAGCAAGTGGGCATCACCGAAATCAGCACTTGACCAAAGATAGCTGTGTTGCCCTATGGTTAAACATCCTTGCCATTTATCTTCATAAGTATCGAGTGTGATAAAAAAACTTCGCGGCATTAGCACTTCAGGGTTCTGAACAAACTCTCCCCACATAGAAAAGCCAAAATACTCCTCATTTTTTTCATTATTGTATTCCCAGTTAATCAAGTTGGGAAAAGCAGCTTTAGCTTGGTCTAGAACTTGTTGAATTTCAGGTTCTGTTAGTAGCATTGTCAAAAGAAAGCAATTAGGTCAAAACTTAGAATCAACTGTTGTCTACCTTTTTTATATTAAGGAATAGGAAGCGATCGCAATAATCGCTCAACAACAGTTCTTGCATTACGTCCTCCTCTAGGAATGAGGCGATGGCAAAGAACGTGAGGGACGAGAAATTTCACATCATCGGGAATGGCATAATCACGTCCCAACAGAAAAGCTAACGCTTGGACAGCCCGTTGTAATGCTAATGTGCCACGCGGACTGACACCAAGGGCTATTTCCTCATCTTGGCGTGTTGCTCGCACCAATTCGAGGATGTACTGTTGCAAGGAAGTTGCTACTCTGACTTGAGAGCAGAAATAACGCAATTCCTGTACTTCTGCCAAGGTAATACAAGGCTGCAAATCAGCAACCTTCACACCATTTTGGAGATTTTGCAGCATTTGGAGTTCTTCTGCCTCAGAAGGATAGCCCAAACTCAGCGATAACATAAACCGATCCATTTGCGCTTCCGGCAGAGGAAAAGTACCTTGATACTCGATAGGGTTTTGAGTAGCAATCACAAAGAAGGGCTGAGGAACTGCACGAGAGACACCATCGACTGTTACCTGATGTTCTTCCATTACTTCCAGCAAAGCTGACTGCGTGCGGGGCGTAGCGCGGTTGATTTCGTCAGCCAGTAACACATTGGCAAAGACTGGCCCAGGAAGAAAAGTAAATTCGCCGCTTTTTGGATTCCAGATGTTGGTGCCAGTGATGTCAGTTGGCAGTAAATCGGGGGTACATTGTAGCCGTTGAAACTTCCCATCCACTGAACGAGCTAGGGATTTAGCGAGCAGGGTTTTACCAACACCAGGGACATCTTCTAGGAGGGCATGACCATTACCTAGCAGGGCGACTAGCACTAAGCGTATTGCCTCAGCTTTGCCAACGATGGTAAGAGCTAGATTTTGTGTTAGAGCGTCAATTTTTTCTCTCATGCGGTGTGGGGAGTGGGGAGTGGGGAGTAGGGAGTAGGGAGTAGGGATTGGGGAATGGGAACTAAATTCTTCCCAATGCTCAATTTCCCTAAATACATTGTTCCCACTCAGAACTCCTAACTCTTAACTCCTAACTTTTACTTTACGCTCTAGCACTCAAAACTTCTTTAGCAACAACGCAGTCAAGTTGAATTTGTGTTTTCAAGGCTTCTAGAGAAGGAAATTTTTGTTCAGGGCGCAAAAATTTAACTAGCTGCACAGCCAATTTTTTGCCATACAAATCACCATACCAATCAAATAAATGTACTTCCGCAGATGAATAAGTACCGTTTACAGTTGGGCGATTACCGATATTCATTACGCCCAAACTCTCACTAGGAGCGGCATCTGATGTTTCACTGATATTGAAAACGCGGACAGCGTAAACTCCTTGGCGGGGCAGAAACTTTTCTTTTGGTAATTGCAGGTTGGCGGTGGGAAAGCCAATGGTTCTGCCCAATTGTTGACCTTGAACGACATCACCAAGAAGAGTATAGGGGCGTCCTAGTAGAAGATTTGCGTTTTTGATATCGCCGTGTTCAAGGCTTTGGCGAATCAGTGAAGTGCTAATGCGGGTATCTTGAGTCGGAGTTGTACTGACACAACTGTTTTGGGTGGGCAAATCACCTGTATAAGTTTGCAAGGGTACGATGGTAACGGGGATATTGTGTTTAGCGGCGATTAATTGCAAATCTTTAGCAGTACCACTGCGCTTTTTACCAAAACAAAAATCCTGCCCGATACTAATTTGCTGGCATCGCAGTTGAAGAACTAGAATTTTTTCGACAAATTCTTCAGGGGTCAAAGCAGACAATTCTTTGTCAAAGGGTAGTAGTACCAGTTGCTCTACCCCAAGCGATCGCAATTGTTGGACTTTTTCATCCAGTGGCGTTAACAAAGTCCGGGGTTGCCCTGTAAAAAACTCCTGTGGATGGGGGTCAAAGGTGACAACTGTTGAGTAGGTATATTCTTGATTTGCCAGTTGTCCGTTGTCTGTTGTTAGTTGTTGATCTGCCTTTGACTGCTGACTACCAGCGTGCAAGACTGGTTGAATTACCCTTTGATGACCAAGATGAACACCATCAAACTTGCCAAGGGCAACAGCAGTCGGCGTTAGCAGCCCTTCACTCGAAGAAGCAACCCACACAGAACACCCATTTTGAGACAAATTTAGCACGTGGATTCTGAGATTTTAGGTTTATTTTAGCTATCAGCAGGAAGCTACCTTATGGTAAACCGCCTTGAGGAGGACATTCACCAACTGCCCATGAGGTCTTGTGCGATCAGCCAGGGTGTTGATGCTACCCCTTTTAGCTATCAGCCAAAAGCCTAACCCACGGGAAGTTGCCCAAGCTGCTATCTTGTGCTATTAGCTTGATAGCTAATTACTAAGTCCAGATAACCCCAAATACCAGAGCTAAAAAGGCTCTAGTTCCTTGTTGAGACTGCAATGAGGTGTTTACCCTCCGATCAGCCGCAATCTTAGGACGTCTGTGGGTGTCTGGGCTGTGTTGGTGAATCTATAAAGTATGTCCCCTCCTGTTGTCGCCCTTATCTTATGCTTGGCGTGACAACTCTGGGCAGCGCTGTCTCACCGTGCAGCCAACAGGTACGCTCTCACGCTGAAAGCTTCTGATCACCAATCTAATCTAAAATCTCTAATTCCTCCGATCGCAATCTTTAGGTAGAAAACTTACTAACAGGAAAAGATTCTGATAAGACAACTGAGGTGGGAATCTGAAGTACCAATCCTTCCCGTGCCATGATAGCCCCAGGAAATTTTGCCGCTACTTGTTTGCCTACACGATCCAAAAAGTCGTCATCGTGTGCGGGGTCGTGGTGGTAAATCACCAGAGTTTTGACGTTAGCAGCTTGTGCCACTTTCACCGCTTCTTGCCAGGTAGAATGTCCCCAGCCAATTTTCGGAGATTTGGGGGAATAGTATTCCTCGTCTGTGTAAGTGGAATCGTAAACCAGAATGTCAGCATTACGAGCTAGCCACAGCACATTATCATCGAGTCGGTCGGGAAAATGTTCGGTATCAGTAATATAAACAGCAGCACCACCACGCCAGTTGATGCGGTATCCTACAGCTTCACCTGGATGGTTTAAAGGTGCTGTTTCTACGGTAACGTCATCGATGTGGATTGGTTGCCCCGGTCGAATGTCGTAGAAATTTAAATTGGCTTGCATAATTTGCAAGGGTACGGGAAAGTTCGGGTGCAACATCTGGTCATTGAGGCGCTGTTCTATGGTAGAACCATCAGGTGCGATCGCGCCGTAGATATGAAAGTCATTCCCCTTGACAAATCCTGGGGTAAAGAAGGGAAAACCCTGCATGTGATCCCAGTGAGAATGGGTAAAAAATATATGAGCTTCTAACGGCATTTGGCGCAACAAAGATTGCCCCAAAACATGTAGTCCCGTGCCTGCATCGAAAATTAAGCGTTTATCGCCCGCTTGCATTGAGATGCAAGGGGTATTACCGCCGTAACGAACGGTGTTTGGCCCTGGGCTGGGGATGCTGCCGCGAACGCCCCAAAATTCTACGGTAAATTGATTCTCTATCCTAGACATGTGTGTTGCTTGCTGGACTGAGCGGGCGATAAGTGAAAAAATTGCTACTTATTTTGTCTAAGTTTATGCTGTCTCACCGATTTGGCTAGAGGAAGGATTTCTTGGTAAAACAGCATACCCTGTTTCTGGCTGATTGTGTAAATGTGAATGAAATACTCTCAAGTAGAATTTTCCAGTTTTTCGGGTGGATGTGTATCGGTTATTTCAAGAGTGCCCCTACGTTATAGCCTACATTTTTCTCTGACGCATTTAAATAATTCTAGTTTTATCCTGATAAATCAAATGATTCATGGAAAATTGAATTCCCAATCAGATAATTTATCTAGCCCATCTGCGTAAGTGAGATTGTATTGTAACGGGGTTATACTGATGTAGTTTTTACGTACAACATGCACATCTAACGGTACATTTTGAAGCAGATTTAATCCGGTTGGGGGTTCTACATCCTCAATTACCTCTCCGGTTAACCAGTAGTACGTTTTTCCACGAGGATCAACTCGTTTATCAAACACATCAATGTAACGCCGCACTCCTTGACGGGTAAGAGTCACTCCGGCAATTTCTTCCCATTTGACCGCAGGAATATTGACATTGAGCAACATTAAATCCGGCAGAGGTTTTTGGGCTAACTGGTCTACGAGAATTTTGGCAAACTTAGCAGCAGGTTGAAAGTCTTTAGATGTGTGACTAATAAGACTCAGTGCTACGCTGGGAATGCCTTCAATTAAACCTTCCATTGCCGCCGAAACAGTGCCGGAATACAAGATTTCAGTTCCCAAATTCGCACCTTGATTAATGCCAGAGAGAACCAAATCGGGGGGAGTATCTAGCAAAGCCCACAGTGCCAATTTAACGCAATCTGAAGGCGTACCATCGCAAGCCCAAGCTTTGACAGCAGGATGAAAAATCCCTTCAACAATTTCGGCGCGAATGGGTTGGTGTAGAGTTAATCCGTGTCCAGTTGCCGATCGCTCTCGATCTGGGCAAACTACACTAACATCATGACCTGCCTCTGCCAAGTAGTTGGCTAGGGTACGAATCCCCAAGGCAGAAACGCCGTCATCGTTGCTAATTAGTAATTTCATAGTCATTGGTCATTGGTCATTAGTTATTAGTTATTTGTTATTTGTTATTTGTCAATGTCGCAAATCACAGGCAGCAAAAAAACATACATACTCACTAGTACATCGTGGCGAAAGTTTGCCTACCTTTAACAAGGGGCTTTAAGCTGGCTCCTTGTCTGGTTAATTGAGATGTTAGCTAGATATTGAGGTGTATGTTAGCTAGATATTAAGATGTTACCTAAATTTATGACAAGTTGTACTAGTAGTCTGTCAAATTCATTTTGACGGTTAGAGAGACGCGATAAATCTACAGGGAATTTATCTGTCAATTAGTTCTTGACAGACTACTAGTACCGCAAGGCAGAGTTCAAAATTAAAAATTCGTCTTGGAAAGTTCTGATAGTCTAAAACCTCGTATCATACTTTCGGCAAAATTCAAACATGTATACAGCGTAAACGTTTTATTGATTTGGAATGGGTGGTTTATTGGCTGATGTTAGTGGCATAGCTGTAAGTTGATTTATCGAGCAGCTTACAGCTTTTGACTATAAACTAATGACTAATGACCAATGACTAAGAACTAATGACTAGCAATTTAGAAGCTCAACTTTTAGCACTGCGGCAAGAAGGAGAAAAAGCGATCGCAGCCGCCGACACCCTAGAACGTCTAGAGGAACTCAGAGTTAACTATCTGGGTAAAAAAGGGGAACTGGGGGCACTGTTGCGAAGTATGGGGCAGATGAGTGCAGAGGAACGACCAAAAATTGGAGCGATCGCCAATACAGTCAAAGAATCCTTGCAAACTAGTCTAGACCAGCAACGCGTCGCCTTGGAAGCCGCCCAAATTCAGGTACAGCTAGAGGCGGAAACTCTCGATGTAACCATGCCGGGAATTTACAGCCCCCAAGGTCGCATTCATCCCCTCAACGGCATTATTGATCGGGCGCTGGATATTTTTGTCGGTATGGGTTATACCGTGGCTCAAGGGCCAGAAATGGAAACAGATTATTATAATTTCGAGGCTCTTAATACTCCGCCTGATCACCCCGCCCGTGATATGCAGGATACCTTCTACCTGCCAGATGGTAATCTTTTACGCACTCATACATCGTCAGTGCAAATTCGTTACATGGAAAGAGAAGAACCACCGATTCGGGTTGTGGCTCCAGGGCGAGTTTATCGGCGAGATAATGTAGACGCGACTCATTCAGCAGTTTTCCATCAAATAGAACTTTTAGCCATTGATGAAGGACTAACTTTCACAGACCTCAAAGGCACAATTAAAGTATTTTTACAAGCAATATTTGGTGATTTGCCAATTCGCTTCCGCGCTAGTTATTTCCCGTTTACTGAACCATCGGCTGAGGTGGATTTGCAGTGGAATGGGCGTTGGCTAGAGGTGATGGGCTGCGGTATGGTCGATCCAAATGTACTTAAGTCTGTGGGTTATGACCCAGAAATTTATACTGGGTTTGCTGCGGGTTTTGGTGTAGAACGCTTTGCAATGGTGTTACACCAAATCGATGATATTCGTCGGTTATATGCTAGTGATTTGCGGTTTTTGCAGCAATTTTAGGGAAGCGATCGCTTTAGTTGAAGAAGAATTCAGAAGTCAGAATTCAGAAGTCAGAATCAAGACGCGACGCTCGTTCGCCCTTGGCGTCTCCCCTGCTAGCGCCAAGGGAGAAGACTCGCTCTTCCGTGTCGCTATCCGCCACTCGTACAGAATTCATTCTGTTAGCGGATAGCTAAGGTTTAGCCCATTCTGACTCCTGACTCCTGAATTCTGTTTGGTAAAAAAAAGTTTATAACCACTTTTTTATCGCTATCTTTAACCTAATAATATGTGTGAAGCAAATCCGATCGCTCCTCCTGCCAGTACTAACCAGGCAGAATTTATTTTGAATTGGAACACAGCGATCGCACTGACAATTGCTACGATAATTGTTAACCAATCCACTAGCGCGGCTCGCCCTAATGTGTAAGTAACTCCTGCCATTAATCCGAGAGAAGCCGCATTCACACCATCCAGAAATCCACTTGCCCAGGAAGATTGACGTAACTTAGGAACCCAAGGATTAACCACCCAAACCAGCACAAAAGCTGGCAAGAAAATGCCAATTGTAGCAGCGATCGCCCCAGCATTTCCTGCTAGCAAATACCCAATAAATGTTGCAGTAGTGAAAACAGGCCCCGGTGTAAACTGTCCGATCGCTACGGCATCTAAAAGCTGTTGTGATGTCAACCACTGGTTGCGCTCAACCAAATCCCGTTGCAGAAATGCCAGCAACACATAACCACTACCATAGAGAACACATCCAATTTTGAGAAAAAAGACAAAGACGTTAATCCAACTGACTGATGTAACTGCTACTGTTGTACTACCAACCTGCGCCAGAATACCTGAAATAGGTAACAGGAATGCTCCACTTGTGTGTCCTCTCGCTTGCCAATTCTTCACTAGCATGACAGCGATACCTAGTAAAATCAGCACCAAAATTTCGTTCAATCCAGCTAAATACGCTGCGATTCCTACCATCCCTGCAATGATCGTCGGCACGTCTTTAGCTGCCTTTTTCCCCAGATTCCACACAGCCTGAATCACGATCGCAATTATTACAGGTTTAATTCCATAGAGCAGCCATTCCACTTGGGGGACTGTTTGATAGCGAGCATAAATGGCGGCTAATGCCCAAACGATCAGCATCGCAGGTAGAATAAAGCAGCTACCCGCAACCAGTAAACCACGCCATCCGGCTCGTTCGTAGCCAATGTGAATGGCTAATTCCGTCGAGTTGGGGCCTGGAATTAAATTCGTAATCCCTAGCAGGTCTAGCAGTTTCTCCCGGCTCATCCACTGACGGCGATTCACCACTTCATTGTCCAACATGGCGATGTGGGCAGCAGGGCCACCAAAAGCGATCGCCCCCAGTCGTAAAAACACCGTCGCCAGTTCTGTTAATCGCTGCTTCTGTTCTCTGGGAGTCAAAGACTTATAGGAAACCACTTCTTGCTCTTTCTGGATATCCTCAGCTTCTTGTGTCACTATAGTTTTCCTGATTAATTATGATGACAGAATTAAGATATCGAAATCTGATAGCGGAAATCTATATTATTAAGTCACGCACAATCTTAGATTAAAAAGAACATGGCGGTTTAGCAGCAATTGTCACAATGTCCGCAACGCCAGTTAGCTGCTTCTTTATCAAAACCAAAGGCGTTTAATAAAAACTGCCAACGACACTGCTTTGTAGTCAGGTATTGATGCATCTGTTTAGCGGCGTGTAATTGCGTTGGTGGCTGAGTTACCGCTTTTTGCCCAATGGTGTAATGGAAAGGATCAAGCCAGTTTAGCTGACCATTGGTATGGAGTAAAGATAAGGCGATCGCACTATTAGGGAATTGTCGGGTTACTGCATTCACTTCTCCCTGTTTTGGTAATTTTTTCACAAGTTGCTGCGCTATTTGTTGTTGCGATCGCATTTGTTCTTGAAAAAACTGCTGTCTTTGCTTATCCTCTGGATCTAACCACCCCGTAGGTTCACTTACTAATGTCAGTACTTCGGCCGGTTTCCCATCCCTTCCAGCTCGGCCAATTTCTTGCACATATTCAGATAACAAATGTGGCGCGTGAAAATGGGCTACCCAACGGACATCACTTTTATTTATCCCCATACCAAACGCACAGGTACACACAACAAAGGGAATTTTGCCCCCTAACCAGCTTGCTTCTACTTCACGGCGTTCGGTTGCACCCAATCCCGCATGATAACTAGCTGTGGCATAACCCATCTCTGCTAACCATTGGGCTAAATCTTCGCTATCTCGTCTGGTGCGAACATAAACTAACCCCGATTGTTGCGGTCTATTTTGAATAAACTTTAATAGTTGTTGTTTCCTACCTCGTGGTGTCCAAGCGATGCGAATGCTGGGATGCAAATTAGGACGGTAGGGATTCAACCGGAAAATCTCTGGTTGCTGTAATTGTAAAACGGTTTGAATAATTTTTTGCGCTAACGGGTCAGCAGTCGCGGTAAAAGCGGCGATGCTGATTTTTGTTCCTGGTGGTTTTGATTTTAGTAACGCAGGACGCACCGCCCCTAATCTGCGATAAGCTGGGCGAAACGTGTCTCCCCACTGCACTAAACAATGGGCCTCATCCAAAATTAAGCCATTAATTTGCAATTGCGGCTGACATAATCTTTCCCACACTGGCGCACTTAGCAAAGTTTCTGGCGATAAATAAAGCAATCTTAGCTGTTGACGTTCTAAAGCTTGCAGAGTTGCACGGCGTTGAGATGAAGGTAATTCACTATGCAAAAGTGCTGCTTTTTGATTGCTTTGTAATAGTTCCTGAACTTGATTTTCCATCAATGCCACCAAGGGCGAAACTACCAGAGTTAATCCGGTTTGTAGTAGCGCGGGAAGTTGAAAACAAATTGACTTTCCTCCACCTGTGGGCATAATAATCAGCGCATCTTTTTGTGCCAATAAACTGCTGACAATTTCTCCTTGTGGCGGGCGGAAATCTTCATAACCCCAGATTTTTTTAAACGTAGCGAGAACTTCTTGCCAAGATTTTATTGTAGGCTGATTCATAATCAATAGTAGATACATCTATATCCTTGAAAATTGAATATAGCCTCTGTTATCCCGCTAATGGTTCAGTAATTTCATCATCTCAATTTGCAATCTACTGACTACAAGAATGAATAAAATAATTCGTAATTGCCTACGCCCCGCTTCTGTACGAGACGCACTCGCGTTCGCTAACGTAATTCGTAATGACGCTCTCTATGGGAGTTTTAGTTTTCTCTTCAACCCACGCACCCAGAAATGGGCTGAACACTTCACCTTTTCAGAACTAAATCTAGTAGGATTAACGCCTCCAGGACGTACAACGATTAGATTGCTACAACTGAGGGGACGACGAACGACTAGCTCAACGCCGGAGATTGCGCTGAGTAATTGTCTATCACATCTGCCGTAGGTATTTACCTGCAAAGTTTAGAATGATGTTAAGGAAACTTTTTAGCAGAACATAACAATGCTGAGAATTAACCTAAAAATATCTTATGGTGCGTAGTTTACCGCCGTAGGCATCGCAGGAGGCAAAAAATGGACTTGGCTGGATTAAGAATTGTGTTGGTAGAGCCAGCTGGGGCGATAAATATCGGAGCGATCGCCAGGGTAATGAAAAATTTCGGGCTATATAATTTAGTATTAGTGAACCCCCAATGCGATCCGCTATCGACGGAAGCTTTGATGATGGCTGTTCATGCTCAGGAAATTATAGAATCTGCGGTATTAGTGCCGACCTTACCAGAAGCATTGCATGGATGTGTACGGGCGATCGCTACCACTGGTCGCGTTCGGAGTTGGGAAACACCCTTAGAAACTCCCCGGACTGCACTACCCTGGTTACTGGAGGAACCAGAAGAACCCGCAGCACTGATTTTTGGCAGGGAAGACCGAGGATTAAGCAATGAAGAATTAAATTATGCACAGAGGTTTGTTCGCATTCCCACGAGTCCAGATTATGTAGCCCTAAATTTGGCTACCGCCGTAGCAATCTGCTGTTATGAATTGTCACAATGTACCCAGCAACCTGACACTAAAACCTTAACCCAAACTGAACTCGCCCCCTTAGATGTTGTGGAAGGATACTACCAGCAATTAGAATCATTATTATTAAAAATTGGTTATGTATATCCCCATACGGCAGCTAGTCGGATGGAAAAATTCCGCCAAATATATAATCGCGCTCACCTGAAAACACGGGAAGTATACATGCTGCGAGGGATTTTGCAGCAGGTAGAATGGGCCCTTAAAAACCAGAGGGATGGTGAAAACTTGTAATTATTTGTTTAGTATATACGCAATCATCTCCCAAAATATTTAATATGGCTTAAACTAAACACAAAAATGCTACTTAGTGGCAAAGTAGAATTTGAGTATTAATATTTGCTTAAAGATTAAGTTTTGGGTTAGGAGTCTGCAAGAAAACAGCCAAGTCGGTCACAAGGAGTAACTGTGTCAGAGTCAAGTGACGAACTAACAGCTTTCTCGCGGCGTCAACCCTTAAATCGCCGCCAGCCGCCACAAAAAATTCAAAAAGTGGTAAAGAAGAAAGTTAAAGCTAACAACCAGCAGCAACCTGCGAATGGACGAGAAGCGGCGCTAACACGCCCAAAAAATCCGCTCAGTCCTCCCCCAATCCCCGGTGCTACACGTAGGGTAAAATCGGGGTTAGTCATGCCAACCGCAGTAAAACCAATACCTAGCGTCAAGGGCAAAATTCCTCCCTTTCGACCAGGTGCTGTGATGGTGAAAACAGTGCGGATGGAAAAGCCAAAAAGAGGCCTGCGTTCATCGCGGAAGACACGGTTAAAACCAATGGCCAAAACCTTGTTGTATGTTGTGCGATTGTTGATTGTGGGTGTTGGCATGGGTGCAATTGTTGGCACAGCATTGTCAGTATTAGACCCCGCTAATCGCATCAGCACAACTTCTGCGCCGCAATCTAATAGTAATGTGATGCGGGAGCAGCCACAACCTACCCAAACTCCCCCAGTTGCAGCTTCGAGCTTATACTTATCCCAAGAAATTAGCTCTTTGAAAAGTGCCGTGCAAAATTTGGCGACGGCCAACCCAAATCTTACACCGGGTGTTTTCTTAGTAGATTTAGATACTGGTAATTATGTAGATGTCAATGCCTCTACCAGTTTTCCCGCCGCTAGCACAATTAAAATACCGATTTTGATTGCCTTTTTCCAGGATGTGGACGCGGGGAAAATTCGCCTTGATGAAATGCTGACCATGCAACAGGATATGCTTGCTGGCGGTTCGGGAACCCTGCAACGCCAACCAGCCGGAACCCAGTACGCCGCTCTGGAAGTCGCCACAAAAATGATTACCGTCAGCGATAATACGGCGACAAATATGCTGATTGCGCGACTGGGAGGAATCGACGCCTTAAACCAGCGTTTCCGCACCTGGGGATTAACAACCACAACAATTCGTAATCAACTCCCCGATTTGCAAGGGACAAACACCACTACTCCGAGGGAATTGGGGAATTTGATGGCTGTTGTGAGTCAGGGAAGTTTAGTGAGTATGACATCACGCGATTTTATGCTCGATATCTTGCGTCGCACCCAGAGAGACACTCTGCTACCATCCGGTTTGGGAACAGGCTCAAGAGTATACCACAAAACGGGCGATATTGGTACTATGCTGGCAGATGCAGGTTTAATTATTGTTCCAACTGGCAAACGCTACATAGCCTCAGTCATGGTACAACGTCCCAATAATGACCCTCGCGCCGAAAAATTGATTAGCTCAATTTCTAGTGTTAGCTACCAAGAATTTAGCCAAAATGCTGCCACACCCAACAGTAGCAGAAACATAATACCCGCAAATGGTTATCAGCCACCTGTTGTAAGTCCTGCTTTACCCAACGCTACCACAGGCACTGTACCCATGAGCGTTTATCAGCCCCCTATTGTGAATCCTGTACCCAACAGTATGGGAAGTACAGTACCCCCAAACGGTTATCAATCTCCAGTTACGAATCCACAGTATTATCCCCCAAGATAATTCATAATTAAAAATAGTTTTATTCCTCTTTCTAATTACGGCAGTTTCATTTTAAGTTGGCTTTAAATCCCTACTTGAAAAATAATTAGGAATTAGGACTAGCCCTTTCAAGGTGACTTGTAAAATCTCTTTCTTCTCTCTGCGCCCTCTGCGTCTCTGCGGTTAAAAAATCTTTTATTTAACCACAGAGGCACAGAGAAACCAGAGTCAAATTGTATTTTTATATTGCCATAAATCTGATGATGACATTGCTAAAAACAAAGCTAAACAATGTTGTTGTCTTTTAACTCTTAACTTTTTTGATACCGCATTCCTGGTAATTGCGAAACGAAGCCCATAAGTTCTAACTGTAACAACGCACCGGAAACTGAACCAGCAGCCATGCCGGTTTGTTGGACAATAAAATCGAAAGGTAAAGCTTCACTTGTGAACGCATCCATTACCGTTTGCAATTCTGGCGATAAAGTTGGCATTAACTGTTCTGGTGCTGTGGAAGCCTCGACTCCATCAATTTGTGGTATTGCTCCCAGCATTGTTAACAGTTCATCTAATTCTTTAAGGATGAAAGAAGCTCCTTGATTCAGTAACTTTAAGCACCCTTGGGATGGGTAATCATCTACTCTACCAGGCAGTGCATAGACATCTCTACCAAATTCATTTGCGTAGGTAGCAGTAATTAAAGCACCAGATTTTATCGGCGCTTCCATTACCAGGATGGCGCGGCTTAAACCTGCAATAATCCGGTTGCGGCGGGGAAAGTGGGTGCGATCGGGTGGGGTTTTTGTGGGGTACTCACTCACGACTAACCCAGCCGTCAAAATCTGCTTGTACAAATCCCGATTTTTATGTGGATAGATAACATCTACACCAGTTCCCAAAACTGCGATCGTGCGTCCACCTGCTTTCATCGCGGCGATGTGGCTTTCTGTGTCAATTCCCTCTGCCATCCCAGAAACAACTGTAAAGCCATTTTTAGCCAAAGCTGTACTAATTTGGCGAGTCCAACGGATGCCATATTCTGAGGGTTGGCGGGTTCCGACAATTCCAACCATCGGTTTTTGTCCGAGATTTTCTTGGAGTTCGACTTCACCGCGATAATACAAAATCGGCGGTGGACTCGGAGTTTCTAGCAGTAATCGGGGATAATCTGCATCTGCTGGTGTCCAGAAATGGGAATTTTCCTGCTGGTGCTTGGTGAATAGTTGTTCTGGGTGCAAAAGCGATCGCTGTTGTACTACTTTTTCTAGTGTCTGAAAACCAAAACCCTCTACTTCTCCTAACTGTACCTTGGTAGCGTTCCAAGCTGTTGCCAACGTGCCAAAATGCTGTTGCAGCCGCCGCAGTAATACCGGCCCAATTCCCGAAATTTGCGCCCAAGCTAGCCAATATGCGCCTTCTTCTACCACGGTTTCATCCTCACGCCTACTGGATTGAGTATTCCCAAATTAGGGTTGGCTGTTGATATTAAGGGGGAGTTTGGAGTTATTCCCAATTCCCAGCCCCTTGACTTTTGACCCTTGACTCTTGACTATTAACTATTGACTATCTTCTTATCTTCATGTGATGAAATATTTCTATCATCTTTTAATAAGCCTATCTGGGTGCTTAATATTTTTAGTGTTGCACAGTGGCCTTGGTTTGTTGCCTAGTTTGGCGGCTGAGAAAGTTACTGTCAGATACGGATTATTTGAGCAATCGATCCCTGTGGCAGATATACGCAACTATGCCGACAACCAAAAGGCTTCTGCTGATCTGCAATCTTTCCTAGATTACCTCAGCGCGAAGGAGAAACAGAAGTTCCAAGATGCCCTTCAGGTAAAAATGTCTCTTGATATTGTGGCTTTAGATAAGCTGATAAATACAGGAATGGGCAAGCAAATTTTATCTTTTGCATCCGTTGCGATCGCCCGTCGCGATCAAGCCAGTATACAAGCCCTACGATCTGCTATTATCATAGGAGCAAAATCACCAGAAGGTCTAGGATTAGTCAGCTTTCTAGCAGCCTACCCCAGTAATCAACTAGTTGTTGATGTATCAAAAATTTCTAAGCTAGTCGGCATGGCAAATTCTTCTTCTAGTTCTGCTGATGCACCACCAAAGGACAATGTAAGTTCTTCCCCCTTAGGAAAAATTGCACTGCAATATCAAATAATTGCCGCCCAAGATAAACAATTCTCAGGTTGCTTATTTGGCGATTCTATTTCGGCTGGACTTGGTAATACTCTCGGGAATGATACTTTTAATTTTGGGTTAAATGGCTTGAGTACAATCTCATTACTAGAACAACTGAAAAGTTTAATTCCTACCAAGGTTACATGCGAAAAAGCTATTATTGCCATAGGTGGAAATGATGCTTGGTATGGAATTAGTGATGAGTTGTTTAGCAAGAATCTGCAAGAGGCGATCGCACTTATTCGGACAATGGGAAATAAAGAGATTTTTCTCATTCCGGCTTTTTATTCAACAGTTGCAGCAAGCTCAGATCCAACTGTATCAGCCCCACTTTCTAAAGTTGAAAAAATTAATGCTCTGATTAATCAAGTTGCTGAAATAGAAAAAGTGCCAGTTGCAGCAGCAGGAGTAGCGCCATTGTATGAGAATAATGTTCTTAAAGAGAATTTGACGAGCGATGGTGATCATCTGAACGCAGACGGCCTAAAAATTTACCGACAAGCATTATTACAAATCCTGGAAAAGTAATATGATGTCGTCAAATTGCCCATAGTAAAAGCACCTCACCAAAGTTACGTTTATCTAAGATAATTCGTAGTTCGTAACTCAAAATTACGAATTACGAATTACGTTAGCGACACGAGAAAGCGAGTCGGCGTATCCCTATGGGGATCTTGCTACGCAAAGCATCTCGTAAGAGAGCGTCATTACAAATTATTATTAGGCTTTCCAATTCCAAAACCGTGCATAAATATAAGCTATGCCCTCATCAATAATTGTCCGTACACCTTGGCTATAATCCCACCATTTGTTTGGATCATAATCTTGTGTTTTGGCAGCGATCGCACCAACTTTGATGTTAGGGCTAAGTAGTTTTTTAAATAGCAACCAACTCCTACGGGTGTGAACGTCCAAAGAAAAAACATTAATTGATTGTAGCTTTAAATTTGAATCGGATAGCCAGCGATTAAATTCGGCAGCAGATGCATAACTACGATCCTTGATTACCACAGGTGTCGGCACAGCTATCACCTTCTCTGATTCTAAACCGAGTTGTTTGAAAGTGGCGGCTGACACTTCTGCAAAATTCTTGTATTCGCTAAGATAATTTCCTTTTTCTATTGAGCCTCCCGTGGTAATTACTAGACTATAAGAACCGTTTTTAAATTCAGTTAAAGCTTGTTGTATGGCATAATCTGGTAGCCATCCTTCAACAACCAATATTTCTGCTGATTTGATAGGGGAAGTCACGGCGAGAAATGAGTGTACATGAGTAATAGTGAAAAATATTAAATAAGCAATCAAAGCGATCGCAATCGCCCACCCCTGAGCCGTAAGTGTCCACATTTCTTGGCATTTTATTAGTTTGATTTTTGGAAATTTTTGACGCCGACGATTTTTCTGCATTAAACCTTAGCTAAACGTTGTTCTTTCAAGTAAGTAAATACAGACTTATCTCCGATATCAGCAGGAATTGCTTGCACTGTCTTTCGCAGGGCAAATACCAAAAACAACGTTGCCCAAATTCCTAATAAAACACTTTCCCCCTGAGTTGGTAAAATTCCTACCAAATGTCCTAACAATAGTAGCGGTACTGTTAGGGTTAATACTTTGGTTTCCAGGCGATTGAAGCAAAAAGCCTCTTTAAAATAAATACCTGCCAAAGCAACGAAGATAAAACCAACTCCAAATAAAGTAACAGGCTGATTGTAAACAGCCAGAGCTAAAGGTTCACCACTAGAGATTGCCAGAATCACTGATGCTATACTACCGATCGCCCAAAAAATTTGCAAGATTCGGTGCAGTGATGCCATATAAATATGAATGGTGAATAAACTTACACCAAGAGCGAGAATAAAACAAGTATATAGAGGTGTAAGTGCGGTAAAAATAGTCGGGTTATTGTTGAACAAAACCAAAGCACTGCCTATGGCAAAACTCAGTGCTGCTACCATTAGCCCAGCGCGGTAGATAATTACGCCAGTGCGATCGCTCTGAGTAATTGTAAATTCCCCAAACTGACCTTGATAAACTTCTGGTGGAGGTAGTGTTTGCGTAGTCATAGTTAAAATATAGTTATGAATTACTAATAGAGTACAACAGGAAATTGCTGAAGAGTTACTTTTATTATTATGGGCAATCAGACAAACTAAGTGTCACAATCCCTGAACTTTTAAGCCATTTTTGTAGTATCAGTTGACTTGACAGACGCGGTATCGTGAATTATATCTACCGTTTGACCAGATTTCCTTCGAGAGGGAAAGACATAGCAACAGTAAAGCACGGCGTAAATCCAGCTACCATCTCAATTAACCAGACTAACACGGGAATTTTGCCCCCTGTTAAAGGTAGGCAAACTTCCGTAATATTATACTAGTAATTAGCAATGGTTTGTATAGTCTCTAGTTTAGCTGAGTACTTGATTCTAAGATTAGACTTTAGCTATAGACAGTAGATATTGACAAATTTAAAATTTAGTGGATATAAAACTTTGGCAATCAGATAACCCCATAATTAGTTGATATAGGAAGGTGAGATGAGCGATCGCGCAAGCGCCCACCGTAGGTGATCGCATTTGTCTAAAGAATTGCCAAACTGTAAACCCTTCCTCGGTTTGTTGTCAGATATTGCTCTTTGTCGAGGATGTGCGATCGCTTAAAATAATTTTCACTCAAGTCAATAGCGATCGCAATTAGACAAATTATATGATGTGTCTTAGCAATATGCCTTAGTTTAGCGCCTACGCATAGTTCAGCACCAGAAAAGCAACTATATCCATCCACTCAACAATGGCAGGAATAGTTGACACAACCTTGAGCAGCGCAGTTGGAAATTTTTTCAACTTGCTTCGGAGCTTTTATTTCAGTAAATAGCTGAATCGCTCGATTAAAATTCATTTGACTTTCATCAGGCTTTGCCATCTTTTGATAAGTTAAACCTAATTGAAAACTGACCGATAACAATTAACCACATAGGTTTCCAGACAGAATTTCCAGTATCATCAGTTACATGAATCCTGATAAGCGTGAAGGGATGACGGTACATTTTTTGGTGTTTGGTTCCCCTTATCAACATTTGATGCCAAGCTTAGATTGTGACGTTTAAAAGACGACCTTTACGAGTTGTCTGTTGAATTTGTGTTGTTTCGTCAGCCTCATGCCAAGTTTCAGCATCAGCTAAATCAAACCGATCACCGTATTTTTTGGGACAGTTTCACCGAAAGTTTGCGGATGCCGTGCCCCTTTAGAGATTTAGACAGGAACCGAAATGCTGATTTCATGACTGATTCTGTCTAGCATTTGCTTTGCATAACTAACATCCTTGTCGCTGCCTGTTACAAGGATGATAAACTCACCTGCTTGGATTTGAGTCTCGTATTTCAGTACCTCATGCTTCGGAATTCCTAACCCTGCCAAAGCACCCGCCAGTCCTCCGACAGCAGCAGCACCAGCGCCACCAACAAGCGTTCCTTCCAACCAACCCGCCAACACTCCAGCAATGGGGCCAGCAATGAGAATAGGAGCTATTCCGGGAATAAACAGCACTCCAGCCCCTGCTAAAATGCCAAATAAACCTCCGACGAAAGTACCCCAATAAGCACCTCCTGTAGCTCCGGCTTTGGCAGTATCTTTCCAGGTGAGAAATCCGCGCACATGTTCAGTGGTTTGGTAGTCTTTGCCAATGATCGAGAGCTTTTGCATATCGAAGCCTTCTTTTTCCATCTCCAATACAATCCTTTCTGCTTGTGCATGGGAGGGGAAATGAGCAACAACTGTATGTGTATATGTCATGAGTTTGTTTCTCTTATTTATTTCTTCGATAAGCTTGCTTTAAGGAGGCAGAGGGGAGTATTCCTCTTGCCTTCTTCACTTATGTCTTATTTCTCGGTAGTTTCCGCAGCAGCTTCAGCATCTAGTCTGGCAGCGATCGCTTCTGGCGCGCCTTTGGCTGCAATTTCATATTGCTTACCATCGGCTGACTGCCAAACGTGAGACATTGCCAATAGCTCAGGTGAGAGCGAATATTCTCGCAACAGTTTCCAATCGTTATGCAGATGTTCAGTATGTGCGAGATAATGAGATCCCAATTCCTTAAACGCTTTCTCCATTGGATCAAAGGGATCTCTTTGACTCGCCAGAATGCAGAACTCGACTAATTCATGAACTTCTTCAGGGAGAGTCTCTCGTGAATGCAATTCCAAATTATATGGCTGAGAGGTTTCTGCCTGATTATATGCAAACAGCTGTTGCACAGCCATCTGATTCAAAGTTAGTGTCCCGGTTTTATCCACACACAGAACGGTTGCGGAACCCAAGGTTTCAACGGCTGAGGCGCGACGAGCTAAAACGTGTTTCTGAGAAATGCGCCAAGCACCCAACGCTAAAAAGATGGTAACAACAACCGGAAATTCATTCGGCAAAATTGCCATTGCTAAAGTAATACCTGCGAGAAATCCCTTGAGCCAATCTCCTCGCGTGATTCCATAGATAACAACGATCGCTACACACAACAATAAAGCGATGCCAAATAAGCGACTCACCAACCGAGTCATTTCCTGTTGTAAGGGAGTCGGTTCCGGCTTGACTTTTTGTAAGGCGTTGCCAATCTTGCCCATCTCTGTTTGAGCGCCCACCGCTTGGACTTGAGTAATTCCCTGTCCTTGAACTACCAATGTTCCAGAATATACAAAGGGCAACTCATCTCCGCCTGGACGCGCCATTTGCATACTGCCCACAGCTGCAACTTTGCGAACAGGTAGCGATTCTCCGGTTAATAACGACTCATCGGTTGAGAGATTTGAGCAGGAGAGCATGATTGCATCCGCAGACACGCGATCGCCTTCTGCCAAAACTAAGATATCTTCTCGAACGACTTCTCGCCCCGCAATCCGTTTTCGCTCTCCATCCCGAATTACTAAGGCGCGAGGACTGGAAAGATCGCGTAAGGCTTCTAGCGCGTGTTCGGTTTTACCTTCTTGGTAAAGGCTGATCCCTGTGATGAAGAAGACAAAACCCAGCAAAATCAAGGCTTCTTGTAGATCGCCTAAAATCCAATAGATGATACCACCACCGACTAGCAAGAGGAAGATTGGATCTTGAACAGTTTCCCAAACGAAGGATAAAATACTGCGCGATCGCGACGATGGGAGTTCATTGTAGCCATCTTCTTTGAGCCGAGCGATCGCCTCTTGCTCAGATAAGCCAGCCACGGTATTGAGATCAACAGTTGAAACCATAATTCTACTTTTTCCTATGAAACATAAAACAGATCAATTCACTTGATGTTAAATATCAAATTTGAGGAAGTCGTGAGGTGATATAAAAGGTGCAAAGGTTACGGTTAGCCGATCCTATTTCCGTCAATAAGAGGCAGAGCTTGCACTCAAAAATCCTTTTTCTCCCCTGCCCCCCTGCGCCTTTAGTCAACAGTCTCAACATTTGAGTTAAGCTAAAAATCTTTTAATTTGCATCCTCAAAAAAATGAATCTCTTGTGGGGTGGGCATCTTGCCCGCCCTAGTTGTGCAAATTAAATGCGCGACAGCTTAGGTGATTTCTGACAAAGAATATACCCAGGTTGACGAGTTTCGACTTCTCTGCGAGACGCTACGCGAACGCTCAACTCTCGATCCCTTGGTTGGTTGAGCGAAGTCGAAACCAACGGCGACGGTACATTTATTAACAGAAATCACCTTATCTAGATTCTCACCGGCTGCTAAGTCCATCAGTGGTTCGCCCGGCCATCTCAGTGGGATGGATGCAATAGAGCGCCATTTCCTCCGCACGACCCCAGGCATCAATCCAGGTGCGATTAATCGCGGGTGAAAGCGTTGGATTTTGGGTTTTGACAAATTGCATCAGGCGATCAATATCTTCCTGAAGAGTGATATGTTCGGCAAGACCTGTCACAGTAACGCTGCGCCAATGCTTTTGATCGTGGATTTCTTCAACTTGCAAACAAACTTCTGGATTCGCATCCATATACTTGGTCTTCATCCCAACCGTAGTAAAGATATAGATGTTTGGCTCTTGAAAATAATAGCGCATAGGTACAACATAGGGATGTCCTTCAATAGCACAACCTAAGTGTCCATATCCTACTTTCTGCAAGAGCTCATGTATCTCTTTTGTGTTCATTTCATCGATATCTAACATTGTCATCCTCCAGAATAAATATTTAATTGATTAATCGAGTCGCAAATGTGTTGTTGACATTTTGCCTACTTTCATCGTAACTATTCCGAGGGTGTAATTAGCAAAAAATATCCCCCTTGTAAATCTACATAACCAAATTAAATGAGTTTTTTGATAGTGTTTCAAAAATGGTGATACTAACTGAGATATACCTTTTCTAACTGCTTTTCAAGATTTAGTTCTCCATTTCTAGAGACTTGACCCAAAATCTGTTATGCGATCGCTGTCGCAGACGGCAAGCCGTTCGCAGGTGATGACTGTTGGCAAATTGCTAAACAAGCAAGCACAGCAAGGAACTCATCAAAATCCAGGGGTTTGGTGAACCAAATATCCACAAGAGGGCAAAAAGCACTTTTTGCAAGAGGTTAATTTTCTACACCATGACATAGTGTTGTTTGATTTCTAGGGTTATTTGTTTGATTAAAATATAAAAATTAAGAAAAATGTCAAATATAAATTTACTTTTTTCTAGAATAGCAACTTTTCAAAAAGTCCTATATCAAAAGAATGAGATTTGATGTGATATTTTTTTAGCAAAATATAGCTGTTATCATAAAAATATAAAAACAGCGACAAGGCTAGACGTTGCGAGGCAAACAATATGAATGCCAATGAAGTTTTGAAGCAATATGCCGCCGGGAAAAGAAATTTTAGACAGGCGGATTTAAGAGGAATAATAGCAGATTTTTTTTGAGGTATAGACAAACTTTCATAAATTGTAATCAATGAATTCACGCAGTAAATCAAACGGTAGTCGCTCAGGTGTAGTAGATAAGCAAGGTTATCTATTCAGGGTTTAAAAAAATTTGGATACTGAATCTATGCCTCAAGTCATCCCCTCATTTTGGAACCTGTCTGCCGAAAAGGTATTAGATCAGCTCAAGAGTAGTCCCCAGGGTTTGAGTCGCCAGGAGGCGCAGCAACGACTCACTCAATATGGCGCAAACAGTCTGAAGCAGAAGCGGCAGTCACCCACACTACTCCTGTTGCTGAACCAGTTCAAGAGTCCAATTATTTTGATTTTAGTGGCAGCTGCGATTCTCTCCAGTTTTCTTGGAGATGTCATTGATACTATTATTATTCTGGTCATCGTACTAATTAGTGGGCTATTGGGATTTTGGCAAGAGCGCGGAGCTAGAGATGCCGTAACGAAGCTACTGGCTTTAGTGCAAGTAAAAGCCACAGTTTTGAGAGATGGTCAATCTCAAGATATCCCTAATCAGGAGGTGGTTCCGGGTGACATTGTGTTGCTTGCTGCTGGTGATAGTATCCCCGGTGACTGCTTAATTTTAGAGTCGAAGGATCTGTCGGTAAATGAAGCCGCACTGACGGGAGAAACCTATCCTGCTGATAAACTGAGTGGCGTATTGCCGAAGGAAGTCGGACTCAGCCAGCGAACAAACACCCTTTATATGGGCATTAACGCCATCAGTGGTACTGCGAAGGCGGTTGTGGTGCAGACCGGAAAGCAGACTGAATTTGGTAAGGTATCAGAACGCCTGAAACTTAGACCGCCCGAAACCGAATTTGAAACGGGACTGCTTAAGTTTGGTTACTTTTTGATGGAAGTGACTTTGATTCTGGTTGTTTTGATTTTCCTCGCTAACGTTTACTTGAAACGCCCCGTTCTGGAATCATTTCTATTTTCCCTAGCGCTTGCAGTCGGTCTGACTCCCCAATTGCTACCTGCGATCGTCAGTGTTAACTTGGCTCGCGGTGCCAAACAAATGGCGAAAAAGCAGGTGATTGTAAAACGACTGCCCGCGATTGAAAACTTTGGCAGCATGAACGTGTTTTGTACAGATAAGACGGGCACGCTGACGGAAGGGGAAGTGAAAATTCACGCTGCGGTTGATGTAGAGGGGAAAGAGAGCGATCGCGTTTTACTTTACGCTTATTTAAATGCTGCCTCTGAATCAGGCTATGTAAATCCCATCGATGCCGCAATTCGTCAGCACAAACAATTCGATATCTCTGCTTATCAGAAGCTAGATGAAGTGCCTTACGATTTCAACCGCAAACGTCTAAGTATTTTGTTGAAGAAAGATAATACAAATCTGATTGTTACTAAAGGTGCGTTAAAGACGATTCTTGATGTTTGCTCAACGGTCGAAACTGGTGAGGGAAAGATAATTGACATTGCAGACGAGGGAGACAAGATTCAGCAACGGGCTGAGGAATTGGGCAATGAAGGGTTTCGGGTTTTGGGGGTGGCTTACCGAAACTGCGTAGCTTGCGTGTCGTCTGACGACAATCGCGATTCTTTTAGCAAAGACGATGAAACAAACATGACGTTTTTGGGGTATCTTGCGCTTTTCGATCCACCAAAGGCAGGTATTGCTGATACCCTCAAAGATTTGGGGCTATTAGGCATTACTACAAAAATGATCACGGGCGATAGTCGAGCGGTTGCCATCAGCATCATTCAACAGGTGGGACTACCAAAACCAAAAGTTTTGACTGGTAGCGAACTGCAAAAGCTCTCTGATGAAGCCCTAATGCATCGTGTTGGGGAAACAAATGTCTTTGCTGAGGTTGAGCCGAATCAAAAAGAGCGGATCATCATCGCGCTGAAAAAAGCCGGGAATGTAGTCGGCTATCTCGGCGATGGCATTAACGATGCCTCAGCGCTTCATGCTGCCGATGTGGGTATTTCCGTTGAGAGTGCGGTTGACGTAGCCAAAGAAGCCGCAGACATCGTGTTGATGCAAAAAGACCTCAATGTTTTGGTCGAAGGCGTGAAAGAAGGACGGGTAACGTTTGCCAATACGCTCAAATACGTGTTTATGGCAACGAGTGCTAATTTCGGTAATATGTTTAGCATGGCAGGTATTTCTCTGGTTCTACCCTTCTTACCACTGCTACCCAGTCAAATTTTGCTCACAAACCTGTTGACCGATTTCCCCGAAATGACGATCGCAACCGATCGCGTAGACCGGGAACTGGTAAACAAACCCCGCCGGATGAATATCACGTTTATCCGTAACTTTATGCTAGTGTTTGGGCTGCTGAGTTCAGTTTTTGATTACCTCACCTTTGCTGCACTTCTGTTGCTGCTGCACGCTGATCCTGCACAATTTAGAACTGGTTGGTTTATGGAATCAGTGATTTCTGCATCCATGATTGTGCTGGTAATTCGGACACGGCAATCTATTCTCACAAGCAAGCCAGGAAAATACTTATTAATGGCAACGATCGCGATCGTTATTGTTACGCTTCTCATTCCCTATACCCCGCTTGCAGGTTTACTAGGATTCCAACCTTTGCCGATTGAATTCCTTTTCGTGCTGGCGGCAATTGTGGGACTCTACATCATCTGTGCAGAAAACGTTAAACGAATTTTCTATCAACACGTACAGTCTTGATTTATGTCTCATCCTCAAAATCCAATGGAACCTATTCGTATTTCCTACTTTTCAGATATTCTCTGTGTTTGGGCATATATTGCTCAGATTCGATTAGATGAGTTGCAAACTACTTTTCAAGACAAGATTGCGATCGAGCCGCACTTTGTTTCTGTCTTCGGGAATGCTCGTGAAAAGTTAGAAACCCGATGGCGAGATAAGGGCGGTTTCAAAGGCTATAGCGACCACGTTCAGGAAGTTGTGAAAAAGTTCAATCATATTACCATTCATCCTGATATTTGGACGCACATTATACCTCCTTCATCCACATCCTGTCATTTATTTCTCCATGCGATTCAACTATTAGAAAAGAAGGAAATATTTCCACCATCCGAGAAGGTATTTGAAAGGGCAACCTGGGCATTTCGGGAGGCATTTTTTACCGAACTGGCAAATATCTCCGATCGCTCGGTACAATTTGCCATTGCCGAAACATTAGGATTACCGATTGCTGTCATCCAGGAACAAATTGATAGCGGTGAGGCATACGCCCAACTTTCTCAGGATTTTGAGTTAGTCAAGGAACTGACAGTATCCGTCAGTCCCACCCTGATTTTTAATGAAGGACGACAACGACTCAATGGCAATGTGGGGTATCGAGTGATCGAAGCAAATATCCGCGAGCTTTTGCACAATCCCCCCAATGAACAATCCTGGTGTTAGCGTGTTGTGCGATCGTCGCTTGCACTAAATGGATAAGTATCACGCTGATTAAGGCAGTCAATATTTTTCCTAAGTTTTGTACCGTATTTAATCAATTGATTCAATTCATTCAATAAATCAAACAACAGCCTGTCAGGGTAATTGTAGAAGCAGGGTTGTTAATTCAGCCCAACTGCGTTATATGTCAGTCACACAACTTGAGGCGAAAAATATGAAGAATCTTTTTCTAACATTATTGCTAGGAATATTATCATTTATTTGTATTTTGGCGATCGCACCAATGCCACCCGCATCTGCTAGTTCGATGCCCCAAACTCAGCTATCAGAAGCGATCGAGCATTTTTTGACTTCTCTTCCTAGCGATTATTACACGATCGCAAATACAGAAGCTCTCAAAAATATTATCAAAAATGATAATGCAGCACTAATTGATGTCAGACAGCCTTCTGAATATAACTCCGGTCACATTCCCAACGCCATTAATATCCCCTTGCAAACCTTAATTGCCAATCTTGATAAAATTACCCAAGATCGCCCCGTAGTTCTCTATTGCACAACGGGCTATCGAAGCGCAATGGGAGTTATGACTTTGCAAATGTTAGGACGTACTAACGTGCATGGTTTTCCGCCTAGCATTCAAGGTTGGAAAGCAGCAGGAGAACCTTTGCAAAAGTAGGATGCAATTACCACAAATAAAGGGTTTAACTAGAGTTTTATTAAAAAACTGTTTTTCCTAAGTTTTATATCGTAGTTAATCAATTCAATCAGGAAATCAAACAACAGTCTGTCATAACAATAAAGACCAGAGTTGTTAATTCAGATCGAGTAGTCCTCATATTCAATAAGGAGCGCATGATGCGCTTGAAAAATGAGAACAAGACAACTGCCAAAAATATTGAAGAGAAACTACAAAGGAATATTACAATGAGCAATCAAGATGATTCCCAACAATCTGTCCCGCAATATGACCCGCACATCATCCCGGCTGAATCC
>Ga0105049_10000929_pt1 | contig 33766 bp, 45 predicted proteins | sample MAT06_FD_78087 | JGI IMG/M metagenome (GOLD analysis project Ga0105049, IMG submission 78087) | Freshwater microbial communities from Lake Fryxell liftoff mats and glacier meltwater in Antarctica - MAT-06 | ecosystem: Environmental > Aquatic > Freshwater > Ice > Liftoff microbial mat | place...
GAGAAGGGAGGCTGACGGGGGGGGGAGGGGGGGGGGGCGGGGCGGGGGGGGGGCGGGGGGGGGGCGGGGGGGGTGGCGAGGGCCGGATCAGGTCCGGGCAAGTGCCGGCGCAGGGGTGGCGCAGGGGTGGCTCGGGGCTGGCGATGCGCCGCGTCAAGCCGCATAAGGGTCTATCAGGGCTTAACGTGCGCTACCTGGAGCACGGACTTGTCATCCGTTTCGCCAACGTGGACAAAAACCACAACCTCCAATTCGCCCAGGTTCCAATGGTCTTCCAGGGTCACGTCGTAGCCTCGTCGGATGACGCGCCCCATTTCTGTCGTGGTGCTGAATACGGCGCCGGTGGGGGGAGTGGGCATGACGCGAAGCACGTGGTTGTGCTCGTAATCGTCCACTTTGCCGGTCTCCGTTTGCTGCGGGTCTATGATGCCGCTTTCAAGAACCATTACGCTGAGCCGGGTGGCCTGCGCCACGGTTTCCAGGAAATGGGCTTGCACAATGACTTGCAAGGTGCGGGCATCGGCATCCAGATCGGCCTCTACGGTGACGTTTACTGTCGGGGGTTCCAGCAATTCTGCTTCCACATAACCCGTCCATTTGGGCAGCGTCAGCAACACGGCGGGCTCCCCGGCAAATTGCCTTCGGTTCACCGTGCCGATGGGCCAGAGCGTGGTTGGGCCGATGAGCGCGTCAATGGCAAAGGATTCGTCGTTGCGGAAGTCTTCGTCGCTGTTCGGGAAACTGCCCTCAAAGTAGTTGTGCTCGGACACTGGAACCACCCGGCCAGGATTAGCATTGCTGAGCACTTCGGCCAGTTGGTGCGCATCGGGACAGTTGACGCATTGCACTCCGGTGAAGTCTTCGAGCAGCACTTGCCGAAGCTGAGCCGGCGGGATTACCAGGTCTAGGTACGCGGTGTCAAGGGTTACGCTTGCACCCACCACGAAGGGGGTTACTTCCTTGCACGAAACCGCGGCAGCGGTCACAAAGACTGCCAGGAGAACGCGGGCCATTCCCCCGTTGATCAATTGGCGCAGTGTTAAAACCATAGGATTAATCATGGTGCTCAGAAACTGGAAGTTACGCCGATTTTAACGCCATTGAACGCCGGTTCAAAACGGCAGACCCCGCCCGTGCAAATGATGCCTTCAACCTGGCGCGAGTAACTGGCATAGAAACGATTGGCTTTATTCGTATACGAACTAAATAGTGAATAATAGTGAATCTGGCCTGGGCTTTTTTCGGTGGGATCGTAGTTGTACATATCGGCCACGGAGATGGAAAAACTCGGGGCCATGTTGAATTCGATCAGGCCGTACATCCAAGAGCCGAAATCACCTTGGTTGCTCATGTGCTGGGCTTCAATGCGGATAGATTTGCGCTTGTCTAATTTGTACAGAAATTCAACAAAGGGCGTGAACGTGCGGACCGTGGGCACGCCGGGTTTGTTTTCGTAAAAGTCCTGGTTGTATTGAACGGTTTGGCCGCCGACGAGAAGCTTCCAATCGGATTTGATGCGCACTTCAAGGTCAGCGTAGATTTCGCGGAAGAGCTGGCGGTTGTCTAGCGTGCGGATGTCCGAATAGTTTCCAGTCAGGGTGTAGCCTTTAACTGGCGTGTAAATGCCATCAAGTTGATAGCCGATTTCGCCCAGATCTTGCGCTACCGCGTTGTAGCGAGCGGGCAGGCGCAGTGAGTTTTGGCGGGTCAACGTGGGCAGAAAATTGAAGATGCCGTTGAGCAGTTGTTCGTTGGGCGAGGTGCGGAGCATAAAGGCATTAACCCGGCGGAATTGGCCGGTGAGCCCGAGCCCCTTTTTGGAATAGCTGATGCTGCTGAGCACGGCACTGCCGTACTGGTCCCAGGGGCTGCCATCAGGCGTTTCGTATTCGTTGCTTTTTCCGGCTAACTCCACATACCAACTAACGTTGCCGATGTTGAGCGTGTTGTAGACGGAGGCGGCGTAAACATTGGCCAGGGGTCGGACGGAATCGCCGGGGAGGAGGGTGGGGGCCAGGTTGGCGCGGACAAGGTCCAGGTTTTCTTTGTCCATGGAACGGTCAACCACGGTGAGTCCTGGGCTGAGCCGGACGCTCTTTCCGGCAGCGATGCTGCCTTCGAGCCGCCCGCCCATGATGACCGGTGCAAAGAGGTCGAAGCGGTCGCGCTGCTTGCCTACGATGCCGGTAACGGTCCAGTTTTCGTGTATTGCGTACAGCAGCCGGACGCCGAGCAAGGCTTTGTCAATACCAAGTGCGCGCTCTTCATAGGCCCTGAACGTCAGCCCGGAGCCAAATTGTTCGTAGAGGTAGCCGGCGGTGATGTCCAGTTTGCCCACCCGTTTTTGCAGGTAGAATGTGCCCACCCCGATGCCGGTGAAAGCTGTGCCGGGGTTGTGCAGGTTGGAGTTGTAGTGGGCATCAAAGCGCACGCCCATAGAAAGGTCCCATTCCGGATTCAGGTAGCTGAACGAGAGCCAGGAGTCGCCGCCATTCTTGAGCACGTCGTAGTGTTCGGTGCCCGAAGCGCCAATCAGCGTGTCCCGGATGTAGAACTGGGTTTCCAGTTGAAGGTCGCCGGAAAACTGGCCCTGGCCGAAAGCGCCCTTGGAACTGCCTGCAAGCAAGGCAATTATGATGGCGAGCAGGAGCGGGCTACCCGGAAGGAAGGTGAGTTGCTTCATTGGTGGCAATAAATTTAGCCCACGGTGCCTTATTTTGTGGTTCAGGTTTAGGGCTGAATTTGGTTTCCAGGTGCATTATGGCATAAAAATTGCCGATTGTACGTGTTTGGTTTCAGAACTAACCTCTCTTTCACCGATTTTTGTTCCCTATGCACAACTACACTTCGCCTTTTCTGGCTGCTTTTGGATCGATCATGGGCCCTTTTAGAAAGACCTTGGCTCTGGCGCTTTTTCTGGTGCCAGCCGCTTTGGTGCAAGCCCAGGATCAATTGCCTTCCGTGATCTTGCAGGACGTGAATGGACAAAAAGTGGACATCGCCAGTATTGCCGGAAACGGCAAAATCACGGTCTTGAATTTTTGGGCCACCTGGTGCACTCCTTGCAAAAAAGAGCTCAATAACATTGCCCCGCTTTACGAAGACTGGCAAAAAGATTACAATGTGGAAATCGTGGCCATTTCTATTGACGACGCTCGCAACCAAGCCAAAGTAAAACCATACGTAGACGGACAAAGTTGGGATTACACCGTGCTCATTGACGTGAATGGTGCGCTGAAACAGAAGCTGAATTTTCAGCAGGTGCCCTACACGGTGATCGTGGATCAGCAAGGTAAAATTGTGAGTCGCCACGCCGGTTATGTGGATGGTGACGAATACCTGCTCGAAGAAGAACTCGCCAAGTTGGCGGGAAAATGATAGAATAACTTACGGTCGCAAAAAAAACCGCCGGCGCAAGCCGGCGGTTTTTTGTTTAGTATAGCGTTGAAGGGCTTTAAGGCGAACCCTCAGTTCACTTTAGAGAAGCGTTTGGACTCCACGAGATCATTGCTGCCGTTGAGCATCCGGGCAAAGTACATGCCTTCTTTCAACTCAGAGAGATCCAACTGAAAGGTGCTGCGCTCTGACCCCAAGTCGTAGCGGCGAACCAGTTTGCCCACGACGCTGTAAATCTCCACCATCCGGATTTTGGCGTTGGCCGGAGCAGAAACGCGAATTTCATTGCGCACTGGGTTGGGGTTAAATTGGAACGAGCTGGCAGAAGGGCTGCTTAAACCGGTGGCCACAGCGTCAAACTCGAAGCTGCAAATAATGGAGTTGTTGGGGTTGCCCACTTCGTACACTTTTAAGCGAACCGTACCCGATCCCGGGACACCATTGGGCTGGAATTGGACATAAAAGCCTTCGCCGGAAATGGTTTGTCCTGAAGTCATTGTGAAGGGAATCAGGACGCTGCCCGGACCCAATGGTTCATCCGAAAACGGAGAGTAACACTGGTTAGGGTCGCAGACGGCGGTTGCCCACTCTGCGGGAATATCTACTAATACCCTTTCCCAGGCTACGTTTATGGTGCTAGCGCCAGAATGGCTGAGTGGTGTTTGGAGCTTTTTTAAATCCCAGGCATTGCCCGTGGCATCAATGCCGCATGGGTCCAAACTGAGCGTGATGGCTTGTCCCTGAACAGCAAGGAACGGGACAAGAAGAGCAAAAAAGAGAAACGTGTATAGCTTGTTCATGAGCAGGTGGTGGAGGTAAGAGCCAAACTTCCAAAAAACCGACAAAGCAGTTTAATGGAAGTTCGGTCAACAGAAACCGCAACAAAGATACGTCCTTAGCGCAAGATCGTCAACTTGCGAGCAGTTGTTTGGCGGGTACCGTCTGATAAACTGTACAAGTACAGCCCATTAGGCAGGTTAGCCAAATCAGCATCCACGCGGACCTGACCGGGCTGAACCGGCAGCTCCAGAACCGAGCGACCTTGCAGATCGCTGATGCGCAAGGTGCCCATGCTGTTCCAGTCGTAAAGCGGAATGGCCGTGAACCCACTGGTCGGGTTTGGCATGTTTTGACCAAGCAGGGCAGAAGCCAGCAAGGCATCAAACTCAAGGCCGCTGAGTCCGTCCCAGAAATAATCGTGAGCCAATTTGACCACCAATTGAGCTACCTCGTCGTTGGTGAACATCTCAATGCCGGTGCCCAAGTAAATGACCTTGTACCCATCTTTCTCGGTGCGAACACCCCCGGTTTTGCTGGCAGTGCCATTGTAGTACATAATGGTGGTGGCCTCTGGTCCGTTAGCACCAATTTCGTCCGGATAGACGTTTGCAGCACCATATTCTGCCGTGATGTTGGTGGTACCGCCAGTTCCCAACCAAGCGTCTGCTGCGTCAAAGGTCAAGCTGGTGGTGGATGTGGATCCATCTCCATTGTAGTCAGCCTCCAGGTAGTTCAGGAAAAAGTTTCGGTTCTGCGGGGTGCCGAAGGGTGAACCAGCATCCATGATTTCCCAGCCAAAGTCCTGGGCGGAGATAAAGAGGTTGCCCCCGCGGTCCAGGAACTCCGAAAAAGCGGCGATTTTATCGTTTGAAGCTGCGGGGAAAGTCCAGCCTGCGTTGTAATAGACGTTCTTAACGCCGTCAAATGCACCCGCTTCCTGACCGCGGATAAATGTGTAGTGGTTAGCCGAAGCGCGGGTGTCGCGGCTGGCAATTTCCAATCCACCAGTGTACAGCAATTCGTGGTCGGCGTAAGTAGACGGGTCAACGCCGTTGCCATAGCCTTCGCCGGAATTCACCACAAGATCCGTTACGTTGTTAACCACATAAAAAGCAAGGCGCTGGGCTGCAAAATCCGGGTCGTCGTTAGAAACAACTTCAAGCGTGTATTCCCCAATGCCGGAGGTGCTGCCAGAATTGACGTTGACCTTGATTTCCTTTTTTTCGCCACCGTTCAGCGAAATAGTGGCAGTGTTAGCATAGGTATTTCCGTCGTATTCAAAATTGGCAGACCAGTCTGCAGCACCGGGCTGATTAGCGGTCAGCGAAATGGTCAGGCTTTCGCTACCGGTTCCAAATTCCTCCAGGTTGCTGTAAAACGAACGGGTGACACCCCCAGGCTGAAAGGCTGAGCCGCTGCCGGGGGAAAGGTCGTATTTCGGAGCGCGACTGCTACCAGAGTTTAGAATGTTGCGCGTTGAAACGTTTTGCACGTAGGCAATGATGTAGACATTGTCCGCTGTCCAGGTTCCGCTGACCGAGTAGTTGAACGTGTAGGTGTTGGTAGAACCTGCATCAGGTAATGTCATGGATGCTCCGCTTGTGCCGCCCAGCGTTTGGCGAAAAACATTGGGAAAGTCACGTTCGCCGTTGCTGCCCGGAGGGGTTGCATAGTTTTTGGGGTCTTCGACAATGAGCACTTGCAGGATGTGCGTCCCGGACGGGGGAGCGCCGATTCCATCCACATAAATGGTCACGTCGCGGTCTGTTCCTGCCGTTTCTTCAACCCGAAGGCGAATGGGGCTTCCAGGTAGGATCGCGTTAGTCAGGGTCTGCTCCGTGAGACCAGCTGGACCACCAAAGAGCGCGCCATCCAATACCATTGAAGGCACCCCGGTAATGCCATAGCGCGCTACCATCGCATTGCTTTCTGTGGGGTTGGCGCTGTACATGGGATCTACCCCCGGCCAGGAGGTATGGTAGGCCACGTGGTTGGCCAGACCCAAATGAGCTTCACGAATGGGTTCAAAAATAGGGTTTTGCGTAGCGCACGGTCCGCAGGAAGCCTGCGTGAAATGCTCCATCATGGGCTGTTTGCGCGCTAATTGCGCTTCGGCCTCGGGCTGAAAGACCAGAAAATTGAGCGTGAGACCGAGTGCAATTTGAGTGAATTTAACATTCATATGAAAAAAATGAGGGCTTTGGTTATGGATTGACAATCGATGGATGGTCTACTAAAATAAGATGTTTTGGTTAGCCCGCGAAAAATGTCCCAAAAAAAAGTTTAGACTGTGGGTAAGAGTCCAAGCCATTACTTGCCCAATCAGTGATCAATACCCTGAACCACCACAACGATTTCCCCTTTAATGGCCGGTCGGGCGGCAAAATCAGCCAGGAGCTCGTTAAGCGGGCCAATACGGTGCTCTTCATGCAGCTTGCTCAGCTCGCGGAAAACCCCCGCAATGCGCTCAGGACCACAGTGTTGCACCAGTTGCTCCAGGCATTTGACCAGGCGGTGCGGGCTCTCGTAGAGCACTGTGGTTCGGGTTTCAGCAGCGATAGCGACAAAACGGGTTTGACGCCCTTTTTTTGGCGGGAGAAAGCCCTCAAAGCAGAAGCGGTCGCAGGGGATACCGCTGGCGGCGAGCGCGGGTACAAAGGCGCTCGGACCCGCGAGACATTCCACCGGAACACCAGCTTGGCGGCAGGCGCGCACCAGCAGAAATCCGGGGTCGGAAATGCCGGGCGTACCCGCGTCGGTGATGAGCGCCATTACCTCGCCCGCCTGCATGCGGGTTACCAGCAGCGGGGTTTGGCGGTGCTCGTTGTGCTGGTGGTAGGGCTCCATGGGCGTGGAAATACCGAAATGTTCCAGCAATCGCCCGGAATTGCGGGTGTCTTCGGCCAGTACACGACCGGCTTCGCGCAGCACACGGACTGCCCGAAACGTCATGTCTTCTAAATTGCCGATGGGTGTGGGCACCAAAATCAGGCGCCCGCGCAGGGCGTCAGCGGGCATTTGCGTGGACGCGCGCAGCGTATTTGCGGCATCGCTCGCCGCGTCAGACAGGGGCTCTTCGACCGTTATAAACACGGTTTGAACCCGCTCTGAGAGCCGTTTTTTATCTGCGTTGCGCCGGCCCAATCCTTAAGCGGGTTGGGGCGTCAAAGCCTCGACGCGGAAATGGTAGTACTCCATGATGGGGTTGGCGAGCAATTTGTTGCAGGCGGTTTCCACCAGGCGGGAGGCTTCTTCGGACGTGCCAGCCTCCAGGACCAGTTCAATGTGCTTGCCGATGCGGACGTCTGCAATGGCAGCCAGGTCCAGGTGTTTCATACTGCCGGCAACTGCTTTGCCTTGAGGGTCAAGGAGTTCCGGGTGGGGCATGATGTTGACAAAAGCCTTGAAAGTCATGGGAAATGGGAGTTGGTCAGTGAGTCAAAGCCGCGGGACGGCTGGTGGCGTTGTGGGCCAGCGAAAGCGCGATGTACCAGGCAAAACAGATGGGAACAGTGAGCCAGCCGAGCTTGAGCACAAAAATACACCCGAAAAAGAGGGCCCAGCCGCTGAGCATTCCGCCGAGTTCCCAAGGGTGTTTTTTTAGGTCGAAGGCTTTGATTTTAAGGCTGAGCAACGGCAGGTTGGAGGTCATCAGCACCGTCAGCACCAGGCTGATGCCGATGACGACCCACTTTTGTTGGAGCAGGCTGCCCAGGCCGGTTTGATCGGTCAGCAGGACCATGGGCAACGAAGCCACCAACATGGCCATTGCGGGGGTGGGTAGGCCCGTGAAACCGGGTCCAGACCCTTCGTCCAGGTTAAAACGGGCCAATCGCCAGGCGGCTCCGAGCGTGATCGCAAAACCGGTGGCAAACAGAGCCATGGGTACCGAAAAGGCGTCGTAGCTCACGTAATAGGCCTGCGCGGTGAGTTGAAAAAGCATCAAACCGGGCACCAGGCCAAAGGTGACCAGGTCGGCCAGGGAGTCCAGTTGCTTGCCCATAGCGCTTTGCGCGCGGAGCACGCGGGCCAGAAAGCCGTCGAAAAAGTCCAGCCCTGCAGCCAAAAAGACCAGGTAACAGGCCATGGAAACACGGGGCATGTCTGCCGCGGCGATGTTCCCGCCCACATAAATATAAAGGTGGTCGTAGAAGAGGTACGCGATAGCCATGCACCCGATGAAGAGGTTGGCCAGCGTGAAGAAGTTGGGGATCTGCCGGATGATTTTATCCACGGACGGTAGCGTTCATGAGGCTTTCAATTTCGTCGGCTTCGAGCGGAATATCGGCCATCAGGTCAATGGGGTCGCCGTCAGTGACCCAGACGTTGTTTTCGAGCCTGATTCCGAACCCTTCCTCCGGAATATAAATGCCGGGTTCTACCGTAAAGACGTTTCCGGTGGAAATGGTCCCGAACCGGTTGCCAATGTCGTGCACATCCAGGCCGAGGTGGTGGGAAGTGCCGTGCATAAAGTACTTCTTATAAAGAGGTGCGTCGGGGTTTTGCTTGCTGACAGCGGTTTTGTCCAGCAGGCCCAGCCCGATCAGTTCGCTCTCCATGATTTTGCCCACTTCCTTGGTGTATTCCGGCAGGCTGGTGCCCGGCCGCAGCATGGTCGTGGCTTCGCGTTGCACCCTGAGCACCGCGTCATAAACGGCGCGCTGGCGATCGCTGAATGCCCCGCTGACCGGGATGGTGCGGGTCAGGTCGGCGTTGTAGTTGGCGTATTCGGCGCCAAAATCCATCAATAAAACTTCGCCGGCCTGGCAAGGTTTGTTGTTGAGGCTGTAATGTAAAATGTTGGTGTCAGCTCCGGAGGCGATGATGGGATGGTAGGCGTGCCCGGTGGCCCTGTTGCGCATGAATTCGTGGATGATTTCGGCCTCGATTTCGTATTCGGCCACCCCGGGTTGCACAAAGTCAAGTACCCGGCGAAAGGCCTTGCCGGTGATGTCGCAAGCTTGGCGCAACAACTCAATTTCCAGCTCCGATTTGACCATGCGCAGATCGGTCAGCAAAGGGGCGGCTCTGCGGAATTCATGCAGCGGGAAGCGCTGGCGGAGCTGGTGAGCGAACCGATGTGCGCCATCTTGTACCGGATTTGTGGCGCGATCGTTTTCATTTCCCCCGAGGTAAATGCGGTCTGCGCGGTGGGCCAGCATGTTCAGCAGCGCTTCGAATTCGTTGGTCCACAGCACATTAGCGATGCCGGACATCGTTTTGCCTTCTTCCTGGGTGTACTTGTGGCCCTCCCATGTTTTAACGGTGTCGTTGGTGGGGCGCAGGAACAGGATTTCGCGGTGTTTGGGGTCTGGTGCATCCGGATACAACAGGAGCACGGTCTGTTCCTGGTCAATGCCGGTCAGGTAAAACAGGTCGGGATTCTGGTGGAACTCAAAGGTGGCGTCGCCGGAGCGGGGCATTTCGTCATTGGACACAAAGACCGCCAGAGAACCTGCGGGCAATTGGGCGCAGAACCGCTTCCTGTTGGCCACAAAAAGCTCGGGGGAAATGGACCGGTATTTCATGGCGTCAAAGCTACGAAACCCCTTGCGGCGGTGGCAGGTCCCATGCGACGGGTATTTTCGCGCATTTCTTGCACATTTTCTAAGCCGGGGCAAGTCATTTATCCACTGTTGTTTCTTATCTTTGCCTCCCCAAACCGGAACAAGCCTGTTTTTTGTTGCCTCTGGCAACTTTTTAGGCGCTCCTCCGCGGTTTTCGCGGAGATGTTTCGGGTAGGTCGTATTTCTAAGCTTGTGTTACTTGTTTGAGGCGGGGTCTCGCTACCAGTTTTCAACAATCGGTAGCTTGATGTTAAGGCAGGCCCAAAGTTGAGCCGGACAAGGAGTTAAGCACGGAAGAGGTTCTCTCTTCCGGCATCTCTTTGTACTCTCCCTTTGTCTTCCTATCTTTGCCGTCCCAAATTTGGCTGGTCATAAACCCGAGTCTGCATGCCCACGATTCAGCAATTGGTCCGCAAAGGCCGCAATGTCATTGAAGTAGCGAGCAAATCGCGCGCGTTGGACAGCTGCCCCCAGAAACGGGGTGTCTGCACCCGCGTGTACACCACCACCCCTAAGAAGCCGAATTCCGCGCTTCGCAAGGTGGCTAAAGTGCGTTTGACCAACGCCACGGAAGTGATCGCTTACATTCCGGGTGAAGGCCACAACCTGCAGGAGCACTCCATTGTGCTGATTCGCGGAGGCAGGGTCAAAGACCTTCCAGGGGTTCGCTACCACATTGTACGCGGTGCCTTGGACACCGCAGGGGTGAACGACCGCAAAAAAAGCCGCTCCAAGTACGGCACCAAACGTCCCAAACCCGGTGCTGCACCGGTAGCCGCTAAAGGAGGCGGTGGCAAGAAGAAATAAGAACCCGTCCGGCCCCAGACCGCATAAAAGGCCGACAACGTTTATAAACCGATGAGGAAGTCCAAAGCCAAAAAGCGCCCGATCTCTCCAGATCCCCGGTACGCTGACATGCTGGTAACCCAGTTTGTGAATAACCTGATGTACTCGGGCAAGAAGAGCACGGGATTCTCTATTTTCTACGATGCGATGGACCGTATTGAGCAGTCCACCAAGGAAAATGGTCACGAAGTTTGGAAGCGTGCCGTGCAAAACGCTACGCCAAACGTGGAGGTTAAAAGCCGCCGGATAGGCGGTGCAACCTTCCAGATTCCGATTGAAATCCGTCCGGAACGCCGCTTGTCGATGTCCATGAAATGGATCATCAGCTTTGCCCGCAAACGCTCCGGTCGTTCTATGGCAGAAAAACTCGCAGGCGAATTAATCGCCGCGTCCAAGGGAGAAGGCGCTACGATCAAAAGAAAGGAAGACACGCATAAGATGGCCGAGTCTAACAAGGCATTCAGCCACTTCCGCGTTTAACACAAATTCGCCCCAGGCCTATCCAACATGTCACAACGCGACCTTACACTCACCAGAAACATCGGCATCGCCGCCCACATTGATGCGGGCAAGACCACGACGACCGAGCGTATTCTGTTTTACACCGGCATGACCCACAAAATCGGGGAAGTGCACGACGGTGCTGCTACCATGGACTGGATGGAGCAGGAGAAGGAACGCGGCATCACGATCACTTCGGCTGCCACGACTACCTTCTGGAAGTACTTGGACAACCAGTACAAGATCAACATTATCGATACGCCCGGCCACGTGGACTTCACGGTTGAAGTGGAGCGTTCGCTGCGCGTGCTCGACGGCGCTGTTGCGCTTTTCTGCGCTGTTGGTGGTGTGGAGCCTCAATCGGAAACGGTTTGGCGTCAGGCTAACAAATACGGCGTTCCCCGCATTGGTTTCGTCAACAAGATGGACCGCTCCGGTGCTGACTTCCTGGAGGTTGTGCGCCAGGTTAAGACCATTCTGAGGGCCAACCCAGTGCCGATTCAGTTGCCCATTGGTGCAGAAGAAACCTTCCGCGGTGTGGTTGACCTCATCGGCAACCGCGCTATTGTATGGGACGACGAGACCTTGGGCGCAAAGTACAACGTCGTTGACATTCCCGCAGATATGGCCGACCAGGTCATGGAATACCGCGAGAAGTTGGTGGAAGCCGTTGCGGAATACGACGATAAGTTGTTGGAGAAATTCTTCGAGAATCCCGATTCCATTACGGAGGACGAGATGATCGCGGCTATCCGCTCTGCGACGATCGACATGGCCATCATCCCGATGATGTGCGGCACGGCTTTCAAGAACAAAGGGGTGCAGATCCTGCTTGATGCAGTGGTCCGCTACCTGCCTTCTCCCATGGACCTCCCGCCGGTTGAGGGCATCAACCCGCGTACGGATTTGATGGAGTCCCGCAAGCCCGATGTAAACGAGCCCTTCGCCGCATTGGCCTTTAAAATCATGACTGATCCCTTCGTGGGTCGTTTGTGCTACTTCCGGGTTTACTCGGGTCGTCTCGACGCTGGTTCTTCGGTGTTGAACATCCGCACGACCAAAAAGGAACGCATTTCCCGCATCCTTCAGATGCACGCCAACAAGCAGAGCCCGTTGGAGTTTATCGAAGCAGGCGACATTGGAGCTGGCGTCGGGTTTAAGGAAATCCGCACCGGTGACACGCTCTGCGACGAAAAGCACCCAATTACGCTGGAAAGCATGACTTTTCCAGAGCCCGTTATTGGTGTGGCTATTGAGCCCAAGACGCAGGCTGACCTGGACAAGCTCGGCATGGCCCTGTCCAAACTTGCCGAAGAAGACCCCACCTTCCGCGTCAATTTTGACGAGGAAACCGGTCAGACCATCATCCGCGGCATGGGCGAGTTGCACTTGGAAATCATTGTGGATCGCCTCCGGCGCGAGTTCAAGGTAGAAGCCAATCAGGGCGCCCCACAGGTGGCCTTTAAGGAAGCCATTACCCAAGCTGTTCGCCACCGCGAAACCTACAAGAAACAAACGGGTGGTCGCGGTAAGTTCGCCGACATCCAATTTGAATTGTTGCCCGCCGATGAAGGCGTTGTCGGGTTGCAGTTTGTCAATGACATCAGTGGCGGTTCTATTCCCCGGGAATTCATTCCCTCGGTGGAAAAGGGATTCAAAGCTGCGATGGTAACAGGTGTGTTGGCGGGTTACCCGCTGGACAGCCTTAAGGTTCGCCTGTTCGACGGTTCCTTCCACGCGGTGGACTCCGATCAGTTGAGCTTTGAAATTGCCGCCAAAATGGGCTACCGCGAGGCTGCCCGCAAAGCCCGCCCCATTCTGCTCGAGCCCATTATGAAGCTCGAAGTGGTGACGCCTGAAGAGCACACCGGTGACGTCATCGGTGACCTCAACCGCCGCCGCGGCATGATGGAAGGTATGGACATGAAAGGCGGAGCTCAGGTTATCAAGGCCAAAGTGCCGCTTTCGGAAATGTTTGGTTACGTAACCCAGTTGCGCACCATCACGTCCGGCCGCGCTACCAGTATCATGGAATTCTCCCACTTCGCCCAGGCACCGGATTCGATTGCCGAAGAAGTGATCGCCAAATCAAAAGGCAAAGTCAACGTTTAAAGCACCCGCAAGGGACGTAGCGTCATGAATCAAAAGATTCGCATTAAGCTCAAGTCTTACGACCACAACCTGGTGGATAAATCCAGCGAAAAGATCGTTAAGACAGTTCGCAACACCGGTGCCGTGGTGTCTGGTCCTATTCCGCTGCCAACGCAGAAGAAGATCTACACCGTGCTGCGTTCGCCCCACGTCAATAAAAAGGCGCGGGAGCAATTTCAGCTCTTCACCTACAAGCGACTGCTGGACATCTACAGCTCCACGAGCAAAACCGTAGATGCCCTGATGAAATTGGAATTGCCCAGCGGGGTGGATGTAGAGATCAAAGTCTAGTCAGCGATGAAAGGCATTATTGCAAAAAAGGTCGGAATGACCAGCTATTTCGCGGAAGACGGCCGCCAGCACGTTTGCACGGTAGTGCAAGCCGGCCCCTGCGTTGTAGTTCAGAAGAAAGACGCGACCATCGATGGCTATGAGGCCCTCCAGGTCGGGTTCAACCAGGCCAAGGAGAAGCACACCACCCGGGCCATGTCCGGACACTTCAAAAAAGCCGGCGTTGCCCCGCAACGCAAGCTCACAGAGTTCCGCAATTTCCCTGGCGACCTGCAGGTCGGCGCTGAAATCAAGGCTGACATTTTTGCCGAGGGCGAGTCGATCATTGTGACCGGCACCTCCAAAGGCAAGGGTTTCCAAGGGGTCGTGCGCCGCCACAACTTTAGCGGTGTTGGTATGCGGACTCACGGTCAGCACAACCGCCACCGTGCACCAGGCTCGATCGGCGCTTCGTCTTTCCCCTCCAAGGTGTTCAAAGGCATGCGCATGGGCGGCCACATGGGGGTTGACCAAGTACAGGTCAAGGGACTGACCATCCTCAAAATCATTCAGGAGGACAACCTGATGCTCATCAAGGGAGCGCTTCCCGGAGCTAAAGGTTCATACCTGGTTATTGAAAGTAAATCCCCGATTGCCGCGCCCGTTGTGGCCAGCGAAACCGAAGCAGCAGCGGAGTAATTCGCCGCAGGACACACACGCAAAAGCAAACCTGACGATTCAAGGGCCGAAGCATGAAACTGAGCATTAAGGACAATACGGGTAAGGATACGGGCAAGACCGTCGAACTGGCTGACGCTGTGTTTGGGGTAGAGCCATCGGACCACGCCATTTACCTGGACGTAAAGCAGCACCTGGCCAACGTGCGTCAGGGTACGCACAAGTCCAAAGAGCGCAACGAGATATCGGGTTCTACCCGCAAGCTCAAGCGCCAGAAGGGCACTGGGGGCGCTCGCGCCGGAGACATCAACAGCCCGTTGATGCGGGGTGGAGCCCGTGTATTCGGTCCACGTCCCAGAAATTACCATTTCAAGCTGAACCGGAAGGTCAAGCAATTGGCCCGCCGCTCAGCATTGAGCTACAAGGCATCCAGCGCTGCTATTGTAGTGCTCCAGGATTTCGAAATGGAAAAACCCAGAACTAAAGAATTCCTGGGCTTGCTCAAGAATCTGGGATTATCCGAAAGCAAGACGCTCGTCATCCTCAGCGATTCTAACCGGAACCTGTTCTTGTCAGCTCGCAACCTTCCCGGATCCCGGATTACGGCTGCAAACCGCCTGAATACCTACGATATCATGAACGCCAACACGGTTGTCATGATGGAGAGCTCAGTTAATTTGCTCAACCAAACACTTTCCTGAACCCGGTAAAACGGAATTCAGCCTGATAGCCAACCGATCGAAACCATGGACATTCTCATTAAGCCCATCATCAGCGAAAAAATGACCGAGCAGGCCGAAACGCTGAATACCTATGGCTTTGTCGTACATAAGCGGGCCAACAAAATCCAGATCAAGGATGCTGTTGAGAAGATGTATGACGTGAACGTGAAAAGCGTTCGGACCATCCAGCACGGAGGTAAGCACGGTTACCAGCGCACGCCTTTTGGCATCAGCATTGGCACGCGCGGCGCCCGTAAGAAAGCTTATGTTACGTTGGGCAAAGGCCAGCAGATCGATTTTTACAGCAATATTTAATCAAGACCCAGCGACTTCGCAATGGCACTGAAAAAATACCTCCCGATGACCCCTGGCACGCGTTTCCGCGTTGGAAACGCCTATGCCGAAGTCACCACGGACAAGCCGGAAAAGAGTCTTCTGGCCGACAATAAGAGGTCGGGCGGGCGCAACAGCCAGGGCCGCATGACCATGCGCTATCGCGGCGGTGGACACAAGCAGCGCTACCGCATGATTGATTTCAAGCGGGAAAAGTACGGCATTGAAGCTACCGTAAAGTCGATTGAGTACGATCCCAACCGCACGGCTTTCATTGCCCTGCTGTTCTATGCAGACGGCGAGAAGCGCTACATCATTGCTCCTCAAGGTATCGAAGTGGGCCGCAAGCTGCTCTCCGGACCTGAGGTTGCTCCAGAGGTAGGCAATGCCCTTCCGCTGGCAAAGATTCCGCTTGGTACCGTCATCCACGCTATTGAAATGCAGCCCGGTCGCGGTGCTGTAATCGCCCGCAGCGCTGGCTCTTGGTGCCAGTTGGTCGCCAAAGAAGGTAAGTATGCCATTGTTCGTCAGCCTTCCGGCGAAACGCGCATGATCCTGCTCACCTGCATGGCTACGGTAGGAACTGTTTCCAACTCGGACCACAACCTGCAGTCCTTGGGCAAAGCCGGTCGCAAGCGTTGGCTGGGACGCCGTCCCCGTACCCGCGGTGTGGCCATGAACCCTGTCGATCACCCGATGGGTGGTGGTGAAGGCCGCGCCTCTGGTGGTCAGCCCCGCTCCCGCAAGGGCTTGTACGCCAAGGGCAAAAAGACCCGCAGCCCGAAAAAAGGCTCCAACAAATTCATCATTAGCAAGCGGAAGAAGTAATCCAGCGCATCAGTTATGGGAAGATCCATTAAAAAAGGGCCCTACGTTGCCTTTAAGCTTAGTCGGAAAGTCGAAAAGATGAATGATGCCGGTCGCAAGACGGTTATTAAAACCTGGTCGCGCCGTTCCACCATTCTGCCTGAGTTCGTCGGTTTGACGTTTGCTGTTCACAACGGCAAGACCTTCATCCCGGTTTTCGTCACGGAAAACATGGTAGGCCACAAGCTTGGGGAGTTCGCTCCCACCCGGAACTTCCGCGGTCACTCTTCCAAAAAGAAATAATTAAGCGCCGTTAAAAGCCTTTAGCTCCATGCAATCTTCTGCACTACTCCGAAACAACCCCAAGACGAACAACAACTCAGGTTCGTCGCGCAAAGCGCGCCTGGTCGCCGATCAGATTCGCGGCCTGAGTATTGACAAAGCGCTGGGCATTCTCAAGTTCAGCACCAAGGACGTTTCGCGTCGAATGGAGCAGGTTCTTTTGTGCGCCGTGAACAACTGGAAACAAGAGAACAAGCAAGATCCGGCCGATCAGAACTTGTTTATCAAAGCAGTTCGCATCGATGCAGGCAAGACCATGAAGCGCTTCCAGGCTGCTCCCCACGGTCGTGCGCACCGCATCCGCAAACGCACCCACCACATTTTCCTGACGGTGGACAACAAGGCTCCAGAGGTTATTCCCCCCGTCGCAGAAGCTGCGGCAAAGACCGAAACCAAATCCAAGCGCAAACCGGCGGCCAAAGCCTGAGCCCCCTTCGAAATAGCATAGCATCATGGGACAAAAAGCAAATCCAATCAGCAATCGCCTGGGCATTATCCGGGGCTGGGATTCCAATTGGTTTGGAGGGGACAACTTTCCGGAGAAGCTTGTGGAAGACGAAAAAATCCGCAATTACCTCAACGTGCGTATTTCCAAAGGGGGAATTGCCCGGGTGGTCATTGAGCGGACGCTGAACCGGATAACGGTCACTATTCACACCTCCCGCCCAGGGATCATCATTGGCAAAGGCGGTGGAGAAGTGGACCGGATTAAAGAAGAATTGAAGAAAATCACCAACAAGGACGTTCAGATCAACATCTTGGAGATCCGCCGTCCCGAACTGGATGCTGCTATTGTTGCGGAGACCATTGCCAAGCAACTGGAAGCGCGGATAAACTTCCGCCGGGCTATTAAAATGGCCATTGCTTCCACCATGCGGATGGGCGCTGAAGGGATCAAAGTGCGGGTTTCCGGACGTTTGAACGGCGCTGAAATGGCCCGCCGCGAAGAGTATAAGCAAGGACGCGTACCTTTGCACACTTTCCGCGCGGACATTGACTATGCTTTGCGCGAATCACAGACCATTTACGGCAAAATCGGCGTCAAGTGCTGGATTTGCAAAGGAGATGTGTTGGGCAAGCGCGACTTGTCACCTGGTATTGTCGAGAAGCAGGATCCACGCGCACCGCAGCCACGTCGCCGTCCCGGTGGTGGTGAAGGTGGCGGTGGCCGCGAGGGCCGCGATAACCGAGACACTCGCGATTCTCGAGATCGCGGTGCCGGGGGTGGGGGGAATGCCGGGGGCGGTGGCGGTCGCAAGCGCACCGGTGCCTGATCTCCAGGGCAGAAATAGTTTAGGAGAACAGATTGACCAACGAATAAGAGCCTAAGAGCGATGCTTCAACCAAAGCGCACCAAGTTCCGAAAAATGCAGAAGGGCCGCATGCCTGGTAATTCAGGTCGCGGAACGGAATTGGGTTTCGGATCCTTCGGCCTCAAAGCCTTAGAATCCGCATGGATTACAAACCGTCAGATCGAGTCTGCCCGTATCGCGGTAACGCGTTTCATGAAGAGGGAAGGCCAGGTCTGGATCAATATTTTTCCCGACAAACCAATCACCAAAAAGCCTGCCGAAGTTCGAATGGGTAAAGGAAAGGGTAACCCGGAGGGCTGGGTAGCTGTCGTGAAACCGGGGCGCATCATCTTCGAAGCGGATGGAGTTCCAATGGAAACCGCAAAAGAGGCCATGCGCCTGGCAGCTCAGAAACTGCCGATTGCCACCAAATTTGTCACTCGTCCGGATTACGCAGCCGAACAATAACGTTCCAAAGTTCAGCCATGTCAAAGACGCGCAAAGAGGATATCCTGCAAATGAGCGATGAGGATATCCGCATGAAAATCAGCGATGACCGTGAAAACCTTCAGCGAATGAGGTTTAACCACGCCATTTCGCCACTGGATAACCCCATGTCGCTTCGCAGCCTGCGCAGGGAGATTGCCCGGCTCAACACCGAATTGAATGTACGCGCCGATGGGGCCGCCCAAACCGTCAAGCAACCATGACCCAACAGGCAACCGAAACGAGAAACCTGCGAAAGACCATCATTGGATTGGTTTCCAGCAACAAGTCCGACAAAACCATTACGGTGGTTGTGGAGCGGAAGATTCAGCACCCGATTTACGGCAAGTTTGTAAAGCGGAGCAAAAAATACACGGCTCACGACGAAAAGAATACCTGCACTGAAGGCGATCGCGTCCGAATCATGGAAACCCGTCCTCTGAGCAAAACAAAGCGGTGGCGCTTAGTTGACATTCTCGAACGCGCTAAGTAAAGTCTTATGATCCAGCAAGAAACACGACTGAAAGTCGCTGACAATAGCGGAGCCCGCGAAGTTCTCTGCATCAAGGTGCTTGGCAGCTCCCGTCAGCGGTATGCCTCGGTTGGCGACAAAATTGTCGTGACCGTAAAAGACGCCATTCCCAATGGCAACGTAAAGAAAGGTACGGTATCCAAGGCCGTCGTGGTTCGGGTGAGCAAAGAGGTTCGTCGCAAGGATGGATCGTACATCCGCTTCGATGACAATGCCGCCGTGCTGTTAACTGCTTCTGACGAGCCGCGCGGCACCCGAATTTTCGGTCCTGTTGCTCGCGAGTTGCGCGAGAAGGATTTCATGAAGATTGTATCACTCGCCCCTGAGGTACTTTGAACCTGCGACAATCATGAACAAGACTGATAAGAAACCCAAATACAGCATTCGCAAGAACGATATCGTTCTGGTGACGGCTGGCGCGGACAGCGGCAAGGAAGGCAAGGTTCTGCAAGTGTATGCCAGTGGCAGAGTGCTTGTAGACGGTGTTAACATCGTGTCAAAAGCAACCCGTCCCAATGCAGCTACCCCCAATGGTGGCATCGTTAAGAAGGAGGCATCGGTCTCCATGTCCAACGTGATGTTGAAGGATCCCAAGACTGGAAAGCCGACACGCGTTGGTCGCAAAGAAGTAAACGGTAAAATGGTCAGATACGCTAAAAAATCAGGGGAGGTGATTGACAAATGAGCTATCAACCCAGATTAAAGAAACGGTACCAGGCTGAAGTCGTCCCCAAATTACGGGAACACTTCGGGTACAAGTCGGTCATGCAGGTTCCCCGCATGGTTAAGATCAGCATCAACCAGGGTATCGGCGCCGCCACCCAGGATAAGAAACTGGTTGATGTCGCTGTGGAGGAGATGACGATGATTGCTGGTCAGAGGGCTGTGCCTTGCTACGCCAAGAAATCGGTATCAAACTTCAAGCTCCGCGAGGGGATGCCCATTGGTGCTAAAGTAACCCTGCGCGCTAATCGGATGTGGGAATTTTTAGACCGTTTGGTTTCCATTTCCCTGCCGCGTGTTCGCGATTTCCGAGGAGTGAACAACAAGAGTTTTGACGGTCGTGGCAACTACACGATTGGCATTACCGAGCAAATCATTTTCCCGGAGATGGTCATCGATAAGATTGGCCGCATCAATGGAATGGACATCACTTTTGTTACCACGGCCCAAACCGACGCAGAAGCTTTCGAGCTGCTCAAGGAATTGGGAATACCGTTTAAGAAATAGATCATGGCAAAGGAATCCCTCAAAGCAAGGCAGCGCAAACGCGAGCGCATGGTCGCCAAATTCGCCGAGAAGCGCAAACAGCTCAAGGCTGATGGTCGTTTGGACGAACTGGACGCCATGCCGTTGAACGGTTCATCTGTTCGGCTGCACAACCGCTGTTTGTTGACCGGTCGCCCCCGTGGGTTTATGCGCGATTTCGGATTGTGTAGAAATCAGTTTCGCGATCTTGCGGTCAAAGGGCATATTCCCGGGCTTAGAAAAGCCAGTTGGTAATCAATAAATCCTCCCGGTGTTTATTCACTGGTGGAATCAAAAAAAAGGCATGGCTGTCACTGACCCTATAGCAGACTACCTGACCCGGATTCGCAACGCGCAAATCGCAGGGCATCGTATCGTCGAAATTCCGTCCTCCAATACCAAAAAGAGGCTGACGGAGATTCTCTACGACCAAGGCTATATCCTCAAATACAAGTTTGAGGATGAAGTTGGCCCGACGGGCACTATTAAGATCGCTCTTAAATACGATCCGGTGTCTAAAGACCCGATTATCCGAAAGTTGGAGCGCATCAGCCGTCCGGGACTCCGTCAATACCGCGGAGCAGATGACCTGCCCCGCATTCTAAACGGCATGGGTGTGGCTATTGTGTCTACCTCCAAGGGTATCATGACTGATAAAGCTGCTCGTGAGCAGAATGTCGGTGGCGAAGTCCTTTGCCTGATTTACTGATCGAATTCCGAATTACTCCAAGCGCTTAAAGCCAAGCAGATGTCTCGCATAGGAAATGCCATAATCACCCTGCCCAAGGGGGTAACCGTTGCCCTCGGCGCCGGTAATGTGGTCCGTGTCAAAGGCCCAAAAGGCGAATTGACACAGACCATGGAAGCCGACATGTCGCTGACGGTTGAAGACGGTGTGGTCAAGGTGACTCGCCCCACCGACCAAAAGCGGCACAAGGCCATGCACGGTCTTTACCGGGCGCTGATCAACAACATGGTCATTGGGGTTTCCACCGGATTCAAAAAGGAACTGGAGTTGGTAGGCGTTGGTTTCCGCGCCGCCACCACAGGCCAGGTTCTCGAGTTGCAAGTAGGTTACTCGCACCCGATTTACATGGCCCTTCCCCCGGAAATTAAGTTGTCTTCAGAGACGGTAAAGGGTAAGAACCCCACCATCACTTTGGAGTCGAATGATCGGCAATTGTTAGGTCAAATGGCGGCTAAAATCCGCTCGATTCGCAAGCCGGAGCCTTACAAAGGCAAGGGTATCAAGTACACCAATGAAGTGTTGCGCCGCAAAGCTGGCAAAACTGCTTCCTCGAAATAATTAAAAAACAGCTACAACGGTTCATCCATGATAGCGAAGAAGCTGGCAAGAAGAAGGCGCATCCGTCACGGTATCCGCAACAAGATTACGGGCACCGCGCAACGTCCCCGCCTCTCGGTTTTCCGCAGCAATAAGGAAATCTACGTACAACTCGTAGATGACCTGAATGGCCACACCCTGGCCGCTGCTTCCTCCCGCGAAGAGGGGATTCAGGGACAAGGCAACAAAGTGGAACAGGCCCGCAATGTGGGTTTGCGCCTCGCGGAAATTGCCAAAAGCAAAGGGTTGGAATTGGCGGTTTTTGACCGCGGTGGGTATCTCTATCACGGCCGGGTGAAATCCCTGGCTGACGGCGCCCGCGAAGGTGGCCTTAAATTCTGAAAGGAACCATGTCAGGAAAAAACGTTAAAAGTGTCCGGGCTAGCGAGCTCGAGCTCACCGAAAAGGTGGTCCAGATTAAGCGCGTAGCCAAGGTTACGAAAGGCGGCCGTACGTTCAGCTTCTCTGCCCTTGTGGTGGTTGGCGACGGACATGGCATCGTCGGCCATGGACTTGGCAAGGCCCGTGAGGTGACCGAAGCCATTACCAAAGGCATCGAAGATGCTAAAAAGAATTTGGTGCAGGTTCCTATTCACAAAGGCACGGTACCTCACACCCAGTTTGGAAAATTCCAGGCCGGTAAGGTGCTCATCAAGCCCGCTGCAAGTGGTACCGGTGTTATTGCCGGAGGAGCCATGCGCGCTGTTTTGGAAAGCGCCGGGATCAAGGACGTGCTGGCCAAGTCCTTGGGTTCGTCCAACCAGCACAACGTGATTAAGGCTACCATGGAAGCGCTGACGCAAATGCGCGATGCCAACACCGTAGCCCGCGATCGCAACGTCGGTATTCAAAAGGTATTCAACGGATAATCCCTATGGCACGATTGAAAGTTACCCAGGTTAAGAGCGGCATCGACCGTACAGAGCGCCAGAAACGGACCTTGCAGGCCCTGGGTCTTCGCAAGTTGCATCAAACGGTGGAGCATGAAGGGACTCCTCAGGTGCAGGGCATGATTGCCAAAGTTCTCCATTTGATCAAAGTCGAAGAGATCTGACCATGGAATTGCATAAACTAACACCGGCCAGCGGGTCGATTAAGAAAAGAAAGCGGATCGCGCGCGGACAAGGTTCCGGTAGAGGCGGTACCTCGACTGTTGGTCACAAGGGTGCCAAATCCCGGACTGGCTATTCGCGCAAAGTTGGCTTTGAAGGAGGCCAGATGCCCTTGCAGCGTCGCGTCCCAAAGCGCGGTTTCAAGAACATCAACCGCATTGAGTACAAGGCCATTAACCTGGACCAACTCGGCGCACTTGCTACAAAAAACAATTGGTCTTCCATTACCATGGATATGCTCCTTGAGGGCGGATTCGTGCGCAGCAGCGACCGGGTCAAAATCCTGGGTCGCGGAGAATTCACCCAAAAGCTCGACGTGCAAGCACACGCCTTCAGCGCCTCGGCCACCAAGGCCATTGAATCCGCTGGCGGCAGTGCCACCATCATCTAAGCCTCTATGAAAGGTTTCATCGATACCCTGCGCAACATCTGGAAGATTGAAGAGCTGCGCAACAGGATTTTGTACACGCTCGGAATGCTCCTGGTCTTCCGATTAGGTTCATTCATCGTGCTCCCGGGCATCGATGCGGGGATATACCGTGCAGTCATCGGCTCCAGTGGGGGCGGGGGACTGGTTGGCCTGATCAACTTGTTCAGCGGTGGTGGCTTTAATAACGCCTCCATTTTTGCGCTGGGTATTATGCCCTACATCTCCGCATCCATCGCCGTGCAGTTGTTGACCTTTGCTGTTCCGTATTTTCAGAAATTGCAGAAGGAAGGCGAAAGCGGCCGCCGCCAACTGAATCAGATTACTCGCTACCTCACGGTGATCGTTACCGTTTTTCAGGCTTCGGGTTACTACGTATACCTGAAGTCCCTGCAATCAGGCATGGATGGTGCCCAGTTCATCATGCTCGATCCAACGTTGTTTTGGGTTACCGCAGTGGTGGTGCTAACGGCGGGTACGCTGTTTTGTATGTGGTTAGGTGAGAAGATCACGGATCGGGGCATTGGCAACGGCATTTCTTTGCTGATCATGATCGGTATCGTTGCTGGTTTGCCAGGGGGCTTGATTGCCGAATTTGGTTTGCGTGAACAGGCGGGTCAAATTATGTCGTTCGTGTTGGAGCTCGTGTTCCTGGTCATCATCGTGATGGCTTCGGTTGCACTGGTCCAGGGGGTTCGCAGGATTCCGGTGCAGTACGCCAAGCAAATGCGCGGCAACCGGATGGTCGTTGGACATCGCCAGTACATTCCCATTAAGGTGAACGCCGCTGGTGTTATGCCTATCATTTTTGCGCAAGCGCTGATGTTCATTCCCGGGTTTTTTCAGCAGATGATGCCCGAATCGCAAAGCAGTGTTCTGGCGCTGTTGAATGATTATACCTCTTGGCCTTACAACCTCATTTACTTCTTCCTCGTTGTCATCTTCACTTACTTCTACACGGCCATTACGGTTAACCCCGTGCAAATTGCCGATGATTTGAAGCGCAACGGCGGTTTTATTCCCGGAGTAAAACCCGGTCGAAGGACGGCTGAGTTTTTGGACAATATTTTGTCCAGAGTTACCCTGCCGGGATCCATTTTCCTTGGTTTAATCGCGATCATGCCGGCATTTGCCGGGAGCTTTGGCATCAGCCAGTCGTTCGCCCTCTTCTTTGGGGGTACGTCCTTGCTCATCATAGTCGGCGTCGTGTTGGATACGCTGCAGCAAATTGAAAGCCATCTGTTGATGCGCCATTACGACGGTTTGATGAAGACCGGCCGGATTAAAGGGCGCGCAGGGGCAGGAGCGACGGTCTAATCTATGGTGACTTACAAAACCATAGAAGAGATTGAAGCGCTGCGGCAGAGTTCTTTGTTAGTTTCTAAAACGCTGACGGAGGTTGCAAAGGCCATAAAGCCGGGTTTGCCCACACGCAAACTGGACGAATTGGCCGAAACCTGCATCCGCGATCACGGTGGAGAGCCAGCCTTTAAAGGCTTCAAAGGTTTTCCTTGGACATTGTGCATATCCAGGAACGAGGAAGTGGTTCACGGTATGCCATCGGACGAAGAAATTCGGCCGGGTGATGTTCTTTCGGTGGATTGCGGGGTCAAGCTTAACGGCTACTATGGAGATTCTGCCTACTCTTTTTTGGTAGGTCAGGGAACTCCTGAAGCTTATGAGTTGTTACGCGTGACCAAAGCATCCCTGTTAAGGGGAATAGACCAGGCAGTTTCGGGCAACCGAATAGGTGACATTGGTTTCGCCATCCAGCAGTACACCGAGTTGGAGCGCCCCTACGGCGTCGTTCGGGAGCTGGTGGGCCACGGAATTGGTCGCAACCTGCACGAAGATCCGCAAGTGCCCAATTACGGCAGGCGCGGAAAAGGAATGAAACTTCAGGAGGGTCTGGTGCTCGCCATCGAGCCGATGATCACCCTGGGAACGCGGGAAGTGGTGCAGCGCAAAGATGGCTGGACCGTGGCTACCGCAGACGGAAAACTGGCGGCCCATTACGAGCACGACGTGGTTGTACGTAAAGGATCGGCAGATGTTTTGTCCACTTTTTCGGGCATCGAAGAGGCGGAGCGAAGCAATTTGGAATTGACCGCAATTGACATAATGGAAATGGTGAATGGCTAAGCAGGACCTGATTAAACAAGATGGGACTATTTCTGAAGCCCTTTCCAACGCAATGTTCCGCGTTAAGTTGGAGAATGGGCACGAAGTAATCTCGACCATTTCCGGTAAAATGCGGATGCACTACATCAAAATTCTCCCCGGAGACCGTGTAGCGGTGGAGATGAGTCCCTACGATCTTTCCCGTGGGCGCATAACCTACCGGTACAAAAAGTGACCGATCATGAAAGTTAGAGCATCAGTCAAGAAACGGAGCGTGGATTGCATCATCGTGAAGCGCAAAGGCCGTATCTATATCATTAACAAGAAGAACCCAAAGTTCAAGCAACGTCAGGGTTGACCCTGTTTGCATAAACCAATAAGCGATGGCAAGGATTGCTGGCGTAGATTTACCCCCTGTTAAGCGAGGTTGCATTAGCCTCACTTACATTTATGGCATCGGGAGCACCCGGGCCGCGCAAATTTTGGCCAAAGCCGGGGTTGATCCCGACAAAAAGGTAAAAGACTGGTCCGACGAAGAGGTCACCAGCCTGCGCCAGGTCATTGCAGATTACAAACTCGAAGGTGCACTCCGCTCCGAGATGCAGATGAACATCAAGCGGTTGATGGACATTGGTTGCTACCGGGGTATCCGCCACCGTAAAGGTTTGCCCGTGCGTGGCCAAAGGACCTCCACAAATGCCAGAACCCGCAAAGGCAAGCGCAAAACGGTTGCCGGTAAAAAGAAAGCGCCTAAGTAAACCCTTTCTAAAGCCGGAATTTCCGGGCGAAAAGTTGCCGTACACGCAGCAGCCCTTCGCCCGAAACAATGGCTTGAGAAACGCCGCAACTGCGGCTTAACCAGGCAGTAACTCCCCAGGAATACAGATTGAAACTTTGACCGATGTCTAAGACAACCAGAAGACCGACAAAAAAGCGCAACGTTAAAGTAGACGCAGAGGGCCAGATTCACATCTCGGCCACCTTTAACAACATCATCATCTCCTTTACCAATATGGCAGGGCAGGTGATTAGTTGGGCGTCTGCTGGCAAAGCAGGCTTTCGCGGCTCCAAGAAGAACACCCCTTATGCTGCTCAGGTGGCCGCTACGGATGCAACCCGCGTTGCTTACGATGCCGGAATGCGCCGCGCTGAGGTGTTCGTGAAAGGTCCGGGTTCGGGCCGCGAGTCGGCCATCCGCACCATCAACAACAGCGGTATCGAAGTCACGCTGATTCGCGACATCACTCCGCTGCCCCACAACGGCTGCCGCCCACCCAAAAAGCGCCGCGTTTAACGCTCGCGCTGTAAGAAACCGATTACTGATAATTCCACACACGGAATGGCACGATACAGAGGACCAAAGACCAAAAAAGCCCGATCCTTCGGGGAACCGATTTTCGGATACGACAAAGCTTTCGAGCGCCGCAAGACCCCGCCCGGTCAGCACGGAACTTCCAAGCGTCGCAAGACTAAATCCGAATATGCCCTGCAGCTCAAAGAGAAGCAGAAGGCCAAGTTCACCTACGGGTTGTTAGAGCGGCAATTTGCAAACCTGTTCGACAAGGCCAACCGCCGTCACGGGATTACTGGTGAGAACCTCCTTCAGATGTTGGAAGCTCGCCTGGACAACACGGTATTCCGTTTGGGCATTGCCCCTACGCGCCGCGCTGCCCGTCAGCTGGTGACACACCGCCACATTGAAGTGAATGGTGTGTTGACTAACATCCCCTCCGCTACGCTTCACCCCGGCGACGTGATCACCGTAAAGGAGCGATCCAAAGACATGCAGGTGATCAGCGACTCCGTTCGTTCCTCTGGCCGCAAATACCCCTGGTTGGAATTCAACGCCGGACAGATGACGGGCAAACTGGTCCAATATCCGTCGCGCGAGGACATTCCGGAAAACATCAACGAGCAGCTCATAGTCGAGCTTTACTCCAAGTGATTTTTCCTTTTTTCTGCTACCCTGAATCAAAAACTGAATCCGAATATGGGAATCCTTGCTTTCCAAAAACCCGATAAAATCGTCCTCCAGAAGGCGACTGAATTTGAAGGTTTCTTTGAGTTCAAGCCGCTGGAGCCCGGTTTTGGAGTGACCGTGGGGAACGCCCTACGTCGGGTACTGCTCTCTTCGCTGGAAGGGCATGCCATCACCGGCATCAAGATCAACGGGGTGGATCACGAATTCTCCACCATTAAAGGGGTGATGGAAGACGTGACCGAAATCATCCTCAACCTCAAGCAGGTTCGTCTCAAGCGCCAGGTGGACAACGACGACGTTACTTCAGAGAAAATCTTCCTGTCGCTCAGCGACCAGGATACGTTCAAGGCTGGCGACATTGAGAAGCACACCAACACCTTCCGCGTGATGAACCCGGATTTGTTGATCTGCCGGATGGAAAAGAAGGTTAAGCTTGAGCTGGAACTAACCATCGGCAAAGGCCGCGGCTATGTTCCCGCTGAAGAAAACCGCCCTGCAGATGCACCCATCGGGCTCATTCCTATGGATGCCATCTTCACGCCGATTAAGAACGTGAAGTACTCGGTCGAAAACACTCGTGTGGAGCAGAAGACTGACTTCGAAAAGCTCACGCTGGAAATCAAAACCGACGGCACTATACACCCGGAAGAGGCCATCAAAGAAGCTGCCAAAATCCTGATTCAGCACCTGATGTTGATCACGGATGAAAACATCACCTTCGATTCACTGGACAACGGTTCAGGGGACATCGTGGATGAGCATGTGCTGCACATGCGAAAGGTGCTGAAGACTTCGCTGGAAGACTTGGACCTGAGTGTGCGCGCATACAACTGCTTGAAAGCAGCTAAAATCAACTCGCTTTCTGAGTTGGTTCGCTACGACACCAACGAACTTTTGAAGTTCCGCAACTTCGGTAAAAAGTCGCTGGTGGAGATTGAAAACATGATCCACGAAAAAGGCTTGACCTTCGGCATGGATCTTTCGAAATTCAAATTGGAGGAAGACTGATCTGAGCCATGAGACACGGTAATAAAGTAAATTCCCTGGGCCGCAAATACGGGCACCGCAAAGCGTTGTTGTCCAACTTGGCGGTTGCCCTGGTCACCCACAAGCGGATTCGGACCACGAGCGCAAAGGCCAAAGCCCTTCGTTCATTCGTGGAGCCGATCATCAACCGTTCCAAGACAAACACCACGCACTCCCGCCGGATGGCCTTCCGCTACCTGCAGGACAAGACGGCTGTTGCGGAATTGTTCGACGACATTGCCACCAAAGTAGCTGCCCGTCCGGGTGGTTATACCCGGATCCTGAAAATCGGAACTCGTTCTGGTGACGCAGCCGAGATGGTGTACATTGAATTGGTGGACTACAACGAAGGCATGCAGAAAGATGCCAAGAAGAAAGTTCGCCGCAGCAGCCGCCGTTCCCGCAAGGGCGGTGCCGCCGATGGCGCTGATGCCGGGCCCGCCGCAGAAAAAGCTTCAGCAGCTAAGGCTCCCAAAGCCCCAAAGGCAGCAGCCCCAAAGCAAGCACCTAAGTCAGAGGAGCCCGCCGCTGATGCCGGAGAATCCACGGAAACCGCGGAATAAGTGCACCTGCGATTGCGGTGATTCAGCAGATCTTTTTGCCCGGCAACAGGTTCTGTTAATCCCATAAAACAGCCGCACATATTGGTTTAAGATCCCCAACCGCAGCCAGAAACGGCTGCGGTTGTTTTTTGGATGGACCTGATGAATGCCACGCGCTTGCCTTTCAGCCATTAACCATCCGGATACCCCTTCCCCGCCCTTTGGCCTTACAGCTTCAAGGCTTACCTTTGCAGGGCTTTAGAGAACCGGGTTCCAGCACCTGGACCGGTTCAAGCACTTCCTCCTGATGAAGTATTTTGAAAAGGTGCCAGCCGTTCTTCTTCTCCAGGATGGCACCTATTTTGGCGGGCAGTCGGCCGGACGCATCGGCACTACCTGGGGAGAAATCTGCTTTAACACCGGCATGACCGGGTATCAGGAAGTTTTTACTGACCCTTCGTATTTCGGGCAGATTCTGGTGATGACCAATGTACACATTGGCAATTACGGGGCATTGGCCGCCGATGCCCAGTCGTCCGGGACTAAAATCAATGGGTTGGTGGTCCGGAATTTCACCAACCTGTACTCGCGCAAAATGGCCGACAGCTCCATCCAGGAATACCTGTTGGCGCAGAACCTGATCGCAATCTCGGACATCGATACCCGGCAGTTAGTGCGCCACATACGCAGCAAAGGCGCGATGAACGCCATCATTTCTTCCGAAATCACGGATCTGGACCAGCTTCGGGCGCGCCTTGAATCGGCCCCTTCCATGGACGGTTTGGAATTGGCCAGCAAGGTTAGTACCGCCAATGCCTACGACTTTGGTTCAGCAGATGCTCCTTACCGGGTCGCGGCTCTGGACTTTGGCATCAAGACCAATATTTTGCAATCCTTGGCCGAGCGAAACGTGTACGTCCGGGTTTTTCCCGCCAAAACGCCGTTTGCTGAAATGCAGGCCTTTCGCCCGGATGGCTATTTTCTGTCGAATGGCCCCGGTGACCCTGCGCCAATGCACTACGCGGTGGACACGACGCGGGCTATCCTCGACGAAGGCAAGCCGCTGTTCGGCATTTGTTTAGGCCACCAGATCCTCGCGCTGGCCTGCGGTATTCCCACCTATAAAATGCACCACGGACACCGCGGCGCCAACCATCCGGTCCTCAATATTCAAACCGGCAAGGGTGAAATCACCACGCAAAACCATGGCTTTGGTGTTGATCCTGACGCCATCCGGTCAAGCCCGAATTTGACCATCACACACGTAAACTTAAACGACCAAACCATCGAAGGAATCCGGCTGAACCACAAGCCGGCCTTTTCTGTACAGTACCACCCCGAAGCTTCGCCGGGTCCACACGACAGCCGCTACCTTTTCGACGAATTTGTCGGTATGATGGCTAACGCGTAAAGGATACCCAAGGCAAATTCGGGAAAAAAATTCCAGTAACCATGAGCAGCATTTCCGATATCCACGCCCGCCAGATCCTCGATTCGCGCGGGAACCCCACCGTTGAAGTAGATGTAATTACCGAAGAAGGCTTTTTGGGCCGGGCAGCCGTTCCCAGTGGGGCGTCAACGGGCAAGCACGAAGCTGTTGAATTGCGCGACGGCTTTGACAATGTCTACCTCGGCAAGAGCGTAACAAAAGCTGTGGATAACGTTAACAATGTTATCTTTCCGGAATTGGAGGGCATGAGCGTGCTCGACCAAAAGGCCATAGACCAGATTATGCTGGAGTTGGACGGCACGGAGAACAAGTCCAAATTGGGCGCCAATGCTATGTTGGCCGTATCGCTTGCCGCGGCAAAAGCAGGTGCAGAAGCCACCGGCCAGCCGCTTTACCGCTACGTTGGCGGTGTCAATGCTTCGGTATTGCCCACCCCCATGATGAACATCCTCAACGGAGGTTCACACGCTGACAACCGCATCGACTTTCAGGAATTTATGATCATTCCCGCAGGAGGGGAGGATTTCTCTACAGCCCTTCGCATGGGTGTGGAAGTTTTTCACCACCTGAAAAAGGTGCTGAGTTCAAAAGGCTACGCCACGAACGTAGGCGACGAAGGCGGCTTTGCGCCGGACATCCAGAGCAACGAAGAAGCCATAGAAGTGGTGCTCCAGGCCATCGAGCGCGCAGGTTTCCACCCCGGTGAGGATATTTTCATTGCCATGGATGCCGCCAGTTCAGAATTCTACGATTCCAAAACTGGATTGTACACGCTCAAGAAGTCTTCTGGCAAGCAATTGACTTCCGAAGAAATGGTGGCCCTTTGGGCAGACTGGGTAAACAAATACCCCATTGTCTCCATAGAAGATGGTATGGACGAAGACGACTGGAGCGGTTGGAAATTGCTGACCGAGACACTGGGGAATCGCTGCCAACTCGTTGGCGACGACTTGTTTGTGACCAATGTTAAGCGGCTTCGCAGGGGCATCGACGAAAGCATCGCCAACTCCATCCTGATTAAGGTCAACCAAATTGGCACATTGACCGAAACGATTCAGGCCGTGGAGCTTGCCCGCAGCAACGGCTATACGAGCGTGATGAGCCACCGCTCCGGTGAAACCGAAGACACCACCATAGCCGACCTTGCGGTTGCCTTAAATACCGGCCAGATTAAAACCGGGTCAGCTTCGCGCAGCGACCGGATTGCCAAGTACAACCAGCTTCTTCGCATCGAAGAGGAATTAGGCGATGCAGCAGTTTTTGCCGGCAACGTGTACCGCCGTCGCTAAACGGTCAGGGCACTAAGGCGCCAGTAGCTAAACCAGGGTTTTCCACAGAATCTTGTCAGCAGGGCTGTCCGAACCGGGCATAGGCTGGTGTAATTTCCGTGCGTGAAGATCAAAAACGCAGGATCCTGGTGGAGCAAAATGCGCCTTTTCCGGCTGCCATTCTGGGTGGCCAACAAATACTTTGTGGTGGGCATTTTGTTCGCCGCATTTGTGCTATTTTTTGATTCGTTCAACATCGTGGAGCGGGTCAAGCTGAGCCGCCAGCTTCGCGAATCGCGCGAGGAGCTCAGCTATTACGACACCGAGATCGTCGAGATAAAACGCCAATTGGACGAGTTGTTGGTCAACGATGCCACAGCCGAGAAATTTGCCCGCGAGCGCTACCTCATGAAGCGCGAGAACGAAGATGTCTTCGTAATCCTGGAGAAGTAAGCCGATTGAACGGGCTTCGGCACTCCGTGCTGGAGTGCCTCCTGATTTGCGCCAAGCCCTAATTTTTAACCGCGCGCCGTCGCAGAAGCACGAATCCCCCTTCGCGCGACATTTCCTGAACGCCGGTGATGGTCAGTAAGTCCGGGACCTGTTGAACTTTGGCCACGATGTACACGTCGCGATCCAGTTCCGGGCTGTGCAGCAACCAGGCCGGGTCATTTTCCTGACGGCGGAAAAAGGTATGTTGCGCATCGCGACGCGAGTCCTGTTTGGCGCGCTCCGTGGCACCGGCCATGTATTCAGCGGACGGCGCGGGCTGTTCAAAGTAGAAGAACGGGGCATAGCTTCGAAAACGCGAATAGACGTACACGGGTTCACCCGCCAGCGATTCGTACCAGCGCATGGCCGGGCCTTGCGAAATTTCCTCCGCGCGAACAATGTAGGTAAACAGGGCACTTTGCACAAACAGCGCCGTACCGCCAAAAAGCAACGCAGCCGCAGCCTGCACCCGGCGCTTGTGCAGCAACCATGTTCCCCCCCCCAAGACAGCCAGCAGCAAGCCTGCCGGCCAGGCATCCCCCCACCCAAACGGCGGACCCTCCAACAGTTGTGCCCTGGCAAACGGATCCTTCAACCCATCGGCGATAGCCTGCGGATGCATCACCACCCAAAGCCCCAGTAGCAAACCGACGACCAGCATTCCCCCCACCCCCCACAACCCCCGGCCCAGCCAGACGCTGGCGCGTAAACGCTGAGCGTGAAGCTCGTGCAAGCCCATGGCGGCCAAAAAAGTCAGAGGATAGTACGCCAGCGAGGAATAGTGCACAATCTTGGACTGCACCAGGCTAAAGACCAGCAGAACCACCAGCAGCAACAAAATCATCCAGCGCCTGAAATCCGATCGCTGCCGTTCGGGGCTGGTGTCGCGGTGCAGCGCCAACAGCGCAAAAAGCGATGCGGGAAAACATCCCCACAACAGCACTACGACGTGGTAGCCTGGAAAACCGCCATGTCCAGCGTCTTCGGTTTGCATCAGCCGCCACTGGTAGGTCAGGAATTCTTCTGTAAACCAACTTCCGTTGCGCGCCCATTCAGGTCCAAACCAAAGGCCGCAAGTGACGAGCGCCGTCAGCGTCCACACCAAAAATGCCGGCCAGAGCCGCAGCAAGCGAAAGCGTCCCCAGGCCACATAGGCGCCTAAGGTCAGTGCCGGCAGCAGCCAGCCCACGGGGCCCTTGGTCAGGATGGCCAGTCCGGTGAATACACCGCCGAGCAACAGGTAGCCCCAACCGCGGCCCGAACTTGCAGGTCCCCGCATAAGCCCTTCCACCGACCAACCGTAGCGGATAAAACCCGCCAGGCCCAGGAACATGAAGAGGTTGAACCAGGGGTCGATCAGCCCGCTTTTGGCGTAGAGGTGGGGCAGGAGGGAGCCCAGCCAGGCCAAGGCCCAGAACCAGCCGAAGCGGCGATCTGCCAGGCGGCAGCCGAGCCTGTAGAGCAACAGCACCGTGACCATACCGGCGATGGCATTCGGGAAACGCGCGGCGTACTCGCCGATGCCGAACAGGTGCATGCTGCCGGCTTGCATCCAGAAAAAGAGCGGCGGCTTTTCCCAGAACAGTTCAAAATTGATGTGAACCCGCAGGTAATCGCCCAGGACGACCATTTCGCGGGCCACCTCGGCAAAGTTGATTTCGTCCCAGTCAAAGAGCCGAACCCCGCCCAAAAATGGGAGGAAAAGCAACCCGCTGATTAGCAAGAGCAGCCCTTGATCCAGGCGTTGGGTATGTCGGTTGGGGTTGTTCATGGTCTTGGCGGCGGGTAATGGGCGCTGCCATCAGGCTGCCGGGATGGCTTTACCTCGCCCTGGCTCTGGCCCCGGCTCTGGCCCCGGCCCCGGCCCCGGCTCCGGCTCTGGCCCCGGCTCCGGCCCCGGCCTCGGCTCCGGCTCTGGCTCTGGCTCCGGCTCTCACCCTGGCTCTGGCCCCGGCTCTGGCTCTGGCGCTGCCAACAGCCTCAGTACCCACCTTGTATTTTGCGCACAAACCATTCCACGCTCAGCAGCGCCAGGAACAAAAAGAACAACA
>Ga0105049_10000933_pt1 | contig 33683 bp, 22 predicted proteins | sample MAT06_FD_78087 | JGI IMG/M metagenome (GOLD analysis project Ga0105049, IMG submission 78087) | Freshwater microbial communities from Lake Fryxell liftoff mats and glacier meltwater in Antarctica - MAT-06 | ecosystem: Environmental > Aquatic > Freshwater > Ice > Liftoff microbial mat | place...
CCAAAGGTGATCATTGGCTTGATCTCGGTGGTTTTCGTGAGGAAGGCCAGATTGCCGAGCGGTTGCGCCACCACCTCTTTGCCGGTGCCCTGGTAGAGCTTCACGCCGCCGCCGATAGCCACGAAGGGCCGCACCGCCGAGCCGGGCTTCGTGGCGTGGAGCAGCACGTCGTAGTGGATGGCGTGGGCGTTGGCTCCGAAGGTAGCCTGCTGCGAACCAGAGGCGAGCTTCGCATCGTTCTTGAGGAAGGAGTAGCGGATTTCGCCCCCCACCACGCGATTCAGGTTCTGCCCGACGTAGCCCGTGGCGCCCCACCCGGAGTCGAACTTCGCGTTGGCGCTCAGGCCCGCACGGGTGACACTCTTGGCGGTATAGAAACTGCCTCCCGCGCCGCCCCCGACCTCCCATTTCTGTGCCAGCGCCGATTCACTCGGCACCAACATCAGCAGCCCGGCGGCTGCGCCCAATTGGAGCAAACTCTTCATGAATATCCTTCCCCGCTCACCCCTCCGATCTGGGGTTAATTAATCACCCGCACCAGAACGGAGGTGGTGACGCTGCCCTGCTGAATGGTGAGCGGAATCTCGAGCCCGGTGGGTACATTCACCGGGACACGAGCATTGATTTGATAAACGCCAACCTGACCCGGGGTCAGGCCGGCAAAGTCGATCGGCAGTTCGTGCCCGCCCAGGGCCACCTTGGGTTCCACCAACGCCGTCGATAGCGGAGAACTGGGCGAGGGCAAGCCCTCTTCAATCTGGGGCGATGTACGACCGAGGCCAGTGAGAAAAATCGTGATCCGGTCTTCGCGCTTCACCGGATTCGAACCCGTCACCAGGCCGCCGTTACGGATGTTGATGATCGAAGGCACTTCGCCCAAGCCTTCCACCGTCTGGCGAAAGACGCCCGGCGCCGTGGGGAGCACTTGCAGGTTGAAGTTGTCGCTGACGCCGCCCGGGGTGCGCAGAATCATGGTGACGTTGCCATCGATGTTGAACGGCAACTGCGCGTTCACCTGTTTGTCGCTCACAAAAATGAGCGGCATCGGAATGCCGTTAATGGTGAGGCAGCTTTCGCCCAGCGCGGTGGGCAAAGGAATCTGGCGCGTCGCGACATTGACAGGGCTCAAGTTCTGGCCCGTGATCGAGATCAGGCCGCCGGGGGCGACGGGACGTTGGCCATCGGCCGAGTTCACCACGCGTTCGATCCTGGGCGGCGTCACGGCCGCGTCGTAGTTCCAGGGCAGCACGGTGAAGCCCGAAACGGTCAGCGCAATCAGATTCGTGCGGCTGGGTAGGACGGCAATGCTGCGCGTGAAGGCTTGGGCCATTGAGGGTAGCACGGGGGCCTCAATCAGCCGGGTGGCGCGCTGATCGGCGCCGGAGGTCAAGTTCACGCGTTGAATCACGCCGGGCGCCTCGGGCGCCGTGGCCGTCGTACGAATAGCCGCCTGGTCGATGAAGGTGAAGCCCGAAGTGACCCCGGAGCCCGCATCGAAGCGGCGCGTGGCCACCAGCGACGAGTTGAACATGATGTTGCCCACCACGAACTGATCGAAGCTCGAAGCGGCGTAGGCGCCGCCTAAGGCCGTATAGTCTTTGCGCGAGATGGTAAAAGTGTCGGCGTTGCCGTCATAGAGCAGCATGCCGCCGGTGGCTTGCGCGGCCAGGATCCGGCTGCCGTTGCCCGAGGCGACCAGCGACGTGTTGAGGTCGATATTGTTCTCCCACACGCCTAAAGAGGGCAGTTCGGTGGCGACGCGCGCCGTCATGTCCACGCGGTCAATGGTATGGATCGGGCCCGCTACGCGGGAGGCAATCAGCATCGCCCGGCCGGAGGCGGCAATCGAACGCGGATAGTGGCCACCGGGCATCACAATCGGCGCCGAAGGCTGTAGGGTTTCGAGGTCATAGACCGAAGCGATCTGCGAATTGTCGTTGCCGATGATCAGCCACCGCCGGTCGAAGCTTATCGCCATCTGCGTGGGCGTGTTGCCGGTTTTGAGTGCCGCCGTCTGCTGGTAGCTATTGCCGTCGAAGACCAGCACTTCGTTGGTATTCTGGCGCAGAACGAAAAAGCGGTCGCGCGCTGGGTCAGCCAGGACGTCAACCAGGTTGCCGCTCACGTTGATCGTCGCGCCGCGCTGGTCGGGCTCGCGGTTGTTGATGAGCAGTCGTACGGTGGGCGGCACGTTGACGGCGCCCGTCGACCGGATCGACAACCGGCCAGAGACCGTGCCGCGCGTGTTCGAGTAGGTATTGGGATCGATCGAGACGCGAATCACGGCCGGCGTCGTGCCGGTAGCCGGGCTGATCGCCACGCCCGGAATCGTCGAAGTGATCGCAAAGTCCGTCGCGCCGCCGCTAGGATCGGAGAGCGTAAACTCCTGGGTCGCGATGCGGCGGTCGCAGAAGTTGCCCAGGAACATCAGGTCCTGCAGCGAAGCGTTCACCTTGCGCGCCTGCGCCAACTGGCCTACCGGAAAAATACTGACGCCGCTATCGGAAATGATATAGGCCGTGTTGTTGTCCGAGCTCAACACGCCCTTGCCGGCCAGGTTCTCCTGGATCTGAATGCGTTCCCGCACGGCGAGATTGTCAATATCGACCACTTGCAGCACCTGCTCGATCACCGGACCCGCGGCCGTCCCAGCGCCGCTCGCCGGAGTCGTCGGCGTGGTGGGGGTCGTCGGCGTTGTCGGTGTGGTGGGGGTCGTCGGCGTCGTCGGAGCGGTGAGAGCGGCTGGCGGCACCTGCGTATAAATCACGCCACGCGCGCTATCGACCACGTGCCCGCCCACATTCAGGAGGCCGAGGGCATTCCCATGCTGCGCAATCAGCAGGCCGCGCCGGTCATGCAGGGCCCAGCCCATCGCGATGCGCGTGCCGTCGCGGTTCACGCTGACCACGCGAGGCGCCTGCGCGGGCGTCGAAGTGTAACCCTGCGAGACGATGCCCTTGGTGTTGACATCGTAGCGGAAGCGAATGGTGTCGGTAAGACCAAAGATCGAAAGCCCGTCTCCCGAAGCGGCCACCGATGCGGTGGTAATCTGGCTGGGGAACGAGGCCGCCGGTTGCGGAATCGTTTTGGCCGTTACACCCTGCACGGTTTCGAGCTGCCGGGTGGTACCCAGCAGCGGATCGAAGAGCAAGAAGTCCGAAGTGGTGACGACCAGCGCCAGGTTGTCGAGCCCGAAGGCCACGCCCAGCGGCGGGGCACTCAAAACAAAGTTCTGCCGGCTGTTGGTCGTCAAATCTATCAAGGTGAGCGAGTTGCGCGGCGCGGTGCCGCCCGGCGTGGCGCCGTAGTGCGCAATCAGCAGCCAGCGGCCGTCCGGCGATAACGATAGCGACCCCGGTTGGGGCGCCACGTTGATCGACGTCTGAATCGCCCCGTCCGCCAGGGACATCACTTCAATCCGGTTGGCGGTGAAGTTGGCGATATACAGCACGCCCCGTGATTCGTCAATCGCCAGATCCGAGGCTTGGCCTCCAATCGGGATCACCCGCCCAAAAGGCGCCGCCATCAAGCCCTCCACGAGCATGATCCAGCACGCAAACAGAAATATTCTTGTCGTCAGCATGGTACGTCGCTCCGCAATCATCGTTCTTCTCTCGTTCTTCCGACTGGCGCCCAATCAGGCGCTGCAGGATCTCCGCCCGGCGCGGGCTTTCGGACCCGTCCGGCGGCTATTCCCGCTCTCCACTCACAACCCAACTGAATTTGCCCGCCTACGCGGCCCAGAGCGCACCCGGCGCTCTCGCCGCTCCCCCCGGCTGCCCACGCTCCAAAGAGCCGTAGGCACCGGGAAGCGGAGGCGCGTTTCTAGTCTTCCGCGCTGCCTTTGCGGCGGAGGACGATCACCCCCAGAAACGCAATCGCCAGCACGGCGCAAATAATACGAACCATCGATGAATCCATGTGCTTGTCTCCTTACCTGATATTCGGCTTACCTGAAATTCGTCCGGGTCCAACCCCGCACCCAACGGATACTGGTCTATCGGCGGGTCCCCGCCGGAACTATATGTTGTTCATCATCGGGATCAGCTCACGAATAATCTTCATGACCACCGGTCCCACCGAGACGACGAACAGCGAAGGCAGAATACAGAAGAAGATCGGGAAGATGAGCTTCACCCCCAACTTGGCCGCCTTTTCCTCGGCGATCTGCCGCGCTTGCACGCGCATGTAATCGGCGTGCGCCCGCAGCGATTGGGCAACACCCGTGCCGAAACGATCGGCCTGGATGAGCACCGCCACCAGCTTCTTCAAATCCTCCACCGACGTGCGGTCGGCCAGATTGCGCAGGGCTTCAACGCGCCGCTTACCGGCTTTTAGCTCGTAGTTCACCGTGGCGAACTCCTCGGTAATCTCCTTGTGCGCGTGCTCGAGTTCCTTGGCCACCTGCACAATCGCTTGATCGAGGCCCAAACCGGACTCGACGCAAACCACCATCAGATCGAGCGCATTGGCCAAGCCGCGCTGGATTTCTTTCTGCCGCTTCTTCCCGCGGATTTTCACATATTCATTGGGCCCAAAGAAGCCCATCAAGGCCGCGGCCACCACGAAGATGCCCTTCATGGAGCCGTCGGTACTGGCACCGGCCACCGCCACCGCGGCGATCACCGGCAGCAACACGCCGAAGGCGACCTTAGCGCCGTAGAGCATCTTGAGGGCGTTTGGACCGCGGAAGCCGCTGCGGATGAGCCGCTTTTGCATGGCCGTAACGTCTTTGGGCGACGCCGGCATCACATCGCTCAGCCGGGTCATCAGGTCCCGGAAGACCAAGCTCGGGTGCAAGGGCGTCTCTTCCTGTTGGTAGCCCGAGCCCGTAACGCGCTCAATTGCTTCCTTAGGCTGCACCCACAGCTTCATTCCAATAAAGGAGATCGCCACGGCCACCGCCGCAAAGACCACGAATGTAATGAGCAGCATCATAAAGTTAGCCCTCGACCCTTAAACTTCGATGTCGACAATCTTGCGAATCGCGCCGTAACCAAGCAACTGCAGCACCACCGCGCCGCCCAGCATATAATTGCCGACTTCATCGACGAAAAAGAATCTGATGTAGTCGGGGTTGGTGATGAACATCATCACCGCCACGCCCAGCGGAATACAGGTGAGCGCCGTGCCCGTCATCTTGCCGTGGGCCGAAATGGCGCGAATCTTGCCGCGCAGCTTGAAGCGTTCCCGGATCACGACGGCGAGCTTGTCGAGAATCTCCGCCAGGTTACCGCCGGTGCGCTTTTGCAGCATGACGGCGGAAACGAAAAAGTGCACGTCGAGCGAAGGAATTCGTTTACCCAGCTTCTGGAGCGCCACGTCGAGCGGCAAGCCCAGGTTGTGCTCCTCAAAGGCGCGGCGGAACTCGCTCGAAAGCGGCTCCTGAAACTCGCGGTGGATCATTTCGAGCGAGACCGAGAAGGCATGGCCGGCGCGCATCGAGCGGGCCACAAACTCAAGGCTATCCGGAAAGAGCTCCTCAAAGCGTTTGAGGCGCGCGTTGCGCTTCCGCCGCAGATGGAGAAACGGCAAGGCCGCCGCCACCAAAGCGATCAGCGGCGCCACGGAGCGGTAGGGGCCCAGGAAGTTCCAGCCGACAAAGAAGCTCACCAAGCCCAAGCCCAGCGAAGTGTGTACCAGCCGGGCGGGTTTCCACTTGACGCCCGCCTGCTCAATCATCTCGTCGAGCTTGCTCGTCCAGTCGTAGCGCTGCAACAGCCGCTTGGCGAAGCGACCCTGATTGGGATCTTCCACCGAGAATAGGGCCGGGCCGGCCTTGGCCGCCTTACCCTTGCCCGTGCGATCCTTGCCGCTCAGCCGGCTCCGGATCTGCTTCAAGTCGGAGCTTTTGAAAGCCTTGGTCACCACGAACCAAACGCCCATCGAAAGCGCCCAGACCACCACCGCAATCAGGACAAAACTCATACCTCTACCACCTCGTCAAACATGCTCGAGCTCAGCTTGATGCCGGCCGAGAGCAGTTTTTCGTAGAACTTGGGACGGATACCGGTGGCCGCAAAACGGCCGATCACCTTACCTTCAGGGGTGAGCCCGCGCTTCTCGAAGACGAAAATGTCCTGTAAGGTGATCATGTCGCCTTCCATGCCCGTCACTTCGGTGATGTTCACCACCCGGCGCGAGCCATCGCTCAGGCGCGAGGCCTGCACCAGCACGTGCACCGCACTCGCAATCTGCTGCCGCACCGAGTTGATCTGCATGTTCGAGTTCGCAATCGAGACCATCACCTCCAGGCGCGAAACCCCGTCGCGGGGGCTGTTGGCGTGAATGGTCGTTAAGCTGCCGTCGTGACCCGTATTCATCGCCTGCAACATGTCGAGTGCTTCCTCACCGCGAACTTCGCCCACTACGATGCGGTCCGGCCGCATACGCAGGCTGTTGACGAGCAGTTCGCGCTGCCGCACGGCGCCGTTGCCTTCGAGGTTGGCCGGGCGCGTTTCAAGGCGCGCCACGTGCGGCTGCTTCAGTTGCAATTCGGCTGCGTCTTCGATCGTGACAATGCGTTCCTTGGGCGAAATGAAGAACGAAAGCGCGTTCAACAGCGTCGTCTTGCCGGCGCCCGTGCCGCCGATGATGATGATGTTCAGGTGCGCTTTGACGCAGCCTTCAAGCAGCTCCATCATGCCCTTGGTGAGCGCCTTTTTCTCCACCAGATCGCCCGGCATGAGCTTGTCCTGCGAGAACCGGCGAATCGAGAGCAGCGGCCCGTCAAGCGCGAGCGGGGGAATGATGGCGTTGACGCGCGAGCCGTCCAGCAGACGGGCGTCGCACATCGGCGTCGATTCGTCGATACGGCGGCCCACTTGGCTCACAATCTTGTCGATAATGCGCAACAAGTGGGCGTCGTCGCGGAAGGTGACCGAAGTGATCTCGAGCTGCCCCTTGCGCTCGACGTAAACCTGCTTGTGGCCGTTGACGAGGATGTCGGAGATGGTGGAATCGGAGAGCAGCGTTTCGAGCGGACCCAATCCGAAGACTTCGTCGAGTACCTCTTCGGAGATCTGCTGCTTTTCGAGCGAAGACAACAGCGTGGGTTCGGAATCGATCAGCGTGATCAACGCTTGCCGTACTTCGCTGCGCACGCGTTGGTTGTCAATCGTCGCCAGCGCTTCCAAGTTAATCTTGTCGAGTAACTTCCGATGCAGGGTGAACTTGAGTTCCTGATACTCGGGTTTGAGCATCGCCTTCGGCTTGCCTGCATTCTTGAGCAGCCGCTGCTCCCAGCTCATCTGTTGCTTGTTTCCCGCTTCTGCAATCGGTACCATCGCGCTTATCGTTCTCCTTCGTTCATCGCCAAATCAATTCGCCCGGGCTTAGCCGCCTAGGCCTGGGAATAGGCCGTTTTCGGTTCGAGCAGACCGCCCAACCTGGTTTTTTTTGCCGTCGCGGGGCCGGCTAACTTGCCGGCGAGGCTCTCAATCGATCTCCCCAACTCCGAATCGCCGCCCAGGGGTTGCCCCAGGGTCACGACCCGGTGCAGGGAAAAATAATCGTTCGGAAAGGTCGCCAGCACCGAACAGTTGAAAATCTTTTCCATATCCGACCGGTTAATGTTGTCGCGCTTGTTGATCCGGTTGATCACCACCTGATACCGGTCCTTGGCGAGGCCGATCTGGTTAAGCAACGCCACCGCTTTCCGGGCCAGATGCAGGCTCGGTAGCTCGGAAGTGGACACCAGGTAGGAAGAGTCACTTTCAGCCACCGCCAGCAGGCTGAATTTTTGGAAAACGGCGGGCAAATCGAGAATCACCCAGTCGTACTGCATGCGGGCGTACTGCAGGACGTCGTGCAGCGCCGCCAGATTTAACATACCGGCAAAGGGGGCCTCGGGCGCCGGCAGAATATCCACGCCGCCCGAACTTACGGTCAAATTGCTCCAACTGGCGGCTGTCAGTTCGTGGGCTTGGTTGAGCGCGTCAACCAGCGAGTAGGGGTGGTTGAGCTTGAGATAGAAGCCGATCGTTCCGCCCATCAAGTCGCAGTCGATCAGGAGGACCCGCTTGCCGCTGATTTTCTTGATCGCAAAGGCGGTTTGCGTGGCTAAAGTGGAGGCGCCGGATCCCGGCTTGGCGCTCGAAAAAGCGGCGATCTTGCCCAATTCGGGTTCCGCTTCCTCGCCCGGAGCCCGCAGGCGGCGGATACGGCCCGTGGCTTCGCGCTGCTGCGCCGCGGTCAGCGGCCGGTAGAGAAATTCGCAGGCCCCGGCGCGCAGCGATTGGATCAGGGAATGCGAGTCATTGGTTTCCTGCAAACCAATAATCTGGAGTTGTGGCCGGGCGATGAGGGCGATGAGCTGGCAGGCCTGGTCGAGGTCGGTGGCCAAGTCGATCAGCACCACCTCCGGCTGCAGTTGCCGCAGTCGCAGTTCGAGCGTTTGCTGGGTGGGATAGCTCTTGAGGTCGCCGATAATCTGGAAGGCGCGCGCTTCGCCTTGCGTCGCCGCGAGCTCGAGGGCGATTTCGCGATTCGGGCTGATGATGAGAGCTGTGAGTGGTGCGTCCCGCATGGGTTTCTGCTTTCCGGAAGATGTCTACTGTTGTGCTCCCGAGGAGGGTGGCGCGCCCGCGGAAGCGGGAGAGACGGCCGAGGCACCCAGCACCTGCGGTGGCAGCGAGGTAATGCCGGCCGAAAGCGGGCGTCGGCTGGGATTGAGGGCGCGTGCCGGTTGCGGCTCGGCCGGTTTGGCTTCGGCTGGCTTTGCTTCGCCCGCGGGTTGACTCTCCTCCTTACCCTCGGCGGCGACCGGCGGCGGAACGGTAGTCTCGGGAGCCGTTGCCGCGGACCCTGTCGGCACGGGGACCGCCGCTGCCTGCACCGGAATCACCGGACTAGCAGGGAAGGGGTCCGCATTTTCAGGAGTCGGCGCGGGCCCTGTCGTCTCGGCCGGCTTCGCTCCCGGCGCGGCCGGGGACGGTTGGCCCGACGAGGGCGTGAACTGGAAGGCCGTGGGCTTTTCGGCCTTCGCTTTTGGTTTGGCGCCCTTTCGGCCAAAGATCCTGAGCGGGCTGTGTTTGTCCGCTTCGGCCTCGGCTTTGGCCCCATCATTGGACTTGCTCGCCTTGGACTTGCCCATCTTGGGCGCAGCCTCGGGCTTCAGCGGAATCATGTCGGACATGGGCGTCGCCGGATGCGCCTTCGCGCCATTGCCGACCGCCTCCCGGTCGATCTGCGTCTGGCCGGAACGCATGGGTGGCACGACACCGCCGGAGACCCCGGGAACCAGGTCCGAACCGACCTTGTCACCCGGATGCTGTTGCATCAGAAAGGGCTTGAGCCAAGCCGGTTCCGGTTTTGGGTCACCGGCGTTGAGAGGTGTCGCAACTTCGGGCGTCACAATGATCACTAGCTCCGTCTTCGAGCGGTTCGTAGTTCGGGAACGGAAGAGCGCACCCAGGATAGGAATACTCGAGAGGCCCGGCAGCTTGTTGAACTGCTCGGTGACGCGATCGTCGATCAGGCCGGCGATGACAAAGCTCTGGCCAAAGCCTAGTTCGATGTTGGTCTCCATGCGGCGGGTGGCTAAAGCGGGGATGGTGAAGCCGCTTAAGGTGACCGCGTTCGCCAAATCGATGGTGGAGACTTCGGGCTTCACGTAGAGCTTAATGGTGTTGTTCTCCGTGATCACCGGGTTGAACAGCAGCCGGATACCGAACTCGCGGAACTGAATGGTCACCGCACCCGCGTTCGAGCCGCCTTGGAGCACCGGGACGGGGAATTCACCGCCCACCAGGAAGCTGGCTTCCTTGCCATTGGTCGTCACCAAGTTCGGTTCCGCCAGGATCTGGAGCATACCTTGGGATTGGAGCGCCCTCACCAGCGCGGTCAAGTTGAGATCCTTGCGGAAGGCGAAGATGTTGAGCGCGTCGGTGATGGTGACCTTGTTGTCGGTGCCCACCGTCGGGGAGGCAAATTGCTGCGTGGTAAAGCCGCCGGTGGTGTTGCCGGCACCGTTAGTAACCAGGTTGATGCCGAACTGCTGGGCCGCCGTGCGGTCGAGCTCGGCGAAGCGCACCTTGAGGACGATCTGCCGCGAAACCGGCGCCGTCATGAGCGACAAATTGCTCACCACGGTCTTAGCCAGCGGCGAGGCGATGGCCACCGCCCGGTCGACCACGTCCTTGCCGCTCACCGTGCCGATCAGCGTGATCGAGTCCCGGCCGGCCATCACGCCGATGTTCTCGGTGGGGAAAGTATCCTTTAACAGCCGCTTGATCGGATCGAGGTTGTGCTCGACCGTCACGTTATACATCGTCCGCAGGCCGTTTTTGGCCCAGACCACCACCGTCGCCGAACCGTGTCCTTTGCCGTGCAAAAGAAACTCGCGCGAGGTGGCCGGCACCGCGTCGACGATTTCCGGGTTCGACGTCGATATCCGGCTGATATCGGCCGGATAGTCGATGACGAGGCTTTTGCTTACCGTCACGCGCAGGTCTTCCACCGTCATGCCACCCACGTTCGCCGCCACTACCTGCGGGTCTTGCGCCACGGCCGGCATGGCCATCAGCAGCGCCAAAATCAACGCCAACAGTTCTCGAACCCTCATGAGATCAACCCTCTCTAAAATCGTTTCTTGTTCTGCTTGTTTTTCGTTTCGTGCGGCCGCTCAGTGCGTTACGGAATCGGTACGGGCGGCGTCGCGGCGGGACTCGGGTCACCCGGCGCCGCGCCGCTCTTGATGGTTTCAAGCGTCCGCGTATTGCCACGAATCACCACGATCTGCTCGGGCGGCGGGGGCGGCGCCGGAGCGCGCACCACGGGGGTGGCAACCACCACCGGAGCCGGTCGCCAAACCGGTCTCTGACGTTCCCCGCCTTCGCCGTTATGGCGCGGGGCTGCGCTGGTGACAATCCGGCGGCCCATGCCATACAGTTCGCTCATGGACTTGCCGTTCGTCGCCTTCTGATCCTGGTCGTTCCCATTTCGTAGCACCAGTTGAATCCGCCCCTCGTTGCCCGCCAAGGTCAGGATCTCGGCCTGCTCGGGCGTGGCCAGCAAAGTGACGTTCGGCGCCTGCATCGCCTGGCCGCGCGCATCGGGCTGGATGGTCGTTCCGGCCGAGAGCACTATCACGTTCTGCAAGACCGTGGTGGTGATCGTATCGGTGCCCGAAGGCGGCCGGCCGGTCACCAGGACGTCCACGCGCATCCCGGGCATCACGAAACCGGCCACCGCGCTCACGTCGGTTACCCGCACCGTGACCGCGCGCATCCCCACCGGGATAATCGGCGCCAAACCCGCGCCGCTATTGCGGGCCGCCAAGCGGCCGTCCATCACCGGCTCGTCCTGCAGGATATTGCTCACAATCGGACGGTCCAGCACTTCTTCCACCTTCGCGTAGGCTCCCTTCGGGAACTGCTCCACGGGTACGCGAATCGTCTTCACGTCGCCGGGCTTGATGGTGGTGCCGACGGCCAAAGGCTTCGTCGTCACCACGAGATCTTTCGTGTCGCTGGCTTGCGCCTGCTTGGCGGGAGCCGAACCCCGGTTGGTGATCGTGTAAAAGACAGTGGAAACCACCAGGGCGAACAGCAAGCTGACTCCCAGGACGGTCATAAATCTACGATCCATAACTTAACTCCCTCTTACCGGCGAATTTCCGCCGGTTGAACAACGAACCCGCTTCGACGAAACTAACGTGACAACAAAGCCAGCCAAGCGCCCACCGTGATGGCGGGAGCGTAAGGAATCGAATCCTCGCCGGCCAACGCCGGGCGCTTCAGCCACCAGCGACGCAAGCGATAAAATCCCAGCGCCGCCAAGGCGAAGATGCCGCCGGCGGCCGCGGTCCACAACGCCGCCCACAACAAAAGCGAAGGGCCCAGAATGGCGCCGAAGCCGGCCATCAGCTTCACATCGCCGCCGCCCATTCCGCCCAGGACATAAAAGACCAGAAAGACCAGTAAACCGCCGACAGCTCCGGCGAGCGCCATCAGCGCGCCCCACCAACCTTGGTCGGCAAATTGGAGCGCCATGCCACCGGCCAGGGCCGCGGCGGGAATCCAGTTCGAAATCTGTCGCCGCCAGAGGTCCTCGGCCGTTGCCGCCAAACCCAGCGCCAAACAAAGCGAAACTTGAGGTGAAACCGTCATAAGAAAAGGAGGTCGCGGACTAGTTCTCCACTCTTTCCTCTATACCTTCGGCGGTACGGAAATCTTTCATTAGGCGCCGGGGCAAAATCAGTCCTCCCGCCCCTTTCGGGGGATAGCGGCCGCAGCCACTTGCGGCGCCACCGGCACCTTGCGCACAAACAGAAACGCTTCGTTCTCTTTCACTTTCCGGTCTTCGCCGATCAACTGCCAACCGGGATGCAGCTTGAGCAGCGCCACCAGCGGCCACTGCCGCGGCGCCAGCACCACGTCAAACCGATACCGGTTCAGGATCGTCTCCCAGTCGAGGTCGCCGCTTAACAAATGCAGGTACTCGCGGCCCAATTCGGCGCCGTAAAAATCGCTGCGGCCATCGATGAAAACCCGCTGCCGGGGGTAGGACTGGTAGATGAGATAGTCGCCCCATTGATCGGTGGTCAGCACGCGCCGCGCCGTGAGCAGCTCCTTGTGCCGATGAAGCAGCGCCAACGGGAACTTATTCGGGGGAAAATCGGCCGGCCACTTCATGCGCTCGCTATCGATCAGTGGTAGCACCGCCAGAAACAGCACCACCCACACACTCACATGGCGGAACTTGGGCGCCAGGTCGCGGCCCAGCTTGGTCAGGATCGCCGCGCTCGACTTGCGCGGCTGGGTGGCCACCCAACCGTCGATCGCCCCGCTCAGCACCGTCGCCACAAACGGAGCCGCCACCAATACGTAAATCGTCGCGTGCCGCACCGAAGTCAGCGACTGGTGGGCCCAATAGAGCACCCACAGCATCGCGGCAAAGTCTCGCCCGCGTCTGCCCAGGGGCCGCAGCCAGGCCACACCCACCGCGAGCAACCCCGCAAACAGAAAGAGCTCCAACTGCCGCATGCTCTCGCCCCGGAAAATCGGCGATTGGAATTCCTGCACCACTTCTTGGATAAAGTCCGATTGCAGGTAGCTGGCAATATGCAGGTGGAGGCGATAGCCAAAGGGATTGACCAAAGTCGCCGCCGCGCATCCTCCGGCGAGCATTCCATAACGCCCAAGCGCCGGTAGGGCGGCGGGCCGGCGCCCGGCCAGCCAATCCGGCACACATTCGGCGGCGATCGCCACCACCAGCAAGCCCAGGCAGGCGATCAGCGCCATGTAGCCGCCATGGAGGTTGGTCCACAAGGCAGCGATCGGGATCAGCAGCCAGACGGCCCTCGATGGCCGGTCACGATCCCGGTCCAGCAGCCACAAGCAGACCGGCAGTAGAAACAAGGTGAAAACGTGGGGCCGGGCCAGGTAGTGCACCGCAGAGACGCCCACCGTCAACAGCGCCAGCGGCAAGGCGACGAAGAAATTGGCGCCGCGCCAGATCATGTGCGACAGCAGCACCGCCACCGACCCGATGATCAGCACACCCGACAGAAAAACGATCGCCTTCAAGCCCCAGGCGCGGTGCAGGAGGGCAAAGATTACGTCCGAGAGCCACTCCCAGGCATACCAGGTCTGGCCGGGCTTTGAATAGGAGAACAGGTCATGGTCTGGAACGTAGCCGTGATCGAGCACAAACTCGCCGGCGCGGATGTGCCAGCCGGTGTCGCCATCGGCCAACAGCGCCGTCCAGCCCATCGGACCGCTGGCAAAGATCCAACAGACGAGGGCGATAAAGAAGACATCGGTCATCGTCGGCGTTAGCCAACGCATCAGGCGCGAAGGCGCCCGCGAGGCCAGCGGGAAGGTCTCGGTCAAGCCGTCACCTCCACCTGGCGGGCTTCGCTCCAGCGCAGACTCGTCACCGGACTCGTCACCAACTCGGCCGAACTTAACCCTAACAGCCGCGGACCCTGCATGGCCAGCTCCAAACGATCCTTCACCCCAGTCTTTTCAAAGATATGCATCAAATGGACCTTCACCGTCCCGGCCGTAATGCCCAAGGCCATCGCCACGTCCTTGTTCTTGGCCCCGCACATGATTTGCTCGATAATTTCCCTCTCGCGGGGCGTCAAACGGACGAGCGCTCGTCGGTCCAGAAAGCCGGCCACGTGGTTTGAAATCTCGTGCTCCATCCACACGGCGCCCTGGGCGGCCGCCCGGAGGCAATCGAGCAGCGACTCCACCGGCAACGTGCGGCGCAAAATACCTCTCGCGCCCAATTGCAAGGCCCGGAAGGACTCGATTTCCGCTAACTCCTGCACCCACAACACGGGCGCTACCGCCGGCAATTGCTCCCGCAACTCACTCAACGCCTGAAAGGCGGACCGCAAACCGCTGGTGGCGTCCACCAGGACCACATCGGCCCCGCAACCGCGAATCGCTTCGCAGGATGGCGATGGCCCAGGTGTAGCGCCCACCAGCACCAGATCCGATGTGGCCTCGAAAATCCGCGCCAGGCCTTCGAGCATCACCGGCTGCGATTCGCAGGCGAAAACGCCAATTTCCCGTGGCGGGCATGATTCTCGATCGGCAATGGTCGAAGAGTACATATGCGCTAACAGTTGCTTCCCTGGATAGCTATCGGTAGCCCGGGGCCGGCGGAATAGGCAGGGAACTGGGGCGCTGGCTACCCCGAAAGACCTTAGAACGGGTCTAGCCGCGATCAGGACCTCCCTCCCCCATTGGTGGGGGTACGCAAAAATTCACGACGTTGTCAGGTTTTCGAGCGCAACTTCGCCTATCTAGTCGTGGTTAGATAGTAGTAATTTTCTGCGTGGCCATCGGGTGCAGGGTGAGCTACCCGTAATTCCTCCATGAGTCTTAAAATCAATCAGTTACCTGGCGCGTTGACACTAGGTCTTTCCCGCCGGAGGCTGTTAGCCGCCGCGGCTGGGGGGTACGTAACCGGCAAAACGATGTCCGCCGCCGACAACGAACCGGTAGCTGTCGTCTATGACGCGGCTTTCCAATCCTGGACCCTCAAAAACGACATCTTCCGGGCCGTGCTGCGCTTGAACCCGTCGAGTGGCGTCCTGCAACTCGAAGAGCTGCGCAACCTCCTGACGAACGAAGTGTGGCGCTTACCGGCCCGCTCCGGATCGTTCCCGATTTCGGTGGAACTGGCCGACGGCAGACGCCTTTCGAGCGACAGCCGACTGCTGGTGACGGGCCAGACCATTGGGGAGGCGGAACGGGGCGGCAAGTCGCTGTGGCTCGAACTGTCGGAAGAAGACAACCCGCTTAAGCTGACCATCTGCTTCACCATCTACCCGGGGCAGGCGGTGCTGCGCCATCAGGCGACGATCACGAACCGGCTGGGGCAAACGGTGATCGTGAAAAGAGTGAACTTTCTGGCCTGGGAGTTTGGGGACGACCGGGCGAAGTACGACACGTTCGGCGTGCACCAATGGGTGGTCGTGCCGCGAGAGATGAACTTCGATCCGCAGGAGCAGCCACTCGTGCCTGGCGACCCGGGAGTCACCTTGAGCACGGGCTCGGGCGGGAGCTATTGCGCTTGGCTGGCGCTGCGGGACGCGACGGGCCGGGGCTTGTTTGCGGGGCTCGAGTTCAACGGCCGGGCGGATTTGTCGGTGCGGCAAGCGAACGACCGGCTCACCTGGTCGGCCGACGTGCAGGAGCTCTACCATCCGCTGCGGGCGGGCGCGACCATGGAACTGCCGGCGGCGATGCTGGGGCTCTTTCGCGGCAATTGGGATGAGGCCGGATACCGGACGCAGCGCTATGTGGAGGCGGTGCTCGCCCCGCCCATCCCCGACAACGATTTCCCCTACGTGGCCTGGGACTCTTGGGGTTACCTTCAGGAGATTAACGAAGCGGTCCTGCGCGAGAATGCCAAGATCGCCGCCCGTTTGGGCATGGAGCTCTTCATTGTCGACCTCGGCTGGGCCAGCGCCCTGGGCGACTGGAGGGCCGACGATGAGAAGTTTCCCTCCGGACTGCGCGCCCTCTCTGACTATGTCCACGACCTCGGCATGAAGTTCGGCCTGCACTTCGCCTTTAGCGAGGCGGACCCGCAATCGTCCGTGCTGCAACTGCATCCTAACTGGACGTCGACGGAAACCTACAACTTCCACGGCGCCGTCAGTATGTGCCTGGGCCATCAACCGGCGCGCGACTGGATCATCGAACAGGGCGTGAACCTGGTGCGGGCCTATCGGGTGGACTGGATATTGCAAGACGGGCAAACGTTGGTGAAGCAGTGCACCAAGACTACCCATTCGCACCATCCCGACAACAGCAACTGGGCCAACTCCGAAGAGGGGCTCGATGTGATCGTGAGCGAAATCCGGCGGCGCACCGGCGTGGTGTGGGAGAACTGCGCCAACGGCGGCAGCATGATGACGTTCAAAATGGCGCGCAACTACGTCACCTCCATCACCAACGACGCTTCCGGCTCTCTGGGCTCGCGCCAAGGCGTTTACGGCGCTACCTATCCCTTCCCGCCCCGCTTCGCCGACCGTTACATGCCGGACCAGGACCTGGACACTTACACCACCCGCAGCTTCATGTTCGGCGGACCCTGGATCTTCATGAACCGGCTGCCCGAATTGAGCCCCGAAGGTATGTCGTTGGCGGCGCGCGAGATCGCCATCTACAAGGCCACGCGGGCCTCGGTACGCGATGGCCGCGTCAGCCATCTGACGGGGCGTCCGGCGCCAGGCCAGGTGGACGCCATCCAGAGCTATAACGAGAGCCGCGATACAGCGCTGGTGATTGTCACGCGCGAGTCCGCCCCTAGTAACCGGTACACGCTACGGTTGCGCGATCTGGTAGCCACACGACAGTATCAGGTGCGCTTTGAAACGGCCACCGCGCGCTACGTGATGTCGGGCGCGCAGTTGATGACCCTGGGCGTCGAAGTCAGCCTGCCGGAGTTGCGGTCGGCGGAGATTGTCTACGTCGAACCGGCCGGGAAATAGGGTCCCCGTTCCAGCTTCCTTCAAACTTCGCCCTGGCGCGCCGATAAGCCCGGCATGAGCGTTGAATTGCAAGAGATCGATACGGTGGTGGCAATCGGGGTGGCAACCGGGGCGGCAACCGGGGTGGCAACCGGGGTGGCAACCGGGGTGGCAACCGGGGCGGCAACCGGGGCCGCTGAGAGCCACCTTAAAGAGCCTTACCCCACCGGCGGCGAAGTGTCGGCCATGACCCTGATCACCGACGTGCGGGCCATCCGCCAACGGCTGGACGGCGTCGAAGTGGCGCTACGCGGCTTAGGCGTACGCATGGAGGAGTTGACTCCGGGGCCAGCCGCTTCGGCAGACGGCGCTGGCAGTCGCGCCGCCAGTGCCCCTCCCGGGTCGCTGGAGGAGTTACGCAAAGCCCTTACCGGCGACTTACAGGCGGACTTACACAAAAACGCGAAACAATCCACGCTCTTCACCGGGGTGATGTTACTCGTCATGTTGTCCGGTTTGGGCGGCTTAGGCTGGATGGTGCACCAGTTATCGCAATTGGTGAAGCAATTGGAATAACGGATGTCTGAACGAACCCGTAACTCGATCGTCACCTCCCCTTGTCCGGAATGTGCGAACCTGACAGGGACCCTGGCCGGGTGGCCACCTCCGGTTTGCCGTGATCGCGATCCATTCAGCAAGCGGCCGGATTCTCCGGCATCCGAGAGGGATGAATTTTGAAATCGAGTCCCGTAGATTGGGCAGTCTCGCGGACGGTGCCTGTACCCGAGGCCTTGGGCTTGTTAAGCTCAAAGCCAGGGGCGGACGAACGAAAGCGAGAAGCGAGAATCATGCCCAATACCAAGACGGTGGTCACGCTGGGTCCGGCTTCGGACTCACCGGAAACCGTAGCCAACCTCCTCCGCGTCGGCGTCGATGTGTTCCGGATGAACATGTCGCACGGCACGCAGGATGACCATGCGCGGCGCATCCGCACCGTCCGCGCCGTCGCTGCCGAGATGGGCATTGACGCCGGCATTCTGCTCGATCTGCAAGGCCCCAAAATCCGTCTCGGCACCTTTGAGGGCGGCCGGGTGGTGCTCGAAACCGGGCAGCGCTTCACGCTCACGACTGAAACCCGCATCGGCAATCAGGAAGGCGCCAGCACCAGCTACGTCGACTTCGCCAAGGACGTCCGCGAGGGCGACCGGGTCCTGTTAAACGACGGCGCTGTCGAAATGCGCGTCCTGTCGACCGACGGTATCGCCGCCGAGTGCGAAGTGGTCGCGGGCGGCCCGGCCGGCGACCGCAAGGGCATCAACCTGCCCGGCGTGCAGGTGTCGACTCCGTCCCTCACCAAGAAGGACATGGCCGATCTCCTTTTCGGCATCGAAATCGGCATCGACTTTGTGGCGCTCTCCTTCGTCCGCAAGCCCAACGACGTCGTCCGCTTGCGCCATTTCCTCGAAGAGCGCGAATCCTCGCCGCTAGTGATCTCGAAGATCGAGAAGCCCGAAGCGTTCGAGAACCTGGACGCGATTCTGGCCGAAAGCGATGGCGTGATGGTGGCCCGCGGCGACCTGGGCGTGGAGACGGCGCTCGAGAAAGTCCCCTACATCCAGAAGTCGATCATTGAGCGCGCTCGGCGGCAGGGTAAGTTCGTCATCACCGCGACCCAGATGCTCGAGTCGATGATTGAGAGCGCGGTGCCCACGCGCGCCGAAGTGAGCGACGTGGCCAACGCTATCTACGACGGCACGGACGCCATCATGCTCTCGGCCGAAACTTCGACGGGCCGCTACCCGGTGGAAGCGGCCCGCATGATGAACAAGATCGCTGCCGCAGCCGAGGAGAGCTTGCGCGCCCAGGGCTTCAAGGAATTGTCCGACGGGCACGCCCTCACCGTCCCCGAGATCATTGCCGACGCGGCCTATCACGCCGCGCGTAAGCTGAACGCCACAGCGATCGTCGTCTTCACCGCCGGCGGTAGCAGCGCCCGCATGGTGGCCAAGTATCGCCCGCCGGTGCCGGTTTATGCCTTTACCACCACCGAGAAAGTCGCCCGTCAACTGAGCTTAGTCTACGGGGTGACGCCCATCATCGCCGAGCCCAAGGAATCCACGGACAAGATGCTGGCCTTGATGGACACTATTCTGGAACAGAAGGGCTACGCCAAGCGACGTGACCCGGTCGTGTTTGTGTCGGGCCGGCCGATTGGCAAGTCCGGCAGCACCAACATGCTCAAGCTGCACCACATCGGCGACGTGGTCTAGTGCGCCACTCCGCGTTCGATTTTACGAAACGAACCCGGGAGTTGTTGATTCTATTGAGTTTTTGTTAAGCGAGGAGTGAGGCCCAAGTTCATTGGGATGGAGCGAGGTGGGCATGGTTTCATTTTGGCATGGGGGCGCAAAAAAGCGGTGGCCGCGGAGGGTCTCAGAAGAGGGAAAGTCTCCTTTTTTGTATCACTTGGGCGGTAGTGTAATTCGCTGTGACCGGCTAATTCGCAAACGCCCGTTTGATTTCTTTCTTCTGATGCAGCCTGCCATCCTCGCCCGACGCGGCCATCGCGCAAGAAGCGACCGCCGGGACGCTCAGAAACTCGTCAAAATTCACAACATCAAAGTGTAAGGCTCCCGGTTTCCCGCGCCATCCCCGAAACTGAAACGCGGACCGCTCCCGGCGGTCTGATACCGCAGCGACCTAGCTCTTGAGTAACTGCTTGATCGCCCGCACGGCCTGCCGCGTCCGCTGCTGATTCTCGATCAAGGCAAAGCGCACATAGCCCTCTCCGAGCGGACCAAAGCCAATTCCGGGAGCCACACCCACGAGCGCTTTCTCGAGCAGTAACTTCGAGAATTCGAGCGAGCCCAGGTCGCGGAAACGCTCGGGAATCTGGGTCCACAAGAACATCGAGCCGCGGGGCTTCTCGCACGGCCAGCCGGCGGCATTGAGACCATCCACTAACACATCGCGCCGCTTCTGGTAAGTGTCGCGGATCTTAGTAACTTCGTCGTCGCACTCGCGCAGGCCCACCGTGGCCGCGATTTCGATAGGCTGGAAGATGCCGTAGTCGAGGTAACTCTTGATGCGGGCGAGCGCATAGATCATCTTGGGGTTACCGACACAAAATCCGACGCGCCAGCCAGCCATGTTGTAACTCTTGGTCATCGAGTAGATCTCGACGGCGTGTTCTTTGGCGCCTTCCACCTGCATGATGGAGGGGGCTTGGTAGCCGTCGAAGCCGATGTCGGCGTACGCAAAGTCGTGGAGGACCATGGAGCCGTATTGGTCGGCGAGGCGGATGATTTCGCGGAAAAAATCGAGGTCGACGGTGGCCGTGGTGGGGTTGTGCGGAAAGTTCACCAGGATCAACTTGGGCGGCTTTAGGGCCTGCCGGCAATGATCGGTGAGGCGGTTCAAGAACTCGGCCGGGGTGGGCATCGGCAGCCGGCACACTTGCCCCTCGGCCATCACGACACCCCATTGGTGGATCGGATAGGCGGGGTCGGGCGCGATGACGGTGTCTTCCGGGCCGATCACGGCAAACAGCAGATGGGCGAGCGCGTCTTTCGAGCCAATCGTGACGATGGCTTCGCTTTCGGGATCGAGTTCGACGCCATACCGGCGCTGATAGCGGCGCGTGATTTCGAGGCGCAGGTTCGGAATGCCGCGCGACATCGAATAACGGTGGTTGCGCGGATTGCGGGCGGCTTCGGCGAGCTTCGACACAATCAACCGGGGAGTGGGGCCGTCGGGGTTGCCCATTCCAAAATCGACTACATCCTGCTGGGCAGCGCGAAGTTTGGCCTTCATCTCGTTCGTAATGGCGAACACATAGGGCGGAAGCTTATTGATGCGGTAAAACTCGTCGGAGAAAACCATGGGGAACTTTTATTATACGGTTCATCGGGCATTATACGGTTCATCTGGCAGAATCGCCGTTTCGTCGGAAATCCGCGGCGGCGAAAAGCGATTGGCCGTAGCGTAGAAACATGAAAGTTCAACGCTTACTACTCACTGGATCCGCCATTCTGGGCTTCGCGCTGGGGATGGCTCGCGGGGCCGATCGCTATGACTATACGGTGCGCACCGACATCTTCGCCGGCCTCCAAGGCGATGAGGTGGCGATGAATCGCGCGCTGGGCAAGATTGAAGCCACCTTGGCCGAGGATCCGAAGCACGCCGAGGCCATCGTGTGGCGCGGGGCGGCGGTCTTCTTCCAAAGCGGCCAATTGTTCCAGAAACAGGACATGCAAAAGGGTATGGAGCTCTACATGCTCGCCATGGCCGATTTTGAACGGGCCGGCAAGTTGGCGCCGGATAGCCTCGGCGTGCTGATTCCGCGCGCGGCCGTGCTGATGTCCGCGGCGATTTCCGCCAAGGGCAGTCCGATGGCCAAGCAATGGGTAAAGACGGCCGTCGAAGATTATGAGCGGGTGCGCGAGATGCAAAAGGACACCTTCGCCGGCTTGAGCGACCATTCCCGCGGCGAACTTCTGCAAGGGCTGGCTAATGGTTACCGGATGTTGGGCGACGAGGCGAAGGCCAATGTGTATTTTGAGCGCATGAAGACCGAAATGGCCGGGACGCCTTATGCCAAGCGAGCGACGATCTGGTTGGAGACGAAGTCGCTCACGCCGGCGCAGTCCGGCTGTATCGGCTGCCATACTGGCAAATAAGTGCGCGAATTTCTGAAAGCCTTGCTGTGGCCGCTGCTGATCGGCGCGGTGCCGCCGATTCTGATGATGGTGGCCATGCGACGCTGGACATGGCACGACCTCTGGGAGAGCTTCTGGATCAGCACCATGTTTGCGACGCTGATCGGCCTGCCCGCCGGCTTCGTTTTGCCCCGCTTGGTGGGTCGCTGCAAACATTGGGCAAGCGGCGCGCGGATGGTCGCCTACGGAGGCACGCTTTTCGTGCTGGCTAACCTGGGAACGACGGCGGGCGTGGGCTTACTCTGGGCGGCCGGCCTGATTCCCCCGGGCCTGTTCCTGCGCTGGCTGGGCAACGCCTATCGGTGGAGCCTGTTCCTGACCTTTTGTACCGGCGTGGTGACTTACATCTATGCCCACTTCCGGGTCCAGATCGAAGCGTCGAATGAAAAGCTGCGGGCCAAGGAACGGGAAGAGAAGGAGGCGCGGCGGCTGGCGACCGAAGCACGGTTGGCCGCCCTTGAATCTCGCATTCATCCGCACTTTCTGTTCAATGCGCTCAATTCTGTCTCGTCCTTGATTCGGGAGGACCCGGAGCGGGCTGAACTGCTCCTTGAGCGGGTGTCGGCGTTGTTGCGATTTTCGCTCTACGAGCCGCACGGCGGGCTGGTGACCCTGGAGCAGGAACTCAAAATGGTGCGCGACTATCTTGAGATCGAGCGCGTCCGCTTCGGGGAGCGCCTGCGCTACGAGATCGTCTGCGAGCCCGAACTGACGGCCGTGATGCTCCCCCCGCTGGCTGTGCAGACGTTGGTGGAGAACAGCGTCAAGTACGCGGTCACCAATCGGAGAGAAGGCGGTGAGGTCTGGGTGGCGGCCCGGACGGGAGCGCGGGGCGCCGAGATTGAGGTGCGGGATTCGGGGGCGGGCTTTGACGAGTCCGCGATTCCAGTCGGGCATGGCCTCGAATTGCTGGCCGCGCGTCTGGAGGCTCAATTCGGGGCTGGGGCGGCGCTTGAGTACTGTCGCCAGGATGACGGCATGTCCGTCATCCTGCGCATGCCGCGCGGGGTGACGGCATGATCCGCGCCTATCTAGTCGACGATGAGCCACTGGCGACGCGCCGCTTGACCCGGATGCTCGAAGAGACCGGTAAGGTGACGGTGGTGGGCGTGAGCAACGACCCGGCCGATGCCCTGGAACGCATGCCCGGTGTCGATTTCGATGTCCTCTTCCTCGATATCGAGATGCCGGAAATTTCAGGCTTCGACCTACTCGGAAGATTAAAAGGCGAACCGTGGGTGGTATTTGTCACCGCCTTTCACCAATACGCGCTCCGGGCCTTTGAAGTGAACTCGATCGACTATCTCGTCAAGCCCGTGGAACGGGAAATGCTGGACCGGGCGGTGCGCAAGCTCGAACGGCGTCAACAGGAACGCGCCGGGGGCCAGGCCGGCCCGCCCTTGGCAGACCTGGTGCGCCAGGTAACCGCCGCCATGGCCGTCTCGATGACCGGGACAAACTATCCGGAGCGGCTCGCCTCGCGCGTGGGGGACAAGGTGGAATTCATCGACCTTTCGCGCGTGACACATCTGTATGCCGAGGACAAGCTAACGTTCGCGGCGACTTCCGGCAAGAGCTATATCCTGGACCAGACGATCGCCGAACTGGAAGCCAAGCTCGACCCTAAGCGATTTGTCCGCATCCACCGGTCCACGCTGGTGAACGTGGCTTTTGTGCAGGAACTGTATACATATTTCGCGGGGAAAATGATATTGCGTTTGAAGGACGAGGGGAAGACGGAATTGGCCGTGGCGCGGGAGAGGGTGAAAGAGCTGAAGGACCGCCTGGGTATCTAGGTACAAAGGCGCTAAGTAACCGTAAGGTAAATCGCTGATTCTCAGATCGAAGAACTGCCGATAAGGTAGTAGCAGGAAAGTGGTCATCCTTACGTTGAGGTATTGGGTGATTTTAGATCAACCAAGTGCCGTTAAAAGCGAAGATTTACATCGGCGCGCAATTGGGCTTGTCGTGCTGCGTGTTGCTTTGGATTGCAACCCGCTGGCAGTGCGACGACCTTTGGCGGCTGCTGGCCTACTTTTGCCTGGGGATCGCTGGATCGCTGGTGAAAGTACATTTGCCGGGCATCGAAGGCACGATGTCCGTCAGCTTTCTCGTCATCATTTTGGCGATTGCCGAACTGAGCGTGGGCGAAGCCGTGTTGATCGGGTCGGCGAGCACGCTGCTGCAATGCCTGTGGAAGACGAAGAATAAGATCCGGCCGATTCAGGTGGCCTTTAGCGTCTGCGGCACCGCCAACGCGATCGCTGTAGCCTGTATGGCGACGCAACGGCTGCAACTCTGGGCGCCCACGAACATTCTGCTGCTGCTGTCGACGGCGGCCTTTGTCTATTTCGTGTTCAATACCTCACCGGTAGCAGGCATCATTTCGCTCACCGGCCGCCGGTCGTTTCTGGCGGTGTGGCGCGAATGTTATTTCTGGAGTCTGCCTTATTTCGTCCTGGGCGCCGCCTTGGTGGCCAACCTTGTGTACCTGAAGCAAGTGGCGGGCTGGCAGAGCTTCCTGATGGTGGTGCCGGTGATGTATTGGGTATATCACTCCTACAGCCTGTATCTGGGGCGGCTGGAAGCGGAAAAGACCCACGTCGAGGAAATGGCCAGCTTACATTTGCGCACTATTGAAAGCTTGGCCCTGGCCATTGAGGCCAAAGACCATACGACCCATGGCCATTTGCGGCGGGTAGAGATCTACGCGGTCGAAATCGGCAATGAGTTGCGCCTGCCCGACGAGCAGATTCAGGCCCTGCGTGCCGCGTCTTTGCTGCACGACATCGGCAAACTGGCGGTCCCCGAACACATCATTGCCAAACCCGGTAAGCTGACCCCGGAAGAGTTCGAGAAGATGAAAATCCATCCCGTGGTGGGGGCGCAGATTCTGGACAAAGTGGGGTTCCCCTATCCGGTGGTGCCGATCGTGCGCTCCCACCACGAAAAGTGGGATGGCAGCGGCTATCCGGATGGCCTGAAGGGCGAAGATATCCCCATTGGCGCCCGGATTCTTTCGGCCGTCGACTGCCTGGATGCCCTGGCCTCCGATCGCCAATACCGCCGCGCTTTGCCCCTCGACGACGCGATGGCGTATGTGGTGAGTGAGGCGGGTAAAGCCTTTGACCCGCGCATCGTCGAGATCCTCCACCGGCGCTACCGCGAGTTGGAAGGAATGGCGCAATCGTCGCCCGGGCGCAATCAGGCCTTATCCATTAACCTTAGGGTGGAACGTGGTGCCGAACCCGATGCCGGGTTCGAGAAGACGCCCGAGCCCCCTGCCGTGGACTTCCAGACGGCCATTTCCTCCGCCCGCCAGGAGGCCCAGTTACTGCTCGAAATGACGGCCGATCTGGGCAAGAGTTTGAGCCTGGTGGACACGCTTAGCTGCCTGACCGAACGGTTGAAGAGGATCGCCCCTTACGACGCCATTGCCATTTACCTGGTGAAGGGCGAAGAATTGGTGCCCGAGTTCGTCAGCGGCGAGAACTTCCGCCTCTTCTCCTCCCTGCGCGTACCCATGGGCGAGGGCCTTTCGGGCTGGGTAGCGGAGAACAACAAGCCGATCATCAACGGCAATCCGTCGGTGGAGCCCGGCTATTTGAAAGACCCAACCAAGTTCAGCACGCTGCAATCGGCTCTATCGGTGCCGCTTGAAGGAACCAGCGGCATGGTGGGAGTGCTTTCGCTCTACAAGGCGGAAGCGGACTCGTTCACGAATGACCACTTGCGCATCTTGCTGAGCATCGCGCACAAGATGGCCCATGCCATTGAGAATGCGCTGCGGTACCGGAAGATGGAGTCGAGCGCGACGCTGGACGGATTGACCGGGCTGCCCAATGCCAAGAGCATGTTCCTGCAACTGGATGCCGAACTAGCGCGCAGCAAGCGGCAGAACTCGACCCTGGCCGTGCTGGTGTGCGACCTCGATGGCTTTAAGGCCGTGAACGATCGCTGGGGACACCTTGAAGGCAACCGGGTGCTGAAACTGGTGGCCGATGGCTTCCGGCAGGTCTGCCGTGAGTACGACTATGTGGCGCGCATGGGCGGCGACGAGTTTGTGCTGCTCTTCCCTGGTATTTCGGCCGAGGCGGCTACGCTGTTCGCCCAGCGGCTCACCGAAGTGGCCGAGGCGGCGGGCCGCGAGGTCACCGGCACCGACTTGCTGTCCATCAGTTGGGGGGCGTCGTATTTCGGACCCGACGGCGACGACGCCGAAGCGCTCTTAGCCGAGGCCGACAAGCGCATGTACAAGTACAAACACGAGCACAAGAAGCGGCGGGGAATCCCGGCCCGCGACGCCGAGGTGACGCTCAGCGCTTAAATTAGTGGGTGGCCGGCGGGGGCGTTTGCGGAGGCGTACCCGAGCCCGAACCACCGGCGCTGGGGATGAGGTTAGGGACGGACGGCTTTGAAGGTTCTTTCACCTTGGCCGGGGCGTCCTTCTTCAGCGGCGAGATGATTACGTGCGCATTGCGGCCTTCGAGCTTGGGGTTGCCTTCGGCTAAACCCACCTCTTTCAGGTCCGCCGAAAAGCGCTGGAGTAACTTCTGGCCCAGATCCACATGGGCGATTTCGCGTCCGCGGAACTGGACCACCGCTTTCACGCGATTACCTTCTTTCAAGAAGCGTGTGGCGTTCTTCTTTTTGAAGTCGTAGTCGTGGTCGTCGGTGTTGGGACGGAACTTGATTTCCTTCACCAGAATCACGTGCTGCTTCTTCTTGGCTTCGTGATCCTTCTTCTTCTTCTCGTACTGCCATTGGCCATAGTCCATGGCTTTGGCCACGGGCGGGTCAGCGGTGGGCGCGATGACGATCAGATCGAGGCCCATCTCCTGGGCCCGGCGCACGGCGGCCTGGGTGGGCATGACGTCCACGCTGCCGTCGGGGAATACCGCCCGGACTTGAGGCGCACGAATAGCCTCATTGACGTTTTCTCTGATCTTCTGGACGCGGCGAGGAGGGAAATTTCTGGGTGGGTACATGCAGGCGGTTAGTGGCTCATAGAGCCAATGCGGCACTCCGCGCCCGGATCGAGGTGACCGGTGACGACGGAACGGTTGGAGTTCAAATTGAACGGCATTGCCCTGAGAGTACCAGATTTCTTCGCGGGTGCAAATCAATTTATCAACGAGATGCGGTGGAAGATGTCGAACTTTGTCACAAACGAGGGGTGGGGAGACCCCACGAGGTGGGGATTCGACGCCCAAAGAGAGGGCCAAAGGACGCGAATTCCGGGCTTTGACCTAAAGGGATAAACAAATTCTTACGACAGAAGTACTGTGACCGTAAGGTATTCAGCTCAACGGTCGCCAAGGTAGGGCCTGGCAAGTAGTATATGGCGCATTTACGTCCCGTTGGAGTTCGGCTCATTCTCCTGATCGTCGCGGTGATCGGGGCAGGCCTCTCGTTCTATGTCGAGTCCTTGCTACGGGCGCGGGAGGCGGAATCACTGCACGACCGGGTCGGCGCCGACTTTGCGCGCTTGAGCGAAACGGTGCGCAAAAAATTGGCCGACGAGGTCGAGGCATTACAAATTTTGGCCCGGGATTATTCACGGCTCTCGTCCGTTACCGAGGAGGACTTCGTTCGCTCCGCCGACCGGTTTGTCACCGGTCATGTAGGCGTGGTGGCGCTAGGTTACGCCGACTCCACGTTCAAGCTCAAGTATTCAACTCCGCCCCGCTTCGTTTCATCCATCGAGAAGGCGCACGAGATGATCCGCGCCAACCGCGGTTTCCTGCTGACCGACGCGGTCACGGAGAACGAGTGGAAGGTTTCCGAGCCCATTCAGGTGGTGGACCGCGGGAAGGTGTTCGTCCTCTACCTGCCGGTGCGGCGTTTGGGCCAATCGACTGAGCTCGTCGTGGCGGTGGTGCACTTGCAACTGACCCTGGACTCTTTGTTTGCGGAGGCGATCCCCAAAGAATACGGGCTGATGCTGGTGGACGGCTACTCCCCCATTTACCAGCGCGGGCCGCGCAACACCGATCCGTCGATTCCAACGTTTGACGAAGAGATCAGCGTGCTCAGCGCGAAGTGGAAAGTGCGCTTGCGGCCGACCTTGGACATGGTGCAAGCCTCGAAGTCCATTCTGCCCCGGATGTTTTTTTGGGGCGGCTTGTTAATTTCCGGCCTGATCGTGTTGCTGGTCGGCTACCAGACGATGCTCTTCCGGCAAATGGACCGGGAAGAGGCGATGCAGAACGACTGGGCGACGCGCTGGGATACGGCGCTCGCCGGGACGATCAAACCCGCGGCGGGTCCGCCGGGCGCGGGATCGCCGGCCCCGGTTTCGCCAGCGCCGGGCCCGCAACCGAGCGAGGTTTCGAGCTTGACCGGTTTGAACCTCGGTAACGACCCGGCCGGGGCCCGGATCTATCGCAAGATGGGTTTGGCGGAGAGTTCGCCTTGGGTGGCGGCCATCGCCGGGGTCACCGAGCCGGTGTTCGTCGCCGAACCCTCTTCGGCGCTCGACGCCGGGACGCCTATCGCTTATGTGAACGACGCTTTTGTCCGGGTGACCGGTTTTGCGGCCCACGAGATTATTGGTAAAACGCCGCGGCTGTTGCAGGGCGTGGCTACCGACAAGCGGGCGCTTGACGATATCCGGCAGGCGCAGGTGCGGCGCGTGGCTTATCAAGGCGGGATGACCTACTACCGCAAGGATGGATCGCCGTTTGAGGCCCAGGTGTCTATGCGGCCGGTGATGGACGAGTTCGGCAAACCGAGCTATTGGATCTTTATGTTGCAAACCGCGGTGGAACGGGTCGCGGAGAATGCGCCCTTGCCGGCCGTAGAGCCAGTGCCAATGGCAATAACGAGTCCGGCCCGGGAATTGTCGCCCGAGATACCGGTCGAGCCCGTACGGCCGGCGGAGGCGAGTTCGGCGGATTCGGTGGAGGAAACCGTGGCGCGGTTGCGGGCCTTGCGGGCGCGGGCCGCCATGGAAAATCCGGTGCCCCCGTCCGTTCCGTTGCCCGCGTCCGTTCCGCTGCCAGAACCGGCCCGGCCAACCCAAGAAAAGCCCGTCGAAACCGGCGCGCCGAAGGCCACCGCCGCCGTGGACGCGCTCGAGATGTTGATCGAAGCTTCGCCGCTCGCGGTGATGGGCTGCGACCTCTACGGTTCCGTGACGTTCTGGAATCAGGCCGCCGAGCGGATGTTCGGTTGGAAGGAAGAAGAGTTGATCGGGCGACCGGTGCCTTTGTTACCCGGCGGGTTTCTGCCACCGCCAGCCGCCGTACGATCCACCGAAGACGCCAAGAATATTCTCGAAGCCGAATTGAGCCGGCAGCGCAAAGACGGCTCCCACGTCGATGTCAGTGTTTGGGCCGCACCCTTACGCGATCCGCAAGGCGAACTCTTCTCCTGGATCGCCTATTTCGCCGACATCACCGATCGCAAGCGGGCCGAAACCGAACTGCGGCGCCGCGCCGAGCACTTCCACACTCTGATTGACCGGACGCAGGACATCGTCGCCGTGGTCGACGCCGAGAGCACGATTCAGTATCTGAACCCGGCGGTCGAGCGGGCGCTTGGCTTCGCCACCACCGAACTTCTGGGCCGCAAGGGAATCGACTATCTGCGGCCCGCCGACCGCGAACGGGCGCTTACCAGCTTGACCGGTCCGCTGGCCGGCCAGGTCGGCCCCGCGACCTTCGACTTCCGGCACAAGGACGGCACTTGGCGGACGCTCGAAGCGATGGCTTCGCAACTGAAAGAACCCAACGAATCCGGCACTCCCACCTTCGTGCTCAACGCCCGCGAAGTCACCGGGCGGGCCACCACCGCATCCTCGAACCTGCATGCGCAGGTGATCGACGCCGTCACGGACGCGGTGACCACCTTCGACCTCGAGTTCCGCGTGGTCTCGATGAACCCATCGGCCCGGCGCATCTTTGGCCTCGACGCCGCCACGGTCGTTACCGCTCAGCGCACCGAAGAGCTTTTGCCTGGTTGGCAACAGAATCCGCCGCGCGAACAAATCCGCCAGCAGATGATCCAGAAGGGCCACTGGAAGGGCGAAATTCAATACCGGCAGCCCAAGGGCACGGTGCTGATTCTCGAAGCCTCCATCGCGGCGATCCACGACACCCAGGGCGAACTCACCGGCTACGTCGCTATTCAGCGCGACGTCACCGAACGCAACCGCGCCGCCGAGGCGCTACGCTCAAGCGAGGAACGCTACGCTTTGGCCGCCCAGAGCACCAACGACGGCATCTTCGATTGGGACCTGCGCAAGGAAGAGATTTACTATTCGCCGCGTTGGAAGTCGATGTTGGGCTACGGCGAGAACGACATTGTCGGTTTACCGGACGAGTGGTTCATGCTGGTGCATCCGGACGACATCCAGAACCTGAAGGCGCAGGTGGCCCGGCACCTGAAGGGCCAAATGCCGGTGCTCGAAGGCGAGTACCGCATCCGGCGCCAGGAGGGCCAGTATGTCTGGATGATGGCGCGCGCGGTGGCCGTGCGTGACGCCAAGGGCGTGGCGATCCGGCTGGTGGGCTCGCAAAGCGACATCAGCGAGCAGAAGGCCGTCGAAGATCAACTGCTCCACGAAGCCTTCCATGACGCGCTCACCGGTCTCCCGAACCGGGTCCTGTTCGTCGACCGGTTGGGTGTCTTGGTCGATCGCGCGCGGCACTCGAAGACGCCGAAGCACTTTGCGGTGCTCTTCCTCGACGTCGACCGCTTCAAGTACATCAACGATAGCCTCGGCCACTTGGCCGGCGACGAGTTCCTGATGGAAGTCGGTCGCCGCCTGCAATCCTGCGTCGGCGAGAAGGACACCCTCGCGCGCTATGGCGGCGACGAGTTCACCATCCTGCTCGACCAGATGTCGGGCGCCTGGGCCGTGCAGGCTTTCTGCGAAAAGCTGCAGAAGGCGATGGCGGCGCCGTTTGCGTATCAGGGGCAGGAGTTTTACTCGAGCCTCAGCGTCGGCAGTACCTTCAGCACCCTGGGCTACGAGCGCCCAGACGACATGATGCGCGACGCCGATACGGCCCTTTATCAGGCTAAGGCGCGTGGCCGCGGGCGCCATGTGCCGTTCGATAAGAGCATGCACGCCGAAGCCATGGCTAAGCTGCAACTCGAAGCCGATCTCCGGCGGGCCATTGAGCGCCAGGAGTTTCGGATTCTGTATCAACCGTTGATCGCGCTCGGCATGGGTGCCAACCAGGGCCGGTTAGCCGGTTTTGAAGCGCTCGTCCGCTGGCACCACCCAACCCGCGGCGTTCTGGCCCCGGCACAGTTCCTGCCGGCCGCCGAAGAGACCGGGCTGATTCTCGAAATCGACCGCTGGGTGCTGCGCGACGCCTGCCTACAAATGCGCACCTGGCAGACCATGTATCCGCACCGGCTGCCGCTGCACGTCAGTGTCAACCTTTCGGGTCAGCACTTCCTGCAACTCGACCTGGCCCAGCAGATCCGCACGATTCTGAAGGAAACGACGCTTAATCCGGAGTTCCTGCGCATTGAGCTCACCGAAAGCGTGCTCATCAAGAATCCGACGGCCAGCGAAGTCTTCCGCGAGTTGCGCGAGATCAAGGTGCAGCTCAACCTCGACGACTTCGGCACCGGCTACTCGTCGTTCTCCTATCTGAGCAAATTCCCCGTGGATCGCTTGAAGATCGACAAGAGCTTTGTAATGGCGATGACCGGCAATGAGCAGAATACGGAGATCGTCCGCACCATACTGCAACTGGCGCACAATCTGAAGCTAAACGTCGTAGCCGAGGGCGTGGAAACCGCCGAGCAACTCGAAAGCCTGCGGTCCTTCGGTTGCGAATTCGCCCAGGGCTACCATCTGGCCTACCCGCTCGAAGGCGATTCGGCCGGGGAACTGATTGCCTCCGGCCGCCGCTGGTAAGTGGAAAGCAAATACCGCAGTGGTACGGCGAAGCGGTTCGGGCCCACAGGTAGAACCGTATCGCCCCGATAGAGGATGATCCCCCGCAAGAACCGAGGCCCGGCGGCTTCGGCCAGCTCGCCCATACCCTGCCAATCCTTGGGCGACAGGGTTCCCGAAGCCTTCACTTCCACGCCCACCACTTGGCCCGCTTGGTTTTCGAGCACAAAATCAACTTCCTGCCCGGCTCGGGTTCGGAAGTGATAGATGGCCGGTTGTGCGCGGCTCCAGGTGCTTTGCTTAGCCAACTCGGTCATCACGTAGTTCTCGAGCAGCGGCCCAATCAGGTGCGGCAATTGCCGCAGTCGATGGGGGTCGACATCCAGCAGATAGGCGGCCAAGCCCGAGTCGTTCAGAAACACCTTGGGGCTCTTGGTCAACATGCTGGTGCGCGACGTCGACCAAGCGGGAATCGGATGGAAGAGGAACACCGTCTCCAGCAAAGCCAGGTAGCGTTTGAGCGTCGTCTGCGGCATGGCTGCCGCCGTGGCGACATCTGTGTAATTCAGCAGGCTCCCCAACCGGGCGGCGAGCAGGGCCAGAAGTTGGGGAATTTCGGTGAGACCGCTCAGATTCGATAGGTCGCGCACCTCGCGCTCCCCCACCGCCTGAATGTAGGACCTGAACCAGGCTGGCCGGCGATCGGGCGAGCGCTCCACCACCTCGGGATAGCCGCCAGCCAGGACGGCGTCCAGCGAAGAGCGCGCAGGCCCTACCCGAGGAACCGGCTCGAACGAAGGGCTGAAGAAGTGGTCGATCAGATTGTCCTCAACGCCGGCCAATTCACCCTCCGAGAATGGCCACAGCGTTAGGATCTCCATCCGGCCGGCCAGCGTTTCGGACAAATTCGGCATTTGCAGGACGCGGGCCGAACCAGTCAGAAGGAAGAGTCCGGGGCGCCGCTCACGGTCGACACTGCGTTTGATGGCGATCACCCACTGTCGGGATGAAATTCAACTACAAGATGGCTGAATTTCTGATGTTATTGAAAATAATATGCTTAAAATGGACTTTGATCGTCCTGGAGACTAGTGGCTATGCATTCTAGTGGTAGCAAGAGTCCAGGTAGCTGAAAATTAACCGCTTTGTGGCTGAATTTCTTATATCGTTGAATGTAAACTACTTAAGAAACAACTTCCGGTTAATCGTCGGCACCAAACGCAACGCGTTCTGGTAATAAATCTTCTTCAGCACCTCGTCCGGCAGCTCCAGACCATACATCCGCCAGAAAGCATGGCGCTTGCGATAGTACTCGAAGTACTCATCGCCGCTTTCGAGCACCCGGAAGTAGGTATCGAACTCCCGCACATTCCAGGTGTCCTTCCCCATCAGCAGCCGATCCTGGTACTTGGTGGCGAACTGCCGCGCGAACTTCGGCTGGCGGCCAAACTCATAGATCACCGCGGCGATGTCACAATGCAGGTTGGGCATCTCGTCAAAGAGCCGCCCGAGCTTGCCCAGATCGCCCCCTAGCCAGCCGAGGTGCGCATGGATGAAGTTGATGTCGCGATGGCGCTTAAACAGCGTATAGGACTCCTGCATCAGCTCTTCCCAGGAGCCGTCCTTGGCCGCGTCCTTGCGGCGCCCGGGAATCTCCATCAACTCCTGATACTTCTCATTGAACTTGTCCACCGGATCCCAGAACGGCTTCGGATCGGCCGTATGGATCAGCACGGCGAGCTTGTGTTTGGCGATCACGCGGAAGGAGGGGTCGAAACGCATATCCGTCACCGCCACGCGACCCTTCCCGTCCCGAGTGTTCATGCCAAATTGCTTGAAGAACTTCATGCCCTCGCAGCCCGCCTGAATGTCTTCCTCCAGCGTTTTGGCGGCGCGTGCCGCGTAGCCGGGGTCATCGAGGTTGGTGAGATCGAGGTTGCAGAAGACCGCGAAGCGCTGGCCATGCTTGGCCTTCATGTTGCGGACGCCGGCCCGGAATTTCGGGCCAAAACCGCCCGACAAATTCACCATCACCTGCAGGTTCAAGCTATCCATATCCTTCACCAAGGCATCGAGCTTATCAGCCGCCATCATCGTGTCTTGGTGCCCGTGGATGTCAATCAGCGGGAACTTCGCCCGCGTGATCGAATGCTCCGGCACCACCAAC
>Ga0105049_10000935_pt1 | contig 33670 bp, 20 predicted proteins | sample MAT06_FD_78087 | JGI IMG/M metagenome (GOLD analysis project Ga0105049, IMG submission 78087) | Freshwater microbial communities from Lake Fryxell liftoff mats and glacier meltwater in Antarctica - MAT-06 | ecosystem: Environmental > Aquatic > Freshwater > Ice > Liftoff microbial mat | place...
CCCCAGCCCTAGCCCCAGCCCTAGCCCTAGCCCCAGCCCCAGCCCCAGCCCTAGCCCCAGCCCCGCGCGCGGCTTTTTTCCGCATCTTTGCGCGGTTTGTGGTTAAAGCCGCCCTGAGCCCCAGATTTTTCGCCTTCCATGACCACCATTGCCCTGATTCGCAAAATAAAAGCCTGGTTCATCCGACTGGGTCTGCATCGCGTGGTAGGTCCATTTTCCACGTTGTTGATCTACGCAGGCTACCTCAGTCGCTTGTCGGCCTGGGCGGCACAAAACCAAGGGCGCTGGGCGTTCAATGACTTTTACAACGCAAGCCCCGATCACAAAGGCCGAATTAAATTATACGAATTTCTGCGGGATCGCGAGCAGCTATCCGACCGCGCCATCACGTACGTGGAGTTTGGCGTAGGCCGCGGCAATTCCATGCGTTGGTGGACCGCCGCCAACGCCCATCCGGACAGCCGCTTCTTTGGCTTCGACACCTTTGAAGGATTGCCCGAGCGCTACGGCACCTATGCCGAAGGCACGTTCTCTCAAGGCGGAAAATTCCCCGACATCACCGATCTCCGGCTAACCTTTGTCAAAGGACTTTTCCAAGACAGCCTGCCTGGCAAATTACCCGATTTGGATTTCAGCCGCCAGACCATCGTGCACATTGACGGCGATCTGTATACCTCCGCGTTGTATCCGCTGGCCCTGCTCTACCCTAAACTAAAGGCGGGGGATTTCCTCATCTTTGATGAATTCGGTGTGCCCATGCACGAGTACCGCGCCTTTGAAGATTTCACGCGCTCCTTCCGCCTTCATCTGGAACCGGTGGGAGCCATCAACAATTACCTGCAGGTCATTTTCAGGGTGCAGCCCCAAGCTTCGTAATGCCATTGCCGGCGTTTCACGTTAGGGCGAAGGGCCATCTTATCTTCCACAACCGCATATGGACCAAGAACTGTACGCTCGCTCCCTGGCCTTGCACGAAATGCTGAAAGGAAAAATCGGCATCAAGACCAAATTGGACATCAACACCGCTGAAGAACTTGCATTGGTGTATTCGCCCGGTGTGGCGGAGCCCTGTCGCCGCATCGCGGCTAACCCCGACGACGTGTGGCGATATACGATGAAGGGCAATTCCGTAGCTATTGTTACGGATGGTTCCGCTGTCTTGGGGTTGGGCAATATCGGTCCTGCCGCAGCACTGCCCGTCATGGAAGGCAAAGCCATGCTGTTTAAACGCTTTGCCGGCATCAACGCTTTTCCTATTTGTCTGGATACCCAGGACACGCAGGAAATCATTGACACCGTTCGGCGCATTGCACCGGTGTTTGGAGGCATTAATCTCGAAGACATCTCGGCTCCGCGCAGCTTCGTCATTGAAGAAGCCCTGCAAGACCTCGGTATCCCGGTCTTTCACGACGATCAGCACGGCACGGCCATCGTGGTCCTGGCTGCGCTGATGAATGCCGCCAAAGTAACCGGTCGCGATTTCAGTGAACTCAAAGTGGTGGTCAATGGCGCAGGAGCTGCGGGTGTCGCTATTGCTCGTTTGCTGCGCTGCCAAGACCAAAATGTGGAGGTGTGCAAACCGGTCAGGGAATTGCTCGTTTGCGACAGCAAGGGCATTATCAGTCCCGACCGCGATGATCTGAATGAACCCAAGAGAAAACTTTTGGCTTTTACCAACAGGCGAAATAAGTCCGGCACTTTGTACGACGCTTTGGTGGATGCAAATGTTTTTATCGGCGTCAGCACAGGTGGTTTATTAACCGCAGACCACATTCGAACCATGGAAAAAGACTGCATCGTGCTGGCCATTGCCAATCCCATTCCAGAAATAATGCCCGCAGAAGCCTTGGCAGGTGGCGCTGCAGTGGTGGGGACAGGGCGCAGCGATTTGCCCAACCAGGTGAACAACGTCCTTGGATTTCCAGGCATTTTCCGCGGAGCACTCAATGCCCGCGCCCGCTCCATCACTCCGGACATGAAAATGGCTGCTGCTCAGGCCATTGCCTCCTGTGTCGACGATTTGCGGCGCGATCGCATCATTCCCTCAAGCCTGGATGAAGTGGTGGCCTTTAAAGTGGCCAAGGCCGTCGAAAAGGTAGCTCGGGAAGCGCGCTGAGTTTGCGCCTTTTGCGAAGTGCGTTTGTCTTACATCTCTCTGATGCTCTTGGGGCCTGGCGCTTTGAGTGCCGCCGTGGTTCTTATGTTGGTGTGATCTGGTTGGAGGAAGGTCTGACACATTACAGTTAGAATTAATATCAAGCGGTCACAAAGTTGGTATAAACTGTGCTCCAGTTGATCCAATACCCTGCGATTTCTCACAAAGTTGCAGCAGTTACTCGCCAACAATCGTGCACATTCCACAGAACTCTCACTTCAAGGGTTGGGTTTACGAGTCACATTTTTTGCGATATTTTCCGGTAGGATGTTGGGGCTTGCGCTGGTAACTTTACTCTTCCTATTAAACCTCCCTCAAGCGTGAAAACAACAACAACAATTCTTCTTGGGGCAACGCTCTTTGCTTGCTCAGGCCTTGCGCCCTGGCAAAAAGCGGAAGCCCAAACCGTCGATGCCCTTCAACTCATTAACGCCAATACCGATGCGGTCATTCGGCCTCTCTTAGAGGGGGCTGTCATTGATCTGGCTGCAGATGGAAACAACCTGGCCATTCGCGGTGATGCCACCGGAGCAGGCAGTTTGCGTTTTGTACTCAGCGGCACTGAATCGCTGAACAGGATTGAGAGCTCCGCCCCTTACGCCGTGCACGGTGACGCGGCGGGTGATTACAATGTCTGGACCCCTGCTTTGGGCGCTTACAGCTTGACCACTACCCCGTACTCCGGAGCTGGTGCATCGGGCAGTGCCGGAACCGCTGTGATCCGCAACTTCAGTGTCGTCAATACAGGAACTCCCCCCCCACCCCCCCCGGCCTCCAGCGGAGCCTTCGTGGAAATTGGTGGCCTTGTCGTCATGGAGGCCGAAAGCCAACCTGTGGTGGGTAACTGGGACCTGAACACCAGCGTTGCCGGCTACACGGGCGACTACTACATTGAATGGAAAACTGGTGATCCTTTCACAGGAGCCATCGCCGCGGGAACGGATATCATTACTTACGAAGTGCTGATTACCAATCCCGGTCGCTACCGCCTGCAAATCCGTTCCGCGGCTCCCAACCGGACCGAACACAACGACGTATGGGTGCGTTTCCCGGACAACGGTGCGCTGCGCGAAAAAGGTGGGGTGTATACCTCTCTCGGTACGGCGTACGTCAAATGTTACCAAAACGTAGACAACGACACCTGGACCTGGAACAGTTCCACGGTTGACAACAACCCCCACAACATTTACACGGACTTCCCTGCAGCGGGCGTTTACCGCTTCCAGTTCTCCGGCCGTTCCACTAAGTTCAAGATTGACCGCATTGTGCTTTACGATGCGAGCAATACTACGGCTTTTGCTACCAGCCTGAGCCGCCCGGAATCGCCGCGCAACACCATCACCGCCGAAAACGACACCGACAACCTGCTCGAAGATGGCAGTGTAATCACGGACGTGCTGGCCAACGACAGCGATCCCGATGGAACCCTGGATCCTTCCAGCGTAACTATTATTACGGCGCCTGACCATGGCAACACCAATGTTTTGGCTGACGGGCGCATTGGGTACCAGCCTGATGCCAACTACTTCGGTGCCGATTCCTACGTGTACCGCGTATGCAATACGTCGGGTGCTTGTGCTCAGGCTGCAGTTAGCCTGACCATTGCCTCCGTAAACGATGCTCCGACTGTTTTAGCCAACAGCGACAGCACGGGACAGGATGTGGCAGTGACTACCTTCGTTCTGGCCAATGACGGAGATATTGATGGTACGCTGGTGCCCTCTTCCGTAACCATTGTTACGGCTCCCTTGAATGGCACGGCGCTTGCCAGTGCCGATGGCAGCATTACCTACACACCCAATACCGGGTACTTCGGCGTGGATGGTTACCTCTATTCGGTTTGCGACAACCAGGGCGCCTGCGCACAAGCTGGTGTCACTGTCCAAATCAGCGAGAATGCCACACCCATTTGCGATGCACCGATCAATTTGACGGCCACTCTGATCAGTCCAACCTCGGCTGTCCTGAGCTGGGATCCCGTGGCCAATGCCGACGGCTATCAATTCCAGGGCCGACGCATCGGCAGCACCTGGAGAAACCGGCGAACGTCCAGTACCAGCCTCAACTTTAACGTATTCAGCCCAGGAGATACCTACGAGTTCCGCGTCCGTGCATTCTGCTTTGGCTCTACGGTTACTTCAGACTTTGGAGGTCCGCAGAGCTTCACTATGCCGACGACCCGTCTGGCCCATGTTTCCACGACCAACTGGAGCCTGACCCCCAACCCTGCACAGACCTATATAGATCTGACGGGTATTCCTTCAACTGTCAACACGGTTAGCGCAACAGACCTCAGCGGTCGCTTGGTGGGCCAGTGGAACCTGCAAGGCGATACTCGCATTGGTGTGAGCCAACTGGAGCCAGGCATGTACCTGATTCAGCTCAGCGATGATCAGGGTCGCTCCGCCGGCGTGCGCACCATGGTGGTGCAGCGCTAAGGCGCCCTTACCCCGTTATAATCAGCAAGCCCTGCCAATGTTGGCAGGGCTTGTTTTTTTTGGGCGAAAAGCGCCCGGTGTCCGCAGCAACGGGACCAGCAATAGCGAAGCATCGGCTTCAGGAAGCGTCGTCCCGCGCGGCCAGCATCCAGGCATTCATGCGCTCCTCGAGCAGCGGCAAGGGCAAAGGTCCCTGCTCCAACAGCCTATCGTGGAAAGTCTTCAGGTCAAACTGAGCGCCCATTTCGGCTTCTGCACGGCGCCGCAATTCCATGATTTTGCGCTCGCCAATCTTGTAGGCCAACGCCTGGCCAGGCCAGGCGATGTAGCGGTCCACTTCGGAGCGAACATCGGCTTCGCTGTTGGCGGTGTGGTCCAACATGAAAGTTACCGCTTCCTCGCGGCTCCAGCCTTTGTGGTGCAGCCCCACATCCACCACTAAACGGCAGGCACGCCACATACTGAAAGCCAAAGCCCCGAAATGCTGGTAGGGATCATCGTACAAGCCCGCCTCAAACCCGAGCGATTCCGCGTATAGCCCCCAACCTTCTACAAAAGCGGTGCTGCTGATGTTGCGGCGAAACCAGGGCATTTCCTCCAGCTCTTGTGCAATGGCGATTTGGAGGTGGTGTCCGGGAACTGCCTCGTGCAGCGCCAGAGCCGTCATGGTATACTTGGGACGCGCTTCCAACCGCGTAGTGTTGACGTAGAAATAGCCCGGTCTGGAACCATCCTCGGGGGCTGAATAATAATAGGCTTGCGGTGCACTGGCTGCGCGGTACTCCTCAATTTCTTTAAGGCCATAAGGAGCTTGCGGCAAGCGCCCGAAAAGCGTGGGCAGGGCAGCATCCATTTTGTCCAGAATGGCCCGGTACTCGGCCATCATGGGCGCTTTGTCCGTGTAGTAAAATTGGGGATCAGTGCGCAGATACGCCAAAAATTCATCCAGCGTGCCGTTGAACCCCGTTTGCGTTTTGATGCCCTCCATTTGGGTCTGAATCGCCGCCACTTCTTCCATGCCGATGGCAAAGATTTGGTCCGGAGTCAGCGACAGGGTAGTGTGGCTTTTTACCGCATAGGCATAGCGCGCAGCCCCGTCGGGCAGGGCGGAAATGCCGGGCTCTTCGCGGCAAGCCGGCAGGTATTCGCTTTCCAGAAATGCCGTCAGGCGCTGGTAAGCCGGTTGAATGGCCGTTTGGATCAGGCGGCGGAGTTCGGCATCAAGGGCGTCGTATTCTGATCCAAAGGTCTCTTTGCGGCCGATCAACGGCCTGTAGAACGGAGACCCTTCCACCGTATAACTTGCCATGGTTTGGCATTGCTGCAACACTTGCTCTATTAAAATTCGCGGTGGCACCTGCCCGGCTGCGATGCCCTGACGAGCATTGGTTTCGCAGGCGATCAGCAGCTCCGGAAACCTTTCGAGCCGCTTAAAATACGCGGCAAAATCGGAGGGTTTTTCCAGCGGTTGAATTTCTACAATTTGCGGAAAGTCAATGTGCGGACCGGATTGCTGCCCAAAAGGTTGGTATTCCGGTCGAAAGGCCAGCGCCTCCAGCGCGAGATCCATTTCTCGAATAAAGAGGTCGCGGTTCAAATGGTCGCCCGGAGAGAGGGCTGCTGAGTCCGTTTGTTCCGCGCGCTGCAGAAAACTGCGAAGCGAGTCCATACGCGCAGCAAATGCTTCCGGACGCCAGTCAGTAAGCCGGTCGCTGTACCGGTGATCCCCTTCGTAAGTGGCCCATTCCGGGTAGTTGCGCATGCAAAACTGTCGGTAGTCCTCGTACAGTGCGTTCAATTTATCGGTGCTGTTGGTTCCTGTAGTGTCCTTATCAGGTCCGGACCCACAGCCTGCGAAAAAAGTCAAAAGCAGGGCTAACGTCAACTTGGCGAAGGCAAGGATGCCCCGAAAAGGCCATGATGCAAGTGGCTTTAACGGGCTCCCGGCTTGTTCAACAGGCAAGCATGGCTGATGAAACGATGTCAATAGAGAAACATTCATGGCGGGATATTGAGGTTTGGCAGAAGTATCGGTACAGAATGGTTCTGAAAGGTAAAACGGAACACTCGAAATCAAAGGGCCAGAAAGGGTATTGCACCAACGGTGGGTACCTTTGCCGGGCCGTACTCGCAAGCGCGTATTCAGGTTTATGCCGCTGGTGGATAAGCCGCCTTGGCACCTTCAATCCTGAATCAAAATTTATAAATAACGTATGAGTTTTATAAGTAACCAAACGCAAACGCTGATTTTCGCAGGCATCCTTTTGATTGTGGCCATCGGTGGCTGGTGGCTTTACGATCGCTACCGAATTGCTCCTGAGCCGGAGTTAGCAGCACTGCCGCTCATGGATCTTGATGGCCAACCCATCGATCCAAGCAGCCTGGCTGGCAAGGCAGTGGTGGTCAACTTTTGGCAAACCTGGTGCCCACCCTGCCGACAGGAAATGCCCGACCTTGACGCTGGACGGGCAGCGTTGGAGCCTGAAGGTTTCATATTCGTTTTAGTTTCCGATGAACCGGCTGCCCTCATCCGCGATTTTCAGAGCAAACGCCCTAACGGGCTCACCTACCTGCGAACGGAAAGTCTGGCCGAATTAGGCGTGTATACCTACCCCACCACCCTGCTCTACAACCGAGACGGGGTAGTCGTCTATAAAAAAGTAGGGGTCGAAAAGTGGAGTTCGCCTGCCATGCTGACCCGCTTTCGGAGGCTGGTTAACTGACAGAGCATCGCGGTCTGTCGTCTGGTTGAAGCCAAATGCTGCGTTTCGGGAGATGCCGCATTAACTCTCCCAGGTATAGCCGCGCAAGAAATCGTAGGTATTGATGCGTTGCTGCACTTCATGCTTCAAGCTATCAGGCCACGGTATCCCCAACCGACTCTTTTTGGGCTTGTCGAAAACAATGGTTGCGCAGGTTTCCAAATACTCTTTGGTTGCAGGTAAATCCAGCGCTTGGCAAAGATTTCGCAATTCGGTGATTGGGTCCAGGATATAGGCTTCGTGCGACACGTCAATAACCCGGAAGCCGCGGTTCTTAATCATGGCTACGGTGTCAGCTTCCAGGAAAAAATCGTCGGCCGCCTGGCGCAATTCCGGCTCACCCACTTGCTCCATAACCAGATTGCCACCGCGGGCACGGGTAGTAATAATGTCGAAAGGGTTGCGTGTCACGTGCACCATCCGGATTTTGTCAGCTCCCACAAGTACGCTGAGCTTGTCCAAAAGCGAAGGGTCACGGCGGATTTTATTGGTGGAGCCGCCACCCTTCTTGTCTCCGATAACTTTCAACTCGGTGGCCTTGCCCTGGTACATGCCAGGGATCTTGTAGTTGTAGTCCATCCACTGACCGCCAATGCTGATGAAGGTCTTGGACATGCCTAGAAGTCGCGAGTAAAGCATATCGCGACTTTCGCCCTTCATCACGTATTTCAAGGCATCCATTTCATGCCCCAAAATTACATTGGGGTGGGCATCAAGCGAAGCGCCGATCAGCGTATGACCGCTGCGCGGATACCCGATAAACATGCAGTAAATACCAATTTTGTCGTACGAACCGCGCTTGGTGAGCATGTTCACCTGCGTGTTGTAGACCAGGTTGAGCCGGCGACGGACCTTTTGAAACAGATCGTAGTTTTCGCCCTTTTTCTTAACAGACATGGTTGAACGGGGTGCAGAAGTGCATGAAATGGGTGCTTACGGAAGTCCTAAAAACCACAAAGATACGGGCTTTCCATACGGCGCTAAGCACGGATTGTTTCCGAAATGGGTCTGGTTAGTTGCCAAACATAGCCCGGTTTGTGGCCAAACAGGGCCCGGTTTGTGGCCAAAAGGCGCTAAAACAGCGTCCCAGTTCCGCCGCCACGGGGGCCTTTCTTGTTGCTCCGCTTGTCGTCTTTTTTAGCGGCCTGCTTTTTGTCCGTTTGCTTGTTGTCGGACTTCCTGGCTCGGGTATCAGGGATGTTTTTGCTCGCAGGAAGGCTTTTTGCCTCCGATTTCGAAGCCTTAGGCGAGGGTTTTTCTAAATCCCACTCCACTTGGTTAGTCGGCGGCAGCACCCCCGGCTCAGCAACCTCGTCCAGCGCTTCTTCGGGGTTCAATAGCTTGATTTTGCCAACAATCGGGTCGGCAGTTAGCCTGTTGCCTTGGGCCTTCCATCCTTTGACATCAATGAACTGATCCAGGCGAAGGGTGTACTCCTCCTTGCCCCCCTTTTCTTTGACCGCAAAAAGGATCTCGGGCTCGGGTAAACTGGTAATGAGGCCGAGCCGGGAACCAGAGCTATCGTTAATGAAGGTGTAGACGCGACCTGGTACCCCTCCTTCGAATTGAAACCGCTTGACGTACCATACCTTGCTGTCCCCGTCCTGGTGAACAGCGGAGAACACGGATTCAGGGTTGAATTTCTCAAGCCGTTCCAAGCGGGCCATGTCGTAGCGATTAGTCATTTCATACCCGGTCCATTCACAAGTTCCGTCGTGGTAGATGGCCAGGAGTTGATCGCCAGTGTCGAACTCGCCCAAGGACAGCCCGCGGCCTTCCGTGTTGAGCCGGCCCACCGATTCGTCTAACCAAATGGCACGTCCTCCCAATGTAGACGTGCCAATTTCCTTGCGGGTCACTTTGCGGATGGCGTACCTGCTCACAATATTGCCCTTGGAGGAGCGGCCCTTGACTTCGAGTTCTGCAAAATCGTAATCATAGGTTTTGGTATGCGCGCGCACGCCTGGAGCCAATTGAATTTGCACCACTTCCGACTCACCATTTGGATTGGCGGTCAGGTAAAGCACTTTGGTTTTCTCCGAAGCGCCCAGGGGATATTCTTTGTCGCGGGTAATGCCCGTTACCTGGAAGCGCTTGGCGTAATTGCGCCCACCGGGTACGTCAGCGTAAATTAAGTTGTAAGTGGTGCGGTCGTCGTTTTTCTTCCACACGCTCACATGCAAAATGTCCTTTCCCACAAATTTCTTGTCGGCGATCCGAGTGACCACCAACACGCCGTCCTTGCGAAAAACAACAATATCATCCAGATCGGAACACTCCGCTACAAATTCGTCCTTTTTTATTCCGTGACCAATGAAGCCCTCTTCGCGGTTTACAAAAAGGCGGGCATTCGCAGCAGCCACCGCAACGGCCTGGATGGTTTCAAAGTCCTGCAGTCGGGTGCGGCGCTCCCGCCCTTCGCCAAAATCTTTGAGCAAATTTTCAAACCATTGAATGGCATATGGCGTCAGGTGACGAAGATGATGCTTGACTTCCTCAAGTTCCTCTTCCAGCCGTTTGATGTGTTCGTCTGCCTTAAAACTGTCGAATTTGGAGATGCGCTTGATTTTGATCTCCGTCAGGCGCACAATATCGTCCGTGGTCACTTCGCGGTTCAGCCCGGGTTTGAAGGGGTCCAACCCGCGATCAATGGCTTCAATGACGGCTTCCCAGGTTTCGCACTCCTCGATGTCGCGGTAAATTCGGTTCTCGATGAAAATCTTTTCCAAAGAGGCGAAATGCCACTTTTCCTCGAGCTCCTGTTTGCGGATTTCGAGCTCCTGGCGAAGCAATTCCAGGGTATGCTCGGCGTTGATGCGCAAAATTTCATCCACGCTGAGGAACTGCGGCTTGTCGTCCAAAATGACGCAGGCGTTGGGCGAGATTGACACCTCGCAATTGGTAAACGCATACAGCGCATCAAGCGTCACTTCCGGGCTGGCATCAGGCCCAAGCTCCACCAGAATTTCTACATTGGCGGCGGTATTATCCACCACCTTTTTGATCTTTATCTTGCCCTTCTCACTGGCCTTGACAATAGAATCCATCAGGGTGGCCGTTGTGATACCATAAGGTATGTCACGGATAACTAAAGTTTTCTTATCCAGAATGTCGATACTTGCGCGCACCCTAACTTTGCCTCCGCGCTTGCCCTGCTGGTAATCGCTAACATCCGCTATGCCGCCCGTCGGAAAATCCGGAAGCAACTTGGTTGGCTTGCCCTCCAGCACCTTGATCGATGCCCTGCAGAGTTCGCGAAAGTTGTGAGGCAGAATTTTAGTGGCCAGGCCCACCGCAATACCTTCGACCCCCATGGCCAAGAGCAACGGAAACTTGGCGGGCAGGGTGATCGGCTCCCTTTTGCGACCATCGTAAGTCAGTTGCCATTCGGTAATCTTGGCATTAAACGTGACGGTGAGCGCAAACTTGCTCAGTTTGGCCTCAATGTAGCGCGCTGCTGCTGCTCCGTCACCGGTGCGCACATCGCCCCAGTTGCCTTGAGTGTCGATGAGAAGTTCTTTCTGACCCAGGTTGACCAAGGCGTCTCCTATGGCCGCATCGCCGTGAGGGTGGTACTGCATCGTTTGCCCGATAGCATTGGCCACCTTGTGAAAACGACCGTCGTCCATTTCGCGCAGGGCGTGCAAAATGCGCCGCTGAACAGGCTTGAGCCCGTCCAGCACATGCGGCACCGCGCGCTCCAGGATGACGTAGCTGGCGTACTCCAGGAACCAATCCTCGTACAAACCCGATACAAACACAGAAGGCTTGATGGTTTCTGGAACGGACGGGGAGTTTGTGGGCACTTCGGGCTCTGTCCCCTTCGATTGGCGGCCTTTCCCCTGGCCGTTCTGATCGTCTTGCTTCTTTTTTGGCATGGTGTGCTGCGAAAACTAATCCGGCAAAGCTGCTCCTTGAGGAATCCAGTCCTTTTCTACGCGCAGGCGCTCCACGATAAACTGCTGACGCTCCGGCGTGTTTTTGCCCATGTAGTAGCTCAGCGTCTTTTCTAATGGGGAATCCTTGTTCAAGATGACCGGCTCCAGACGAATATCCGGGCCGATAAATCGCCCAAATTCATCCGGGGAAATTTCGCCCAGGCCCTTGAACCGCGTGATTTCCGCTTTGGCGCCCAGTTTGCCCAACGCGGCTTGCTTCTCCACTTCGCTGTAACAATAATGCGTCTCCTGCTTGTTGCGCACGCGGAACAACGGAGTGTCCAGGATGAACAGGTGCCCATTCCGCACCAAGTCGGGAAAGAACTGGAGGAAAAACGTGAGCAACAACAAACGAATATGCATGCCGTCCACATCGGCATCGGTGGCCACCACCACCTGGTTATAGCGCAAACCTTCCAGGCCGTCTTCGATGTTCAGCGCGTGTTGCAACAGGTTAAACTCCTCGTTCTCATAAACCACTTTCTTGGTCAGTCCGTAGCAGTTCAGCGGCTTACCACGGAGGCTAAAAACCGCCTGCGTTTGCACATCGCGTGCTTTGGTAATGGAACCGGAGGCCGAATCACCCTCCGTAATAAAGATCATGGAATCCAGGCGTCGGTCTTCGTCCTTGCCGCTGCGCGGATCACTAAAGTGCACCCGACAATCGCGCAACTTTTTGTTGTGCAGGTTGGCCGTCTTAGCCCGCTGGTTGGCGAGTTTCTTGATGCCAGCGATCTCCTTGCGCTCCCGTTCGTTTTGTTGAATGCGCTTGAGCAGCGACTGCGCTGTTTCCGGGTTTCGGTGCAGGTAGCCGTCCAGCTCCTTCTTGAGAAAATCGTTGATGAACGTGCGCACCGCCGGCCCTTCCGGCCACAAATGCGTGGAGCCTAATTTGGTCTTGGTCTGCGATTCAAACACTGGCTCCTGCACGCGGATAGCCACTGCGCCAACAATGGACGCCCGCACATCAGAGGTTTCAAACTGCTTGCCGTAGAAATCGCGAATCACCTTGACCAGCGCTTCGCGAAAAGCCGTCAGGTGCGTGCCGCCCTGGGTCGTGTTCTGGCCGTTGACGAACGAGTAGTATTCCTCGCCGTACTGATTGCCGTGCGTCAGGGCCACTTCAATGTCATCACCTTTTAGGTGAATGATGGGGTAGCGAATGCTCTCCTCGTCCGATTTGCGCCGCAAAAGATCCAGCAAGCCATCTTTAGACAGGATCTTTTGGCCATTGAATGCCAACGTCAGCCCCGCATTCAGGTAAGCGTAATTCCAGAGCTGATCATCCAGGAACTCCGGACGAAAATGGTAGTGTTTGAAAATGGTTTCGTCCGGTTCAAAACGCACATAGGTGCCATCCGGCTCGCTGGTCGCCACAATTTTCCGATCGTCCACCAGCATTCCGCGCCCAAAAACGGCTGTCTTGACTTTGCCTTCGCGGTAAGCGTTGACGGTAAACTTGCGCGACAACGCATTGACCGCCTTGGTACCCACTCCGTTCAACCCCACGGCTTTCTGAAAAGCTTTAGAATCGTACTTGGCCCCTGTGTTCATTTTGCTCACACAGTCAATGACCTTGCCCAGCGGGATACCCCGGCCAAAATCGCGCACCTCCACGTAGTCCGGAGCTACCGTGATGTCAATGCGCTTGCCGTAGCCCATCATGAACTCGTCAATGGCATTGTCTACCACCTCCTTAAGCAACACGTAAATGCCGTCGTCGGGACTGGAACCGTCGCCCAACTTGCCGATGTACATGCCCGGACGAAGCCGCATGTGCTCAATCCAGTCCAATGTGCGCACGTTGGCTTCGGTATAGGCCGTCTCCATCTGCGGCGTGTTCCTGGTCTTGTTAAATTCTGCAGCCATATCGGGGGAAGGGGGAACGGTTCGATGCACCGGGGTCAACCAAGTAGCCAGGATGTGGCTCCGTGCGGCCAAGACCCTTCGAACTAACTGGAGCCGCAAATTAACCAAGCAGCGGTTGGAACTAGCGGTTGTTTACCCACCGCTGTACAGCAAAGTGGATAAGTTTAGCCGCAAAGCAGGACGAAAAGGGGCTGTACAAGCGGGGAATGGTCAGCCTTGCCGGTGTTAAACCGGTTGACCAAGGGCTTTGAGCACGCGCAAATGACTCTTCAGAGCGCTCCAAAGACTGGGATACTCGTAGTAAGACAGGTCAAACTCGCGGGCTGTTCGCCGTACAATGTGACTCAGCTTGCGGTAGTGCACGTGGCTGATGTGCGGGAACAAATGGTGCTCCACCTGGTGGTTAAGCCCTCCGGTGAACCAAGTCACCACCGGGCTTGCCGACGCAAAATTGGCGGTTGTGCCTAATTGATGGAGAGCCCAGGTGTTTTCCATGGTGCCGCTAGGATGTGGCACAAAGTGATCTGGCCCTTCCACCACGTGAGCCAGTTGAAAAATGGTGGTGATAATGAACCCGGCGATCGCATGTGCCAGCACAAAACCCAACACGGCAATCCAGGGATTTACCCCCAAAACGATGGGCAAAACCAAAAGGACACTAAAGTAAATGGCTTTGGTCACGCTCATGATGATCAACTCCTTGCGGGGTTCAAAACCGCCTTTTGCCGCCAATCCGTTTTTGCGGTATTCGTTCCACTGTCGAAAGTCTTTAAGCGTAACCCAACTGATGGTGGCCAGGCAATAGAGACCAAGCGCGTAAAAATGCTGAAAACGGTGATGCGGCTTGACGATTCCGTGTGGACTCAGGCGCAGAAAAGGCTTGTCGTGGATATCTTCATCCAGTTCGTAAATATTGGTGTAGCTGTGGTGCAGCAGGTTGTGCTGGATTTTCCAGGTAAAAGAGCTTCCGCCAACCAAATTCATGGTATAGCCAAGCGCCTCATTGACCCATTTGCGGCGTGAAACCGATCCATGGTTGGCATCGTGCATGACCCCTAGACCGATTCCTGCCGTGCCAAGGCCCATGACCGCGTACAACAACAAGGCCCAGGCACCCGGCAAAATGCCCATATAAATCAGCGCAAGGGGCGCAAAAAACATAGAAAGCATGACAGCCGTCTTGATGCCCATCCGAAAATCGGCTGTACGGCTTACATTATTTTGTTCAAAATACGTATTAACATTCTCTCTCAACGTTTTAAGGAACTGTTGGGGGTCTTTGCGGTTAAACCGCACATAAGGGGGCGGCGCCTTCTTAAGGCTTACTTCCGGGGAAAGGGTCTTTGTGGTACTCAAAATAGGGGGTTCTTCAACGCCGCGAAGATACGCTGAACCGGGGTTATTTAGGACCAGAAAGTACCAGAGACTCCTTCCTCCTTTGCCCAAAACATGGTAACTTTCGGGTAGGAAATTCCGACTGTCGCTCATTTTTTCTTTCTCTCTCATTCTCTCTTTCATGGAATCCTTTGGCGCAATCCTCTTGTACGCCATACCCGGCTTTGTGCTCCTCATCCTGTTGGAAAACGCGTGGGGATGGTACAAAGGCGTGCGGTATTACCGGCACATGGACACCATTTCCAGCCTTAGTTCCGGCATGACGAACATCATCAAGCAGGTGCTCGGGCTTACAATTGTCGTTCTGAGTTATGCCTGGCTCGAAAGCAAAATCGGGCTGTGGCATTGGGACGTTCAAACCCCGGCCGATGTGCCTTGGTGGGCCTGGATTGCCGGATTTATTGCGTTGGATTTGGCCGGCTACATCGGCCACCGGCTGGCCCACGAAATCAACGTGCTCTGGAATACGCACATCGTGCACCACAGCTCCGAAGAATTCAACCTGTCCTGCGCACTGCGCCAGGAAATTTCACATTTCACGAACTGGGGCGTGGTTTTTCTGCTGCCAGCGGCGCTGCTGGGCGTGCCTGATGTGGTGGTCGCCGTACTGGCCCCCTTCCACCTCTTTGCGCAGTTCTGGTACCACACCCAATACATCGGCCGTATGGGCTGGCTGGAATACGTGCTGGTCACCCCGAGCCACCACCGCGTGCACCATGCGATCAACCCGGAATACCTGGACAAGAATTACTCGCAAATTTTCATCATTTGGGACAAACTCTTCGGCACGTTTCAAGAGGAATTGCCCGATGTAAAAGCGGTTTATGGCGTCAAGCGCCCCGTGAATACCTGGAACCCGATTCTGATCAATTTCCAGCACATGGCCCTAATGGTAAAAGACGCCTGGCACACCCGCAATTGGCTCGACAAAATCCGCCTTTGGTTTAAGCCCACGGGATGGCGTCCCGCTGACGTGGCGCAGAGATTTCCGGTGCACGTGCTGCAAGATCCATACGCCCAACAAAAATATGATACGGCGGCCTCTCCGCTCCTGTTGGGTTTTAGCTATGCGCAACTGATCGTCAACAACCTGTTGCTCCTGTTCTTTTTTGGCAACATTGCGGCTATTCAGGCGGCCTGGGGTTTCGGGGGAATGGTCACCTACGGGTTGTTCATCGTCTTTGCGGTCTTCAGCTACAGCACCCTGATGGACCGCAGTGTTCACGCCGCCTGGCTGGAGCTCATCAAGTCGGCCGCAGGCATCGCGATCATAGTGGCTTTGGGAGGTACCTGGTTCGGCATGGAATCGCTGTTGCCGTTTGGGTCGGCCCTGGTGGCCGGGTGGTTTATCCTCTCTGCAAGTCTCACTGGATGGATTGTCTGGCGCGAGATCCGCGAGCCGGAGCAGTGGTCAACCGCCTAAGCAGGGTATTACACTCTGTTTAAGCCACACTAACTTAGCCAGGGTACTCTAAAGTTTTCCGGCAAGGCGCAGCACTTCAATTTCCGCCAATTTGGCCTGAAAGCGAGCGTTGTTCTGGCTGTTGCGGGCCTGTACCCATTGCAACTGAGCGTCCCGATACGCGGTGCCATCCAACAAACCCGCTTCGAACCGCTGCCGGGATCGTTCAAGATTAGCCAAGGCGGTAGCTACATTGGTCGCTTGAAGCGCTAAAATCCGCAAGGCGTTTTCGTAAGCCGTCCAGGCATTTAGCCATTCAGCTTCTAATTGCCGGCGCGTATCTTCCCGCTGCAGCAAGCTGCTCCGGTACCCCATTTCGGCATTTTGCGAGGCGATGCGGCGCGTGCCTCCCGTAAAAATGGGGACACTGAGGTTTACCCCGGCGCTAAATCCCAGGTTGCGGTTGGTGACAATAAAGCTGGCCTCCTGATCGCTCAGCGCATACCCGTAACCGGCTTCCACACTAAGGGTGGGCCAAAATCCGGCCTGGGTAACCTGCCAATCCAGCAGGGACAAGCGTTCGTTGAGCGATGCCGCTTCTAACCGGGCATTACCCGATTCCATGGCAGCCTTGAGCGCCGCCTGGTCCATCATCTCTTGCAAGGGCACGACAATGGAAACCAAAACCGGCGCATCCACTTTTCTGCCAATCACCAGATTAAGGGCATGATTGGCCTCGGTCAATGCCTGTTGCGCTTGAAAAAGAAACACGCGATCGCTGTTCATAGCCACCTCGGCATTGAGCACTTCCAGCGTACTCCCGGTGCCATAAGACTCGCGGGTTGCCGCGCGCTCGTAGCGCTCTGAGGACACTTCCACCAATTCCTGAAAAGCCTCCAATTGCTGGGTAGTCCGCACTGCATTGAAGTAGGAGGCCACCACTTGCACCGCCAGGTTCTCGATGGCCAATTCTGTTTGGACTCCCGCAACCAAGGCCTGGGTTTTCAACAATTCGTAGGTCTTAAACGGTGCCGTTCCCATGAGGGAATAACTCAATCCAAGGTTAGCCACCGTATTGCGAGACGCCGCCCCGCTCTGTTCGATCACGGGCAGGCCGGGGTCTGCAAATTCCAGCCTGGTGTTGTTGACACCGTAGGTATAACCCCCTGAAGCTACTACACTAGGTAAGAGCCCGGCAACGCCTGGTGTGGCGCTGTTCTCCGATTGATCGCGCGCTATCCGCACGGATTGAAGAGCCAGGTTGTTCTGCAAGGCCTCGGTTAAGGCCACCTCGAGCCAAAGGGTGTCGCCACCTTGAGCGGCCGCAGTGACCTTCAATGCTGCACCCGGCTGCGCCCAAACCGAACCCGCCCCTACCCCGAAAAAGGCCGCGAAGGCCAGCATCCCTACTACTCCGGCGCCTGGCCCCCGGCTGCCCGCAACAGGCACAGGCTCTGAATCGTGTGGCTCCCAGTCCAGTTCCTGTACGGCTGGCTCCACGCTTTCCGGACTCACTTTTCGATCGTTCCAGTACCACGCGGCGAAACGCTTAAGATCATTCACAGTAGCCAACAAAACGGGCAATACGATCAGGTTCAGCGCAGTTGCCACGGCTAGTCCATAGGCTACTGATACCGCCATTGGAATGAGAAACTGGGCTTGAAAACTCCGGTTCAGAATCAGCGGTGCCAAACCCGCAATGGTCGTCAATGAAGTGAGAATAATCGGACGGAAACGGCTTAGTCCGGCATCGTAAAGTGCGGTTCTAAAAGGACGGCCTTCTTTCAGGTTCTGGTTAAAAGCGGCAACAAAAACCAAGGCATCATTTACCATAATGCCAATGAGCGCGATAATGCCCAGCACCGAGAAAAAGCTGATAGGCTTATCGTGAAAAAAATGTCCCCACACAACGCCGGTATAAGAGAGTGGCAGCAACAGAAAAACCACCAGCGTTTGCAAAAAACTTCGAAAGGTGAGAACAATGAGCACCACCATCAACAGCAAAATAATGGGCATCACTGCTGCCATGCTCGCCGCCGACTTTGCTTGTTCGCGAACCTGCCCTTCAAACCCATGGCGCACGCCCGGATGCCGCGCCAAAATGGGAGGAAGAATAGTTTTCTCTATGGTTCCGATCATATCGGTTACCGATGTTTTGGAGGTGGCCACGTCGGCTTCCACCAAAATTTCGCGTTGTCCATCGGTGTGGTTGATGGCCAGTGAGCCCCGCATTAACTCAAAATTGGCCAACTCAGACAGCGGGAAAGAATGTCCGTCCGCTGTGCGAATGCGCATGTCGGCCAATTGGTTCAGGTTGGCCCGATCCTCCGGTTCGTAGCGCACCCAAACTTTGACTTCATCCAGGCCGCGCTGCAACCGCTGCACTTCGCCCCCAAAAAATCCCTGCCTCACTTGGGATACGATATCTTGTGGGGTCAATCCCAGGATGTACGCCTGCTCTTTTAATTGCAGGCGAACTTCGCGTTGGCCCAATTGATCGTTATCGGTTACATCTTTAAGTTCTTGCAAATTGCTTAATTCGGCCTTGAGCTCCTCTGCCGCTGCCCGAAGTTCCGCCAGGTCATTGCCTCGCAATCCCACGGCTACCGGTTTGCCAAACGCGGAATAAGAACCGAACGTCAATTGCTCGGCTTCGGGTATCTGGCCTGTTTCTGCCCGTATGGCTTCCGTAACTTCCAATATGGACATGCCCCGTTGTTCCGTGTCCAGCAGCAGAATGTTCATGGTGCCGGTGTGACTGCCGTTGACTCCTAAACGCTTGTCAATGGCCAGCACGATGTCGCTGCTGTCCTCGCGCGCACTGGACAAGCTGCTGTTGGCCTTCAAAACAGCTTGCTCGATGTGATCGAGCCATTGCTTCGTGATTTCTTCGCGGGTGCCCGACGGCATAATTAAGTTCACGGCAATCTCATCGCGCTCAATAAAGGGAAAGAAGGTTGTTTTGACTAGCCCCCCTTTGATGGCGCCCAAGCTGCCCAAGAGCAGAGCAACAGGAATAGCCAGTCCGATTGCTTTGTTGTCCAGGAAGAAGCGGAGCACGGGTGCATAGAGCCGGTCGCGCTGAAAAATCATAAAGCGGTTGCTGGCCTCCAGCAGCCGATTGGACTTGTGGTTAGGGTCAAGTGCTTTTGAATGGGCAACGTGTGCAGGAAGGGTCAAAAAGCCCTCGAGCAGCGAGAAAAAAAGCGTGGCAATGACAATAAAGGCCATCTGGCTAAAGAAATCGCCGATGCGTCCTTCGATGAAAAAGAAGGCGGAAAAAGCGACCATAGTTGTTAATATGGCGGTCAAAACCGAAGGTAAAACTTCGAGGGTTCCATCCATCGCTGCCCGAATACGCGGCTTGCCCATTTCGAAATGCCGATAGATGTTTTCTGAAACAACGATGCCGTCGTCCACCAGAATCCCGATCACCAAAATCATCCCGAACAGCGAGATAACGTTTATGGTGATGCCGGCGAAGCCCGCCAAAATGAACATGCCGGCAAATGATATAGGAATGGACAAGGCTACCCAAAACGCCAGGCGCAAATTCAAAAACAGCGCCAGGATGATGATCACCAGAAAAAAGCCCTGTATGCCGTTGGTCTTGAGCATGTCTATGCGTTGGCGCAGGGTCCTGGACGAATCCGTGATGATTGACGCCTCCACAACATCCTGTCGCTCATTAAAAGCAGTTACGTAATTGCGCACCGTATCGGTGATGAACAGGATGTCTTCGGTATTGGTGTTAAAAACGTCTACTGTCACCGAAGGGGTACCGTTGTATTCGCTGCGAATAGGGGTTTCCGCCCAAGCGTCCCGCACATCCGCCACATCGGCCAAGCGAACAATGCGGCCATCCGAGGCCGTCTTCAACACCAGATCCCGGAGGTCTTCGGCGAAATAGCCCTTTCCGTCGTAGCGAATCAGGAGCTCTTCTTCTGCCCCTTTTACAGAACCGCCCGTCAGTTCCAGATTGCCTGACCGAACCTTGTTCATCACTTCCTGAAAGTTGAGGTCATAGGCGCGCAAGGCATCCTCGCGCAAGTTGACCACTATTTCCTCTTCTGGAAAACCGCCCAGCGTCACTTTTGAAATACCTTCTACCGCAAGCAAATCCCGCTCGACTTCACGGGCTTTGGCCTTCAAGGCGTTCAGGTTCACTTCACCGTGTATGGCAAAAGTCATCGCTAACGCTGTCGATTCAATCTTGAACACCACCAGCGGCTCCATCCCCACCGGGAAAGACGAAATACGGTCTACTGCGTTTTTCACATCTTGCAGAACCAGATCGGTGTTGCTGCCTCGTTTCACTTCAATGTTCAGCGAACCGCTGTTCTCGCGAGAAACCGAAGTAACGCGGTCCACACCGCTGGTGCCTCGCAGTTCATCTTCGATTTTCAGGACAATCCCTTCCTCAATTTCCTCTGGGCTCGCTCCCGGGTAGATCACTTGGATGCTAATAGCCCTGCTCGGGGTCTCCGGAAAAAAGGACGACTGCAACCGGCTCAGGCTGATCAGGCCAAAAATGACCAGCACAAACAGCAGCACGTTGCCTGATACTGGATACTTAATAAAATATGAAATAAGACCTTTCATACGTTCTGATTTGAATGGAAGTGGAACAGATACAGGAGGTATTTAGGGAGCTTCAGCCAAACGCACCGCCATGCCCAGGTGCGCACCTGGCAGACGTTGGTTCACCAAGCGCTCACCGTCGACCAGACCGCTGGCTACCACCTGATTGCCGTAACTGTAGACCACTTTGGGTGTCCGCAGTGCCAGGGTCTCCGCCTCAACGATCCAAAGGCTGCCATCATCGCGCAGGAGGCCGCGATCCAGACTAATGGCCCCTTCAACCGGAGCACCTTTGATGGAGCCGCTTAGATACAAGCCTTCTCTAAGTCCCGGACCATCAACTTTAATATAAGTTCTAATAGTCTGCGTTCCAGGATCAACAGATTGGCTGATGCGATCGATGGTACCTTCCCACTGGCCGGTGCCACCTTCTTCGCGCAACATGACTTCCAATCCCGGGCGCACATAGCCAAGATCAGCCTGCGCGATGGAGGCTTCCAACTCATAGCGCTCAGGATTGAGGAACTCGCCGATTTTAGCCCCGGCGCGGATCAGGCTCCCCGGATCAACATCGCCCTGAACCACGACACCCGAAAACGGTGCATAAACGGTGAATTTGGCCAATTGTGCTTCGGCGGCGGTGATGCTGTAATATTGGTTAAACACATTGTTCACCGCTAGAAAATTTTGCGCCTTTTCCTGCTCAACCTCCGGCAGTTCACGCAACGGCGCTTTGGCGTCATACGCGCGCACGTATGCCTCCCAGGCCGGCGAAATATCTGGGTAATCCACTTTCAAGTCAGCCAGAAGCCGGATGAGCAGGCTCTGGTAAGTGGAACGCTGCGAAATCAACTGGAGGCGCTGATCGGTTTCATCCAGCCGAAACAGCACTTCGCCCTGCCGGAAATAGGCGCCCTCCTGAAATGCCTTACCGCCGCTGAGCAGCCTGCCGGATACTTCAGCATAGAGCTCCACTCGCTGGCTGGCCCGAAGGCGACCCGTCAAAGGCACTTCGGGCTGCACGGTTCCGTTGCGCACTTCCAACACATTTACTGCCGGGGGTATGCTCTTGATCACTTTGCGAGCAGGCTCCTCTTTTTGGGCAGCCATGAATTTGTTTAACCCAAAGCCAGCAGCCAGAATCAGCACAGCAACGACGAGGGAAATTCTTCTGAACCACATACAAGATTGGTTAGGTTATGTTAATGAGCGGGTCCCTTGCGGGTCTTTTGGTGGGGAGCGGCGGTTTTGGGCACTTTGCTGATGGCAGCAATGATGAAATCAGCCACTTCAGTTTTTCGACTTTCCAGAAAACGATCAAACTCCAACTCGCCCATACCATGTGAATTCATGATCATGGGGCGAGCCAAAAAAGGATGGGTGCACAACGAGATGATGTTGGTCATGAGTTGCACAGGATCCGTTTGACGAATGAGACCGCGATGCTCGGCGTCCTTTACCAGCTTTTGAACCGCTTGGGCATATCCCTGCTTGCGCTTATGGCCCATGCAGGTTTCCCATAACCCGGGATGGCGCTTGAGCTCCATCAAAACGAATTGCGGCAAATAAGGGTGTTCCTGCAAGAAGGTGATCTTGGCCCGGACAAAAAACCGGATGTGGTCAAAAAGATCGCCGCCTTTTTCAATGACCGCGGAATGAACGGCTAACATGGCCTTGAAGTCCTGCTCAAACACGGCGGTGAACAACTTCTCTTTGGAGCGAAAATAGTAGTGGAGCAATGCCTGGTTTAACCCTGCAGTTTCTGCAATCTCCTGCATGCGGGCTCCGTCCATACCGCGCAAATGGAAAACAGTGCGGGCGGCATCCAGGATGAGTACTTCCGGTGACTTATCCATCCGCGCATTTATCTCGTTGCACGCAGCCGGCAACGCTGTAATTTTGGGTGAAAGGGCTAAACGCATTTCCTCAACCCTTGCAGGTGGTTGCAACGGTTCCGCAAGCTGGTGTTTACCGGGGGTTTTTCGGGCCATAAACGAGCGCTAAAGTAGCGCGCGCTTTTCATAATTTAACCATCCGGTTAAATTAGTTCATTAACGTTTAAACACGGAATTTTTAGACGCTTCGGCCCAGTCCTCGCTGAACCTCTCCTGCACGGCTTCAAGCTCAGCTGGGGCAATAAAAGGCTCTGAAAACCAACGCTTTGGCAAAAATCGGGCAGCATACAATACCGCGTAACAGGCCAGGAGCCTGCCCCTACGGCCAAGCCAATTGGTCTTGCCGTGGGCTATGGGCTGGCGAAACCAGCGGCGGCTGAACACCCGCATGACCAGCAACTGATGCTCGCTGTACGAGGCGTGGACCTTATCCAACCGTATGGCACCCTGATCGTAGGTAGCGCCCAATAATCCCGCGAACTGCTGCAGCCACACCGAGGGGTCTGCCCGTAAATCCTCGTAAAACAACACTTTCGGTGGCCGGTCGAAACACTCCTCCAAAAAGCGAAGTTTTGGCATGAACAAGCCGTCAGCCAATTTCCAGAGGCCTTGGTCTGCCACTGCGTCAATAAACGCAGAAAATGCCAGCGGGCTGCCATTCTTGATGTGCCTTCGGTACTGCGAAGCAAACCACCCATCCTGCCTGCGCAAAACAATAACAGGAACTATGGTCACTCCTTCCCTGCCCTTCAATTGATTGCGAAACCAAGTACACTCGCGCTCCAATTGCTGGTCGAATTCGCGGCTGATCAGGTAGCGGCCCGGTCCCTGCGCTGCCAGCCATTCCGGTGCACGGCGATAACGCGTGCGCTGCAAATATCGGATGCCCTTCAAGCGCGGAAAGAAAGCGTATTGCAAGAATGTGGAGGCTGCCTTGCCCAGGCCTACGTGGAAAAACACCACCTGACCTGCTTCGGTGTTGCCGGCGGGTACGGGGGTCTTTCCACTGGAAGAAGAAGAGGCTGACCTTGCGTCAGCGTCTCGTGCAGCCATCAGAACTCACGGTTCGGGTCCCAAGCCTCCAGGTAGTCGGCTACGCGGCGCACGAAACTGCCGCCGAGGAAGCCGTCCACCACGCGGTGGTCGTAAGCGTGGCTGAGAAACATCATGTGGCGAATGCCAATGAAATCACCTTGCGGCGTTTCAATGACTGCCGGTTTTTTCCGGATGGCGCCTGCCGCCATGATGGCCACTTGTGGTTGGTTGATGACGGGTGTGCCCATCACGTTGCCGAACGTGCCAACATTGGTCACTGTGTAAGTGCCGTCCTGCACTTCTTCTGGCTTGAGTTTGCCAAGGCGGGCGCGGTTGGCCAGATCGTTGACGGCTCGCGTCAGGCCGAGCAGGTTGAGCTGGTCGGCACGCTTAATGACCGGCACGATCAAATTGCCGTTGGGCAGCGCAGCTGCCATGCCAATGTTGATGTCTTTTTTGACCAAAATCCGATCGCCATCCACCGACACGTTGACCATCGGAAAATCGCGAATGGCTTTAACAATGGCCTCAATGATGATGGGCGTGAACGTAATCTTTTCTCCGGTTTTCTGCTCAAAGGACTTCTTGATCCGTTCGCGCCACTGCACAATCGGGGTCATGTCTGCCTCCACAAACGAGGTCACGTGCGGCGAAGTGTGCTTGGACCGAACCATATGTTCCGCAATCATTTTGCGCATGCGATCCATTTCCACAATCTCCACATTGCCGCTGACCATCGGTTCGGCGATCACTCGGGATCCGCCCGCAGGAATTGCAACGGGCGAAGGGCTTTGTGCGGGAATGGCCCCCGCCGGCGCAGCCGCGGAGGGGTTCGCTGAATCAGAAACTGCCGCCAGTGCCGATGCGCCAGCCATATCGGCCAAGGCTGCTGGTGCTCCCGTTTTGCGAGACTGCACAAAATCCAAAATATCGCGCTTGGTGACCCGGCCTTCGCTGCCCGTTCCGGGCATCGCTTCCAGCTCGGTCATAGAAATGCCTTCTTCACGCGCAATGTTCAACACCAACGGACTGTAAAACCGTGCCCCACCTGCGGCCGGGGTTGCTGCAGCGTGGCCACCTGATCCGTTGGCCGAAACTGCAACGGGTTGAGGCGATGACGCAGGAGGCTTGGCAGCCGCCACAGCTTGAGCTGCGCTGGCTTCAACCTTATCCGAAACGGGTGCCTGATGGGCATCGTGCGCTGGTGGAGAAGCCGCCGCCGGCGACGCCACGGCGCCAACCTGTTCCCCTTCCGTGGCAATCACCGCGATGATCTTGCCGATTTCTACGGTCTCGCCTTCCGGAAAACGCATTTCCACCAAAACACCAGCATAGGGAGACGGGATCTCGGAATCTACCTTGTCCGTTGCGATCTCCAAAACTGGCTCATCGAGCTCTACCGAATCTCCGGGCTGCTTGAGCCATTTGAGAATGGTAGCCTCCATGATGCTTTCGCCCATTTTGGGCATAATCAGTTCTGCCAAAGCCATTTAGGCAAAATTTTGTCTATAAATTGAGGGTGTCCTAACGCTGTAAAGGTAATGGTTTTTAAGGCCTTATGCCATGCCAGGAGCCGCTGTTTAAAGTCGATTACGAGTTGACTACTGTGATTGCAAGTTGACAACCAATACAAGTTGATCACTCGTTGACGACCTGAAAAGTGAGCCGCCTGCACTACAGGCTCCTGCATGTTTTCTATCCCGTATTTTTTGTGTCAAAGAAAACGAAATGCGATAAAGCACACCTGATAATTATGCAAAAATTAAACTTTCTTTTGATAGTAAACACAATTATTATTAGAGTAGCCCTTTGTATATCGTTGAAAAGCAGTAGTTTTGGGGTCTAAACTCCATTCAATGAAAAAGTTACTAATTTTTTCCATGGCCTTATCCGCGGCACTGGGAAGCATGGCACAGGTGTCCGTCAGCCTGAACCCGCAGGCCGGTGTTATCGGTATTAAGACAACAGACGAACCATCAACTGGCATCAACACTAAAAACAAAGTGGGTGCTATAGTGGGTCTCGACGGCAGGGTCGGCGGCCGTTTCTACTTCCAGCCAGGGGTGTTCGTGACCACTTCAAAGACTCTTTACAACTTTGAAGACAGCTTGGGCTTCGACGACGACGAGCTGGCGCGAACCAGCCTGAGAATCAAAGCCATGGCGGGTGCAAAAGTGTACGACTCGGAACACTTCAGGGTCCGCTTAGCCGTGGGTCCTACTTATGACTTTTTGATCAGTCTTAAGGATGACGGAAACACGCTGATAGACAAGGAAGAATTCAGGGATGGCACCTTCAACTTGGACGCCGCTGTCGGTTTGGATTTCTATTTCCTGACCTTTGATGTCGGTTATACCTATGGTATTTCAAACGTCTGGCAGGAGAACAGCAATTTCAATCCCAATGCCCGTTACCAGGGCATCTATGCAACGCTGGGTCTAGTGTTTGGCCTGACCGAATCTAACTAGGCAGAAACCAGCCTCGGCCTTGTGATTCTATCTGCGCATCGCCTTGAATTTTCTGTATCCATGAACGGCTCAGTACACCAGGTGTGCTGAGCCGTTTTTTTTGTCGCCTAACCCAGTGCACCATCCATCAACCGCCGCAGCATATTCAACGCGGCAACGGTGCTCCACTCAATATTGCCGGCGCGGTCTCCGGGGAATTGGACGCGTTTTACGTGCGAGACTCCGTCGCGGGTAGCCACTCCGATGTACACGGTGCCGACAGGTTTTTCATCCGTACCACCGTCCGGCCCGGCGATGCCGGAAACGGCTGCAACGATATCGGCGTCAAAGACCCGCAGAGCTCCCGCCAACATCTCCTGCACCGTTTCGCCCGAAACGGCTCCAAAACGGGCCAGGGTACCAGGATTGACGCCCAAAAGGGCAGACTTGGCTTCGTAGCTGTAAGCGGTCACGCCCCCGCGGAACCACGCGCTGGAGCCGGGAACGCGTGTAAGACGGGCGGCAATCTTGCCCCCGGTGCAGGACTCCGCGATGCCCAATTGCCAGCCCCGGGCAGCTAAACGCTCCAACACACCCTCTTCCAGGCTGCTGTCGTCCAAGCCATAAACAAACTCGGCAATGCGCGCCCGAAATTGGTCTAACCACTGTTGCAACTCCGCCTTTAAGGCTTCAGCACCCGCACCAATACCGGTCAAACGCAACTTTACCTGGCCCAAACTGGGCAAATACGCCAGCTTAATGTGCGGGGGAAGGGCGTCTTCAAGATCCGCGACTTTTTCCGCTATTTGGCTCTCCCCGATGCCGGCCGTGAGCAGGTGGCGGTGTTGTACCGGAGGAAGTTCGAATCGCTTTCGCAAGGCGGGCAACACTTGTTCGGTCATCAGGTGCTTCATTTCATGCGGCACCCCGGGCATGGACACCAACACCCTGTTGTTGCGTTCAAACCACATAGCAGGCGCCGTTCCGCGCCGGTTGAGCAGGATTTTGGCCCCATCGGGCATCAGCGCCACGTTGCGGTTGAGCAGGTTCAAGGGTCGACCCCACTTTTTGAGCAGCCGCTCCACTTCATCCAACACACCCTGGTGTTCTACCAAGGCCATGCCGAAGAAATCCGACAGCGTTTTCTTGGTTATGTCATCGCGGGTTGGGCCGAGTCCACCGGTCACCAATACCAGGTCAGCTCGTTTCAAACTACGTTCCACCGCTTCTACAATGGCCGGACCTGAGTCTGCGACCGATAAAATTTCGCGCACAGCCAGGCCCAGTACGTTAAGCTCAGCAGCCATCCAGGCAGAATTGGTGTCTACCGTTCTGCCGATGAGGATTTCATCGCCAATCGTAATCAAGATAGCTTCCATAGTAAACTGGGTTGAAAAGCCCCGGGCCGCGCAAAGGTAATCGCAGGCTGCGGGCTGCTTTGGCCCGCAGGCTGGTTTTAGCGTATTTTTCCGGCCACAAGGCGCTGTCCGGATTGCGGTAACCCCAGGCAAACTACATCGACAAGCTTCTAATAACCTCTTTTTATCTACCTATGAAAGGCCAATTCCTCGCTTTTTCGCTGCTCCTGCTCATCAGCCTGCCCTCCTGCGACCCGGAAACATTAAACAGCATTTTAGCTACCGCCGGCGGCGCAGCCGGAGTGGGCTCCATTTCCAACGGCGAAACGATCATGGGCCTAAAAGATGCTCTTAAACAAGGAGCTAATAATGGCGCAGGCACCGTCAGCAAACTCAACGGATACTTTGGCAATCCGCTGATTAAGATTCCCCTTCCCCCCGAAGCCGAACCCATCATCAACACGCTCAGCAAAGTTCCCGGCGGCCAAAAACTGCTCGATGACGCCATGCTGGCGATCAATCGCGCGGCAGAAGAGGCGGCTAAAGAAGCGGCCCCCATTTTTGTCAGCGCCATCACTTCCCTGACCATCAGCGATGGCATGGACATCCTCTTTGGCGAACAAGACGCCGCCACCCGTTACCTGGAGCGCACCACCACACCACAACTTACTGCCAAATTCAGCCCGGTTATTGACCGGACCATGGCCAGCACCAATGCCACCAAATATTGGGGCGATGTGATGAATGCGTATAACAAAATCCCGTTGGTAAAAAAAGTCAATCCCGATCTTGGCGACTTTGTCACCGAGCGCGCCTTGTTGGGCTTGTTCGTCATGGTCGAAAAAGAAGAGGAGAAAATCCGTACCAACCCGGGTGCCCGAACCACTGACATGATGAAGAAAGTGTTTGGTTATTACGACAGCAACAAGAAATAACATAACTTATGTTATTAAAGATATATCTTTTGAATATGACTCGATCCGTTCGGAAGGCTCTGCTGGCAGCCCTGCTTATTTGGTCATCTGTGATGGGGCTCACCCTTCATGGAACGGTTGTTCAAGCCCAAACAACGGGAAGCATTTCCTGCGATTCGCTCTTTAGGATGCCGTTTGTCGGATTCAATCCAGACCGCTTGCCGGACGGCTTTCTGGACTGTATGGGCGGTCATGCCGCTGATGTCCCCATGATGAAAAAATGGGCACTGTTGTTGTCTTCCAACCAGGGCGACAACTACACCGTCGGCGACATGAAACGCGTGCTGGACAGCCTGGATCAGGCCACCCAATACCGGAAAACGTCCATTGCGATGGATGCCTGTCGCAGCGTGTACCGCCAGCCGTTGCGCCCGGAGTTTTGGTTCGAAGACAGTCTGGCCATGAACCGCTGCGGCGCCAATCCTCGAATGTTGAACGCCATGGGCAATCTGGTCAGAACGGGAAAAACCGAACCGGGCTGGACGCTGGGAGCACTTTCTGCAGCGTATGAAAAAAACCTTCCCGACCTGCTGAAACAGGAAGGTCAAAACCATAGTTTGCATTGTGGTACGGTCCCCATTCGACCGTTCAGTTTTGGCTTAAAAGCCTACGACAACCCGGTGGCAGCCATGGCCTGTGCGCAAAACATAGATAAACCTGTGTTCATGGTTTTTGCTTCCTGGATGAACAGCATGACCCGTCGCACAGAAGACCTTACCTTGCGCGAATTGGACCTCTTTACCCGCCTCAATCGCGAAACCCTGCAACTCGTGTTGTATGCCGATGACCCCACCCCCCTCCCCCCCGACCAGCAGTACCTGGGCACTGCAGAAGACACCCTCATCACCACGCAAGGCGCATTAGCGGTGGAATGGGCCTACCGCTACCTGCAAATCAAGCATCCCCCCGGCATCGTGCTCCTGCACCCGGACGGCAGTCTGCTTTACAGCAAGATTGGCGAGCCCACGCGGGATGACTTGTTTATCGTGCTGGAGCTGGCGCAAAAGGTTGGAATGCCGGTGGAGCCGAAAAAGTGAAGCAAGCTGCCCATCGCAAAACTCGCGCGCTGCCCATCGCAAAACTCGCAGACTGCCCATCTTAAAACTCGTCGAACCAGTCCTGTTTGCGGTTAATCCGAAGGTCCTGCAAAACTGATGACTTGACGTTGAGGGTAAAATTGTAGGAGCGCAAGGTGCCAAAAGGAATCCAGGTAAAGCTCATCTGCCAGCAGTGCAGGTCGCGGTCCAGCGAAATGGTGGTGAGCGTGAAGTCTTTGCGCTGAAAATCGAAGCCGGAGTTGAAGCGCACCTTCCAGCGATCCGTCAGGTTGAAGTCGCCGTTCAGGGTAACGGTTTGGGTGGTGGCCAGCGAATCACTGCCCAGCGCGCTGCTCAGGTTGCGCACCGTCAGGTTGTAATTCATGCTCAGCGACCAGGGAATGTTAAAGTCGGCATACCCAGGATCAAGGTCCCAGACGTCCCATTCCTGCCAGCGCGGTCGCTCGCGGCCCTCAGCCGTCTTTCCCCCGTTAAAACGAGTGCCAATAGCCAGGTTACCAGTGCTGAAACGCACCGGCCGACGGTTGACGCTCCACTCGCTCTCCCGCTGTCGCCGGCCCAGGCTGTCTTTGGAATAAGGATCGAAATTGCCGCTAAAGTTGACGTCTATGCGGTCCAGTAAACGCGTGCGGCCACTCAGGGTTAGGTTAGAAACGCGGAATGAATCTGCCGCAAAATTATACGAACCAGCAATATTCAATGCGTCGAGCAGCGACAACTTCCGGTCCGTGGCCACCGAATCTTTGCGCGAAGCAACTTTGGCTTCCACCACATTGTTCAGTGAAAAACCCAGCGACCCAATTCGCCCCGCCGGCGGACTGCCAAACAATCCGTTACCAAATTTTGAATACGTGCCCAAATTTCCCTCGGCATTGGTGCTGTACGTTCCATAATAATTCCAATTGTTGCTGCCAAAGTCCGGCTGGTAATTTGCGCTGAGCGAAGGCGTTATGACATGCCGAATGGCCTTGAGTTTCTGCCCGCGAAAGTTGAACGTGGAGAACATCCGTGTGCTCAGGCTGGTGCTGGCATTGAAAAAACGTGCCGCCCGAAAACCCGACAAGGTATCCGTGCCCACAAAACCATAAGTCAGGCTGGAATCGATTTCGTTAAAGAGGAATTCCGGCACGAAACTGCGCACGAGGTAATTTGGGTACCAATATTCGTTGTAAGCACCGTTCAGGCTCAGGGTAAAATGCTTGAACACCCGGAAAGACGTGGTAACCGGCAGGTTGTGCTTAACGCCAAAGCGAAACTGATCCAGCGTTTCGGCGCGAAACAGCAAGCTGTCTGTAGTGGTGATCTGGTTACGCGCTTCGGCCCGGTAGCTGAAACCGATTTGTTCGAACCATCTGGGCGTTCCGCTGCGCACTTTGCGCTCAAACGGATTGATGCGATTGACGGCAAAAACTACGTTGGGCAGCGTCAGGCTGATGCTCTTATCCGATAAGACCTGGTTGTGCTGCAAGGATGCATCCAGGCGGTAAGGTTTGCCCGTAAACGTCCGCGAATAGCTGACGTTGCTGCTGAACTGGTTGTTCAGAAAGTCGGCGGTGGTGTAGCTGGCGTTGGTCGCGTAGGAACTTGTGCCCGCCGTGACGTTGGCTGAAAAGCGCGAATTGGGATGCGCTTTGGCATCCTGGCTATGGTTCCAGGCAATCCGAAAATCCCGCGTAACGCGATAGTCCGTTTCCAACGGAAAACCAAAACGCGTATTGGCAAAATTAGCCGTAACCCTTCCGGTGTAGGCGTAGCGCTTCCGGTAGCTGGAGGCCAGATTGCCACGCCAACTGCCCCGGCTGTATATGTCGCCGGTCAGGGTCAGGTCCAGAAAGTCGGAAATGGCAAAGTACCACCCGCCATTGCGCAGGTAAAAGCCGAGCTGTTGACTCTCTCCATACTCCGGCAGCAACAGGCCCGACTTGCGCCCCTTTTGCAGCGGGAAAATGGCGAAGGGTAAAAAGAGCGGCGTCGGTACGTCTGCGATGACCAAATTTGCAGGGCCAGTCACCACCAATTCGCCTGGCACCAGCTTGACTTTGCCCGCCTGAATGTGAAAGTGCGGGTCAGGATTGGAGCAAGTAGTGTAATAGCCTTTGTATCCGAAAATTTCTTCGTATTCATTTTTTTTGCTTTCTTCAAAACCCAAAAAACCGCCCTGCTGTTCGGTGCGCATGTTGCTGATGCGCCCCTTTTTACTTTTGAAATTGTACCGTACGGTATCGGCCGTAAAGCCGTCTTCGCTGTCTTTAAATGCGGGCTTGCCGCGAATTGTGCCGGAGGTGTCCGGAATACCCCAGGCCGTCACTGTCTGGTCGGCCCAGTTGAACTCAATGTAGGCCGCCTGTAAATCAATGGTTCCGTAGGTGACTCGCGCCTGGCCGTAAAGGAAAATCTTCTGCTCTACAATAGCATATACGATAGAATCCCTGGCTTCGTAGTCCACATCACCTTCCAATCCGTCAGGGTTGAGCACTATCAGTGCCGTGTCTGGCGGCGTGGACTCCGCTGCCGTCCCGGTAAACAGCGAATCCGAAGCACCGTCGCCCAGCGAATCCGCAGCCAATTCCCCGGGCAAAATTTGCTGAAGGCTGTCCTGCCCTTCCACCTGCTGCCGCAGGCTGTCGCTAACCGGGACAAGGGGAACGTACCCAGGAGCAGCTTCTTTAGACGGCTGTCGCTTGAGCACGTTGATCTTCAAGGAGTCCGCAGGCCAGAAAAAAGCTTTCCCCCTTTCCACCCGAATGGGCTCGTTTCGTCCAATTTCTGCGACGATATAGGCGTTAGAAGTTGCCCATAACCCGGTGGAAACCAGGAATAGCGCAAAGCATCCCCAAAACCGGCGAGTGGGCAAATTGATTTACGCGTAATTTAGATAAGAGAATGGCCAGGCGCTAAAACCAACGAAACCAAGGTTCGAAATTAGGGTAAAAACCCAATGAGAGGATCTTGGAGTAAAATGCCGCGCAAACCTGTGCGGCATGAGTGCATGGCAAATCTTGCCAACTTGCAAGGAATTTGGCACCGAAGTTGTCTTTGAAGTTTTTCGCTAAAGTCAACCAGGTCTTGTTTCGAAGTTGCTTCGTTTTGTTCGCCTTGTTTCCGGATTTTCTCTTGCCATGAACCCACGCATTGTCCGTTTTCGCTTTTTTGCTATCCTGCTGTTGCTTGTCCTCGCTGCTTCGCTGGGATCGGCTGCAGTTGTGAGCAACTGGAGCGGATTAGCCTCCCTGATCGGGACCGAAGGACCCGCGCCTGCAGGCGTGCCTGCAGAGCCCGCAGCTCCGCTTTACAAGGTAAGGAAGGTGGTTATTGATGCCGGCCACGGCGGGCATGACCACGGCTGTTCGGGTGTGCAGAGCAAAGAGAAGCATGTTGCGCTGCAAATTGCGCTGAAGGTGGGTGCCTACATTGAAAAGAACTTGCCGGATGTAGAGGTTATCTACACGCGCAAAACGGACGTTTTTGTGGAGTTGTACGAGCGCGCCGCCATCGCTAACCGCGCTGATGCCGACGTGTTTATTTCCATTCACTGCAACGCCAATCCCAATACTTCTCCTTACGGAACCGAGACCTATGTCATGGGCCTGCACCGCAACGAAGCCAACCTGGGTGTGGCCAAACGGGAGAACGACGTTGTTCTGTTGGAGGACGACTACAACCACCATTACGACGGTTTTGACCCCAATTCGCCCAATGCCCACATCATTTTCAGCCTTTTCCAGGGGGCCCACCTGGAACAGAGCATAGAGCTTGCAGGGCGCATCGAAGAGCAGTTTTCCGAACGGGTAGGGCGAAAAAGCCGCGGAGTCAAGCAAGCTGGGTTCCTCGTGTTGTACAAGACAACCATGCCCGCCGTATTGATTGAAACAGGCTTTTTGACCAATGCCACCGAAGAAATCTTTTTAGCCTCCGACCAAGGAATGGATTTAATGGCCTCTGCCATTTTTCGCGCCTTCCGCGACTACAAAGTACACACAGAAGCCCGGGCAAACGTAAACGCGGAACCGGTGGCCATTGCGGAGTCCGGCACGCAGGTGCCTGCTCAATTGCCTGACCAAAAACCCGCTGAAAAGCCGGAAGCCCGTCCGCAGCCGATAGCAACGGAACAACCGGCACCCAAGCCAGCAGCACAACAACCGGCACCCAAGCCAGCCGCACAACAACCGGCAGCCAAGCCAGCAGCACAACAACCGGCAGCCAAGCCAGCCGCACAACAACTGGCAGCCAAGCCAGCCGCACAACAACCGGCAGCCAAGCCAGCCGCACAAACCCCCGCAGCCACCCCGGCAGCTTCCGCCGCAGCCAAGCCAGCAGCACAAACCCCGGCAGCCACCCCGGCAGCCACCCCGGCAGCTACCCC
>Ga0105049_10000941_pt1 | contig 33590 bp, 34 predicted proteins | sample MAT06_FD_78087 | JGI IMG/M metagenome (GOLD analysis project Ga0105049, IMG submission 78087) | Freshwater microbial communities from Lake Fryxell liftoff mats and glacier meltwater in Antarctica - MAT-06 | ecosystem: Environmental > Aquatic > Freshwater > Ice > Liftoff microbial mat | place...
GAAGCGCGCCTCACCAATTTTGCCAAAGACGTTCTCTTCAATCCGAAGACCACCAACTGGCAACTCAGCTATGACGGCCGCAACAAAGAGCCGATCACGCTCCCTGCCAAGTTCCCCATCCTCCTCCTCGAAGGCGCCGAAGGCATCGCGGTCGGCCTCTCCACCAAGATCCTCCCGCATAATTTCAACGATCTCTGCCGCGCCGCGATCAATCATCTCCAAGGAAAAACTTTTCGCATTCTCCCAGATTTCCCCACCGGCGGCACCGCCGACTTCGCCGAATACAACGACGGCGAACGCGGCGGCAAAGTCAAAGTCCGCGCCAAAATCGAAGAGCGCTCCAAATATATTCTCGCCGTCACCGAGCTGCCCTACGGCGTCACCACCGAGTCGCTCATCGAGTCCGTTCTCGCCGCCAACGCCAAGGGCAAGATCAAGATCAAGCACGTCGACGACAACACTGCCGACAAAGTCGAGATCCTCATCCACCTCCCGCAAGGCGCCGAGCCCGACAAGGTCCTCCAACAACTCTACGTTTTCACGAGCTGCCAAGTGCAGCTTAATCCCGCGGCGTGCGTCATCGTCCGCGACGAGAAAACCGGCGACGACAAACCGGTGTTCCTCGGAGTGCGCGATATTCTCAAGACCAGCGCCGAAGCCACCAAGGCCCTCCTCAAGCGCGAACTCGAAATCAAACTCGCCGAACTCGAACAGCAATGGCACTGGGATTCCCTCGAGCGCATTTTCATCGAGGAACGCATCTACCGCCTCATCGAGAAATCCAAGACTTGGGAAAGCGTCCTCGCCGAAATTCGCGGCGGCTTGAAGCCGTTCCTCAAGCAACTCCGTCGCGACGTCACCGACGAAGACCTCACCCGCCTCACCGAAATCCGCATCAAACGCATCTCCGCCTACAACCGTTTCCAGGCCGACGAGGCCATGAAGAAGATCGAGGAAGGCATGAAGGAAACGAAAGCCCACCTCAAGAATCTCACCGGCTACGCCGTCGCGTGGTTTGAGATGCTTCAGGAAAAATACGGCAAGGGCAGCAAGCGGAAAACCAACTACGACGAGATCGAGCAGATCGACGCCTCCGCTGTCGTCTCCGCCAACCAGCGCCTCTACGTCAACCGCGAAGACGGCTTCATCGGCCTCAACTGGCGCCAGCACGAATTCGTCACCGACTGCACGATCCTCGACAGCGTGCTCACGATCATGGCCGACGGTTCGCTCAAAGTCTCGAAAGTCACCGACAAGATTTTCATGGGCCGCGAGATTCTGCACGTCGCTATCTGGCCCAAGGACGGCGACGCGAATTTCTACACGATGATTTATCAGGACAAGGAGTCCGGCAGAGCCTTCGCCAAAAAATTCCAAATCGGCGGCCTCTCCCGCGACAAACTCTACCCGCTCGTGAAGAACGAAGGCTCCCGCATTGTTTATCTCGAAGTGAGTGCGAAGGAAAAGGACATGCCCAAGAAAGTGCATATCTATATTGATGGCCGCAGCGGCGCGCGCGTCCGGGAAATCGATTTCGATTTAACCGCCGTGCCCGTCAGCACCCGCACCGCGAAAGGCCTGACCGTCTCCAAATGGCCCGTGAAAGAAGTGAAGCGCACCGACCTCGCGTTGAAGTAAGAATTCCCCCGCCCGCTTGCCTTGCGTAGGGCCGCCGCTCGCCGGCGTGCCGCTGTAGGGCGGGATCACTGATCCCGCCTCTGCTGGAGGGCCCGCGTCCCCGCGGGCTCATTCCGAGCGGGTCCATCAAGTCCATATCGTCCATTCAGTCCATTTCAGAGCACCGAGTCCCTTCATCTCCACCCAGACCGCACCCGGTACAGCCGCACCGTAATCCCCCCACCCACCTTGACACGGCTCCACCCATGTGACACATGGTGTCACATGAAATCGATCACCATCCGCCAGCTCCACGATGAGACCGGCCGGTGGGTCCGCCGGGCCGCGGATCTGGGCGAACTGCACGTCACCGAACGGGGCAAGCCCATCGCCAAGCTGGTGCCGGCCACCGCTCCCGTTAGCACGCCTTACTTTTCCCGCCGCACCCTTCTCCCCGCCTTCAAGGCAGCCAGCCTGGCCGGCGGCTCCGACTCCACCGCCGGCATTTCCAGCGAACGCGACGAGCGGTGATCTATTTCGACACCAGTTTCCTCGTCCGTCTCTATCTGGAGGAACACGGATTCGCTGCTATCCGCACCCTGGCGGCCACGGACCACGTCGCTTGCGCCATCCACGGTCAGGCCGAGGCGTTGGCGGCATTCCACCGCAAACTGCGCGAAGGCGCGATCAGCCCGAAGGCCTATCAGGCGCTGCTGGCCCAGTTTGAAACCGACCGGGCATCTGGTGCCTTTCACTGGCTGCCGTCCGGTCCCGAGATCATGGCGCGCATCCGCACGGTTTATGCGACTCTGCCGCGCACCGTGTACCTGCGCGGAGCGGACGCGCTGCATCTCGCCACCGCCGCCGCCAACGGCTTCAAGGCGATTTATTCCAACGACACTCACCTGCTAGCCGCCGCCCCGCACTTCAAGCTCAAGAGCCAGAATCCGCTCGCCCCCTGACCGCACCGCACACTCCTACCCCGTGCTCCGCTTGTCTTGCGTAGGACCGCCGCTCGCCAGCTTGCCGCCGCTTTCGCACCCCAGATCTCAGACCCTATCACCCAACCCAATTCCCGGCAAAGCCGCGAATTGTGACTCATAGTCCGTGGCCTGATAGTCCACATTCGGCTAAGGTTTGCGGATGCCAGCCAAAGAGCCTGCCCTCAGAAAATTCGGAGACAACGTCCGTTCGCGCCGGGAGGCGCAGGACCTCTCCTCGTCATCGACCCTGAGCTTGTCGAATGGGCAGGAACAACTCGCCGAACGCGCCAACCAGTCATCTCGGTTTAGCGCAGATAAAAGCCGTATTGTCATCCACCATGGGCTCTGCACGACTTTCCCACTATTTCCTACTAATACTTTCTTGCCTTACTTTTCGATATTATCCTATTTTTTAGGCGTGGTCACCATGAATACAGAATCCGCTTACATGACATCCAAAGGGCAGGTTGTCATCCCAGCCCGTCTTCGAAGAAAATACGGCCTCAAAGAGGGCACCAAACTCAATTTTGCCGAAGAGGAAGGCCGCTTTATCATCCAGCCCGTCACCAAAGAATACATCAGCTCCTTCCGGGGCATCTTCAAACTGAAGTCCGGTGAGAAATCAGTCGTGCAGGAACACTTGGAAGATCGGGCGAAGGAACGCGCCCGCGAGCGCCGCGAGCTTGAGTCCGACCGCAACAAATGAAGGCTCTCGTATTCGACGCTTCAGCCCTGCTGGCGCTGCTCTTTGACGAAGCTGGGGCTGAGGCTGTCGAGGCTCTCATGCACCGCGCTTCCGAAAAAGATCAGCCCATGCTGATGAGTGCGGTGAACTGGGCCGAGGTCTGCTATCGCGTGAAAAACAAACGGGGAAACGATGCCCTCGCCCAAGCCAAGCAGTTCGCCACCAATACTCCCATCGTTGTCGTTCCGGCTGACCGGGAATTGTCTGAAATCGCCGCCGCCTACAAGGCCGCCGATCATCTCGGCTTGGCCGACGCATTCGCCGCCGCGCTGGCCAAGAACCGCAAAGCCGAGTTCGTCACTGCCGACCGGGAGTTCAAATCAGTCGAAAGCGAAATTAAAATCATATGGCTGAAGAACCAGTAGCCACGGGAGGTCAGTCCGACCTTTATCGATCTCTTCTGCGGTTGCGGAGGGTTCACGCCCGGCATGAGTCCGACAGCTGCTAGACGCCACACTCCATCCCTCAGCCCCATTCCCGACAAAGTCGCAAATTGTGACTCATAGTCCGTGGTATCATAGTCCACAATCGGCTAAAGTCGGGGGTGCCAGCCATCCCCACTAACCCGCCCAGTCGTGTGCCGAGTGCGCCAGCTTTACGCGGCTATACGCGACCAGCCAAAGAACCCGCCCTCAGAAAATTCGGAGACAACGTTCGTTCGCGCCGGGAGGCGCAGGACCTCTCCTCGTCATCGACCCTGAACTTGTCGAATGGGCAAGAACAACTCGCCGAACGTGCCCAGTCCATTCACACCAGCCCCAAAATGTGACTTATAGTCCATGGCATCACAGGCCACAATCGGCTAAGATCACGAGCATCAGCCGATGAATACCAAACTCAACATAACCCTAAGCAGTCACGATCTCGGACAGCTCCTTGATGGAATTCGCATACGCGCCGAAGCATGGCGCAAAACTGCCAATTACCCAGATTCCGGCTTCAATCCTGACGACGCCTTCATCTGCGAAGAGTGCAGTGACCCACATGAGGCCCGCCGCATTGCACAGCACTACGAGATGATAATCTCCGAAATTGAGCGGCAGGTACAAAAACAAGGGGATGGGCAATGAACACCGAGCCACAACAACCGATCCGGTCCGGCTACGCGATATTCAGACCTTATGTTTTTCAGGGCCCCACACCGGCATGTTACGACGAGACAGACTACCCGGTCGTTTTTCCAACCGAATTGGAAGCTCAACGCGAGATCGCCGACAATCAACTCACCCGCATCCAAGAGTTCATCGACGGGCATCGGGACTACGACGACGCGATCTCCACCGACGAATTTGTTCTTCCCGTGGATGTCTGGCCAGATGGCCGGATCTCCATCGAAGACGGGCGCATTTTTGGAAAAGTTGAGTGATTATTTCCTGATCAGCGCGGCCAATTGTTCGTCACGGCGGTGTTCAAGCTCCCGGTCCTCGGTCTTCCTCATTGCCATTCGCTCAACAAAAGACCGCTCGGCCGGCTTGGTGAGCAACATGCCGCGTGCCGTATGAATTATCGCGAGCTGCTCCGCCCTGCTCGGTTTTCGTTTGAGCCGCTTCGTCATGGCGAATTCTGAAACACCTCGGACCGATGTACGACAAGGAACTTTTCGTCAGGCAGCACGGCATCTTTCGGCAGGTGCAGGGTCTCGCCTTCGTAGGCAGAAAAATTTTCGGCCACAGCGCGCTGCGGCAACGCGGCCCGCAATCGTTTAGATAATCTCAATCGCAAATCGACATCGAAGGTGATGAGCCCGAGGTCGAAGGCGGCGTCGTGCAATCTGGAGAGACAAAGCCCGTTTCCAACATTCAATCGCTCAGCCTCATGTCTGCCCCAAGGCAGGATGTGCGAAGCAATGAGCAGTTCACGCACCGCCAACCCGGTCACACCGCATCGCCCGTCGAAGTTGTTCAGCACGGCCTGCCTGAAATATTCCTGACCTCGCCGTACTTTGACGGTCGCTCTCGTTTCAGTAGGGCCGGTCGGCGCTTTGAGAATCCGGACGCCCTCTTTGGCTGTCACCTCGACATGCTTGGTTTCATCCGCACCGAATAAGGCGCGGAACGCCGCCTCGCTGGCCGGTGCGGTCTCCGAAAGATTCTCATGAAACTCGGTCCACACCGAGCGATCCAGTGCACTGGCACCTGACAGCCCTTTGATGCCGCGCATTTTCAATGCCGGGTCGAGCGAGGCAAAATTACAGAGCTTCATCGCCAGGCTGTTGGACCCCCGCTCCATCTTTAACGCGAGCGCCACAATCGCCGGCTGCCGACTATGCATCTGCCCAAACGTCAGTTTGTGATAAAGGTTCAGCGCGAGCAAAAGCTCATCGTGTTTCCAACGTTTGCCTGTGGCCATGCTTGAAAGCTAGCACGCGAAATCAGAATATAAAGACGCTTCTATGCCCGATATCTTCAACAAGAAGAAACGCTCCGATGTGATGTCCCGCATCCGAGGCAAGGGCAACAAAGCCACCGAACTGCGGCTGATTCAGATTTTCCGGACAAATGGCATCACAGGCTGGAAACGCGGATGCTCGCTCGCGCTCACGCCGCGAAGTTCCAAATCTCAAGGGACAAGTTCCAAGGCCCGATCAACCGGTAAAGTGAAACCTGATTTTGTATTCCCCAAACCTAAAACCGCAGTGTTTGTGGACGGCTGCTTCTGGCACAGCTGTCCCATGCATGCGACTTGGCCAAAAACCAACGCCGCCTTCTGGCGGAAAAAGATTCGACGCAACCAAGAGCGCGACAGGGAAGTCGGCCGCGCTCTCCGCAAAATCGGCTGGAAAGTTCTCCGTATCTGGCAACACGCGCTGCGGCGGAAGGATGAGGCCAAGCTCATCCGTCGATTGCTTCGCATTCACGAAAATAGCGCTGCAGTGCTCCTCGCGTGACACTCTCCTTCACCCTGCCCATTTGCTGTTTCGACTTTTCCAATCAAAGGTGTGGCATGCGGTTCCTCGCTCTTTTCCTCCTCCTTGCCTCCTCTCTCATGGCCACCGAACAAGCTTTTCCTCCTTCCCCCATCGGCGTGCCCGAATTGAAAATTTTGCCGGCGGGAGTGCTCCTCAAGGCTGCGGGCGCGGGAAATTATTTCGACGGTGCCAACGGACTTTTCCGACCGCTGTTTCGTTATATTTCCCAACACGACATCTCCATGACCACACCCGTGGAGGCGCAGATCGACTCGGCGGCCATGTTTTTCTGGGTGGCCGAAAGTCAGCGCGCCAAGGTGGCCGGCAATCATCCCGGCATCGAGGTCCTCGAATTTCCCGAACGCCATGTGGCCAGCCTCGGGGCCCGGGGCAGCTACTCAGCCGGGAATTTCGCCAAGACCCGCGACACGCTTCTGGCCTGGCTGGCAAAGCGGACTGATGTGACTCCAGCGGGGCCAGCCTACGCCGTGTATTGGAACGGACCTTTCACCCTCGGGTTTTTGAAACGCTACGAGGTGCATGTGCCGGTCCGCCCACTCAACTGAAGCCCGGTTCAGGCGCGGCTTCCAACCAGACATTTTATCGCGGAGCTCACGGAGCACGCAGAGTAAATCATGTCGGCCTTCGCCTTCTCCGCGTCCTTCGCGCCCTCTGCGGTAAATCTCTTTTTCGGTTTCCAATGCTCAGCCTCCCACTCTGAGCGTTCAAAGTTGAGCGTGGGACGTTGGACGTTTCAGGCGAAGCCGGATTTCATTTTCCCGAAACGGCAACCCATTCGCAAGCACGAGCCCTGCCTCCTCCACCGCCTTTCCCTCCTCCGCCATCAGTGCCCATGAGTGTTCATCAGTGGTTAACCCAGCCTTGGCTTCCCACGCATTCCCGACTCCGTCATTAGTGCCGTTTAGTGTGGATTAGTGGTTAAAATCTTCGTGGTTCCCGGGCCTTCTCCTCCTCCCGCCATTCGCGTTCATTCGCGGCCATGACTACTGTCGCTTCGCTCGGTAACGCGGTTAAAATTATTTCCAGAAAACCCCAAGGTCGCTTCGCTCCTTGTGGCAAATCTCACTCCTTGGCTTTCTTGATCAGCGTATGAAACCCCCATCTCTTTTCTCGTGACCGGTGGCGGATTGAGCAACGGCCGCAGCTTCTCGTAGACCTCGCGCAAGATCACGTCGTGCGTGACGCGTTTCTTATCCAATTCAGCCAGACGTTTAAAAATCAGTCGAGTGCCCGAGGATCTCTTCCCTCATCTGCACGAAGGCCCGCACCACGAACAAACTCATCTGCACCGCCCGCGAACTTTTGAGCACTGTCGCCGCCATCAGCACACCATGTTCGGTAAAGGCCCACGGCATTTTGCGCAGGCCGCCACGACCTTGCCGAGAACTAATAACAAACGGTGATGAGTTGAAGTCATCCTCATGCTCATCAGCTCTTTCACTCTTTGAAATCGCAAATTGCGATATCAAACGCGTGTATTCTTCAGGGGTGATTTGGAATCGAAAATCTTCCGGAAAACGGTCAACGTTTCGCTTCACAGCTTCATTGAGCCGAGAGGTAGATACACCGTAGAGCCGGGCGAGATCGCTATCGAGCATCACGCGCAGACTGCGGATGCGTTGCATGGAAGGGAGTGTGTTGTCCATGGGCTGATTTGTTTCGCTGCGAACGGCAGCGAGGTGGGCCCGGCCATCACGCAGGTGCAATCGATCAAAAATATCGAGCAGATATTGCATCCCGCCTCCTCCGCCGTCTATCGCTCCGCCCCCATCAGGGCCCATCAGTTTTCATCAGTGGTTCAACCCGCCTTGAATTTCCGCTCCTGAATTTTCCCTCACTGCTTTCTTTTCGTGTGTTCAGTGTATTCCGTGATTAAAACCGCCTGAGGATTTCCACGCCTTCCCCGCTCCGTCATTCGTGTGCATGAGAGTGGATTAGTGGTTAAACTCATCATGGAGGCCCACGTCTTCCCCTTCGCCTGCTCGGAAAAATTTTGCCACCGAACTCACCCCACCCTCAAGCCTCACTTCGCGTTGATCTTGGCGGCTTCGGTTTCCATCTGCGATACGAGCTCGTCCATCTGATCGATGACAGCTTGCACGGGCCCGGGCTGGGAAAGATCCACGCCGGCTTTCTGGAGCTGCTTCATCGGATGATCGTTGCCGCCACTGCGGAGTAGCGTGAGATAGCGCCCCGTCACAGTGGCGCGCGTCGCCGCATCGCCCGTCGTCAACTCCTTGAATAACTGGGCCGAAGAGGCAAAGCAGGTGGCGTATTGGAAAACGTAGTAGGGCGAGTTGTAGAAATGGGGGACCCGGGCCCACGTGTATTGGTAGAGTTCATCAATCGTGACCGCGTCGCCGTAATAATCCTTCAGCAGTTTCAGGTAGATGCCGTTGAGTACCTCGGGGGTGATGGGCTGGCCTTGCTCGACGAGTTGATGCGCCTGCAATTCAAAATCCGCAAACAGCACCTGCGTGTAGAAGGTGCGCAAAATGGAATCCACGGCGTGCTGCAACAGCAGGAAACGCTCCTTGGGCTCGGTGGTGGTGGCGAGCAGCTGGTTAAGCAGGAAACGCTCGTTGGTAGTCGAGGCGACCTCGGCGACAAAGATCGTGTATTCGGAGGTGACGAAGGGCTGGTTTTCGTGCGAGAGCACCGTGTGCATCGCATGACCGGCCTCGTGGGCGAGCGTGAACGCGGCATCGAGCGTGTCATTGTAATTCATCAACAGGTAGGGACCGACGCCGTAAACGCCGGCGTTGTACGCGCCGCTGCGTTTGCCTTCGCTTTCATAGACATCGATGCGACCACCGGAAACGAACTTCCGGTATTTCGCGGTGTAGTCGGACCCGAGCGGGGCGACCGAAGCGATCACCAAGTCCTTGGTCTCGTCGTAGGGAAAGGTGGTCGTGGATTTGAAGACGGGTATCGCGCCGTCGTAGAAATGATACTCCGCCAGCCCGAGAAGTTTTTTGCGCAAGCGCATGTAACGTTGCAACGGGGCGGTGCCGGCGCGGGTGGCCTTCACCAAGTTTTCCACCACGGCAACCGGGATGGCATTGCCGTCGAGGGCGGCGGCGAGCGTGCTTGGGTAGTTGCGAGCCTGCGCACTCGCCCAGCCGCGTTGCAGGACGGAATTGTAGATCGCGGCGTACGTGTTGGCGTTGGCCGAATAGGTCTTGAGATGCGCCCCGAACGCGGCGGCTCGATCAGCCTGATTGTAATTGGTCTCAAGAATCTGACCGTAGTTGGCAGGCGACACGGTCACCTCACTGCCGTCGGCTAGTGTGACGGTGGGAAATTTAATATCGGAGGTACTGAGCTCCTGATAAATGGAAGTCGGCGTCGAATTGAAGCGGCTACCGAAGGAGAGCAATTTCTCCCCTTGCTCATCGAGCACATGCGCCTGCTGGCGGTAGGTGTCGAGAATGGTGAAAGCGTAGGGCGACAACTCGGGCGTCTGCGCAATCCATTTCTCCATGCTCGCCTGGGGAATGGTGAGGAGCTCGGGACTGAACCAAGCGGTGGCGGTGCCGAATTTGGCGAACACCGCGCCGACGCGCTGGAAACGGCCCGCGATCGCCTGATCGCGCGTGTCCACATCACGCTGCAATTGCGGATAACGGTAGACGCGATACTGGATGATGCCGATGTCGTCGTAGAGCCGGTAGGCTTTCAACACGGCAGCGGGCCCCTGCGCCAGCGATCCCTTGAGCGCGGCAAACACGTCCATCTTGGTTTCCATGTCCTTCATGCCGGCATCCCATGCGGCCCAATCGGCGTAGATGGGCGTGAAGTCCCAGCGATATTTTTCCGCAATTTCGGCGCGGTTGCGGGTAGTGGGTTTGGCTTGGGTCGAAATACTCATCAGGGTTAAAGGCAGCATGGCGAAAATAGCGGCACGGCGACAAGAAGAGATCATGTTTTAATCAGTGCGAAAACCGCGCCCCGCCCAAGCCTTAAAACATACCCCGAATTACACGGGCAGAAGCATCTGGCTCCGAAAAATCTTAACCAAGCGATAGGGGCCCGGCGTCGGCTCAATTGCCTGCGCCGCGACAGACGACGGCGACTGAACGGCTAAGTTTGATCCGAAGAACGGAGGCGCGGACCGCTGCGCTGCACGTCACACAAATGTAACACATGCCCACAGGTATCAGATTGCCCGATGCGAACTCTCTGCGTTTTTTCTTTCGCTCACTCCAATACTCTTAAAATCCATGAATCACTTACTCGCTAAATTTTTCCACCTCACCAAAGAACACGCGCCGGATGGTTTGGAGCAGACGCAACGCGAAGCGATTATCGATTTGCTGAGTTTATGCCGGATTGCGGATCACAAGCTTCTCCCCTGCGAAGAATTCGTGGAGGCGACCGAGCTCGGTTCGTTTAGCTGGGAATCGAAAGTGCCCCTGGTCGTGTACTGGGCCAAATCTTTGCAGCAAACCGATCTCGTCCGTCCGTCCGCCGAAGCCAGAGCCGAATTTTTGAAAAGCGTCGCGTCCAGGCTCGGGGCATCGGAAATCCAAACGCACGCCATTAGTGTCTGCCAAGAGATGTTTCTGGCGGACGCGGAATTCGCCTCGCAAGAAAAAATGCTGTTTAGCGAGATCAAGCGGGCTTTCGGCTGGCCTGAAGAACCGACGGCAGGCGTCGCCACCAACTGAAGACCGTCCGACTGTTGACGGACGATGCAAGAGCAGGTCGTAAACGGAGCTGGCCGCCAACTCCGCCGCAGCGGACTGGCGTCAATCGAATTGCGTCGGAACCAAAGCTGGTTTTATTCCGGGGCTGTTCCTTCAACCCAAAAACAAATCATCCGATGAAATCGATCATCGCTCTTGCTGTATTCTCCCTGTGCACGGCCAGTCTGTCATTCGCCGCTGAGGACAAAAAAACCGCCTCCGAATCCAAGCCGGGTAAATGCTGTGCCGCGGCCACCAAGGAGGGTAAGACCTGCACGCACGAATGCTGTGCGGCCGCCGCCAAGGCAGATAAAAACTGCGAAAAATGCGGCGGTTCCGGTCATGTTGAACGCACCAAATAAAACTGCATCGGACTGCGTCGTCGCAGCCTGATATATTCCAGCCGCGCCGTAACCGCGCGGCTTTTTTCTGTCGGGGAACATGAACAAAAGCACCTTCGCCCAACTCAGCGGAGCCCCGACGCCTGTTGTTTTCAGTTGTTACCAGTCCGGCAGGTAGCGGCGGTTGCCCTCAACCGCCATTCGTCGCGAAGCTCATCGGCTAGGCCGTTGAGCACATCGGCCGTTACCCGCTAAATCCTCTGACCGTGAATTATGGTGCTAAGATGAACGCGTATCTTAAGACGCTGGCCCCGCCGGCGGCACGCGAAAGGCTTTGACCGTCGCGACCGCTTCCTTGATTTCCGCGTCCGTCAGATCACGGCCGAAGGCGGGCATCACCGCCACGCCGGATTTATTTTTCGCACCTTCCCGGATTTGCCGTTCAATTTCCGCATCCGTCAATTTACTTTCCCGGAGATCATGCACCTTTATCTTGCGCCCCTGCGGTGTGCGCCCGCTGCCATCACCGCCATGACAGGCGACGCAATTGTTGTCGTACACCGCGTTACGCTCGGCCGCCGCCGCCAAAACGCCGCTGACCACGAGCGCAAAAACAATCTTCCAGAAGAAAAGCATGCGAGCAATAATGCTGCCCATATCCAATAGGGCAAAGTGCAGATTCAAGCTGAAATTGAAAGCCCTCAGCAAAAAGAGGGAAACTCCCAGCACGCAACAAACCACTGCCGCATCGGATATTCTGACCACATTTTCACGCCAATATTGCGGCGTAATGTCCGCCATCGATCCCACTCGCCATGGGACGTTGGCCCTTGACGAACGCGCTCGGGTTTTATCCGCTCGATCACCCCCGCCCGCCACTCCGCGCCACCCCGGCCCCACCATGAGCAGCTTTCGCATTCGTCCGCAGTTTTCTCAAATTGTGAACCTCAGCCTCGAGGCCACCCGCGACCGCCTTCTCCACTCGCTCGCACAGCAAGCACCGGGCTTCGAAGTGAAATCGTTTCCCGCTTACATCTGCCTGCACATTCTCGAACAGGAAAGGCATTTCTGGTCGCCCCGGCTGGCGCTCAGCCTCCAAGCCACCCCGGAAGGAGGCACGCGCATCGAGGGCACTTATGGACCGGATGCCGAAGTCTGGTCGCTCTTTCTCTACGGTTATATCGGCGTCGGCATGTTGGGAATTTTCGCCGGGATCGTTGGCGGCACCCAGCTGATGATCGGCTCCGACCCGTGGGGCCTGCGAGTACTCGCGGGCTTGGCCGTGATCGCCGCTCTCATGTATCTCTGCGCGCAATTGGGTCAGAAGCTCGGCGCGTGGCAGACCTTTCAACTGCATCAGGCCTACCAAACCGCCATCGGTCAACCAGCGGAAATTCAATGAGTGAAACTGAGCGGGTCCAGCGATAAGCCATAAGCGGAAAGCCGAGGAACCGCTCACACTTCGGCCTTGGCTGCGCTTCACGTTTAGCGCTTTCGGTTTATAACTTATAACTTGGCAACTGTTCGATCAAAGCGTTGTCGAGTTCGAGCAGGCTGTTGAACTGGCGCTTGGCTTTCGTCCATTTCTCAACCAGTGCCGCGATGGCCGAAATCAGGTTCTTATAATACGCCACGTGCGCGGGTTTCACGAGCGGCCCGAGTTCTTGCACGTCCGGCCAAGTGGCTTTGTTTTCTTTGAAGGATTTCGGATCCGCCCGATACTCCGCCAAGGCCGTCGCAATTAAATCCTCCGTCTCACCCCGCGAGAGCAGATCACGTCCGATGAGGAGAATCGCCGAGGTCGCCCCGCGCACCCGGTCGTCGTTGCACTTGATTTTTAAAGCCATGATTTCTTGTCCCGCAGTATTCCCCTTTCGTCAACAGGAGCTTCCCGGCACCATCCAGTCAGGGTACCCGATGTTAACCGCGCCACACCCACTCGCAGGCCGCCGGCAGGGTTTGCCCGCTTTGGCCCCCGCGATCATGAACACCGGAGCTCCGGGTCCGTTGGGCAACCGCGTGGGCGGAGACGGGCGCGCGGTGGGCGCAGGTATTGCCGTTTGCTGTACGGCCGGTACGCGTGCCACCGCCGCTCCCGCAATGAGGACCCAGCGGGTTCACCTCATGCAGCCGATCATCCCAATGACTCGAAGCAAAATAATCTTTCTCCCGTGATAAATTTATTCCGTCTAGCAATTTTTCCGACCGAACAGTTCCCCATGACGGGCGCATCTGCCGGTTGGCGGTAACGCCGATACGTTCAGATCGAGTTTCGGCTTCGTGGGCTCTAAAACCTCTCCCGCAGGGACTTTGGCCCACCGCCAGCCGGCAGATGCGCCCCCCCCCCGCGACCCGAGCCCCGTGGTAACGTATTATATTACAAATTCCCCGCCGACCGTTGTCTTGCTTCGACACCAGAGCGGTCACTGGCCCATGGCCGGTTCCGGCGTGGGGCGCGCCTCCTTGGGGAAAAGTTGTTGGCGCAGGTAACTGTAGGAAATCGCCTGCATGTACGCCTGTTGCTCGTTGTTGGCCGCGCCGCCGTGGCCCCCCTCGATGTTCTCATAGTAATTCACCGCATGGCCCTGCTCCCGCATCCGCGCCATCATCTTGCGGGCATGGCCGGGATGCACCCGATCATCGCGCGTCGAGCTGGTGAAAAGCACCGGCGGATACTTCACGTCGGCACGAACATTCTGATACGGAGAATACTTCTTCAGAAAATTCCAATCATCTGTCTCAGGATTGCCGTACTCCGCCATCCACGATGCGCCCGCGAGCAACAAGTGGTAGCGCTTCATATCGAGCAACGGCACCTGGCAGACCACTGCGCCGAATAACTCGGGATACATCACCGTCATGTTACCCATCAGCAGACCGCCATTGCTGCCGCCTTGGATGCCGAGCTGCGCCGGCGCCGTGATCTGGCGGCTGATCAAATCGCGGGCGACCGCCGCAAAATCCTCATACGCTTTATGGCGATGCGCCTTGAGCGCCGCTTGGTGCCAACGCGGCCCGTACTCGCCGCCACCGCGAATATTCGCGACGACATAGACGCCGCCCTGACTCAGCCAAGCCCGGCCCGCAGTGGCGCTGTACCAAGGCGTCAACGAAATCTCAAAGCCACCATAGCCGTACAACAGCGTGGGATTCCGGGCGTTCAATTCCAGATTCTTTCGCGCCACCATGAAATACGGCACGCGGGTCCCGTCCTTCGAGGTGGCGAAAGATTGGCTGATCGAAAAACCACGAGCCTCGAAGAACGCCGGTGTCTGTTTCAAAAGTTCCGGTTTCCGGCCAATGGCTCCGATCGACAGATTGGTGGGCGTCAAAAAATCGGTCACGGTCATGAAGTAGTCGTTCGACTCCACCTCATCGACGCCCTCCGCTTTTACGGTGCCAAAGTCGGGTGCGCCCGGAAACTCTTCCCGCTGCCATTCGCCCTTCTGCGGCGTCAGCACGGCGAGACGACTCTTCACCTCATCGAGCCGATTCAGGATGAGATGATCGCGCGTCCAATCAAAGCTGGCCAACGAAGTCGTCTCCGTCGGAGTAAACAGCACGGTAAACTGGCGCGCGCCGGCCATGAAGTCATCAAAGGGCGTGGCGAGCAAGGCCCCGGCCGGATAGTCGCGGCCCCCTGTTGTCCAAGGACTGCGCAGCTCAAGCAACAGCCACTCGCGATGGAGGGAAGTCTTCGCATCATGGGGCACTTCGATTTTTTTCAACTCAGCTCCCGGGCCGCGCAGATAGAGTTCCTCGTTGTAGAAAGCCAAGGCACGACTGACGATATCCCGCTCGAAGCCCGGCGTGTGATCGCGAAAGGCGGAAATTTCCAAGTCATCGGCGCGTCCTTCATAAACCACGGTGGCGGCACTGAGGGGAGTGCCACGTTTCCACTCCCGCACCGTCCGCGGATAGCCGGAGTTGGTCATGCTGCCGGGACCAAAATCGGTGTAGGCATAAACCGTATTCTCGTCTTTCCAGGCGAGTGCGCCTTTGGCTTCCGCTCGCTCGAAGCCTCCTTTGACGAAAATTTTCTCCCCCAGATCAAATTCACGCGTGACCGTCGCATCAGCTCCGCCGCGGGACAAAGCAATCAGACAGCGCTTAAAGTCCGGGCGCAGGCCACTGGCCCCATGCCAGACCCAGGCGACGCCTTCGGCTTTGCCCAGGGCATCGAGATCCAGCACGGTTTCCCACGTGGGCTCGGCCTTGCGATATTCTTCCAGCGTGGTGCGCCGCCAAATTCCGCGTTCGTGCGCCGCATCTTTCCAGAGGTTGTAATAGAACTGGCCGAGCTTCTGGACGTACGGGATCTTGGCGTTGGAATCGTAGATCGCCCGCAGATCGTCGCGCAATTTCGCAAAGCCGGGCGACCCCTCCAAAAACGTTTTGGACTCCGCGTTGCGCGCCCGCACCCAATCCAAGGCCTCTTTGCCTTCCACGTTTTCGAGCCAAAGATAGGGATCCTCTTCGGCGAAGGCCTGGCCACCCGTCACACTCGCCATGAGCGTGAGCGCCGACACGATCGGGCGGCAGTATTTTTGGAAACGAATTTTGGTGAAGGGAAATTTAGTCATAAGTGGAAGGGAGTTAAGAAAGTCACTCGGTCAACCAACGCCAAGCGCCGGGTCAAATCATCGGTGCCGCCACCGGGCCATAGCCAAAGCTACGAAATTTTTCCACGATGACCTGCATCTCAGCGTCGGATAAAATGACGGGGGCACCGGCCGACAACGCGCCCAAATAAATTTTTGCGAGCGTCTCGGCTTCAAGGGTCAGCGCCAGCGCCTGCGGGAGGTCGGCACCGAGGATCACCAATCCGTGATTGGCCATCATCGCGGCGCGGCGACCCGTGAGGGCGCGCAGGAGATTGGTCGAGAGTTCGGGCGTGCCGAAGGTAGCGTACTCGGCGCAGCGGATGTTGTTTCCACCAAACAAGCCCACGAGATAATGCACGGCGGGAAGGTCTTTCCGCAAACAGGCGAGGGTCGTGACCTGCGGGCTGTGTGTGTGGATGACCGCACCGACTTCAGGCCGTTGCCGCATGATTTCCAGATGAAAGGGCAGTTCGCTCGACGGCCGGCACCGCCCTGTGCAACGCCCCTCCGCGCTCACGTGCACGATGTCCTCGGGCACCATGGCGTCGTACGACAGACTCGTTGGCGTGAGATAAAATCCCTCGGCAGAATTGGCCGCGCAGCGCACGCTGACGTTGCCCGACGTGCCTTGATTCAACCCGTGTTTTTCGAGTGAACGACAGGTGTCGATGACTTGCTGCCGGAGCGCGCGTTCCGCATCGTTCATGAGGTAATAAATTTTTCCGGAAACAGCTGGCGCAAGCCCGCCCGAGTGGCCGGGGCCACGCCGCGCTCCGTAATCAGGCCGGTGACGAGCCGTGCAGGCGTCACATCAAACGCCGGATTAGCGGCCGGACTGCCCGCCGGGGTGATGCTGATCGTGGCCATCCGACCATCATCGAGTCGGCCGCTCATCCGCGTGACCTCGGTGGCCGCGCGCTCCTCAATGGGAATTTCACGGACGCCATCGCGAATCGTCCAGTCAATCGACGGCGACGGCAAGCCAACGTAGAAAGGCACCCCATTGTCGTGCGCCGCGAGTGCTTTCAGGTAAGTTCCAATCTTGTTGCAGACATCGCCCTCAGCCGTGGTGCGATCCGTGCCGACGATCACCAGGTCAACTTCGCCGTGCTGCATGAGATGCCCGCCAGCGTTGTCGGCGATGACGGTGTGCGGCACGCCATGATTGAGCAGTTCCCACGCGGTGAGGCTCGCGCCTTGGTTGCGCGGACGGGTCTCGTCCACCCAGACGTGCACCGGCAAGCCCGCAGCATGGGCGAGATAGATCGGTGCCGTGGCGGTGCCCCAATCGACGGTGGCCAACCACCCTGCGTTGCAGTGGGTGAGAATATTGAGCGGGCGGCCGGCGGACTTACGAGCGGCCAGATCGCGCAAGATCGGCAGGCCGGCTTCACCAAGGCCGTGATTGAGGGCGACATCTTCGTCACAAATCGCTGCGGCAAAAGCGCAGGCCGCAGCAGCGCGACTGGCGGGGGGCATCGGAAGCAAGTGCTCCAACGCCCGATCCAGCGCCCAGCGAAGATTGATGGCGGTCGGTCGCGTTTTCAGCAGTGTGGCACGCGCGTGGTGCAAGCCGGCGTCGGAAGCATCCGTGCGAAGCCCCAGCCAAAAGCCATAAGCAGCGGTCGCGCCGATCAAAGGCGCCCCGCGCACCAACATGGCACGGATCGCCTGCGCCGTTTCATCCAGCGACGTCAGCCGGACGGTAATGAACTCGTGCGGCAACCGGGTCTGATCAATAATCCCGACCGATTCTCCATCAGGATCGAGCCAGATCGTGCGCTGCGGTTTGCCGTGAACATTCATGCGGATAACGAACCGCATTTGATGCGCACGTGAGCTGCGGCGCAAAGGTTTTCGCCAACCACCCGTTTTGCCATGAGGAGAGAGTGCGGAGCTTGCCGTGGTTTCACTCCGCGTCCTCCGCGAGCTCCGCGTTAAAATATCTGGTTAGGGGCAAGCTGTTTTCCTGGTCCCCCATCCGTAGGATCGTACCGTCAGTTATTCGCGGGTCGGCTGAAATTCCGGGTGGCGGGGTCGGGAAAATTTTCGCAGGGCCAAACAAGCCGGGTGCCAGCAGGCATGAAGCTGTCTCTCGAAGGAGTCGAAGCGGGGGCGAAAAAATCCGAACAAAATGGTCGGCGTACCTTTCTAACTTTCGCGAGCCAATTTCTGTTTCAAACTCAGTTCGTTTCCTCTCTCGCCCTCATTGCACAGGCTGGGAGCAGGATGTCTGAACCAGATAACTGGCCTAAAAAAGCACAGGTGCAGGCAGTTCCCAGAGGAAGAATTCCCCGCGACCAACTCCCGCCCGGAGGCTGTCCGATATTATTTTCCACCGGTACCCGTCGTTGCCGGCTGAGCAGCCGTGGTGGCGGCATGGTTGCGCTGGCGGGCTTCGCTCATCTGTCGGGCGAGTTGCGCCGCGGCCAACTGTTCCTGTTGCAAACTCCGCAGCGCGGCGAGTTGAGGCGCAGTCAAAACGCCCTGGGCCTGCGTGACGGTGGCATCAGTGATCTTGGCGGCTTGCCCGGCGGAACCAAAACCGCCGGCACGCAAGGTGCTTTTGCCTCCGCCGGTGTTGTTGCCGCCGGTGGTTTTACCGGAGGTCCCGGTGCTGGCGAGGATGCCCACGAGCTGTTCCGTCTGCGTATCGGAGAGCGGACTGGTCGAGTAGCTGAGCCGTTGGCCGAGCTGGGTGACGGTGATGCGCTGCGGCTGCGTCGTTTCGAATTGCTGGTATTGAGCGTACGCGGCCTCGCCGAGCGTCGAACGGATGCTGACGTCAACCTCCGCCTGCGTGCTCTGCACGAGTTGACGGATCGCATCGCGATTGGTCCGCGGGTCCAGACCTTCCTTCCGCGCAGCACTTATGACGTCGGCGATGGCGGATTGTTTTTCCACGAGCAGATTCTTGAAATTTTCCAAGTCCTGCGGACCGAGATGCATCGACTTGAAGAGTGCGGCGTAGCGGCTGTCGAGCGTCGCTTTTAGCTGCACCGTCATCAGGCGCCGCACTTCGGGATCGTTCAACACGGCGGCAAAACGTTCGAAATCGGGACGTCCGCGATTACGCCCGGCCATCTCTCCCTGCCCAGACACCGGCGGAGCTTCAGCACGGCTTTCCTCGTCAGCCACGACTGCGGTCTCCCCGGCGGCGGCAACCGGAGCCTGCTGGGAGGCCAGCTCGCGATTCAACTCCTCCAAGTCACGAATGCGCTTTTCCAAATCGGCACGGGCTTTTTCCAAGCTGGCGAGCGCGGCTGCCTGTTTGCGCCCGGCGACCAGTTCGGCGAGGCCGAACGCGGTGGCCCCGAGCAACAGAAGGAGCAGGACAGGAACGGTGAATCGGCGCATGGTAAAGGAAAAGACGTTAATCGATAAGGGCCGGTTGCAACCCACTTAATTATTCCGCGATGCCCCCGAACCAGCAGTTATCCCGCCCGGCTCAAATCGTCCGGTAATTTCCCGGCGTCAGGGGAAAGATAGGATGGCCGAGGCGTTGCGAACTCACCCGCTCCAGTTCAAGCGCCACGGTGTAATTATGCGCGACGAACCGGAGAAATTCCCGACGCGGGATACACAAGCAGCGCATCTCGTCTCGCGCGGTTACCCGGGCCGACGCGTTGCTGTTTTGCAGCAAACCGATTTCTCCAAAAAACATTCCCGCGCGCATCACACTGCGGCGTTTACCGTTCTTGGTCGTCTGCGCTTCGCCTTCAAAAACAATGAAGAAATTTTCACTGTAATAGCCTTCCTGCAAAATCACATCACCCGGCTTGTAATCATGAAGGCGGGAGAGTTCCGCGAAACGCTGCACGGCCTGCATATGCCAGTTGCGGCACAAACTCAGCGGAGCCAAAAAGGGCAGCTTCTGCACCAGATTGACCACCTGCGTCAGTTTCATCCGGGCAAGAATCAATTCATCCGCCGCCGTCCTTTCCATCTGCAGCAGCACGACAGGTGTCATCGTCCGATATTGAAATTGCGGGTGCATCTGGTCCGCGATCGCATGCAGCCCCACGAGATCGTCCTCTTGCAAAACCTGATGAAGGACCCGCCGACCGGATCGCAATTTTCGGTAGACGCCCACTGAGCCTGAGAGAATCTGCGAGACCTGAGTAATGGGCTGATCAAAATCGAACAGGCACTGCCACGCGCCCACCGCGTGAGGCCGCATCGCCTTCGCAATCGCATGGGTTGCCGTGGGCGGCATGGTCCGCAGCAGAGGTGAACGCAGCACCGCCCGCAAGCGGGCATGCTCGTCGGTCAGCAGACGTTTGCGGCCAAACCAGCGGCGATAAAGTTTCCGCATTTTTCTCCGGCGGTGCGCCGTGCGGACTTGGGCATAAAGATAAGTCTCCATCGATCCGTAGACCACGCCGAGAATCGCCAGGGCACTGAGAATACCCATCGCCAGCAACGGCCCTTGGGTTTGCCAAAACGCCAAGGTCCACGACGGCATGCCGGTGATAATACCGACGAAGTAAATCAACTGCATGGCCCACAAAATCCCGTAGGCAATTTCAAGCCAGGTGGTCGGATTACGCAGACTGAAGACGAGTAATTTCCAACGGGCCCGCGGCGTCCGATTCGGCGGAAAAACCTGATCGTGATCGGTATCACTCAGCCGACGCTCCGCCCGAACCCGAATGAGTTGACTGATCCGTCCAAAAAAAACGGGGCGAAGCATCACGATAAAGCCGAACAGCGGAATGAAACTCCATTCGGGTTTGTACCAAGTAAGCAGCCCCATGCAGGCGGCAAAGGTGGCGATGGGGGCGATTAAAATAATTTTCTGATCAGCCGGCGGTAACATGCAAATATCGGCCGTGCAGATAAACCAGCGGCGTTTAAGATACACCTCTCCGCCAGCGCCCCGAATCAAGGACGCACCCAAAGCTGACCCGATCAAGATCGTGACCAGCAGCAAGCCTACCCCGGCAAGCGCATCCAGAATACTATGCGGTAAGGCTGGCTGCAGGCCCAGAGTGAGCCCGATCCCGACAAGCAACAAAGCCCACATGCCAAAGCGCAACCGCTGAGGTTTAAGCGCCAAGGGCCAAGTCGTCGCCGCCACGGAGGGGACCGTGTAACCGGGCGTCACCAAGATGCGAGCCTCCACCGCTTTTAAAATCAGCTCATAAAATTCCCCGAGCGGCGGGCAAATTCGCTCGTCGATAATCGCTTCCAACACCGACGGCACTGTGTGCGAAACCTGAAACTTTTTTAAAACAATCCACTGCTTGGGCGTAACCGCCAGATAGGTACGCTCGGGGACGTTCTTGATATAGAGCACGCCACCGGAGGTGACCGAGTGGTCCAATTGCGCCGCGAGCTGCAGCGTTTTAGCCGTCAGCGTGAGATTAATTTCCATGGCAGCCGCGCTTAGTTATCCAAGTCATATTCTGAGCGGGCGGCTTCCAAGAGGGTCACCACCTCAGTGACGCGGAAAGGCTTGGCCAAAAATTCCACTTCACGCAGGTCATCCGGCCACCAGGAAAGATCGGTCATGTGGCCGCTCATGATGGCAATTTTGCTGTGCTTGAGCTTACCGCCCAGTTTTCGGGCCGAGGTCAGGCCATCCATCCCAGGCATCAGTACATCCAAGAGCACCAACAAGGGCTCCGTCTGGCGCTGCTCGACAATCACCAGGGCATCCTTGGCGTTTTTCGCATGCACAATCTCCAAAGGTTGGTTCGAGAGAGACTCGGAAATAATTCGGTAAATCCCGGCTTCATCGTCCACGACCAACACCCAATGGGAGACCGCAGCGGGTTTATTTTCAGCAGATTCGGAGGGAGTCATAGAGGTGATCGTCGGGGGTCGAATTTTTAAAAATTTCTCAGTGGGCTCGAAAAAAAGGGGCGGGGAAATCTGGCTTCGTGATCAGCCACCAAGGCTGATCTGATAATTTGATTTTGATGGGCATATTATTATCGAACTCAAAAAACCACCAAACTCGCTCCGACAAAATACTTTGCCATTGAAAATGCCAATTAAAAAACCCGGGGGCATCCCGGGTTGAAAGTTATTTAACTCGGCCCACTCAAGGCGTGGCAGGCGTTTTAGGTTCTTCCGCTGGCGAGGGGGGCACTTCCGGCCGTTCCTGCCAGAAATAGCGCGGCTGCTTATCTTCTCCGCGATGGTGCGTGGCATCCCACCGGATCCAAGAGGCACCGCCGATGAGCGCCAGCAACACCACGAGGAAAATCAGTTTCCGTTTTTGCGCAGCCGCCTCCTTGTCCTCATAGGGATCTTCGAGTGAACGTTTGGCGCCCGGCGGCAACACCGACAGATCGGTCAACGCAGTGCCGAACGGTATATTGATGGCCACGCGACCGTTCACCGCCCAACCGTTGCCTTCGAGGATCGGGCCCACGGTGCGCTGCCGCAGTTTGATCCAGGCAATAATCATGGAGGGAAGCGAGATGACCAACATCAGCGCGAGAAAAACCAAGGGCAGTTGCCAGATCGCGAGCTTAGCCAGACCGGTCGCGATCGCACCCAAGGCCCCACCGATCGCCCCCACGGCCACGCCCATGGCGGCCACCGTGCCGATATCGATCTTCTTGGGGACAGCGGGCGCGACGCCCTTGTCGGCATTCGCGGTTTTTTCGGCGGCGGCGATGAGTTTGCCGGAGGACTCCGCCTCGGCAGCAGCAGCGCGCTTGGCCACCTGTTCCTCAATCAGGCGCACAAACTTTTTGTAAGGAGACCAAAACGCCTGCCGAATGCTTATCGGATTATCCACGATGGTGGTGATCGTGGCATCCCAGTCCTGACCCTGGCGGTCATAGAACACCCCGTTGCGGCCGACGTAGAGAAAATCGCTGTCTCCCTGAGTGAAGCAGGCGGCGATCTTCATCGCTTGGCCGCCGGAACGCTTGCAGTCCACGTAGGCGATGTAGACTTTGCTGGTCGCGGCGAGCGGATTGACTCCCTCCACCCGGATGCAGAGTTCCGTGCTCCGGCTGTCCAAGTAAAGCGTGCCGGCTTGGAAAATTGCCCAACGGTCACGGGAAAAGAAATCGGCAAAGTTCACGAAATTGTGCAACAGCGCCCGCATGTCCCGGCAGTAATGGGTCAGGCGGTTGACCTCGCTGATCGCCTTGAACTCCGGCTCGAGCGCCTGGTCCTGGGCGACGAGCGCGGCGATCGCCGCTCGGCCCGGGCCGGCGAGAATTTCCTTCACGCGGGCCAGACCGAGTTTTTCCACGGCCGAACCGGCCTTGCCGCCCAGCCAAGTTTCGTACGCGGCAAAGCCGGCGTTGAGCGCGGTCCATTCCGCCTCGGTCAGGCTGTTCTTGCCCGTCCCCAGCACCGGGATCACCGCAGCTTTTTGCAGGGTGGCCAGGGCTCCCGCCCACGCCGGATTCACGCCCTCGAACAACGGCAACGCCCGACCGGCCTCGATCCGCGCCAGCGGGAATCCCGCGACTTCCTCGGCCGTGATTTTCAAATCTTTCGCCGCGATCGCGAGGTACTCGCTCTCGGCGCGATTGAGCGCGCCGGTGGCCCGGGCATCGAACGCCGCCAGCCGGCATCGGCCGAAATAATCCTCCACCTTCGCGCGCACCGCCTTCAGCGCCGCGACGGCGGCATCAGTCGCCTCACCCAGCACGGCGATATCTTTGCGGGAACTTTGCTCCACCCAAGCGAGGTAGGCGGTCACCTCGCCGAAAAACGCCTCCACCTTTTCCGCAGTCACGCCCACCGAACCGGTACGGTCAACCACGCCTTCGAGGCAGGCGACGATGTCCTTGATGAGCGCCTGGGTCGCCGCATCCTCCGTCGCCTCGGGCGGAATCACGCCGTCACCATTCAAGGCGCTGGCGGAAAAAATCTTCTCGGTATTCGCTGCATCGGCCGTCGCAATGGCGGCGGCCCCCTTCTTGCCCACGTTGGCGAGAATTTGTTTGGCAGAGGCGAGTATGATTTTCCCTTCCGGCGTAGTCTCGTTGATCGCGCTGAGTGACAAGATGGCCTCACCCTTCAACAAATCGCCCACATCCTTGAGGCGTGGGGTCGCCCACTTGATCGCGGCGAGCAGCTCCGGCACGCGGATACGACCGTCGCCGTCCTCATCGATCAGCTTGAGCGTGGCTTCGTCGAGTTCCAGGCCCTTGACGGGACAGCTCAGCGCCACCCAAAGTTTTTGGTCGAGGTTTTCAAGATTAAGCAGGTCGGCACCGGTGGTGAGACTGACCTGATCAAGACCGCCCGTGCGGAAGAAGTTCCAAGTGTGCGTGTGCGCCATAGGTGGGTAGTTAGAGTTTCACCAAATCGGCCCAAACGTTCTTGGCAAACGCTAAGCCGTCAGAAATGGCACAATCCGCCCATGATTGACCAAGGATCAAGCGCCTGAATCGCATTCAGGGATATAGTAGCGATTATGAAAACATTCCTCGTTCCGGTTGATTTCTCCCCGATCACCGAGCAGATGATCGCCTCGGCCATGGCAAACTCTACGACTTCCTCGTCGGCAGCACCGCCAGTGGCGTGATGCACAAGACCAAGTGCGGCGTTATTATCATCCCACCCGTTGATGAAAAGAACTGCTCAAACCGGACTGTAGGGTTGATGTTCACCTCCAGCGAGCAGGCATACGCCAGCTTACTTCAAGCACACTTGCGGGTTGTTCGGGTTGGCCTCTCTGTTCACCATATTCTGGACCTTCACCACTCCTGCCACGGCGGATCGCCCGACTTTGTCAAAACGATCTCTCGACACTCCCCATAAAAAAACTCGCGTTCCTTTTTCTCGCTCTTGCCTGCGCCGCTTCTGCCGCGCCCTACTCCAAGAATAGTGTCCATGTCCTGCAACAGCTACGGACCAATGCAGGAGCCGATTTCGAAAGTGATCTTGAGCTGCCATTAATCGACGGCTGCGCAGTAGGAGAAGCCGGAAGACCTGGCGCCTTCTTCCTGCTCTATCCCTATAGGGCAAACCGGGCATCGGAGGAGGATCTTGTCGCCATGCTGGAAGAGGCATCCCCGACTGTCCGATTGATGGCCGCCAAAGTCCTGCTTCATTCAAACCGCCCTGACGGCGAAGCAAAAATTGCGGATCGCCTGCTAAATGATCCAGCCAAGGTGCTGCTGGCTGAATACGGCTGCATCATCGGGCATTCGACGGTGGGGAAGATCGTTAAGAATATGCAGCAGAACAAAAACTTCCTGGGTGATCGCGCTGACAAAGCAATCGAGCCGATCAAGGCTTTCACCGAGGGAAAAAAGCCCAAGCACTAGATCGCCTGCGCCACCACCATTATTGGTGGTTCACAAACAGGAATTTTGAACCACATTGCCGTCATGAAACGCGCCGATCTAATCACAGTTGATCCAGAAATTCTTGGCGGCACGCCAGTATTCAAGAACACGCGTGTGCCAGTGCGTTCACTGTTCGAATACCTCGAAGGCAACTACACGCTCGACGAATTCCTTGAGTGTTTCCCCACTGTCTCCCGGGAAAAGGCCCTTCAAATCCTTGAGCACTCCGAATCCGCTCTGCTCTCATCCACAACGGCATGAAGGTGCTGATCGACGAGTGTGTTCGTTGGCCGTTGCGTAAGATTTCAGCTGCCCATGAATGCCAGACGGCGCAACATTGCGGCTGGGCCGGGCTCAAGAATGGTGAACGGCTCGGGCATGCCGAAGAGAAGTTCGATCACTTCCTCACCGCCGACCAGAATATCCGGTATCAGCAAAATCTGAGCGGACGCCAGATCGCCATCCTTGAATTTTCCACGAACGATCTGCGGCGCTTGCTGCCGCGAAGCCGCTCATTCAGTCGGCCATCGACACCATCAAATCCCGCGAATTTAAAATTCTTACTATCCCCTGAGGCGTTGCGCCTGGTCCATGTAAGCTGCGGGCAACATCCGCGGCTGCTTGGAGCGAAGCGATCCATTATAGTTCCGACAAGTCCCCTAGAACCCATCGGCCTTGATCCCCTTCTCACTCGCCAACGCTGGCCGCGTGTCCTACGTACTGGCCGTTCCGCATGAGCGCCGCTCCCACTCCCGCCGATTTCACCGCCCTCGCTTCCCGCCTCACCGGCGAACTTCACACCGGCCGGGCCATGCGCCTGCTCTACGCCACCGACGCTTCCGAATACCAGGAACTCCCCGCCGCCGTCATCCTGCCGCGCACCGAATCCGATCTGAGCGAACTCATCGCCTTCGCGAACCGCCACCACCTCAGTCTCATCCCGCGCACCGCCGGCACTTCCCTCGCCGGCCAAGTCGTCGGCTCCGGCCTCGTCGTCGATCTCGGTCGCCATTGGCATCGCATCGTCGCGATCGACGCCACCTCTCGCCGCGTGCGCGTGCAACCCGGTGTCGTCCGCAACGAACTCAATCTCGCGCTCCAATCCCGCAGTCTGTTCTTCACCCCCGAAACCGCCACGGCCAACCGCGCCATGATCGGCGGCATGATCGGCAACAATTCCTGCGGCACCAACTCCATCGTCTACGGCACCACCCGCGAACACCTCGTCTCCGCCCGCGGCTTCCTCAGCGACGGTTCCCTCGTCACCTTTGGCCCGCTCACCCGCGACGAGTTCGCCGCGAAATGCGCCGGACCCGACACGCTCGAATCAAAAATCTACCGCACCATTCGCGATCTCCTCGGCGACACCGCCAACCGCGAACTCATCCGCGCCAATTTCCCCAAGTCCACCGTCACTCGCCGCAACACCGGTTACGCGCTTGATCGCTTGATGGCGTGCACCGTTTTCGATTCGACCTCCGACCAACCCTTCAACCTCTGCCGCCTGCTCGCCGGCTCCGAAGGCACGCTTTTCCTCGGCGTGGAATTCGAACTCAACTGCGAACCACTGCCCCCGCCGGGTGCGCTGATGTGCGCGCACTTCGCCAGCATTCAAGATGCCCTCAAAGCCACCCTCATTGCGATGCGTCATCGCCCTCACGGCTGCGAACTCATCGACCGCCACATCCTCGAGTGCACGAAACAAAATCTTGAGCAGGCGAAAAACCGCTTCTTCGTCCAAGGTGATCCCGGTGCCGTGCTCGTCGTCGAAATCCGCCGCGTGTCCCGCGCCGAAATCGAAGCCATTTTTCGCACCCTCGAGGGCGAACTCCGCGCCGCCGATCTCGGTTACGCTTTCCCTGTTCTCTGGGGCGATGAAGGCAACCGCGTCTGGGATCTCCGCCGCGCCGGCCAAGGGTTGATGAATAATATCGAAGGTGATGCCAAGCCGCGCGAGGTCGTCGAGGACACCGCCGTCGCCGTCGAGGATCTCCCGGCCTACATCGCCGAGTTCGCTGCGCTCATGCAGGACAAATACGGCATCAACTGCGTGTACTACGCCCACGCCGGCGCCGGCGAACTCCACACCCGCCCGCTCTTCAATCTGAAAACCCCCGAGGGCCTGAAGATGTTCCGCGCCATCGCGACCGACGTCGCCGCCCTCGTGAAAAAATATCACGGTTCGCTCAGCGGCGAGCATGGCGACGGCCGGCTGCGCGGTGAATTCATCCCCTTCATGGTCGGTGCCGAGTGCTACGCAATGATGCGCCGCGTGAAAGAAACCTTCGATCCCCATGGCGTGTTTAATCCCGGCAAGATCATCGACACGCCGCCGATGGACACCTCGCTCCGGCACTCGCCCGAACACCACGCGCCCGAACACCACACCATTTTCGATTTCAGTTCATCCCAAGGCGTGCTCCGCGCCGCCGAGAAATGCACCGGCGTGGGCGACTGCCGCAAATCCCATCTCATGGGCGGCACGATGTGTCCCAGCTTCATGGCCACGCGAAATGAGCAAGACAGCACCCGTGCCCGTGCCAACGTCCTCCGCGATGTGCTCACCCACACTCCCGCGAATGAAAATCCTTGGGACAAACCCGAGATCGCCGAAGTCATGGATCTCTGCCTCTCGTGCAAAGCCTGCAAATCCGAGTGCCCGTCGAACGTCGATGTCGCCCGCCTCAAAGCCGAATGGCAGCAACATTACCACGACGCCCACGGCATCCCGCTCCGTTCCCGCCTCGTTGCCAACTTCGCCCGCCTGATGCAATGGGCGTCAATGGCACCCTCGCTCTACAACGCGATTGTCGTCTATAAGACGACCAGTGGTTTGGTGAAGAAACTCTCCGGATTCGCGCCGCAACGCAGTTTGCCGACTCTCCCCGCCACAACACTCGCCGCGTGGCATGCGAAACACGCGAACCACAAAGGTGGAGCGCGACCTTCCGCCGTCGCTCCTAGAGCTATGGCGGACAAGCCAGGCGCGCTTTCAGCACGCACACAACCGACAAACCTGCCCGGAGGTCAGGTTCCACCCTCGGAAAATTCCCGCTTTCCCCACGGCCGCGTCTATCTTTTCTGCGATGAGTTCACGAACTACACCGACGCCGACATCGGCATCAAAGCGATCCAACTCCTGAACCAGCTCGGCTACGAAGTCATCATCCCCCCGCACGTCGAGAGCGGACGAGCACATCTTTCCAAAGGCCTCGTGCGCGACGCCCAGGCGCTCGCCATCCGCAATGTCAAGTTGCTGAAGGACGTCATCACCCCCTCCGCCCCGCTGATCGGCATCGAGCCGTCCGCCATCCTCGGCTTCCGCGATGAATATCCCGACTTGATGCCGGCGCATTTAAAAGACGCCGCTCGCTCGCTTGCTAAAAATTGCCTGCTCATCGACGAGTTCATCGCTCGCGAAGCCGACGCGGGCCGAATTAAAAGCGCCGCCTTCGACCCGGCCACCCGCACCATCAAGCTCCACGGCCACTGCCACCAGAAAGCGCTGTCGTCACTCACGCCGACCATCAAAATCCTCGAACTCCCCGCCGGCCACGAAGTCTCGGTGATTCCGTCCGGCTGCTGCGGCATGGCCGGTTCGTTTGGTTACGAACACGAGCACTTCGCACTCTCGCAACAGATCGGCGAACTCGTGTTGTTCCCGGCTGTGCGCGCGGCTTCCACCGCAACGCTCATCGCCGCGCCCGGCACCAGTTGCCGTCACCAAATTAAAGACGGCACCGGCCGCGTCGCCTTGCACCCGATCGAAATTTTGCACGCCGCACTGATTTAGCAGGAGCTGGATCGGCCCGACAGACACAAACGTGTTGTCTTGTTGAGGCGGCACAGGGACGCTCCCGGATGGAACCAAATACCGAGACCTGGCAGAAACGTTACGACCTGACGACCTGCTCCGCCCTGAAGATCGACCCAAAGATTCCGTTGACCGCGCAAGGCGTGGCGGTGATTTACGAGCGGACCGAGCCCGGTGAAAAAATCCTGCTCGTCCTCGAGTCCCGCACGAGCGGCCTGCGCGCCCAATGCGAGAAGCGCCTCGCCTCCGGCAAACTTCCTCCGACCGAACAACTCACCGTTTCTTTTCACGCCACGACTTTGCCCGACCAATCGCCTGAAGCCGTCCACGCCGCGTGTCGTGAACAAGTCATCTTCGCTGGAGAACTTCGCCGGGAGTTACGGCCCGCAATGCGTTGAAGCGTTTTCTTGTGCGGCAGACTTACCGCGCTTCCCTCAATCATTACCTTCGCTCCTGCATGAGAAATTTCTGCATCTTCCTTGGCCTGCTGCTGCTCCCATCCTTGATGCACGCGGCGGATTTGCGCCCCGTGATCAAGCGCGAGGCTGGCAAATTTGCCGCGGCTTGGCAGCGCCATGATTACGCAGGCGTCCTCGCTTATCTGCCGCCCCGCGTCATCCAGCAAAACGGTGGACCCAAAGCCGCCCTGAAGAAAATCAAAAGCACGTTTAGCAAAGCCGAGGAATACGGGGTGCAACGCATCGACTTCAGTCCCGGCCAACCAACCATGCCCAAGACAATTGGAAAGTGGCTCACCTCTCTGGTCCCGCTCACCGTGGTGCTGCACCGGATGCCGGTCGATGTCACCCAGGAGACCCACCTGCTCGCACTCTCGTCGGATCAGGGTAAGCACTGGTTCCTCGTTCCCCTCTTCCAAACGAGTCAAACGAAACTGAATGCGTGGTTCCCCGAATTCGCCGGCAAGATCATCGTTCCCCCCGATCCCGAACCGCAATTTGCAATAGCACTTTAAGCGCGGCGAAAGAACTTTCCCCCAGAAAGCCCAGTGGTTTGTCAGGCTTCAGGAATATCGGTTTCCTTCAACTTGAGGGGATCTTCGAGCGGTGCGGGTTCCTGCATTGCTCGACGCGGATCCGCCGGACAAGCACACGAGGTGGAAAAATCGAACAGGCTGAGCAACGCGGCATAATCCATCTGCTGGAGCGTATCCACTTTTGTGCCCCAACATAATCCATTGAGCAGGCGAAAGGGACAATCGTCCACGCGAAGACCTTGGGGACAATACTGCGTCAATGACAGGATTTGTTCCCTTAACTCGGCGGCGAGGTCACGAGGATTCATCGCGATGTGCCTTGGCTAATAGTGGGAGGAAGACCAAAACCCGACTGGAGCTTTCTCTCTTATTGAGTATACTGGATCATTCCGGGCGGGACACTGCATATCTTGTACAAAGCTGATCACCAAAAATTCCGGCCGACACCTTTAACTTCTACCTGCGTCGCCACAAAAAACCTTAGTTTATCCCCCGAGCCTAACTTAAATTTAGCGTCTTCAAAATGACACCCTCCCCGCCATCACCCGGTCTTCGGGTGCGCACCTGAGAAAGTTTCGCGGAAGACCATTCCCCACAGGCTTAAGTTTACCCCAACCGTGACGACAACCCAACTGCAAGTTTTGTCATGACCAACAATAGTATTATATCATCCGAATCACCTGGTAGCGCTGAGATCCAACGGCTCTTGGTATCGGCCTCGCAACAACCGTGGGGGCCTGGCAGAGAAATTGATGCCAAAGTTCATCTGCTCCATCAGGAATTATTGGAAATCACCTGCCGGCTCGGCCAGGCGGAGGAACGGCCCACTGACGCCGAGCGAGCGATAAAGATCGATCACGAACTTCGCAATAAACTGACGGTCTACCAATTTCGCGAAGAACAACGCCGACTCCCCTCGAAGCCCGCCGCCGCAATAGACCGTTAAACCAATTGCGTATTGAAGACGGCCTGCAGGGCCGGCCCTTGTGGTTCGCGAAACGGCTCACTGCGGCGGACGGCGGTTTGCTTACCGCTACTCGCAAGAAGGATTACAGGAAGGACGGACCGCTGGGGCGTCCCTACCGGTAATCCTATTTTGCGAATATCAGTAGTGTCTGGTGGGAAACGGTCAGTTTACTACGCGGGTTCAAGCGCTATCCTTTCAGCCAGCGCCGCATGCCCCCAACGACGATGGCCAACGTGAGCAGGGAACTCACCGGCATGAGGATGGCGGCGATCAACGGATTCATGTGCCCGGTGGCGGCGAGACCGACCGCGAGCGCATTGTAGGTGATGGAAAAAACCAGCAGCGCTGTCTGCGTCTGGCGGCGGGTCTCGTTCACCTCGAACAAACGCCGAATACCCGCGAGTCCTTGCCCGAGATAATAGAAATCCGCCTTCCCCTCGAGTACCCCACGGTGAATCACGGGCGTGCCCCGCACGAAGGCCGCATCGAACGCGAGACTGTCATTGGCGCCATCACCCAGCATCAACGTATCGCGCCGGTCGAGTTGCGTGAGCCAGTCCGCTTTCATTTGCGGCGTAGTCTCCGCCCTCGCTTGCGCAGCGGGAATGCCGAGCAATGCCGCCATCTTTTCCACCTTCTGCCGTCGGTCACCGCTCAGGATATAGGTTTGGAATTTCGCCGAGTGCAGGTTCGCGATCTCCGCGACCGCATCGTCGCGCACCGCATCGCGCAATTGAAACCGCGCCAGCACCACGCCATCGCAGGCGAATTCGGTGTCGTGAATCTCCGTTGAAGGCGAAATTTCCTCAGACAACAAGTAACCTATTGGGTTACTTGTTGTCCTTCCCTGCCAGCCGGGACGGCCGAGGGACCAGAGGCCTGGGGCGGTTTGCAGGGTGACGCCGTAGCCGGGCTCTTCGTGGATCGCACCTGAAACCACGTCGCTCGGCTCATCGGGACGATTCGCCCTACCGTCATCACCGGAGGCTAACAGATTTTCATGCAGGCATTGGCTCACGGGATGAGCGTTGTCGCGCACGAGGGCGGCGAGCGCCGCACGGGCGAGCGGGCTCAAGCCGGCCAAGGCAGCGGGATTCACCAGCGCAGGTGTCTCGAGCGTGAGCGTGCCGGTTTTGTCGAAAATGATTTTGCGAATGCGGGTGAGCCGCGGCCAGACATCCGCTTCGCGGACGAAGACCCCGAAGCGCCGGAGCGCGACGGTCGCCATCTCGTCGGTGAGCGGGAACGCGAGTCCGATCGCGCACGGACATGACACCACCAGCACCGCGGTGACCACCGACCAAGTGCGGGCGACGTCGTGTGTGCCCAGCCACCAGCTCAGGCCAGTCACTCCCGCGATCAGAAATATCCCGATCAAGTAACCGCCCACGATGCGTTCGAGAAATTTGTGGCGATACCCATCGCGTTCCGCCGGACGCAACAACTGGGCGAGCAGTGAAGCGGACCACGGCTGCGCGGCGCGCAACCGAATTTCCCCGCGACCAAGATTCACCGCTCCGGCCGGTACGCGGGCACCGGCGCGGCACTCGCGCGGATCGGCTTCGCCCGTAATCCAAGCCGTGCCGACCGTGGCGGCGGCCGTTTCCAATTGCGCCTCGACGGGAACGACCTGACCAGCCCGCACCAGAAAACTGTCGCCCACCCGCAAATTTTCCACGGGTTGATCCACCACCGAACCATCCGCCGCGAACACCCCGACTTTATGCGGGCGGGCCTGCGCGGTCAGCAAACGGCGCCGGTTGCGTTCGACGGCGGCGACTTGCGCCCAACGGCCGGTGAGCATCAAAAGAATAAACGCACCGACAAAATCAAAATAGACAAATGACTCCCGCCCGCTCAGCCAGCCGTAGAGAGAACCGAAATAAGCGCCCAAGATCCCGACGGCGATCGGCAGATCGATATGCAACACACCATCACGCAAAGCGCGCACGGCGCGATTCAGAAAATAGGTGCCACCGGTCAGCAGGCTCAGCGTGGCGAACCCCATCGACAACGTACCGAAGAGCGCCGCGTAGGGGAACGTGGCTTGCATGCCGAAATACACCGGGAGGGTGAACAGCATGATGTTCATCGAGAATGCCGCACAGAGACCGACCCGACGCACAAGCAGTTTGCTCTCCGGCACGGCGGGCTCTTCGCCCTGCGGACCGACGAGATAATTAAAACTCTGCAAGATACGCGCAAACGCCGGCCCATCGAACTTTCCGCGAGCCCAACGCAGGCGCATGCGGCCGAGCGGGGCATCAGTCTCGATCTGTAAGGCGCCGGGTTGTTGGTGAAATAATTTCTCGATCAGCCACACGCAACCGGCACAGGAGATACCTTGGACTTCGAGCGTGAGTTCGGGAGTGGGACACGATGGGGGATGCGGCGCCCTCGCCGCGTCCATCCGGGGCGAGGGCGCCCCGGCTCCATTGGCGGGCTCCACCTTCTCGGCGTTCGCCTGCAACTCCGCGAGCCAGACGTAATCACGCGGCTGGAAAACGACTTGGTCAACCGGTGCTACCACCGCATCCTTGATCTTATAATAACCTTCCAGTCCGTGCTCGTGCACGAGCCGATAAACATAGCTGCAACCCGCACAGCAAAAACCGGATTCGCGTGCCGCCGGGGTA